>ENA-UOXR01002827-UOXR01002827.1-bioreactor-metagenome-genome-assembly--contig:-NODE-2827-length-15453-cov-4.622418_pt1 | contig 15453 bp, 16 predicted proteins | sample MGYA00238164_ERZ764825 | MGnify/ENA primary metagenome ERZ764825 (study PRJEB28920, sample SAMN05720171) | bioreactor metagenome | isolation source: Anaerobic biogas reactor | place: USA:Washington...
GTCTCATCCACGGCGACGGATTGTGTTATCTCCGCTATCTTGCCCCGGAGCCTCGCCGCGTGGGCCTTGATGACCTCCGGCCAGCCGGTCTGTATCTCGGCAAGACTGGCGGTTATGGCATCCAGTCTTCCGAGAAGGTCGTTCATGATGTGCCCGCCTTCCCGTGCGCGCTCTTCGTTGAGGGCGGCAATGAGGTCCGAGCATGCGGCCGTCAGGACGTCCTCGGGAAGGCTGTTGTTCTCCTCGTACGCGAAAACGTCCTTGAGTGTGAAGACGCTCTCTATCGTCAGGTCCCCGGTAAGCCCGTAGTTCTCCTTCAGATCGCGCGCCATCGCGGCGTATTGCCGCACGACGTTCTCGTTCACCCTGGGTATGGCGATCTCGTCAGAGGCCTTTTCCCACTTGATGGTGACATCCACTTTTCCCCTTTTGACGTGCTTTTTCACGAGGTCCCTGAGTTTCTGCTCCGATGCGTAATCGGTCCGGGGAAGCCTGATGTTCATTTCAAGGTAGCGGCTGTTGAGGCTCCGGGCCTCGCTCACGATCCTTCCTGCGGGGAACTCCTTTTCGATCTTTGCGAATCCTGTCATGCTTCTCGGCATAATCCACCTTCATGGGTGCGGGTCTGCCCGCCCGCTGGTTCTCAGGGATTCCCTGCAGAGCTCTCTCCACCGGTTGAAAAGGGCTATCGTCTGCTCTTCGGCGTAATCCGGGTATGTCCACTCAAGAGGGCGATATGACCCGTTGTTGAACATGAGCGTCAGGTCGGCGTGTATCCCTTTCCCCAGGTAGATCCTGTGCGCGTATCCCTTTGTAGTGGCGAGTATAACATGTTCCAGAGCGATATATCCAGAGTCAATGTTCACGGTCCTCCTGCCTTCCTTCGCGAAGAGGTCCTCCGTGGCATTGGTGGATACCTTGATATCCGGGAGGACGTTCCGGTCGACAAGAGGTGAGAAGAGGACGTAGGATCGCATAAGTCCTTCGCCCATTTCCCTGTTGTAGTATGTCGTGTGGGTAAAAAGGGTCGGAGGGGTTCTATCTTCAACGGGTCCCATGGTCCTGTTGAGGGAGTCGAGGACCGCTTCAAGGTCCGCGTCCCCGTTGAAGATGATGCTGGCGAAGAGCTTTACCTGCCGGGGGTGCCCGATCTTTCCCATAGGATGAAGTATTCCTTGTTCTTTCTCTCTTTTTCCCTGGGGGCCTCTACGGTTCCGACGGCGTCAAGGCCCAGTGTCCCGCCGAACTGCCTGATATCCTCGAGCACGGACTCGATCCTCCTGGCGTCCTTCACGATGCCGCCCTTGCCCACATTATATCTCCCCACTTCGAACTGCGGCTTGACGAGGGAAATGATGCTGCCTTCTTTGGCGAGAACGCCTGCGGCCGCGGGGATGATCTTCTTCAGGGAGATGAATGACACGTCTATCGTGATGATATCGACCCTTTCACCGATGTCGGAGGCGGTCAGGTAGCGGGCGTTGAAGTTCTCCCTGAGGACTATCCGTTCGTCGCCCCGGAGCTTCTCATGGAGCTGGTGCGTCCCGGAATCGACGGCGTAGACCTTCTTTGCCCCTTCCTTGAGGAGGCAATCGGTGAACCCGCCTGTTGAAGAGCCGATATCGAGTGCTGTCCGGCCGTGGACGGAAAGGCGGAAGGTGTCGAGGGCGGCCTTGAGCTTGACGCCGCCGAAACTCACATAGGGGATGGGATCTCCCCTGACCTCGAGACTGGCGGTCTCGTCTACCTTCCGGTCCGCCTTCAGGACCCTCTCACCGTCGACGTACACCTCACCGGCCATGACCAGCACCCGGGCCTTTTCCCGCGACGGTGCCAGGGCGCGCTTTGCAAGCAGGACGTCTATTCTTTCCCTAGCCACGTCCGGACCGTTCTCACTATCCCATCGAGGTCGATGCCCAGAGACTTGCGCAGTGTTCCCTGACCGCCGTGGGTGACGAAGACATCGGGGATACCCAGTGACCTGAAGGGAATGAGCGATCCCACTCTGGCGAGGGCCTCCCCGACTCCGCTGCCGAATCCCCCGATGACCACGTTCTCTTCCAGGGTGAGGATGCGCCCTGTCCGTGCGGCCACTTCGGCAAGGAGGTTCTCGTCCATTGGTTTAATGAACCTGCCGTTGACGACGCCGGCATCTATGCCGTCGTCTGCGAGCACGCCCGCGGCCTCCATGGCCGTGGCGACCATGTTCCCACAGGCTATCATGGTGATGTCCCTGCCTTCGCGGAGCAATTCCCAGGTGCCGAAAGGTATCTCGTGGAAGTCATCTTCGATCGGCACGCCCAGGGCCTCCCCGCGGGGGTAGCGGATGGCGACCGGCCTGGCGTAGCGGTACCCGGAATAGAGCATCTGCCTGAGCTCATTCTCGTCCTTCGGCGCCATGAGGACCATGTTCGGGATATGGCGGAAATAGGAAAGGTCGTAGACTCCGTGATGGGTGGGCCCGTCCTGTCCCACTATCCCGCTGCGGTCCACGGCGAACACTACGGGCAGGTTTTGCAGGCACACGTCGAGGATGATCTGATCGTAGGCCCTTTGCAGAAAGGTGGAATAGATGGCGACGAAGGGCTTGAGCCCGCCGAGGGCGAGGGCCGCCGAAAAGGTGACCCCGTGCTGCTCGGCGATGCCTATGTCGTAGAACCTGTCGGGGAAGATGGCGGAGAACTTGTCGAGGCCCGTGCCGAGGCCCATGGCGGCCGTGATCGCCACCACCCTTTCGTCCATCTTCGCAAGGTCGACTATCGTGTCGCCGAAAACGTCGGTATAGGTCTTCTTTCCCCTGGAAAGGCTGTTGCCGGTGGTGAGTTCGAAGGTCGAGATGCCATGGAACCGTTCGGGGTCGTCCTCGGCGTGGGTGTAACCTTTGCCCTTCCTGGTGATGACGTGGACGAGCAGCGGCCCTTTGAGCCTGCTCACGTTCCTCATTGTCTCGAGGAGGTGTTCCATGTTATGGCCGTCGACGGGACCGACGTAGGTGAAGCCGAGTTCTTCAAAGATCATCCCCGGCCCGAAGATCCCCTTTACGGTCTCTTCCAGGTACCGCGCCGTCTTGTAGATGGTCGGCATGGTCTTCATCCGGTTCTTCAGCTCCTCCCGGACGCTGCTCATGAACTCTCCCGTCATGATCCGGTTGAGATGGCTCGCCAGTCCCCCGACGTTCTTTGAAATGGACATCTCGTTGTCGTTGAGGACGACAATGATATCGCTTCTGAGGTGTCCGGCGTGGTTCAAGGCCTCGAAGGCCATGCCACCCGTCAGCGAGCCGTCCCCGATGACGGCTATGATCCTGGAGGACGAACCCAGCTTCCTCTTGCTCTCGGCGAGCCCCGCCGCGACGGATATGGAATTGCTGGCATGGCCCGTGTCGAACACATCGTAGGGGCTTTCCGCCTTGCAGGGGAAACCGGAGAGCCCCCCGTCCTGGCGGATCGTGCAGAAGCTCTCCCGCCGGCCCGTCAGGAGCTTGCACGTGTAGCACTGATGGCCGACGTCCCAGACTATCTTGTCTTCGGGAGGGTTGAAGACGTAGTAGAGGGCGATGGTAAGCTCGACGGTGCCGAGGTTCGAGGCAAGGTGTCCGCCCGTCCGGGATATGACGTCGGTGATGAAGGGACGTATCTCGCCGGCGAGCTCGACGAGTTGGGCAACGGACAGTTTCTTGAGATCCTCGGGTGAATTGATTGTCTGGAGAAGCATTACGAAACCCTGTTGCCGATGAAGCGCGCTATGTCCTCGAGAATGCGGCCGTTATCTCCCAGGAATGCGATCGATCTCACTGCTTCATCGACGAGTTGCTCCAGTTTGTACTTGGAAGCGAGAATACCGTAATGCTTGACGTAGGTCTGCTTGTTCGCGTCCTTTTTCAGCTTCTTGCCAACCATTTCCTCGTCGCCTTCCACGTCGAGGATATCGTCCATGATCTGAAAGGCGAGCCCTATGGCATCGCCGTAGCGGGTGAAGCCCTTGAGCTCCCTGGCCCTGGCGCTGCCCGCGATCGCGCCGACCCGGACGGACGCGCGAAGCATGGCGGCCGTCTTGTGGGAATGGATGTAATGGAGGATGTTCCTGGTGCCTTCCTTGTTCTCGTATATTATGTCCATCACCTGACCGCCGACCATCCCTTCGGCCCCGGCCGCGTGGGCTATCTCGAACACGATCTGCTTGGATATCTTTGGACTTACCCTTTCCGTGAATCGCTGGTCCGTGAGGACCCTGAAAGCCTCGGTGAGCAGACCGTCACCGGCCATGATGGCCACGGCGTCACCGAAGGCCCTGTGGCATGTCGGCCTGCCGCGCCGGGTATCGTCATTGTCCACGCAGGGGAGGTCATCATGGATGAGGGAGTAGGTGTGGATCATCTCGAGGGTGCAGAAGCAGGGGAGGAAGTCGTCGGCGCTCCTTCCCTTGGCCTCGCAGGCGGCTATCGCAAGAATGGGCCGGATCTTCTTCCCGTTGCTGAAAAGCATGTATTCCATGGCATTCCTGAGAATGCCGGGAGTGGAGACGAAGCTCGCGCAGATGTCCCTGAGCATATTCTCGACCACTATTTTCTTGTCATGGAGATAGCTTGCCAGGTCCACTATTCGTCATCCCCGGGGAAGGGGGTCTTTTCCACCGTCCCGTCTTCTTTCCTGATCAGTATATCCACCTTCTTCTCGACCTCGTCAAGCCTCCTCGAAAGCTCCTTCGTGAGGCCGAGACCCTCCTTGAAAAGACCTAACGCCTCATCAAGGGGTATTTTCCCGTCATCGAGGGTTTTAACGATATCTTCCAGTTTTTTCAACCCTTCTTCAAATTTCATGATGGAAGTACTTATTATAGACCTTTAGCATTCGCTTTTGCAAGTATTGATTTGCCCCGCCGGGACGGCTTTTCACCCTGTGAAAAAGACGGCATCCGGGGTAGAATATCCCCATGGATATCCCCCGGGGGATCAGTGAGGAGATAGGCTTCAGGCGGACCATGGAGGACGAGCATGCCTTCTACGAGGACCCCGCCAGGCTTTTCTTCAGCGCCGAGATATATGACGGGCACGGGGGCAGGCAACCCGCGCAGATAGCCGCCCAGATGCTGACCCCCTGGTTCCTTCGCTCCTGGTCGCGCGAGCGGGAACGGCCGCCTGGTGAGCGCAGGGACGAGGCGGACATCCTTCGCGAGGCCTATCTTGCCGTCGATGCTCATCTCGTCGGCCGCCGCGTGCAGGCGGGGACCTGCGCCGCCCAGCTGTATCTCATCGGAGAACGTTTCCTGGCGGCAAATGCGGGCGACTCCAGGGTTGTCATCGGCACGGGGCAGGGAGCGGCCGTCCTCACCGAGGACCACAAACCAGACACCCGGGCGGAGCGGTCCCGTGTCGAAGCCCTCGGCGGAAGCGTGGTCTTGCTGGGTGTCCCGAGGGTCGAGGGTATCCTGGCGATCAGCCGGGCCCTGGGGGATGCCTGTCTCAAGCCTTACGTGAGCGCGGAGCCCCGCATAACGGAGGGGGTGCTGGGCTCGGAGAACGACGTGGCGGTCCTCGCCTGCGACGGGGTATGGGACGTTCTGTCACCCGGCGAGGTCATTGACGCGGCACGGCAGGAGAGGGACCCGCGGAAAGGCGCGGAAGGGATATCGCGCATGGCCCTCGACAGGGGCAGCACGGACAACATCACGGTGATCGTGCTGGACCTCAGGAAATACACGTCGGTCCTGAAGAACCGGAAGATGGTGATCCAGAAGGTGCATGACAGAGCGTGAAAAAATGACAATGACCAATGATCAAATCCCAATGACCAAGGAAGAAGATAATGACCAAACGTGAAAGGCTCGTGTTCGAGTAACCCGGGCGGCGTCCACCTGTTCTCGTTTTTTCCTGTGGTTATTGGTATATTGGTTATTGTTTGGTCATTGGAATTTGATCATTGGTCATTATCTTCAACAGGGTGATATGCTCGAAAACCTTGCCATCATCGGAACGATCGCGTTCGTTCACCTTCTCGGCGCCATGAGCCCGGGGCCGGACCTTGCCATGTCGGTGCGCAATTCCCTGACCTATTCGCGAAGGACGGGGATATTCACGGCTGTCGGGTTCGGGCTGGGCGTGGCCGTTCACGTTGCCTACTGCATAGCCGGGATAGCCGTCGTCATCGCGCGATCCATCCTCGTCTTCAGCACGATCAAGTACCTGGGGGCGGCATATCTGCTGTACATAGGGATACGGTCGGTCGTCAGCCGGCAGCCCGGGATGGAGGCGGATGTGGTGACGAAAAGGAAAGACATCTCTCCCTTCAGGGCAGTCCGCATGGGGTTTTTCACGAACATCCTGAACCCCAAGGCGACGCTCTTTTTCCTCGGCCTTTTCACGGTCGTCATATCTCCTGCCGCGCCCCCGCCCCGCCATATTCTCGTCATCGCGGGCATTGTCATGGTGGTGGACACCATGCTGTGGTTCGGTTTCGTGGCCCTTTTCCTCAACGAGAGGCACGTGAGGTCCTTTTTTGAGAGGTTTCAGGGTTATTTCAACAGGGCCTTCGGGGGAGTGCTCATCCTTCTGAGCATTAAGATAGCGCTTTCGCGCGATTAGCCGTCCCGTGGAGACACGCACGAAGCAAAAGTGATGACAGGCACCCCTCGACGTGCTATAGTGAATACGGGTTTCCGTCCGGAAGCTCAAGGGTCTTCAAAACGCATAAGGCAAAGAGGGAAAGATAGGGTTTGTCCTGAAGGGGTGGTGTGAACTATCGACCATCATAAGGAGGAGTTTGTCATGGAAGAAAAGCTTGCTAACCCCGCACCACTCGGCCTCATGGGATTCGGTATGACCACCGTGCTTCTGAACATCCACAACGCGGGGTTCTTCCCCGTGGGATCGATGATCCTCGCGATGGGGGCCTTTTACGGAGGCCTTGCCCAGATCATTGCGGGCATCCTGGAGTACAAGAAAGGAAACACCTTCGGCGTAACGGCCTTCACGTCGTACGGCCTTTTCTGGTGGACCCTCGTATTCATTCTCGTCTTCAAGGGACTTCCCGGGAACCCCGAATCCTTCATGGGATGGTACCTCTTCATGTGGGGCCTGTTCACCTTCTTCATGTGGTTCGGTACGTGGGGCAAGAACAGGGGCATACAGTTCGTGTTCCTGAGCCTTTTCATCCTCTTCTGGCTTCTTGCCATCCGTGACTGGACGGGCAGTACCGCCATCGGCACCCTTGCCGGATGGGAAGGCATCATCTGCGGCCTCTCCGCCGTCTACCTGGCAATGGCCGAGGTCTTGAACGAGGTGCACGGAAGGACCGTCCTTCCCATAGGGGAGATAAAGAAGTAAGGACAGTTTCAGGTCTCAGGTCTCACGTTTCAAGCAGAGGCAAGAAATACGCCCCTCCAGCCGATAAGGCAGAGGGGCGTATTTGTCACACGGTATGTATAGCTTCACGCGCGTTTCTTTGGCTTTTGGCCTAAAACCTGAAACCTGAAACTTGAGACTTGAGACCGTCTTCTCACCTGTCCCTGTTCTTCCACTGCATGAAGAGTATGATGGCTGCCCAGATGAAGGCGGCTGTCATGATGAGGGAGCCGAAGACGTGTGACGTGTTGGCCAGAGTGTGGTCGAGGTTGAGCAGGCCAAGGCGCCCGAGGATGTTGTTCCAGTCGTGGTATCCGGGGACGTCCTGTCCCGTCACGCCGCCGAGGAGCATCAGCTGCTGAGCTCGGGCGTCGTTGATGTAGGGGGCCATGTCGATGAAATTCTGTCCCGTCCACCACAGCGCGAAGGAGGCGGCAAAGGCGTCGCCCCGTTTCAGAAAGGCGGCGAGACAGATGACGGGTATGAGCACCTGCATGAGGCTTCCTCCCAGCACGCCCATGAAGTCGCCGAGGATGCGAAAGACAATGTGCCCGGCCTCATGGAAGGGAAGGCTGATGTTGTGGAAAAAGGAATGGCCCGCCAGTTCGCTGGATGGCAGGTGGACCATGAGCCTTACGCCCGCAACGACAAGAAGCGCGAACACCAGGCACCTTCCCCAGAAATAGAAGGGATTCACCTTCACCTGGGCAGGGAAGAGAAGACGCATGAGAGCAGGTCCATCCTCGTCCATCGCTATGGCGACCGACGCTTTTCCATTTCCTTCTCTCACCGGGTCGCCCAGGGACCCGGCCAGCGTCTCGTAAGCCCAGGTGATCTCCCTGATCCTGTCCCAGTCGCCCTCGAATTCCCTCTTCAGGCGCCCGAAGGCCTCCTCCACCTCCTCCCGCGACGCCCCCTCGGGAAGGCCGAGAATGCCATAACAGGTTTCCTCGATACCACCCATCATCCTAACCTACCATGTCAACCGACAGGGAGCAAACAGGGTTTCAAGTCTCAGGTTTCAAGCCTCACGCTTCAGCTCAAAGAAGGGGACGCCTTCTCCTCTTGGCCTGGAACCTGGAGCCTGGAACCGTCTCTACAGTCCGAACGCCAGCAGCATACTGACGACGAACAGCCACGCGCACAATACAAGGAAGATCTTGGGGCCCCTCCTGAGGATCGAGATCCTCTTCCCCAGAGAGGAGAGCATCACAGGAACTCTTTTCATCATGTCTTCACCTCGGTGCTGACGCTACTCCAGATTATCGGAAGGTCCCCGATAACATTAATGACCAATAATCAAATCCCAATGACCAATGAAGAAGATAATGACCAATTGACCAATAGCCAATTGAACAGAGGAAAGGGCAGAACGGACCGCCTGTATCGTTTCCTTTCTTGGTTATTGGTTATTGTCCGTTTATCTGGTTGTTGGAATTTGGTCATTGGTCATTACCTTCTTCAGAAGAGACCAACCTTGTCCGCAATGGAGGATCTGTCTGTCCTGAAGCGTTGTCTCATAAGGAAGGCATTCCGGTCTGCACCCTTCTTCCCCCAAACGCCTCTTCACCCTCGCGGCCTGTTGTGATAGGATAGTAGTGTTGCAGGACATCACCGTGAGTCCTGCGATCTGTGGCGGAAGGAGGCTGTCCCATGAAAAGAACCTGTCTTGCGATAGCGGTCCTTCTGGGCTTGTGTTCCTTTTTTGCAGGGTGCGGCGAGAAGGAAGCGCCCCGGACCATCAAGGAGTATCCCCTCGACAACATGGCGGGGGTGTTGACGCAGTCCAACGTCGTTTTCGATCCCGGTGTGTCGACGGACAACAGGGGGTCGCTCAGGATCGATGCCCCGTCCTCCATGACGGTCCGGCTCTATGAGGTCAGGGACATCGATGTTGACAAGGCCCGTCTGACGTATCAGGCAAGACTCAAGACGCGGGATTTTGAGGGCAAGGTGTTCCTGGAGATGTGGTGTGTTTTTACGGGAAAGGGCGAATACTTCTCCCGTGCCCTGGAAACCTTCGTGACGGGCACTACCGAATGGGTCACACAGGAGACGCCTTTCTTTCTCAAAAAGGGACAGAAGCCGGATGTCGTCAGGCTGAACCTTGTCGTCGACGGCAAGGGAACCGTCTGGATCGACGACGTGAAGCTCATAAGGGGTCCTTTGAAGTGACCCCTCGGACGGTTCGGGGAATGGCGGGTATGAATCCCGGTGGACCGATGGAAAGGAGATGGCAGTGAGATACCAGGTCGGTGAGACGGGCAGGGTGGTCCTGGCCCATTTCGCGGATGGCGACGAGATAATCGCCAATCTCTCCGGCATCATCAGGAAGGAGAACATCAGGTGCGCCATCTTTTATCTGCTCGGAGGGATAACGGAGGGGAGGATCGTCGTCGGGCCGGTGCAGGACGACGTACGGCCACCGGAACCGACATGGCGTGAACTCGTCGAAAGCCATGAGACCCTCGCCGTCGGCACCGTCTTCTGGTACGGCGACGAGCCGCGCATTCATATCCACGGGACCTACGGGAAGTTCGACACCGTGAAGACGGGATGCCTTCGCGGCGAGGCAAGGACCTTTCTCATCATGGAGGCGGTTGTCATCGAGCTCAAGGGCGTCAATGCCGTCCGCGACCTTGACCCGGTCGTCAATATGGTCCTTCTCAGGCTGACAGGCCCGACATCGCAATTGTAGAACAAGGAGTGTGTGACATGGCCATCTCTCCCCTGGCGGGCAAACCGGCCCCGACAGAGATACTCATCGATCCTGCAGGGCTCGAGAAAGACTACTATCAACGAAGGCCCGACCCCGACGACCCCGCCGGACGGGTCAGCTTCGGGACCAGCGGACACCGGGGTTCGGCGCTCACCGGCACGTTCAACGAGGTCCATATCCTTGCCGTCACGCAGGCAATATGCGATCTGCGTCGAAACCAGGGGACGGATGGCCCCCTCTACATGGGAAAGGACACCCACGCGCTCTCGGCGCCGGCACAAAGGACCGCCCTCGAGGTGCTCGCGGCAAACGGCGTGGAGACCATGATCCAGAAGGACGACGGGTTCACTCCCACCCCCGTCATCTCCCACGCCATCCTGTCATTCAACCGTGGAAGGGCAGGCGGCTTCGCGGACGGCATCGTGGTCACTCCTTCGCACAACCCGCCCCAGGACGGGGGCTTCAAGTACAATCCGCCGAGCGGCGGCCCCGCCGATACACAGGTGACGCGGTGGATCGAGAACAGGGCGAACGACCTTATTCGGGGCGGCCTCAAGGAGGTCCGCAGGATGGGATACGAGTCCGCCATCACGGCGGGGACGACCCACCCTGTCGATCTCGTCACGGCCTATGTCACAGATCTGGCGAACGTTATCGACATGGAGTGCATCCGGTCCGCCGGTGTCACGATGGGGGTCGACCCTCTGGGAGGGTCCTCGGTGCACTACTGGGAGCCCATCAGGGACCTCTACGGTCTTGACATGACCGTCGTCAACGACATCGTGGACCCAAGGTTCGCCTTCATGACCGTTGACCACGATGGCAAGATCAGGATGGATTGTTCCAGCCCTTACGCCATGGCGGGGCTGGTGGCGCTCAAGGACCGCTTCCGGGTGGCCTTCGCCAATGACACGGACGCGGACCGGCACGGTATCGTCGCCCGGTCCACGGGACTCATGAACCCGAATCACTACCTTGCCGTGGCGATCCATTACCTCCTGACGCACCGCCCCGGCTGGCCGAAGGGGGCGGCTGTGGGCAAGACCCTCGTGAGTTCCAGCCTGATCGACCGCGTGGTGGAGGACCTGGGCCGAAAGCTTTCGGAGGTGCCCGTCGGTTTCAAATGGTTCGTCGACGGCCTCTTTGACGGGTCATGCTGCTTCGGGGGCGAGGAAAGCGCCGGCGCGAGCTTCCTCAAGCAGGACGGAACGGTCTGGACGACGGACAAGGACGGCATCATAATGGACCTCCTTGCCGCGGAGATGACCGCCAGAACGGGCAAGGACCCCGGAGAGCTTTACGACGAACTGGCCGGCAGGTTGGGGAAACCCCTGTACGTTCGGGTCGACGCCCCGGCAACGGCGGCCGAGAGGGCGGCGGTATCGTCCCTGACGCCCGAGGCCATAAGCGATGGAGAACTGGCAGGGGACCCGATAACCTCGAAGATGACGAAGGCCCCGGGCAACAATGCGGCCATAGGCGGTGTCAAGGTGACGACGGCGAGGGGCTGGTTCGCGGTGCGACCCTCCGGCACGGAGGACATCATCAAGATGTACGCCGAGAGCTTTGTTGACGAGGCCCACCTCGACTCCATCCTGGCCGGAGCGCGCCGGATAGTCAAGAACGCGCTGGTGTGAGGATCGATGCGTAATGGATATCCCCGGGTGTCCTGAAATATCCCAAAGGAGGATCTATATGAAGAGAACACTGTCATTGGCACTGGCATTGCTACTTGTGGTCGTGCTTGTGAGCGTCGGGTTTTCCCAGGAGAAGAAAGCGGCAAAGAAGGCCGGCCAGAAGCCCGCGGGGGCCATGGTCGATGTCGTCGAGGTTTCGGCCGTTGTCGACGCCGTTGATGCCGCCAGGAGGACGGTCACGCTCAAGGTTCCCGACGGTGCGACCCGCAGCTTCAAGGTCGGCCCGGAGGTGAAGAACTTCGACCAGATAAAGGCCGGCGACAAGGTCAGGGCGACGTTCTATGAATCGGTCGCTGTCTTTGTAGCGAAGACGGGCGAGAAGCCTTCCATCTCGGAGTTCGGGAGCGTGGAAGTGGCGCCGAAGGGTGAGAAGCCGGGAGCTGTCGTTGTCGACACGCTGGAGGTGACGGCGACGGTCGTAAAGATCAACTACAAGAAACGTACCCTCTCTCTCAAAGGTCCCGAGGGCAACGTGCGGACCTTCACGGTCGACAGGTCCGTCAGGAACTTCAAGAACATCAAGAAGGGAGATGATGTCTACCTGCGGGTGACCGAGGCCGTGGCGATGGCGGTGGAAAAGTAGCCGTCGCGGGACCACAAATGGCGAAGGATCGCCAGGGACCACCCGTGGAAGGCCGCGGGCGGTCCCCTGCATTCCCATGAGCATGGATTTCAGAGGCATCTTTCCCGGGCGGTTCTTCAGGGGCATCGGCAATGCCTTCAGGAGGTTCGCATTTCTCGTCATGGCGGGCTGGGCGACGCTCGCCGTCTACTATTCCGATCTGCCTCCCTTTTTCAGACCTGTCATCGCGGGTCTTTTTGCCGTCGGGAGCCTCGCCGTCCTTACCGTCGGGTATCGCCTTCGGGGTGCGCGACTCGTCTTTCTGGCAACCTTCACGATCGTTCAGGTCTGGTGGCTTCTGATCCCGCCGTCGAACACAAGGAACTGGCAGCCCGACGTGGTTCTGCTCCCCTGGGCCGCGATCGACGGAGAGAGGGTGACCATCCACGGCATCCGGAACGTCGATTACAGGACAGAGACGGATTATACCGTCCGCCATTACGACAGGACCTTCGACCTGGCAAGGATGAAAAGCGTTGACCTTTTCGTCGTTTACTGGGGTTCTCCTCTCATCGCCCACACGATGCTCAGTTTTGGTTTTGCCGGGGGAGACTACGTCTGTTTCTCCATCGAGACGCGCAAGGAGGTCGGTGAGGAATACTCTTCCATAAAAGGGTTCTTCAAACAGTATGAGCTTACCTACATCATCGGCGACGAGCGTGACCTGGTTCGTCTGAGGACGAACTACCGCAAGGAACAGGTCTACCTGTGGCGCCTGAGGACACCGATGGACCTCGCGCGCAAAGTTTTTCTTGATTACCTGCGTACCGTGAACCGCCTGAGGGACCGTCCCGAGTGGTACAACGCCCTCACAAGCAACTGCACGACGAATATCCGGGGCCACACGGTACCCTACGCTCCCAATTCTCGCTTCGACTGGAGGATCGTGATCAATGGTTTCATTGACAGGATGATATATGATCGGGGCATGGTGGACAGGGGCCTTCCCTTCGAAGAGCTCAAGAGGCGAAGTCTTGTCAATGAAAGGGCACAGGCGGCAGGCAAAGACCCGGCGTTCTCACGGCTCATTCGGGAAGGGCCGCTCAGGTAGCGGCCGGGTGACTTTTTCGTTTGTGATGACTTCCTGATTAATGATATGAAGAAGAAGATGGTCCCGAACATACGACATGTTTCCGGGAAGGCGGTCTTCATGGTCCTTCTCCTCGGTATCCTCATTCTGTCGGGGTGCGCCACGCCGGTCGGAGTGAGCTACCTCGACCCGCAGGAATCCCATCACAAGCTCACCGCCAATGTCCTGACCGGGTCCACTCTCAGTGCCCCGACCATGCAGATGCTCAACCGGACCGGTCTTGCGGAGAGATTCAAGACCCATCCGGCCGAGGTGATCGCGGCCATACACAAGGGTGTTCCGACCGCGGATGAGACGGACCGCATCTTCGCCCTGGCGGAGCTTTCCTTTCTGTACGCCTCCCAGAGCGGAGACAGATCGCACTATCTTGCCTCGGCTGTATATTCCTGGGCGCTTCTCTTTCCCGAGGGCGGCGCCCGCGCCCCCGATGCTTTCGACCCTCGCTTTCGAACGGCGGTGGATATCTACAACCTCGGGATAGCCGAGGGTCTCACTTCCGCCGATGGGGTTCTCATCGACCTTAAGGAGGGTACGCACAACCTGCCGTTCGGGGAGGTCGCGATCTCGGTCCGTGCCGATTCGTTCCGGTGGAGTTCATATCGCCTCGTCAGGTTTGCCGACGCGTCAAAACTCTCCGTCCGGGGATTGCGCAACGAATACCGCTGGCCGGGGATTGGCGCGGCTCTCGTCGCCTCCACCGAATATCTTCCCGGTGCCGCAGACCCCGTCTCCGCCAAGGTCCCTTTTGATGTCAAGGTGGCCGTCACCTTGCTCGTTCGGTTCCATAACGTGGACGAGGGCCTGAGGACAGGGAGGATGCGTGGAAGATTGGAGCTGTACACGACTGACAGCGCCACCGCTGTCACAGTTGGAGGGCGCACGGTGCCCCTTGAGTTCGATCTTTCCTCGGCGCTTGCCTACACCCTTGAGAACTCGGGGGTGTACCGCATGGAGACGAAGGGGTTCTTTTCCGGCAACGTGACCCTCTTCAAGGACGCGTCGCGGTTCAAGGAGAACATCTTCTTCATGAGTCCCTACATGCCGGGGCGCATCCCCGTCATCTTCATCCATGGGACCGCCTCGAGCCCCGCCCGCTGGGCGGAGATGCTCAATGAGCTTCAGAACGACCCACGGCTCTGGGGCCGTTACCAGTTCTGGGCCTTTACCTACAATACGGGCAATCCCATTCTCTATTCGGGCGGCCTCCTGACGGAGGGCCTCAAAGAGCTTGTCAGCGGACTTGATCCCGAGGGCAGGGACCCGGCATTGAGGCGTATGGTCATCGTGGGTCACAGCCAGGGAGGACTCCTCACGAGACTGACCGTTGTCGACAGCGGGACCCGTTTCTGGGACGACGCCGCAAAAGTCCCCTTCGACAAGCTCGATGTGTCGCCCGGTACGCGGGGGATGATAAGCCGAAGCTTTTTCTACAAGCCCCTGCCCTTTGTCAGCAGGGTGATATTCGTTTCGACGCCGCACCGGGGCAGCTACGTCGCCGGGGGATGGATAGGGAGAATGGCCGGCAGGTTCGTGTCGCTCCCCTTTCGGATGCTCGATGCCGTGAAGGAGGTCACCTCCCTGAATCCCCGGGCCGTCGACCTGTCCACTTTCAAGGGGGTCCCGAAAAGTACTGCGAACATGGACCCAAACAGTCAATTTGTCAGGACATTCTCATCGATCCCCATCGCCCCGGGGATACCCGCGCATTCGATAATCTCCGTGGAGAACCCCGACGCGCCGAAGGACAGGTGGACGGACGGGGTGGTGAAATACGACAGCGCCCACCTCGACAACGCGGCATCGGAGCTCATCGTCCACTCCGGCCACTCCTGCCAGTCCGAACCGCAAACAATAGAAGAGGTCCGCAGGATCCTCCTGCTCCACATCGGGATCAAATAGAGACGCAAACGAGTCGGCGCTCATGCGCCTAACGGGCACACGGGGAAAAGATAACACCATCTCTCCTTATTCTTTAGTCTTTCCCCC
>ENA-UOXR01002832-UOXR01002832.1-bioreactor-metagenome-genome-assembly--contig:-NODE-2832-length-15425-cov-5.952245_pt1 | contig 15425 bp, 12 predicted proteins | sample MGYA00238164_ERZ764825 | MGnify/ENA primary metagenome ERZ764825 (study PRJEB28920, sample SAMN05720171) | bioreactor metagenome | isolation source: Anaerobic biogas reactor | place: USA:Washington...
AGATCGCCAGCGGGCGCTTCGGGGTCACGGCGGAGTACCTGGTGAACGCGCGCGAACTGCAGATCAAGATCGCGCAGGGGGCCAAGCCCGGTGAGGGCGGGCAGCTGCCCGGCCACAAGGTGACGGCCGACATCGCCCGGGTGCGGCACTCCACGCCGGGCGTGACCCTGATCTCGCCGCCGCCGCATCACGACATCTATTCGATCGAGGACATCGCGCAGCTGATCTACGACCTGCGCTGCGCGAACGACGAGGCGGAGATCAGCGTGAAGCTGGTGTCGGAACTGGGGGTGGGGACGGTGGCGGCGGGCGTGGCCAAGGCGCGCGCGGACCGGGTGCTGATCAGCGGCTACGACGGGGGCACGGGGGCGTCGCCGCTGTCGAGCATCAAGCATGCGGGAGCCCCGTGGGAACTGGGGCTGGCCGAGACGCAGCAGACGCTGGTGCTGAACAAGCTGCGCAGCCGGATCCGGCTGCAGACCGACGGGCAGATCAAGACGGGGCGCGACGTGGTGGTGGGCGCTCTGCTGGGTGCGGAGGAATTCGGGTTCGCGACGGCGCCGCTGGTGGTATGCGGGTGCATGATGATGCGCAAATGCCACACCAACGGGTGCCCGTTCGGCGTGGCGACCCAGGATCCCGAGCTGCGCAAGCGATACGCGGGCCGGCCGGAATACGTCATCCAGTTCTTCCGGTTCATTGCCCGCGAAGTGCGCGAATGGATGGCGGAACTGGGCTTCCGGAAATTCGAGGACCTGGTCGGGCGCTCGGATCTGCTGGATGTCAACCGTGCGGTGACGTTCTGGAAAGCCAAGGGGCTGGATTTCAGCGCGGTGTTCCACCGGGTGGAAGCCGCGCCGGAGGACTGCCGGTTTGCGGCGGCGCCGGAGCCGCCCATCCGCGGCGCGATGGACTATGCGCTGCTGCCCGAACTGGACGGCGCGCTGGCGGGAGGCAAACCGGTCCGGCTGCAGCGGGAGATCCGCAACACGGACCGCGCAACCGGGGCGCTGATTTCGAGCCGGATCGCCCGGCGGCACGGACAAAAGGGGCTGCCGGACGATCAGGTGGTTCTGGAATTCACGGGTTCGGCGGGGCAGAGCTTCGGGGCCTTTGCCGCGAAGGGGCTGACCCTGATCCTGCGCGGCGAGGCCAACGACTATCTCGGCAAGGGGCTCAGCGGCGGGCGGATCATCGCGACCCCGGCGCCCGGCGCCGGCTATGACCCCGCGGCCAACGTGATCGCCGGCAACGTGCTGCTGTACGGCGCGACCAGCGGCGAGGCCTATCTGAACGGCTGCGTCGGGGAGCGCTTCGCAGTGCGCAACAGCGGCGCCTGGGCGGTGGTCGAAGGGGTGGGCGACCACGGCTGCGAATACATGACCGGCGGACGCGTGGCGATTCTCGGGCCCACGGGCGTGAACTTCGCCGCGGGGATGAGCGGCGGCATCGCCTACGTGCTCGACGAAACCGGGCTGTTCGACGCGCGCTGCAACCTCGGCATGGTGGACCTGGAAATGCTGGCCCCCGAAGACGAAGAAGAACTGCGGGGCATGATCGAACGGCACGTCCGGTGGACCGGCAGCCCCCGGGCACGGGAGATTCTCCGCGACTGGGCGCGCTGGAAGGATTCGTTCATCAAGGTGCTGCCCATGGAATACCGGCTGGCGCTGGGCCAGATGAGCCGCGATGACGCGGCGACGAAGCGCGAAGAAAAGGCGAAGGAGTAGGAAGATGAATCCCATTCCCCATTACCGGTCGTTTCTGGATCTGCCGCGGGTGGACCCCGGCTACCGCCCCGTCGAGGAGCGGGTGCGTGACTGGCAGGAGGTGGAAGGGCACCTGTCGCCGGACGAACTGGCGCGGCAGGCCGCGCGCTGCATGGACTGCGGCATTCCGTTCTGCTACGGCGCGGGCTGCCCGTTGAAGAATCCGATTCCCGAAATGAATGCGGCGGCGCTGGAAAGCCGCTGGGAGGACGCGTTGCAGCTGGTGCTGACGACGTGTCCGTATCCCGAAATCACGGGGCGGATCTGTCCGGCGCTGTGCGAAGGGGCGTGCTGCAACGCCAAGGACAGCGAGGCAGTGGCGATCCGCCAGATCGAGCGGGAAATCGGCGACCGGGCGTTCGAGGAGGGGCGCATGGTGCCGCGGCCGGTCGCGCCGCGCAACGGGCTGTCCGTGGGGGTGGTCGGCAGCGGGCCGACGGGGCTGGCCGCGGCATCGGACCTGAACCGGTGGGGGTTCGACGTGACGGTGTACGAGAGCGCCAAACAGGCGGGCGGGCTGTTGCGCTACGGGATTCCCGACTTCAAGCTCGAAAAATGGATGGTGGAGCGGCGGATCGAGCTGTTCCGGCAGGAAGGCGTGCGCGTTGAGTGCGGCGTGCGGGTCGGGCGGGATGTGGCGCTGGATTATCTCCGGCGCAAGCACGACGGCGTGCTGCTGGCGTGCGGCGCGCGCGAGCCCCGCGACCTGCCCGTGCCCGGCCGCGAGCTGAAGGGCATTCACTTCGCGCTGGATTTCCTGATCCGCCAGAACCAGGCCGTCAGCGGGGAGCGGAGCGGAATCGGCGCGGAATGGTCGGCCCGGGGCCGCGACGTGGTGGTTATCGGCGGCGGCGACACGGGAAGCGACTGCGTCGGCACGTCGGTCCGGCACGGGGCGAAAAGCGTCACCCAGATCGAAATCCTGCCCCGGCCGCCGGAGGGGCGGGCGGACGACAATCCCTGGCCGGACTGGCCGCGGATCTATCGGGCGTCGAGCAGCCACCAGGAAGGCTGCGAGCGGCTGTTTGCCACGAACACGCTGTCGTTCGAGGGCGACGAATCCGGGCGGGTGTACGGGCTGCGCTGTGTTCAGGTGGAATGGCAGGGGCGCAAGCCGGTGGCGAAGCCCGGCACCGAATTTTTCCGGAAAGCCGACATGGTGCTGCTGGCGATGGGTTTCACGGGGCCGGGAAAGGATGCGCCGGATGCCGCGGGACTGGAACGGGTCTGGTCGGCGGGCGACATGGTCACCGGCCCGTCGCTGGTGGTCTGGGCCGCCGCCCGAGGCCACGACGCCGCCCGGCAGATTGCCGTCGAGCTGGGGCAGCTCTCGGAGGCGTGACCAGGTCCTGAGGGGGGGGAGGGGGAAGGAACCGGGCAGGACGGAGTCTGCCCCTCCGGGAGGGCGGTAAAGGGGTTGATTTTACCGGTAAAACAACAAACATTTTACTTGCCGTGTGGAGCGATTTACCCAAGAATGACGCCTCCAACCTGAAAACAAAGGATTCGTCATGACGGGCAAGCGCAAGACCATCAAGGACATCGCCAAGGAAAGCGGTTTTTCACTCAGCACGGTATCGCTGGTGCTGAACAACCATCCGCGCATCAGCCAGGCCACGCGCGACAAGGTGATGTCGGTGGTCAAGAAGTACAATTTCTGTCCGAACAGCGCGGCGCGCGGGCTGGCCTCGAAGTCGAGCCGGACGATCAGCCTGGTGGTGCCGAATCTGACGCGGGTGTTTTCGGACATCTATCTGGGGGAAATCATTTCGGGCATCTACGAGCGGGCGGCGTCGCAGGGGTTCAAGGTGCTGCTGGACATCGCCACGGCGCAGTTCATCAAGTCGCAGGAATATCTCAAGCTGCTGGCAAGCCGCCGGGCGGACGGCATGCTGTTCATCGCGTCGGACATCCATGCGGACTATCTGAGCGCATTCGAGGACAGCCCGTACAAGTTCGTGCTGGTGAACCATCTGTTTCCCGGAAAGAAGCTGAATTACGTCAGCGTGGACTATGCGGCGTCGGCGCGGCTGGCGGCGGAGCATCTGCTGGGGCTGGGCCACCGTCGCATCGGGCTGATCGCCGGAACCAACACGCATACGGGGCTGCAGTTCCGCGACGAGTTCCTGCGCGTGAGCCAGACCTGGCCGGCCGGCGCCGCCGAAGTGGCCTGGGTGGACGGCGGCGAGGAGTGGAGCCAGCGCGGCGGCTATGCCGCCACGGCCAAGCTGGCGGCGAAAATGGGCGATCTGACCGCCATCATGGCGGCCAACGACCGGATGGCCATCGGCGCCATGCGCTGGCTGGCCGACAACCGCCGGGAAGTTCCCGAAGACGTGTCGGTGATGGGCGTGGACGACATTCAGCTGGCTGCGTACGTCAATCCGGGACTTTCCACGATTCGCCACGACCTGTATCAGGTGGGCATCGAGTCCTGCAACCGCATCCTCCAGCTCATCCGGGGGGAAATCGCGGAATGCAGCGACCTGCTGCCGACGTCGCTGGTGGTGCGCGGTTCCACGGCCCGCGCCCCGGCCAAAGGCTGAGGCGCATGGGGGGGAGAAGCGTTTCCCGGCGGGTGCGGCCCGGGAATATCAGTCCTCGCCGTCGGCGTAAGCCGCGGGGAGGAACCGGGGGGTGCAGACGGCCAGAAAGACCAGATCGGCTGTTCCGGTGTTGGCCATGCGCTGGGGGCAGCCGGGCGGAATCCAGACGACATCGCCGGGGCCCACCTTCCGCGGCGGCAGATCGCCGACCTCGACGCGGCCTCGGCCTTCCAGGATGACGTAGCGTTCGGCGGTGCCGTGCAGCCGGTGCCAGCGGGTGGTGACGCCGGGATTGATCCGCGCGCGGGCGATCGAGACGGCGGGATCCTCCGGCGAGTTGCTCAGCTCGAGAATATGGCAGCGTTCTTCGGTCCAGGCTTCGGCCGCGGGGTCCACCGGGCGGATGGCCGGAGTTTTCATCGGGAGAGCCGGTTCCGGCCGACGATGCGCGGTTCGGTGCCGTTGAGCAGGCGGCGGATGTTGGAGCGGTGCTTGACGACGACCAGCAGGCCGATGACCGCCAGCGCCCAGGCCAGCAGGGGATTGTCCTTGCCGTAGAACCAGGCGCCGGCCGCGGGCACGGCAATGGCGGCCAGGATGGAACTCAGCGAGACCCAGCGGGTCGCCACGACCACGATCGCAAACACGGCGAACCCGATGCCGGCGGCGGGGGGGGCGATGCCCAGGAGCATGCCGGCGCTGGTGCTGACGCCTTTGCCGCCCTTGAAGCCCAGCCAGACGGGCCAGGTGTGCCCGGCGACGGCCGCCGCTCCGCAGGCCAGCCCCAGCCAGGGCGGCGCGGCCTCCATCAGCCGCGGAAAGAAGAAGGCGGGGACGAAGCCTTTCAGCGCATCCAGGAGGAAAGCCCCGACACCCCAGGCTTTGCCCACGCAGCGGAACACGTTGGTGGCGCCGATGTTGCCCGATCCGGTCTTGCGCAGGTCCACGCCTTTGCACCTGGCGATCAGCAGGCCGTTGGGAATGGAGCCGGCCAGGTAGGCGGCCAGGATCAGCAAGGCAAGGAAAACGGGCGAGGGCGGCATCATGCGGAACCTCCGGTTAAATCCGGGACTCGCTCCGGGGAGGATGAAGCAGGGTCTGGGCGACAATGGCGTTGCGCAGCTCCCGGCGTCCATGCAGGGGGATGCGCAGCGGCGGGGCCTGATGCTGGGTGCGGCTGAACGCCGGCATGGGAACGGACGGGAACGGCGTCAGGCGCAGGTCCATGGCATGCAGCCGCGGCAGAACCAGCCCGCTGGAGCGCGTGGCCGCGTGGACGCTTTGGCTGTCATCCCGGCGGACCGCCAGCCCGTGGAGTTCCTGGAGCTCCGGAATCTTCCGGGCTTCCTGGACCTGGCGGGCGGCGGCCTCGGCCTCCCGGCGCGCCCGCGCCAGCCGCCGGGCGATCTCCGGCTGGACGTGCCTTTCCTCCGGCCGGTGCGTGTAGCGCCGGTGGGGGGCGTTCTGGCGGACAGAATAGGACGTGGGGGGAGCGGCGGGGCGGGAGGAAGCCGCGGGACGCGGCCGGGGCGCCGGCGGCGGCGTCGCGGGAATGTCGGCGCCCAGCCGTTTGAAGATCTCGGCCAGCTCGTCCGGCGCGGGCGAGTCCGCGCCGGCGAATCCGCCGGGGCGCTCCGTTCCGGCGGCGGGCGCGGCATGGCGCGCCTGCTGCCGGGATTTCCGTTTGCGGGCGGCGGCCAGTTGGCTGGCCAGCCAGATCGCGCCGGCCACCAGCCAAATGACGACTTCCAGGACGCCGCTGCCGTCGCTGACGGCCAGACAGATGACCGGTCCGGGCGACATCAGGCCTGCGGGGGCTTCTCGCCTTCGGCCAGGGACTCGCGCATGGAGGTGTCGGCCATGACGTTCTGCATCCGCAGATAGTCCATCACGCCCAGCTTGCCTTCCTTCATGGCCGTGGCGATGGCCATGGGGATCTCCGCCTGGGCTTCGACCACCTTGGCCTGCATTTCCTGGATGCGCGCGCGCATTTCCTGCTCGGCGGCGGCGGCCATGGCGCGGCGGCCTTCGGCTTCGGCCTGGCGCATCTTTTTGTCGGCCTCGGCGCGCTCGGTTTCGAGCAGGGCGCCGACGTTGGCGACCTCGCGGGTGCCGGACACGCCGGCCACCGAGACGTCGGCGATGTCAATCGAGACGATTTCGAACGCGGTCTGGGCGTCGAGTCCGGAGTTCAGCACCTTGCGGGAGATGTGGTCGGGGTTTTCAAGCACGTCCTTGTAGGTGGGCGACGAGCCGATGGCGGAGACGATGCCCTGGCCGACGCGGGCGATGATGGTGTCTTCGGTGGCGCCGCCGACGAGGCGGGCGAGATTGGCGCGCACGGTGACGCGGGCCTTGATCAGCAGGCGGATGCCGTCCTTGGCCACGGCGTCGAGCATGGTGACGCCCTTGGCGGGATCCGGGCAGTCAATGACCTTCGGGTTCACCGAGGTGCGCACGGCGTCATAGACGTCGCGCCCGGCCAGATCGATGGCGGCGGCGCGCTGGAAGGTCAATTCGATGTTGGCCTTGTCCGCCGCAATGAGGGCCTGGACGACGTTGATGATGTCGCCGCCGGCGAGGAAGTGGGCTTCGAGCTGGTCGGAGCTCAGTTCCATGCCGGCCTTCACGGCGCGGATGCGGGCATCCACGATGAGGGTGGGCGGCACGTTGCGCAGTTTCATGCCCAGCAGGTTGAGCAGGGAAATGTAGGCGCCGCTCATCCACGCCCGGACCCACACCTTCAGGAAATAGAAGAAGAGGCTGAGCAGGATGACGACAACGATCGCCAGCAGGATGAACAGGATTTGGACGAAGGGCATGGCGGACTCCTTTTAGGCTTGGGGTGGTTCCGTGGGTTCCGTTTGTTTCAAAGGGGGCATGGGAGGGGGGCCGGGAACGGCGAAGACGGGGCGCAGGGGGCGGGCGGCGACCAGGGCCCCCGCGCCCAGCACGACGACCGGCAGCGCGAGGAACGAAGCGACGCCCGGCAGGGCGGCGGCGAAATACAGCAGAAACAGCCCCGCGGACAGCGCCGCCAGCACCTGGCCGAACGACTGCGGTCCGGGACCGCGCAGCAGGCGGTGGCCGATCCACAGCGCCACGACAATGTGCGACAGATAGACCAGCAGGAAATAGATTGCCGCCAGCGCCAACGCCAGGGGAATTCCCACAAGGGTCATCAGGGCGAAGCCGATCAGGAAGGGACCGGCCGGCACCGTGATCAGGCCGGCGACGAGCGAGCGCCAGGGCGCGGCCTGCAGGTTGCGCACGGCCCCGCCCGCCAGCAGGGGAAAGACGCCGACAAACGGCATGCCCACCAGCAGGGCCGCCAGGAACAGGAAGCCGTGCAGCCACAGCCGGTTCCGGAAGGTCACCCCCATGCCGCCGGCAGCCTCCGGCAGGAGGGACGCGCGCGGACGGACCTCGCCGCCGACGGTGACGCTGGCATCCAGCACCGGAGCCTTGGCCGTGGCATAGACCAGGTCGCCGGCGATGGCGGTGCCCGGCGCCACCCGGATTTCGTCGGCCTGAACGCGGACCGTGCCGCCCCAGGTGCCGCCCAGGGTGACAGATCGGGCGAGGATCCAGGCGTCGCCTTCGACCCGGCCTTCGCCGATGACATGGTTGCCGAGCAGGGCGGCGTCGCCCCGGACGACGGCGCCGGTGGCCAGGTGCAGTCCGGCGGCATAGACCAGCAGGTTCCGGCTCATCTCGCCGCGCAGCGCGACGGACCGGGCCAGCACCCGCACGTCGCCATCGCTTTCGCCGGCGACCTGCACCGTGGTGCCTGCCAGCCACAGATCGCGTTCGGCCCGGCCGCGGATATCGAGTTCCTGCCCGATCAGGAGGGTTTCTTTCGGGAGCACATCGCCTTCGGCGGTGGCAAGGGCATTGGTGCCGTCGGCGGTCTGGACCCGGAACGCCTGCGCGGCGGCCGGCGCCAGCAGCGCCGCCAGCAGCCATGTCCTGACCGGGCCGATTCTCATGGAGAGCCGGCGTCGGAGACGATGAGATGCCCGTTGCGGATCTCGCTGACGCGGACGGCGGCGCCGGCGGCGATCCATTCGCCGCCCTCGGCCAGCACATCATAGCGTTTGCCCTGGATCAGGGCGATGCCGGCGGGGCGCAGGGCGGTGACGGCCTCGCCGGTCGCGCCGCGCAGCTCGGGCGGCGGCGGGGCCGAGGACTTGTAGTCCGCTCCGTCGAGGCGCAGGGCGATCCGCCGGCCGGCGCGGGTGCGCGGAAAAACCTGCACCCAGAGCAGAATGAAGATGCCCCCGAAGACCACCATGGCGACGGCAGAGAAAAGCCCCCAGGGCGGCGGAAAGATCGCCAGGCCCAGACCCATGGCCGCCAGCAGCGCGACCGCGCCGAACACTCCCGCGATGCCGCCGGGAATGAACACCTCCGCGATGATCAGCATCAGCCCTCCGATCAGAAGGCCGGCATACCATGTCCATGGGCTGATTTCCATGCCCGGCAAAATACCATGTCCGGCGGTGCCGATGCAAAGCGTCTTTTCCGCGAAGGGCGGAGGAGGGCGGGACGGGAAGCCTCTGCGATTGGGGGCATCCGTGGTGTCATAAGGACGTAACGGCTTGCCTTCGTGGCACGCGGCTCCTATCGCGTGCGGTGGATAGGATCCGCGCGGGACGGGAGCCCCGCGCTACGAGCGCCCATTCGGCCGACACCCCATCGCAGATGCGCCCGCGGGGAACGGCGCGTTTCGGCGATGAGGGCCAGCCGGTGCGCCGCGGCAGGCCGCCGGTCAGTCGGCGAGGGTGAAGCGGGCGTTTCGCCAGACGCCGCGGCGGGGATTGAGGGCGCCGCCGAAGAGATCGAACAGCCAGAACGACTCCGCGCCTTCCTTGGAGAGGCTGCCGGCGCAGTAGAGCGGGGTGGCGGATTCGGGCAGAAAATAGGTGTAGGGGCGGTGATTGTGGCCGTGCAGCAGCACCAGGTTGCCGCGCCCGTGGAGGACGCGCAGCAGCGCGCGCGCATTGCGCAGGCCGTGGAAAAAGCCGGATTCGTCGAAGGGGTAGTGCGTCATCAGGAAGACATGCCGCCGCGCGGCGATGTCGGGGCGGTCGAGCAAAGCGCGCAGGGCGTCGAGTTCCACCGCCGGGACGCGTCCGCTGGAGTTCCAGAAATTGAAATTGGGGCGGGAGGTGTTGAAGGCGATGGCGACGGCTTCGTCGCCCATCCATCGGACAAGAGGAAACCCCGTTTCGGCGGCGGTCTCGGGCAGGTCGCTGCGGACGAGCGGAGCGAAGTGGCGGCGGTGCAGGCCGAGGGAATCCTGCGTGTAGAGATCGTGGTTGCCGGGCACGGCGAGGGCGCCGCGGCGGGCCAGCGCCAGGGTTTCGGCCAGGCGCGGCGCGGCGGTCGTGAATTCGCGCTCGAGGCCGAAATTGAGCGTGTCGCCGGTGAACAGGAGGTAGTCCACGGGTTCCCGGCGGAGAAACTCATTCAATCCGTTGAGCTTCTGGAGGGCGCGGGCGTATTTGGACCCGCGGCGCAGGTAGAAATTCACCAGGGCGACCAGGCGCTTGGGGTGGAGGATCCCGGGGGTGCGGAAGCTGCCCGGGGGAAAGGGAAGGTGAACATCGCTGAAATGCAGGATACGCAGGCTCATAGGAATGCGCTCATCGTGCGATAAACCCCGGGAGGCGTCAAGACGACGACCGGGGTCAGACCGTAAATATACACTTTCCACTTCATCTGGGCCCTGATCCGAGGTGATATCGGGCGGTGGAGACGAACGAGCGGGTGGAGGCTTCTTCGAAACCGCCGCCGGGGGAATGGAGAATCCACAGGGCTTCGGTGCCGGGAAAGCCGCCGCGGAGAATGCGAAGGCCGTCGTCAGGGCCGAGGACAAGCAGGGCGGTGGCGAGGGCGTCGGCGGTGAGACAGTCGTCGGCAAGGACGGAGACGCTGGCGACGGCGTGGCCGGCGGGGGCGGCGGTGCGCGGGTCGATGATGTGTGACCGGATGCGGCCGTCGGAGTCGCGGAAGAATTGGCGGTAGTCGCCGGAGGTGGCCACGGCGCGGCCGCCGGTCAAGCGCACCACGCCGTGTAACATCGAGTCGCAAGGCGCAGGCGTATTTTCGGTTTTGTTGGTGCCGCGCCCGCTGGGCGCGGGGCTGTTCGGATCATGACCGGCCCCAACGGGACCGGCTGCAGAAGACAACATCCGCTCAGCATCCGGCCGGAGGATGCCGACGCGCCAGGGTTCGCCGTCGGCATTCAGACCTTCCGCCAACGTTTCGCCGCCGATTTCGACGAGGAAGTGTTCCAATCCGCGATCGCGCAGAAGGGCGGCGACGCGGTCCACGCCGTGGCCTTTGGCCACGGCGCCGAGGTCGAGCTGCAGGCCGGGGACGGCTTTGGAGAGGCGGCCGTCGGGGGAGAGAGTCAGATGCCGCCAGCCGGTGGTTTTCCGCGCGGCGGCGATGGCGTCGGGGGGCGGGGCATCGCGGCGGAGTCCGTCGGGTCCGAAACCCCAGAGGTTCACGAGAGCGCCGACGGTGGGATCCAAGGCGCCGTCCGTGGCGGCGGCAAGGTCGAGAGCGCGGCGGACGACATGGGCGAAGTCGGCGGAGACCGCGACGGGCTCGTTGACGCCGGCGCGGTTGAAGCGCGAGATTTCGCTGTCGGGCCGCCACGCGGACATCTGGCGGTTGAGTTCGTCGAGGACGGTATCCACATCGGTCTGAAGGGCGCGCAACTCCTGGCGGGTGAGGGGGGGGCGGGCGATGCGGATGGAGTACGTGGTGCCCATGGTGCGGCCGTGAAGCGCGGCGTCGCGGGGGCCGGGAGAGCAGCCGGTCAGATGGAACAGGAGGAAAGCCGGAAGAACGGTCAGCAGGAACACGGGAAACGCAGGAACACAGGAAAGAGCATGGGGGGAGGTTTTCCACGGTGTGGAAAATCCCGCTGAAGCGGGACAGGCTTTTTTTCCATAGCGTGGAAAAAACGCGAAAAAATTTTCCATGGCGTGGAAAAAACGGGCGGATTTTTCCACAGTGTGGAAAATCCCGCTGAAGCGGGACAGGCATTTTTTCCATGGCGTGGAAAAACGGCGGAACAGGTTTCCATGGCGTGGAAAATCCGGATGCATGGGGGCAGGATAGGGCGCGCGGCGGAGTTGTGCAAGGGGGGAACGGGGCGGGTCTGATCCGCGATTTCGCCAGGGCTCCGGCGAGAGAGAGGCCGTGAAGACCGGATATAGACATATGCACATATGTGTATAAGCGTATGATCGATTTCCGCGCAGGGAGGCTGGGGCGAACCGGATTCACCCGCGCGGCGAGGGCGCGGGGAGGTGGATCAGGGCAGTTTGACGCCGGTGCGGAAGACGGCGAAGGGGTGCGCATTGGTGACGCGCAGGGGGACGGCGGCCCCGCCGGCCTGGCCGGGGACGTTGAGGTTGGCGGGGTGCCAGATCTGCGGGGCGGCGAGATTGGTGGTCCACCAGACGTCATACAGGCGGTCGGGGGTGGTGGGCACGGGGGATTCGAATTCGCAGATGTCGGCATCGAAAACGGGGGCCTCCATGAATTCGGTCAGGAAAGAGGCGGCGCTGGTGGGCAGGGTTCCGGCGATGTACTCCTGGAGGTTGTTCATCCAGTCGGCGTCGCCATGGCCGGTGGCGAGGGCGTTGGAGAAGCCGCCGAAGTAGGTGATTTCCCACTCGTTGGGCATGCCGTCGCGGTCGGTGTCGCCGCCGGTGTGGAAAGCGAGCTTGAAGGTATTGGTGGCGACGGTGGTGCGGACGTTGCCGCGGGCGTCGGCGGTTTCGAAGACGAAGACATAATTGGTGTGCATGTCCTGGAAACCGACGGTGAAGGGGACGGTTTCGCGGGCGGGGGAGTTGGGGTGGTTGGTGGCGATGGTCTGGAGAAGGAACTGCGGGTAGGCGGCGGGAGCGATGGAGATGGTGTGGACCAGATCCGTGAGGTAGGTCTCGTTGTCCCAGAAGTCTTCGTAGCGGAAGGCAAGGGAAAGCCCGCTGCCCTGGTCATAGGTGACGGAGGTGGAGGGCGCGCTGCTGACGAACCGGTCGGCGCGGAAGGGGGGGACATCGTCGCCGCCGTGCCCCTGCAGGAGATGCAGATCGAGGAATTGCAGTTCGTCTTCGTTGAGGACCGCGGTCGTGGTGAGGGTGGCGTGAGCGGTCTGGAGGGCGGCGCGGAGCTGGGCGAAGGTGGTGCCGCCGTACTCCAGAAAGGGGTGGTTCACGGCGATGTTGAAGCGCTTGCTGACGCCGCCGACGGTGACGCTTTCGCCGCCGGCGCCCAGCGCGGTCATCATCGCGGGGTCGCCGTAGCGCGGGGTGCCGTCGACGATGGTCAGCAGGACGTCGGGGGGGCGGGCGTTGATCAGCGCCATGTAGGGGTCGGAGGGGTCGCCGGAAATGACGCAGAGTCCGGCGTTGGCGCCGGGGACGAGTTGGCCGTAGCGGGGATAGAGGCCGGCGCAGCGTGCGGTGTTGAGGTACACCATTTCCGCCATTTCGCGCGCGGTGAAGGCGTTGTCGAACAGGGTTTGATTCAGCTGCCAGGCATAGCCCAGCTCTTCGAGGATGTTGAAGCAGCCGCTGGCGGTCCAGTCCGGGGCAAGCCCGATGATGACGCCAGCTTCTTTTGCGGCCTTGGCGTCGGCGGTGCCGCCGTAGAGTTTCATGTTGGACATCGGCGACCAGACGAGCTTGGCGTTCACGGCGGCCATCTGCGCGAATTCGGAGGGTCCGAGGGCGGCGCCGTGGATGATCGTGGTGCTCTCATCGAGCATGCCCCAGTCGCGCCACTGGTCAAACTGCGCGCGGGCATGTTCGTCCACGCCTTCGCAGAGGTGGATGATTGCGGCGTTGACGGCGCCGCCGTCGATCTGGGCGCGGAGAGCGGTGCGATCGCCGGACGAGGTGTCCCAGGGAAAGATTTCGGCCCAGACGCGCCCGGGGAACTCTTCGACATTGAACAGCATGATGTCCGGGTGCGCATATTCTGCATCGTCATAGTTGCCCTGGATGGCGATGCACCCGGCCATCAGCTCGAGGGCTTCGGCGTACTTGGAAACGGTCTGTTTCTGAAAGTCGTTGACGGCGGCGTGGTTCTGGACGGTGCTGCGTTTGGATTTCCAGGCGCTGTATTCCGCGGTGGCGGCCCACTCGTCGCGGTGGCCGAAGGGGAAGTCGTTGAACATCAGCGTGGGGAAGGAGTTCCAGGAGGGGTGGTTGTGGGCGTCGATGAGGCCGGGGAATATGATGCCGCCGGTGTCGAGAACGGTGACGCCGGACGGCTGCACATGGGTGACGGCCCTGATGAGATCATCCTCCACATGCACGTACCAGTTCGTTTTCGGGCCGTCGGGGGTGATGACGAGTCCGCGCAGGGCGTATTCGAAGACGGGACGGCCGATGAAATCCCAGTCGTTGCGGGGCTGGATGGAAATCGTGGAGCCTTCCACGAACACGATGCCCTGCACGGCCTCCAGGGTGTCGCTGAGATGCCAGACATAGCGGTAGGGGACGCGGGTGCCGACTTTCACGCTGGCGCCGTCGGTGACCTGCCAGAATTCTTCGGTGCCGCCGACGTTGATGTTGTTGACGGTGACATCTTCGATGCGGGCATAGACGCCTTCGTAGGCTTCCGCCGTCACCTGGCTGCCGGCGATGGTGGCGGGCGGGACGCTGTAACCGCTGCCGAGGGTCTGGTAGTCGCTGACGCTGCTGAGGATGGTCATGGAATCGGATTCATTCACCCATCCTTCCACCAGCACGCGGTCGCCGATTTCCGGCCGGTGGTTGATATCGGAGATGTAGATGCCGCTCCAGGGGCCGCCGTTTTCGTCGGCGATGGCATAGCCATAGGGGTCGGCATAGGTGGCGATGCCGGAGACGGTGACCTGGTTGCCGTTTTCGGGCGAGGTGGTTCCGGCGCCGCTGTACTGGATGTTGGAGACCGTCAGGGCCGCGCCGACCGTCTGGCCCGAGAACGTGACGGGATGCGCCGGGGTGGACGGGTCGTCGGTGTTCAGATGGAACACGGCCGAGTGGGAAACACCGGTCACGGCGCCCGGATGGTACACCACGCTGACGCCGGCGGTGGCGCCGGGGGCGAGGGAGGGGGGGAGGGAGCCGACGCTGAACCGGGCGGTGTCGCCGCTGGCGGCGATAAAGGATGTCAGGTTTAGCGTGTTCGAGGGGCCGGTGTTCGCGAGCGCCAGCACCTGCGTAGCGGCGGTGCCCGGCAGGATCCGCCCGAACGAGAGCGAGGAGGGCGCCGACAGGTTGGGATCTTCGGCGGGGCCGCTCATGACGATCACGCTGACATCGTCCAGATACCAGGTGTTGAACGTGGAATTGAACCGAAACCGGACATTTTCGCTGGTCGACAGGTTGGGTGAAATGTTCAGGGGAAAGTTTTCGGTGCGTCCATCCGTGCTGACCGCAAAACTGCCCAGCGAAATCCATGCGCCTCCATTCACGCTGTAGTCCACCGTGGCGGATTGACCGTCGCCTCCGCCGCTGGCATCCACGTAGAACGACAGGTTGGTGGGAAAATCAATTTCCGGCGATTGCAGGGTATTGTTCGTAGCCAACGCGCGGCAGTTCGGAGAGCTCTGATAATGGGACTCCAACGTGTCGTTTGCCGTTCCCCCATCGATCCATCCGGACGGGACGGCGGTACTCGCATCAAAGTTCTCCGCCAAGTCCGCCCGGGCGGCGGGCGGGCAGGCCAGGGCGGCGAGCAGCAGGCAGAACAAGGGGAGGGAGGGGAGAGCGGAGGGGATGGAGTGGATGTTCATGCAGGCCTTTGGGGTAGTGTTCAAATGTATCGATTGGATTAAGACGGGACAAGGACGGGGAGAAAAAACGGGTCAACCGTTTCGGCGCGGTGCGTGCGTGGCCCGGATTCATTCTGCACCGCAGGAATTCGCGAGTCGCATGCGGGAGGGGGCACTCCATCGATCCAGGGAGGAGGAGACGGGTTGAGCGCCAGAAAAACCGCGCCGGCGGATCACTGTAAAAATGCACATATACACATATGTGTATAAGTGTATATGAGGGATGAAATTTTTAGGACATTGTGGGGGGGGCGGGTA
>ENA-UOXR01002834-UOXR01002834.1-bioreactor-metagenome-genome-assembly--contig:-NODE-2834-length-15414-cov-7.542027_pt1 | contig 15414 bp, 11 predicted proteins | sample MGYA00238164_ERZ764825 | MGnify/ENA primary metagenome ERZ764825 (study PRJEB28920, sample SAMN05720171) | bioreactor metagenome | isolation source: Anaerobic biogas reactor | place: USA:Washington...
TCACCTTCGCCGCGATGCTCACCGCCGGGATGGAGGGCGTCCGGGAGAAGATCGAGCCGCCGGTGGGCGTCGATACAAATATCTACCATATGTCCGTCGAGGAGCGGAAAGGCGCCGGGATCGAGACGCTGCCCGGAGACCTTTACGAGGCGAACCAGGCCCTGCTCGCCGACGACCTCATCTGCAGTGCATTCGGCCCCCACGTCGTCGAGGCGCTCACGAGCGTTGCCGAGGCCGAGTGGGATGCGTACCGGACGGCCGTCCACCCCTGGGAGATCGACCGGTACCTTGCGACGTACTGAACTCTTTTTTTTGCCGAAGTTGGCGAATTATTTTCACATTCCATGGTGTGCGAGTGCGGCAGGTCGTGAAGGGTGTCGAATGGGCCTTTCTCTCCCGGCAGGGAGTCTTGGGCTGTCCCTATTGAATGAAGAGAGTATGCGAAGGCGCAGCCCGTCCGATCAAACCGGATCTCAATACAAATTAATAACTACGATCGTTCCACCGGCAACCGCCATCGAAGTTCGTGCACCCTCGATAAAGCTCATTGTTCTTTTGAGCTCTCCTCCATACAAGACGTGAACCGCACACAGGGCATTTCCCTGCATCTTCCCCCCTTTCACGCGACTTGGACTTAAAGGAGTGTTTCTTGGGGTCTTCCATGCATATGAACTCATTTATCCAGACATCGATGACGTTGCTACAGAGCCGCTGTGCCCTCTCTGCCGAGGCTTCGCTATCCCCGAGTATCGTCAGTGCATCGTAGTTCTGCTTTACCAGGCGGGTCAGCTTGTCCCCTGCCTGAATACTCTCCAGCGTTCCTGCCAGGAGTTGCATCCGATTCAGGATTTCATCGTACTTCTGCAAGGTGCAGCACTGGTCGATCTCCTGCACCAGTTTGAAGGAACGAAGAAGTTTCAGGGCGGTGTCCCGGTCGTATGCGCGCCGAATGATATTCTCTGCGTACTGCCCGGCGGTAGCGGGGTCGCTTGAGAGCGCGGTGCGCAGGGTCGCGACGTCGCACGAGTAGGTGAAGGTCTTCTCGCGGATTGGAACCTCGATGCCGTGCGACGTCATGAATCTCCCCTTGATTGTATAGCTTACACCGCAGGCGTTGGACCCGAGCTTGATGTAGATCCTGCGGGAGCCCCCGCGAGGAATGACGATCCCGGCGTGGTGGGACACGCCGATGACCCACTGGGAGAGCCAGGGCGCGGGCTGCAATTCTCGCACCGTTATGCTCCCCTCGTGTCCTTCGATATAAGTATCGACCACCTTCAACGATGAGGACGAATTTAGTTCGACACCCCACTCATCGAGGGGGTTGTCAGAACTGTTGTGGATGCAGATGACGCACCAGTATGATCCCGGATCCCGTTCTTCAATCCATTTTCTGATGTTGACGAGCGGGCGCTCCGAGGACACGAGGAAGTCCTGCAACACCGGATCGTAGATCGTCCGCTCAAGAGGGAACAACTCCGGCGAGATAGTCTGCTTCGCAATATCAGGGGATACGGGCGAGTGAGCCGCAGATCGCTGTGGATCGGTGACCCGGATCGAGTAGTCGTATGTCGCGGCATACTTTTCCCCGGTACTATCCTCAGCGGTAACTGTGATCTCCACCGGGACAGTTCCCCGCGCCATTGCTTTGAGGCTGCACTGGTACTCCTGCTGTTTGGAGGGAACCAGGGAGAACGGCTTGATCCCCTTAGCCACCACATCTCCAGAGAAAGAGAGTGTAATATTGTTCAGTTGCCCTGTACCTGTATTGGCGACAGTGAACGTGCATGCCTGCCAGGTATTGTATTCGAGGCCAGTTTCAGAAAAACTGAAACTGAGCTTGAACTGTGATCTGAACAGTAATATTCGGAATTTTTCTTCCACGCCTTTTAATGCCTTATCGTCTGAGAATAAGGCGGTTACCCTCTTATATATGGATAAAAATTTTTCATATCTCTTGAGTTTCACAAGATTAGTGTCTTTTTCAAGCCAAGCATCTGGATCTTTCAGATCTAGTTCAATGGCCTTCTCATGTGCCCTGAGTGCTTCCTCGTATTTACCGAGTTTCGCGAAAATAGTTCCTTTGTGGAACCAGGCGTCCGAGTTCTTCGGGTCTAGTTCGATGACCCTCTTATATGCCAGGAGCGCTTCCTCGTATTTACCGAGGCCCGTGAGACAGACTCCTTTGTGGAACCAAGCGTCTGAATCCTTGGGGTTTAGTTCGATGACCTTCTCATATGCCCTGAGTGCTTCCTCGAATTTACCGAGTTTCGCGAAAAAGATTCCTTTTCGGAACCAAGCGTCTGAATCCTTCGGGTCTAGTTCGATGGCCTTCTCATATGCCCGGATCGCTTCCTCGTATTTACCTATGTCTGCGAAACAGTTTCCTTTGTTGAACCAAGCGTCTGGATCCTTCGGATTGAGTTCGATGACCTTCTCATATGCCTGGATCGCTTCCTCATGTTTACCGAGGTCCTCGAAACTGTTTCCTTTATTAAACCAGGCATCTGAATCCTTCGGATTGAGTTCGATGGTCTTCTCATATGCCTGGATCGCTTCCTCGTGTTTACCGAGTTCCGCGAGATTATTGCCTTTGTTGAACCAAGCGAATGCATTCTTCGGGTCTAGTTCCGTTGCCTTGACATAGCAGTTATATTTTTCTTTTGGGTCTTTGGCTCGATCCCCCTTTTCAACCCATTCTTTTGCCGCATTCTTCTTATTCAGCGTGAATCCAAAAATACCCATTATAAATCACCCGTATTCTCCAGAGCGTGGATATTTCACTCGAGTCACAGAACATCTGGGCACCGAACCTGTCTCCCGCACCGGGTACAAAATTTCACTCCACCATCCAAACGGTTACCGCATTCGGGACAAAATGTCTTCTCTGGAGCAGTCCCTCCTCCAATAGCCGACCGGTTCACAACGCTATCGTGAACCTGAATGCCTCCACCTGAAGACGACCTTAAAAGACCAATCTGCTCCTCTGTCTGGTTACCGATCCCGGCCCGGTTCATGATGCTGTCGATGACCTGCACGCCGTTCCCGAGGTTCACTGACCCGCCGGAGATATTGTAGACAATCTGCTCTGCTCTGGCGCTTCCCTGGTTGATGTAGGTGAAGAACCATCGCAGGCCGTTCTTCTGCACGAGGTCTACCACGACCTCCTGCAGTCTCCGGTCGTACTTCTCCCACTCACGCTTCAGGTGGTGGATGAGGAACGGATTTGCGGCGTGGGGGCGGTTGCAGATCTCGTTGATGAGACTGTCGATGTACTGGTAGTGCACCTGCAGGAACTCCGAACCACCCCCACCCGGTGCTTTCAGCCTGACGAGGAGCTCGCTTTTGGACGGAAGGACCTGGTACCGCTCGATAATCTCGTAGAGTGCGAGCTCATCTTCGGAGTACATCGCTTCGGCATCCGCGTAGTTCTCGCCTCTCCGGCGGAAACTCACGGCGAGGGTCAACAGCGCCGCCTCGAACTTGGAGCAGAACACCTGGTGAAACGTACTGTCAAAGGAACCGCATTCCTGGTTCTCATACCGGGAGTAGTTTTCCCGAATCTCGCACCAGAGTCTCACCCGTTCATCGTAAGACCGCCTGACGATCGCCGATCCGCTCTTCAGGACATTCTCGGCCGGGGCAACGAGGTTCTTAGCACAGGTAAAATCTTGGTCTCCGGACATACAGCATCAGAATTGAGTTTTTGCGATGTGGCTAAAGGTGAAGGCGAGTCGCCGGATGCACACGGCACATCCGGCACAGCCTTCCACGGCTCACCTGAGTTCCTCGCCGCACTCCTTGCAAAACCGATCGGCGGTACTGTTTGGCGTTTTGCATCCCGGACATATCCGGCTCTCTTCCTGCCGGGCAGGGTTGATGATCACCGGCTGCGATCCTCCACCGCCGGCAACGATTGTCGAGCCCTGTGCCTGGTGAGCGGAGCTTCGTGCGGTTGCCGTCTGTCCCATGGCATCGAGCGCCCTGTTCATGACGTCTGTCAGGCGATCCGCGTTCTCTCCCGCCATCTCGTGGATCTTCTCCATGTACTTCTGCTGGTCCTGCAGGCGGGTTTCGAAGAGTTCACGCATCCTGTCGGATCCGAACTTCTCTTTCATCGCCTCTGCAACGGCAGTACTCTTCTCCGCCGAAAGCGCCATGATCTGCTCTTCGGTGAGGGCTGCTGCGCGTTTCATCTTTTCGAGTTCCATGATCTTCTCAGCGTTCCCGCCGTCCGTCATCGAGATGAGCGCCTCGACCGATGCATCCGAACGCTGCTTGAGCTTCAGGCTCTCGATCTCCACACCCTTTTCAAGGTCGCGGTGTGAGATCTCCTGTTCCCCACGCACTCTCTGGAGCTTCGCATCATCCGTCTGTTTTTTCAGGTTGATGAGCCCCTCGATCTCGGCATGGTCCTGCTGTTGCTCACGTTTCCTCCATTTATCCTCATGTTCGCGTCGGGCGTCATCGGCGCCGACTTCGTGCCCGACCTGCTCGGCATCCATCGCGCGCTTGTGCCGCTGTGCCTTGGCATCCAGGCCGAGGAGACTGTCCTGCTCAGCTTCGGCGGTTTCATGGCGATGGACCTGCTCAAATCGCTCCCTGATAATCTGCCGGATGAACGCCTTATCATCGCGCCGGCTCCGGAGATCGATCTTCAGGTCTTCAATCTCGTTCTCGCGAACGATGCCTGCCTGGGCCAATTCGTGACAATATTCACTGATTTTTTCGTCGGTGGCCAGCTGGTCGAGCTTATCATCGGAGAGAAGGTGCCGTAGTTTTTGCTCGATATCGATCTCAAGTCCGGCTTTCGTGACCTTTTTCGTCCCTTCGCTGCGCTTATCAAGGATATCGTGCCACTCTGCCTCATCAGACTGCGTGAATCGGAGTTGTTCGAGGGAAAAGCCGTAGCTCGCAAGGGTAGGGGTAACATTTGCCCTGACGGCACTCTCGATATCTTCCTTTACAGCAAGATTCCCATAGAGATCGTCCATTCGGTAGTCCCTCAGCGTAGACTGGACGGCACTAAGGAGATCAGATCGGAGTTCTTCCTGGAGATCCGCAAGGAGAATTCTGCTTTTTCCTTTGAGGAGGTTCGCGATGAACGATCGCGAGTCCCGATTCCTGATCGTAAACCTCCCGGTAACTCCGACGGGAATGGAGTCGGCGGTGCGCAGTTCCGAGCGCCCGAAGCTGAAATCGATTGCAACCACGCCGTCGTCGATGAGCACGATCGTCGCGCGTTCATCGAGGTTCAGGGGCAAGTGGGCTTCGAGAATATTTCCAACGGTGTAGTGGCCTGCCGGCAGGTCACCCACATATGCTCCTCCCTGAAAAAGAAGCGCGCGCGTTCCCTCGGCAACGGTGACGGTCTTTTTCAGGGCGCCCCGGAGATCTTCAACCTCGAATTTGCTTGCGAAATCTTCTGGAGTTCGTCTCCATTCGCGCCTCCGGGAAAAGTCCTCCTCGTTGGCTCCCACAATTTTTCCGAAGAGTGTCTTTCCCAGCCCCTTCCCGCAACCGGGGCAGAATTTTGCATCGGGAGACACGGTAACCCCGCAGTTGCCGCAGGTATACGCGCTTACCTTTGCTCCGCACTGCGGGCAAAATTTTGCATCGGCCCCAAGAGGGGTTTTGCATTTCGGACAGGTACTATCCCCATTGATCATTGCTCATCCCTTCCCTGCTTACCGGGAAATTTATCACGCTGTGTTATAGTCGTTCTGGTTCTCTCCTTTCCCGATAGAGGTTCCTCCAGGAGATTTTTTACGATTACGGCAACAGGGGTGGCCCCTCTTCGAATCTCTTCCATAGCCAGCCGTATCGAGGTTTCATCGACAGGATGACCTTTGCCGCCCGGAATCTGCTCGGAAAGAAGAGCGTGAATCTCTTCGGTTCGGTGTCTGTCACCCCCCTCATGCACGGATAACTCTGCCAGCCATTCTTCGAGTTCGTCGGGAGAGATCCTGCTGAGTTTCTGGCAGGCGTCCGACCGGTTCAGCACCCTGTCGCGATCTCTCATAGCGATGACATATGAAATCAGACGGAGGTCGCGCTCAAGTTTCACGCAAACTGCATCTTTCATGTGGTATTGCTCTACGAGCGTCTGGATCCGGATTGCACGGCGGGTGTCGCGCGGCTCATCACATATCGAGGCACCATCGTCGAGCAGGTTCTGAATCTGTCCTTTGATGTCCTGGGATTCGGATTCGAGGGAACCGATCCGGCACTTCAGCAGCGCCTCGGCCTTGCGCAGATCGCCGATGCTGAACGAGGCGAACGGGTCTTTCGGACGCCTCCGGGATATGATCTTCATGGTAGTAACCACCCATCACCGTCGAGAAGTTACCTTTCAGATTCGCTGATCGCCTTCTCGATGTCTTTCTCAATCGAAAAGAGATCTTTCGCCTCGTCAAGCCCCAGCGACCCGGTTTCGACACTGCTCCAGACTTCGAACATCTGCTTTTCAGCGTCATCGAGGTCCTGGTCCGAGTCCGAAAGGTCAAGGGCAAACACGTGGTTTAAGTCATCGACAACGGTTTCAAAATTCTTTCCGGAGAGGTTCACGCGGATGAGGGCACTCTCGATAGTTTCCGGAGAAATCGTCTGGATCTTCTCCCAGATGTGTGTCTTCTGGAGATCCCGCTGGTACTTTTTGATGATGACCAGGTTGGAGATAAACATGTACTGCTTGTGCAGGGCGAGGAAATTACGAACCTTGAACTTCGCAGTCATGTCCAGTTGCTTGAGTTCCTGGGCAAGCATCTTCTTCTTGATCAGGTCGCCACCAATGCCTTCTGAAAATTTCAGTTTCTTCTCGCGTTCAATTCTGTCGATCTCCTTCCGAAGACGGTTGATCCTGCTTTTTAATAGGATCTCTTCCTCCTGAAGTTCAGTGATCGTCAGCATCTCTATCCGGTTCCGATGAAACAGGCTTGCAATCTTCACAACACTTCACCGATTGATCATTACGCGGCACACATGATAAATCTTCCTCCATTAAGGAGGTTAATATTAAACTCCAAAAACAATATCTCCATTGTGGAGGGATATATATAGTAGTATCCGCATATGGTTATCAAATGGAATATCTCCTCGTTGTCGACTACCACTCAGATGCCGAGCGTAAGCGGATTGACGCCACGATTGACAGATGGAAGTCGAAAAAAGACGTACGCAAAGAGAGAGGAGTCGCCATTCTGGTGAGGGATGAGGTGATTGAAGACTTCCTGCAGGACCTTTATTCGCGGTTGGAACGAGGAAGTGAAGATGTCAGAATATATTCTGCAGAAGAATCCGTACCAGATATTCGTGAAACGACAAAGGCTCTGCATTATGAGACATCTCTGGATAAGGATGCACTAAAACAATTTTTAAAATACATCCTGAATAAACTCAATTCAAGTTATGAAGGGGTTCGCAACGGGGTCGAATCGTACACTGCCTATACCCGAAAGGGGCAGGCGACCATCGGGCTTCTCTGGTCTGGTGATTCGGGGACAACTCGCCTCAATGTAACGGTCAGCGGGTTTGGGGATGCGGTCTCGCTTGTGGCCGGCCGGATAGATGAGGAACTCCAGGTCTTTCTAGGAAGTGGAAAATGAATCAGACAGACAACCATGCAAAGTACATGTTTAATCTGAGCAAGGGGCAGGAGCTGTACAAAGTTCAGCGTTTTGAGGATGCGCTCAAATACTTTAACACAGCCCTGGAGTTCGAACCCGACTCCCACTGGGCGTGGAATGAAAAAGGGAATGCACTCAGGAGACTTAGAAGGCAAAAGGAAGCGATGGATTGTTACGAGCGGGCAATTCACCTCGACAAAAGGCACTCGTATCCGTTCCCGTACATCGGCGTCGCTGACATATACCGTGAGCAGGAGCGGTACTCAGAGGCAATTGCCTACTATGACAGAGCGATACGGATCAAGAGACACCCGTGGGCATTGAACGGGAAAGGAATGTGCCTCCACGCCCTTAATCAAACCGATGAAGCACTCAGACTGGCTGAAGAGTCGATACGTATTCGCCCCGAATTTCTCTTTCCCTACATTCTCAAAGGCGACATCCTCTGTGAGAGGACTGCGTACCGGGATGCCTTGAGATCGTATCAAAAGGCATACGAACTGATCCGCGGCCCCTCGCCTGAACTTCGAGGCGAAGTGAAGAGCAAAATCACTCAGTGTACTGCGATGCTTGATCGAGAAGTTCATGTGGAGCCAGATAATCAAGAAAAGCCTTTGAATGCTCTCATCAGAGCGTTCAGCGACCATATCCCAGGCATTCGAAAAAAACTACATGATGCACCTGCAGCCACAAGCATACCAGATGAGAAGAACGGAGGTTATTCTCATACGAAATCAAATTCGACAGACAATCATGCAAAGTACATGGCTAATCTGAACAAGGGAAAGGAGTTTTACAAAGTTCATTGCTTTGAGGATGCGCTCAAATACTTTAACACAGCCCTGGAACTCGAACCCTACTCCCACTGGGCATGGAATGAAAAGGGCAATGCACTCAGGAGACTTGGGAGACAAAGGGAAGCGATGGATTGTTACGAGCGGGCAATTCACCTTGACAAAGCACGATCATATCCATTTCCGTACATTGGTATTGCTGATATCTACCGCGAGCAGAAGCAGTACTCAAAGGCAATTGCTTACTATGACAGAGCGATACAGATCAAGAGGCACCCCTGGGCGTTGAACGGGAAAGGGAGGTGCCTCCACGCCCTTAATCAAACAGATGAAGCACTCAGACTGGCTGAGGAGTCGATACGCATCCGTCCCCGCTTTCTCTTCCCCCATATTCTCAAAGGCGACATCCTCTACGAGAGAACTGCATACCGTGATGCCCTGAGATCGTATCAAAGGGCATACGACCTGATCCATGGCCCCTCACCTGGACTTCGGGAGGAAGTGAAGAGCAAAATTACTCAGTGCACTGCGATGCTCGATCGAGAGGTTCGCAGAATGCCAGATAACGATAGTAATTCTGATATTAAGCGGCTGTTTGTACGACTTCGGTCCGAAGAAGTCCAGGAGCGGACTCATGCATCGTATCAACTCGATACCATGGCTAAAGGAGGAGCGGCCAGTGAGATTGTTCGAGAAAGGCCGTTTGATGTGCTCGCTGGAGCGCTCGATGACCCTATCCCCGATGTTCGAAGAAACATCCTCTGGGTTCTTGGAAACCTTGCATACCAGGGTTACTCGTATGAGGTTGTCGAATCTGGGCTCCTTCCTGAGATGGCCGCACATCTTGATGATCTAGCAGACCCGGTGCGCAGCGCCGCAGCATGGTCTTTGGCAGTGATTGCTGAAGCGGGTCAGGGCATTGCGGTCGCGGATTCCGGAGCGACTGCGCGGTGTATCCATCTTCTCTACAGTAAAAACCGCGAAGTGCAGGCATGCGCCGCCCTCGCCCTCGACAAGATCGCTTTTTATGCAAGCCCTGAACCCGTGGTGCAAAACGGTGGTGCCACTGCACTTGCTCACCTCCTGAACGCACAAAATGATGAAGTTCGGCTTCGCGTTTTATGGGCACTCTGGTCAATCGCGTGCAGGGGATATGCGGATTCCTTATGCGATGCTGAGACTCTCGTCACGGATCTGAAACGATGTGCACAGGAGAAGGATCTGGAGATCCGAAAAGCGGCGGTATCGATCATCGGTGAACTTTCAAAGGTACATGATAAGTCGTTTTTACAGCAGAAAGATCTTGAAAAAGTCCTCCTCACGTGTATTGGTTCAAGGAGCAACCGGGTCAGGGGTGCTGCTATCTGGGCAGCAGGGCTGTGGGCAGACGCAGGATATGCCCCCACGCTGATCCAGGCCGGTGTGAAAGAGGCGATTAGGTGGCACCTGGATGACCGCGCCATGGTTCACGTCTTCAATCATAGCGAACACCGGTGGGTGGAACGTTCTATCGCTGGAATCGCAGATGACGTCCTGAAGAAAATAGCGGTTTCTTCACATCCGATACCATCCAAACCGGACACTCCAGAGATAATCGCAGTTCCGGCCGATCAGGGATCGCCAGGACTGGACTATCGGACGGCATACTTTATTGCACAAAATCTGGTGGAACATCTGCGGCAACATGATCTTCTGGAAGCACGTAAATCTGCAATTCACCTCGAAGTTTTCGTCTGTGGAGAGATACTCGAAAAGCTGCAACAAGTAAGCGAGCACCTGCGTTTTTACAGCGACGAGGGCATTGCTGAGATTGAATCTCTTGCCGATGATGTCGAACTACTCAAGGAGGACATCCTTCGAGAAGCAATGAGGCGATGACTGTGAACGTGGACGTTAGCGGATTTTTGCTTGCCGAACTGCGAAAAACTGTTGTTGACTACAAAAAGGCGGTAGTTGAAGCAGACAACACGGCTACTAACGAAAAAGCACGGGCGTGTGCATCACTCTGCCGGCAGATTGCCGCTTCTTCACCCATGGTGCGGCAACGATACACTGACGAGGCAGAGAGATGGGAGAGCATTGCATCCCGTTCGGCACCGGTTGCAGTGAGGAGACAACGTAGCGCATCAGATAAACTCAGGCGGACGAAGCCTCCCGCCGAAGAGTCTGCAAGTGATCTCGACATATCGTCGCTGATCGCGCGTTCACCTGTCCGGTGGGAGGACATCGGTGGGCTTGACGAGGTCAAGCGCCTTGTGAAGGAAACAGTTGTCATCGCAGCCCTGCAAAAGCCGGAGTCGATCCATCCGTGGAGGGGGATTCTCCTTTTCGGTCCGCCGGGTACGGGAAAAACAATGATTGCAGCTGCTGCGGCAGGGAGCCTGGATGCAACCTTTTTCGACGTAAAAACCGACCGATTGCTCTCGAAATACTTCGGTGAATCTTCGAAGATGATCTCGGCCCTCTATGCATCGGCGCGGGACCACGCTCCCACGATCGTCTTTATCGATGAGTTTGACGCCCTCGGTGCATCGCGTAGCGATACGATGGGCGAAGCGACCCGGAGGGTGCTCTCCTCCCTCCTCATCGAGCTTGACGGTCTGCAGGGCAAAAAAGATGACCGCCTGCTCCTCACGATGGCGGCAACGAATGCACCCTGGGACCTTGACCCGGCAGTACTGTCGAGGTTCCCGCGGCGAATCTATGTGCCGCTCCCGGATGCGGATGCCTGCAGGCAGATCATTGAAATTCATATGGGAGGACTTGAGGTCTCCGGCGTCGATCTCTTCGAGCTTGGACAGCAGTGCGTTGACCATCTCTACTCCGGACGTGATATCCAGAATGTCTGCCAGCAGGCGATCTGGACGATGATCAACGATGTCAATCCTGAGATGCACAGGCTCGCGGATTTGCCGTTTGATGAACTCAACAAGCGGGCGCTGAAGACCCGGCCTCTTCGCGAAGACGACTTTACGGCTGCATTTGGTAAGATACGATCCCCGCTAACGGCAGAAGAACTTGAGCGGTATACGAAATGGGGTGTGGAACATGGTGAGAGGTAGGTTCGAGAACGTGGTATCTGTAGCCGGTGGCTGTATAGAATCGTTGTTTGAGTGAGGAAAGGACATGAAGGCAAATATTACCAGATTGTTCATTCTCTTGCTGGCACTGGTCTGTGTCGCGCAGGCAACATCAGCATTCGATATCAAGACCGAGACCGTCAATCCCGCGAGCGGTGCTCTCGAGCCCGGCCAGCAGGTGACCGCGTGGTATGTACTTACTTACGATATGGTTACCACTGGCGGGAACGACGAGACGTTTGAGTTCAGCACCGGCCTCTCAAACCCCACATGGGACTTCACCGTCCTACCGCGATGGGGTCGCCATCTACACCACCAAGAAGACAGGGTACTACCCGGTTCTGACGGAGTTCGAGATCGGCTATGGTGACGGCAATCTCGAACTGGCTGTCCAGGTACGCGGCACCGTGCCCTCGAGTGCGAGCGGGAAAATCTTGGTGACCAAGATCGAGCATCTACAGAATCATGAGGTAAAAGACACCTATTCTCTGAACCGCGATATTGTGGGAGTTATACCTACCACCATCACTACCACGATATCTACCGCAGCGCCTACATCTGTGGGTGGTGGAACTGGCGCGGTAGCGGCAGCTCAGCCTCAGTCTACATTGACTGACGCAAATATCCTCCAGGTGAAGACCGACGAGGGGTTCAACTTCGGCGGGGACCTCCCCCTTTACGTCGGCGTCGGGGTCATGATCGCAGTTGTGCTCCCTGCCGGGTATTTCCTCCACTCAAGAAGAAACGGGCGGGTCACTCAGAATAGGCGGTCTAAATCCATCGGAGCACGGCCCGCTGCCGGTCACAGTGCCGGGCAGGCGCCCCGACGTCAGGATGCAGATATAGCCCTAGGTGGGGTTGATCTTTTGACCCGGAACGGCAGAAGCCGTTCTCTGAAGAAGTCAGATAGTAATACTGTTTTGCCTGGTGATTCCATCGAATCAACCGCGAAACCAGAGATCTCAATAGCGCTGAACCGTGCCAATATCTACGCCGATGAGTGGGATAAGATTGAGCTGACGTTGGTCAACACTGGAACCGCCCATGCCTTCGACATTGCCCTTACGTTCTCAAATGATATCGATACCCGACTGCTCCGACCGGTTGATCTGGCGGTCGGGGAGAGCAAAACGATCGAAGCAGGCATTAGGCCCAGAACACGAGGGAAGGTACCCCTGGAGATTACTGCGCGGTACCGCGACGCCGCAAACCAGACCTACAAACAGATAACATCGCTCTGGTTGTCGGTAGAATCCCGAAACGACACCGCTCCATCCAGCTCACCCGTTCCACTGTCAATGTCGCGCCCGGTGACATCAAAGAGCTTGCCGCCGGAGATGGTGGATCGATATACCGCAGCTGAGTTCATAGGGAAAGGTGGATTTGCCAGGGTTTTCAAGGTGCAGAAGTCAGATGGTTCATGGGTGGCTCTCAAGATCCCGATCACTCTGGACGCAGCTACGGGAAAATCGTTCATTGCCGAACTCCAGAACTGGACGTCAATGGTCCATGAGAACATCGTTCAGGTCAAGGACTACAACATTATGCCGCTCCCGTACTTTGAGATGGAACTCTGCGACGGGACGCTGGCAACACTGGAACGCCCTGTTCCCCCTGACCACGCAGCATGGCTGCTCTTCAATATCTGCGAAGGTCTGAAATACGCTCACGCTCGTGGCATCCTTCACCGGGACCTTAAACCACAAAACATCATGCTCAAGGAGGGAATGCCAAAGATTAGCGACTGGGGCCTCTCGAAGGTGATGACACAGTCAACGACAACCACCGTTTCGGGAGGGTTTACAGCCTACTATGCTGCCCCCGAGCAGATCACAAACAAGCCAAAAGACCAGAGAATGGATATATGGCAACTTGGGGTGATCGCATACGAATTGGTCACCGGACAGCTGCCATTCGTCGGGGAAAGTATGGTCGAGATCGGGATGGCGATCGCGACAAAAGAGCCTGAGCGCCCGGGCGCGGTTCACCCCGACGCACAGCCTCTGAATGCCATCATCCTGAAATGCCTTGAAAAAAACCCGGAACAGCGGTATCAGTCGGTGGTCGATCTCCAGAAAGACCTCGCAGTGTATCTGAAGATGAACTATACCAGGTCATTGGGTGAGAGCATCCGAGTGAACGATCTCCAGCGGTCGGCTTACTACTGCGGGGACCTTGTGCTGATCAGCATGAAGATTGGCGATCTTGTGGCTGCGTACAAGTATGCGAACGATCTCATCCGGTACTCAATAGGGGAGATACGAGTCGAGGCGACTGAACTGACAAAGCAGATCAAAATGATGGTTGAGATGGAGATCCAAGAACTCCCGGACGAATTGATTCGGAAGGCCGAGGTTCTCGTGTATCAGGTCAGGATGAAGTGACCAGGTTGCAGTAAGAGAACCGGCCAGATCCCACATCCCATGCAGAATCTTCATCCCGGCGTAGCCGCCCCTCCTCTGGCCGACAGGCTCGCGACACTGTCGCGAACCTGAATGTCACCGGGGAAGGACAGCTCCGAACCGTCCCGCTCAGCAACACTGCTTGCCGCCGGCCTCTTCGCCCTCGAGGAGGAGCCTCCCGAAGAGCACCCGCTCGATCGTGGCGGCCACGTACTTCATCCGCTGAGCCGTCTCCATATCCTCGTAGCGGTGGATGTCGGCGTAGACCTGCAGGCGGACGAGGCCGAACCGGAGGCGGTCGAGATCGTCGTCCCCGAGTTCCGAGGCCTCGCGGTAGATGGGCTCGAGCAGGAAGGGGAACTCCTCGAACTCTTCGAGTGCCTCGACGACCCGCGCGAAGACCGGGAGGCCCTCCCCCCGGCCGGCAAGAATCCTCGAGTAATCCATATTACTCCTCGATCTGGTCTACCAGAGCCTGCATGATGGCGTCGAAACTCTTCCAGGTCGGGCTCTCTTCGGCTTTGGCCTGGCGGATGATGAACGGCCTTCCTTCGTCCGCTGCCTTGCGCATCTCCGGATCGAGCGGAATGGCGCCAAGGAAGGGCACACCGAGTTCGCCTGCCTCCTTCTCCCCGCCGCCCTTGCCGAAGATATCGATCTCCTCCCCGCAGTGGGGGCAGACAAACCCGCTCATGTTCTCCACGATCCCGAGCACCGGGAGTTCGAGTTTCTTCACAAACTCGACCGCCTTGCTCGAGTCGAGGATTGCCACTTCCTGCGGGGTGGTGACGATGACGGCTCCTGCGATGTTCGGGGCGAGCTGGGCGATAGTGAGGGCCTCATCCCCTGTGCCGGGCGGGAGGTCGACGACCAGGTAGTCGAGGTCACCCCAGTTGACATCTTCCAGGAACTGTTTGATGACGGTCATCTTCATCGGGCCACGCCAGATCACGGGGGTGTTGCGCTCCGGGAGCAGGAACGCCATGGAGACGATCGCAAGGTTGCCGGTGGCCCTGACCGGTTCGATGACCTTTCCGTCATAGGACTGGAGGCGGGCATCCTCGACGCCGAGCATCTTCGGGATATCAGGGCCGTGGATATCGAGGTCGATGAGTCCGGTGCTATAGCCGCGGTTGGCGAGAGAGTAGGCGAGGTTTGCCGATACCGTGCTCTTCCCGACCCCGCCCTTCCCGGAGAGGACGAGAACGACGTGCTTCACGCTGATATCTGCCTTCGGGGGAAGGCCTTTTGGGGCACTCACGTTTCTTGGGTCCTCACACTTAGTTGTAGACGGGCAGCCGGCACAGTTCCCGGTACATGTATCCTTATTCGGTTCATTCGTTTGAGCCATCAGAAGTATCCTCCATGGTATTGTATCCTTCAGTAAGGACGATCTTGAGCTACTATATATTAACGACACGTGTCACAAAAAGGTATAGTTGATGGCAAAATTATCCCGTCCGGCCGCCGGGATGCTGTTTTTGCACACGTTTACCCTCCGGCAGTGATCTCT
>ENA-UOXR01002842-UOXR01002842.1-bioreactor-metagenome-genome-assembly--contig:-NODE-2842-length-15392-cov-20.203169_pt1 | contig 15392 bp, 11 predicted proteins | sample MGYA00238164_ERZ764825 | MGnify/ENA primary metagenome ERZ764825 (study PRJEB28920, sample SAMN05720171) | bioreactor metagenome | isolation source: Anaerobic biogas reactor | place: USA:Washington...
GCAGTGTGGCGGCTGTAATCCAGGGTCATTTCAAAGTTATAGCGAGTGAATTCTTCGGGTGCAAGGGTTGGTTCGGGCGTGAGCGTTGGGGTTAGGATTGGTTCCGCAGTTTGGCTCGGTGGAACTTCTGTGGTTGGCTCAGGAATCGGCTCTGCTTTTTTGCAGCCTGAAAGAAGCATTGAAAATATGATGAAAATGAGGAGGACGCGTTTCATGATGAAATCCTTTACAGGATTTTACCAGTTAACGATTTTGACATATCGATTGACGCGCAGGTTGATAGTTTTTTTCTGTAAGGGTGACCTTCCATGGTCACCCGAAGCCGGGACGGCGTGGAAGCCGTCCCTTACTTGGAAACTGAAAATCCGTGTTTACAACCCAAAACCATGTGGGTTGACGGGTGAGCCCTCATAGCGAATCTCAAAATGCAGATGGGGACCAGAACTGTTTCCTGTGGAACCCATGTAGCCAATAATCGACCCGCCGTAAACAACTGATCCGCAGGACACATTAACTCCGCCGTCCATTAGATGGGCATACAGCGTCAAATAACCATTACCATGGCTGATAACGACGGTATTGCCATAACCGCGGTTTGACCAGCCGGCATAGATGACGACACCTGTGTCCGCTGCATAAATATTGTGTCCGGTGCGTCCGGCGTAATCCAAACCATTGTGAACGGGCGGCGTGTATTCATAGCCGCTGATCTGGCTGGTGTCGGTCGGTAATTGGAAACTGCCGGATCCCGTGATTGCCGATGTGGAATTACAGGCATATCCACCCAGGTAAGAAACATTGGGGTGAGATCCAGACCCGCCTGAAGGATCTGTTACCAGGCTTACCCAGCTGGGAGTAGACCCCCGACCTCCCGGGATGTAAAGGAAGGTGCCGGTTTTGATTTTTGGCAGGCTGAATTCCCCGATGGCTTCCGGATCAAGATTGTTCATAGGTTCAGCCAGGATGTCGGCTGGGGTGACACCGTAGCCGCTGGAAACACCATTCAGACCTTCCCCATATAACCAGGCATGATAAACGCCATCTTCCGGCAGGATGATCAATTTTTGACCTGGGTAAATGCCATCAGGCGTGTCACCAATCAGATAACGGTTTGTCCAGAGAATTGTTTCAGGTTCGAGTCCAAATGCTTCAGAAATGCTGAAAATTGAATCCAGGGGTTGAACTTCATAGGCAATGATCTCTGTACGGGGAGCAGGGAAGGTTTCTGACGTTCCCAAAGGCAGAGACCGCAATTTTTCAACAGCCGCATAATACAGCAGAGTATCACTGGCAAAGTAATTCGGAATTGTACCGCCCGGTACCACCAGCCGTGTGCCGGCTTTAATATTGGGGGAAGCATAACTTCCGACGGTAGCCGTGTCGAGGTTGTTGGCAGGATAATTGATGATATCTTCGGGGGTAACACCGTAGTAGTTTGAGACAGCACCAAGCCCTTCACCAGCAGACCAAACATGGTAAACCCCATCGACCGGCAGAATGTAGATCGTGGTGCCTGGAGTGTAATTCCTTAAGTCACTTTCAAGTTCATATCTGTTCCCCCACAAGATGGTTTCTGGCCATAGCCCATATTTCGAGGCTATACTTGCGACGGTATCACCTTCCTGGATGGTATAAGTGATCACCTCAGAACGAGGTGCCGGCGTGGCTACAGTAGGTGTGATTGCAGCTTCGCGAGTCTGCATTGGTGCCACTGTTGGAACATTTTCATACTCATGGGCGACGAATGGTTCTGCGGGTGTGATTTCTACCATCGAGGTCGGGGTTGGATCTTCATCAACAGAATCAGTCCCACCAAACGCCCAGGATGCAAGAAAAATGATGGCAAGGGCAATCATGACGATGGCTGCAATCATTCCACCTTGTTTTAAGAACGGCTTGTTGGAAATCTTTTTCGGTTCAAGTGGTTTATCACTTTGACCGGGATCGTTATTTTCTTCTGGGATATTATTTTGAGTCATTTTTTACTCCGTTTTGGCATAATAACCAACAACTTTGAGGTTGTCAAGCTGACCTCAGACTGGGGAAATGCGATATTTAGCCTCTCAGGGGTTCTGAAAATACTTGGAGATAATTGGCGTGAGATCCTGGTTTGTGTGGCGGGTAAATGCATCGAAAAAATCCGCCTTGGTAGCCAGATTGTACGTGTTGGCATAGGCGTAATCCTTAAGTGAGGCAAAAAAGGCGCCATCACCAATAGCCTGGCGAATCTCATGCAGGAAGTGCACGCCTTGCAGATATACGGCATCCCGATAGGTGATGTAACCACCCTCAATCCAGATATCTGAATCCACAAAACCGGTTGGTACAGGCTTATAAATGCGCACACTCCACCACCAATCGACACTTTCAGGATGATAGCGCTCGTAGTAAAGCAATTCGGCGTAGGTTGCCAGCGCTTCATCAAGCCAGGGCTCCAGGGCGTGGTTGCTTCCGATAAAGCCGTAAAACCACTGGTGCGAGAGTTCATGGGGCGTCATGATGGTCAGGTCAGTTTGGGGGATGCCATCGTAAAAGTCGAAAATCCCGTAACTGATCATGATCAACCCGTCCATTTCCATATTGTGAAGAAAATCCCCGACAACGATGGAAACCAATTCGCGTGGATACGGGTAGAGCAACTCACCAAAAAGCCGCATCGCCTTGGCAGCGATATCGGTCACTCTGATGCCGTTTTCAATTTCATTCATAAAAACATAGGAGCGGATCGTGACGCCATCCTGGACGATTTCATGTTCGAAATAGCTGTCACTGATCGAGAAGGTAAAACCGCGGGCATGCTCGAGTGTGTAAGTGAACTTGCCATCAGATCCAATGGCAGGCGCGCTGGCTGCGACTTCGATCAGATCGGCATGACTGACCAGGGTCAGGCTGACCTCGAAATCACTGAATTCGTTGACTACCGACTCCCCAACAATAATGTTGTCATCGTCTACAACACGAGGATACGCCAGCCAACCTTCGGTGTCATCATAGGGCGGAACAAAGGGGTACCAGTCCGAGACATTGGCTTGTTGATTGGTGTAACCAAAAATGCCCGGGTTTTGTGGCAAGTAAATGCGAAAACTGAGTTTGATCACTGTCGTTTCAAGCGGTTCCAGCGGTCTGGAGAGGGTCAGATAGGTGAATATGCCCTCTTCACGATAGGAAGTCACCAAATCGTTGCTCAGACTGTATTGCTCGTAACTGCCTTCGAAATTACGCGGCGGTACCACCAGGAGGATTTCTTCCATTGGTTGGCTGCTTTTATTGGTATAGGTGATTTGTTGGGTCACGGAACCGAAATGGGAATAGTAATTGAAAATCAGGTCAAGTTTGTATCGCGTGCGGTTGGCAGGCGGAATGGGCAGTTGGTAAACCTGTGGAGCTTCCGTGGGGGTGGGTTCGACAGTAGGCGAGGGTACGATCTCTGGCTCGGTCAGGGTTGGCTCGGTTACCGGCGCGGATGGTGTTTTTGCGCAGCCTGCCAGTAGAGTCAGGAGGATGAGTAAGGTTAAAAAGTGGTACTTTTTCATGCTCCCAAAATTGTACCAGTAAGTAGAAAAAGACTTGTAGGGCGAGTTTGAAAGCATCCGAAATAGTTGGACGAAGAAAGTTTTCTTGCTTTCAATCCGCCGATATTTTCCTGATTCTAACTTATTCGACTTGGCTCGGCGGATTGAGGACGGTTATATGTCTTATTGATTGAACGTTTCAACGTCCTCAATCTCTCCCTACAAAATCGATTGGAGGAACCTACTGTTCAATGATCGTTATCGTATGCACGATTTCTGCCGTCTTGGACATCATGGCAATTGCCTGGCAATACTTTTCCTCAGCCAGCTGTACCGCCCGCTCCACATCTTTTTCCTGGACGTTGTTGCCAGTGACGATATATTCAAAATGCATTTTCGTGAAGACGTGAGGGTGACCTTCCTGGTAGCTTTCCACATTTACTTTGCACTCATAACCAGTGAAATCAACTTTTTTCTTGCGTAGGATGGCGATAACATCCAGGCTGGCACAACCGGCAGTCCCAACTGCCAGCAACTCAATCGGAAGAAAGCCTTTGTTTTTACCGCCACTTTTCTCAGAGGCATCCAAAGTGATTTTGTGACCGTTTTCGGAATAGCCGGTCAGCTCCATTCCTTCTTTCCAGACAACTTTTACATCCATAATTACTCCTTTGTAAATCTACTCGAAGGGATCTGGCCTGCCTGCCTGCCCTTTGTAAGGATTCCAATGCGGTTGCTATCAGTCAATCCTGGTTGAGGTAGACCTCAAACCTACATAAACCTCAATCCTGCCTTGTTAAAGATAAGGGCTTCGACACCAACTGCCAGTTTGGCTGAACATCGAAATCCAGCGGGTCAATTTGACCGACTACCAGGTGGCGATAGGCGGCTGCCGCGATCATGGCAGCGTTGTCGGTGCAAAGACTGATGTGCGGGATGTGAACCCGGAAGCGCGTCTGGGCGCGAAAAGCTTCGCGCAAGGCACGGTTAGCGCTCACTCCGCCGGCAACAATGATATCCTTTGCTTGGAAGGCTTCAGCAGCAGCAACGGTCTTCTCGTAGAGCGCATCGACTACCGCTTGCTGGAAGCTGGCGGCAACATCTTCCACCGGCAGCTTTTTGCCGGCGCTCTTATAGTCTTCGACGGTTCTCAAAACGGCTGTCTTAAGCCCACTGAAAGAGAAATCCCACGCTCCATCCATGCGGGCTTTGGGAAAATTGAAAGCCTTGGGGTTACCAGCCTGAGCCGCTTTTTGGATGGAGGGTCCACCTGGATAAGCCAGGTCAAGCAGCCGGGCTACCTTGTCAAAGGCTTCTCCGGCAGCGTCATCGGCAGTATTGCCAAGCGTTTCGTAGTCAAGATGCCCTTTCATCAGGACCAGTTCCGTGTGCCCGCCTGAGACAAGCAGGGCAACAAGGGGGAATTTTGGTTCCGGTCCAGGTTTGGAGTCGGCCGGATATAACCAGGCAGAATACAGGTGCCCTTCCAAATGATTAACCCCAATAATGGGCAACTCAGAAGAAAGCGCCAGCGCTTTTGCCATATTGACCCCCACTACTAATGAACCTGCCAGGCCAGGACCGCGGGTCACGGCAATGGCATCCAAATCGCTGATTTGCATGTGGGCTTCCTGGAGCGTTTCGCTGATCACGGCATGAATGGCACGCACGTGTTCCCTTGACGCCAGTTCGGGATACACCCCGCCGAACTGGGCATGCAGGTCGACCTGGCTGGCGATTACACTGCTCAGGATAACGCGCCCGCCTTGCACGATGGCTGCTGCGGTTTCATCACAGGAACTTTCAATACCCAGTACGCGTAAATTGTCGTTTTTCATCTTAACCGCCTTTCATTGGAACCACCAGTTCCATCGGGTAATCAACAAACTTTTCAAAACCTCCATCCTCGTTGACGAACCAGGTGTCTTCAATCCGCACCCCGTAGCCTTTGCTGGGGTAGTAAAGACCTGGTTCCAGGGTGAAGACAGAGCCAATCCGCAGGATATTGGCAGGATCAGGCTGGCGACCCAGCCAGGGTTTTTCATGGACGTTCAGCCCTAATCCGTGTCCGACGCTGTGGATATAGCCTTCCTCAACAGCCGCGTTCTGGCGGATGGTCTCGTGCCCCATTTCTTCGAATAATTCGCAAGTGAGATCCTGGTATTTTGATGCCTGCACTCCCATGGCCAACTCAGCAGCGACCTGCTGATAAACCTCTTTGACCTGGTCATAAGCTTGCTGAAGTTCTTCGGTCGCATAGCCCAGGCTCCAGGTGCGGGTGAAGTCATAGAAATATCCACCACCTTCCTGGCAGGGGTATATGTCAAAAACAACGCTCTTGCCAAGCTTGATCGGATCGGAAGGCGTACCAGAACTGTGGGGGATGCCCCCGTCCCTGCCGATGGCGAAAATGGTCGCTTCAGGGTTTTCAGCGCCAGCTTCAGCCAGCCAGAGGTTGATCAGGCTTTTTACATCGCCGACAGTCAGGGGACTGCCATCAGCCTTTACCAATGTCTCATCTACCACCTGATGAGCGCTTAAGAAATCCTGTACCCGTTTGACCACGCTGGTTGTTATCTGACCCATTTTGCGAATTTCTTCGAGCTCAGCTTTGTCCTTGGTGGCACGGGCTTCCAGGATGATGGTGTCGTCATAATCACCTTTGAAATGAATGCCAGGCAAAAGGTCTTCCAGCTCCCGGATCAGAGAATAGAACGGTCCAAATTCACGATTACCGTAAAGCATCACCGTGCCTTTGGTGAGACCAATATCTTCAAGCATTTTCTTGTATCTCATAGCGTTTGCTGCCAGTTGATCGCCACTTGTTTCTCTAAGAAGTTCCGTCAAGGGATAACGTGAATAAGAGATGAGATCGTAACCAGTCTTGGCGGCTTCCTCACGCTCCATCATGCCGTGAAAAAGGATCGGCTGCTTGCCGGGGATAACAAAAAGATCGGCATTCGTAACATGGATGGTGCCGGTAAAATAGGTCATGGATGGGTTGTGTTGAGCAGCGCCACTGATCCAGAGCGCGTCAACCTGGTTTTCTGTAATTATTCGTTCAAGGTCTTTTTTCATCATTTTCCTCTGACAGTGCGATTTTTAGATTGCTTAATAATACTGCTTCCTGAGAAGGCAGGACGGTTCTCGGGTCGAACAAAACCAGATCGTTTTCAATTCGAGTGATGATTGGGGGTCGTAGCTGGCGTAAACGTTGGCTGAACCGACTGGCGGACTTTGGTTTAAGGGCAAACAGCCAGGTTGGCAAGGTCTGCCCTGGCAGGCTGCCTCCTCCTATGGCAGATTCACCTCTGAGAACCTGTCCAACAGCAAGTTCCTTTTGCCAGCATTCCGCTCGAATTCTCAGATCAGCTTCTTTGAGAGCAAACATTGCCAGGACCGGGACTGTCTCCACAGCTCTGCCTTTTAGGTATTCAAACAGAGTAGCGGATAGCGCGCCAAGGCAAAGCTTGTCTGCTCGTAGAGCGCGATAAAAAGGATGGCGTCGAATTTTTTCAATGTACCGGGCTTTGCCTACTATCAAGCCTGCCTGTGGACCGCCCAGAAGTTTATCTCCAGAAAAACATACGATGTCGACTCCCTGCAAGAGGGCATCCTGGACTGTCAGCTCAGATTCCAATCCAAAAGCAGCCGGGTCGATCAGCGCTCCGGAACCAAGGTCGTGAATGACAGGAATTTCGTAGCGATGAGCAAGTTCGGTAATTTCGGAAAGAGCCGGTATGGTTGTGAAACCGACGATCTTGAAATTGGATTGATGCGCCAGCAGGATCAGATTGGCACCTTCCTGGATGGCGGTTTCATAATCCTTCAAGTGGGTGCGATTGGTGGTACCAATTTCGACCAGTTTTGCGCCGGAAAGACGCATCACTTCGGGAATGCGAAAACCGCCACCAATCTCAACCAGTTGGGATCGGGAGATGGCGACCTTCTTACGGTTGGCGAGGGCAGCCAGGGCAAGCATGACCCCTCCGGCGTTGTTGTTCACCACCAGAGCTGCTTCAGCCCCAGTCAGGCTGGTAAGCAGATCAGCGGCATGGATGTCCCGCTTACCGCGTTGACCTCTGTCCAGGTCGTATTCCAGGGTTGAATAGGCTTGCCCGATTCTTGAAACCTCTTCCAGCGCTGCCTGGCACAGAGGTGCGCGACCGAGATTCGTATGCAAGACCACACCAGTAGCATTGATCACCGCTTGCAGGCTTGTGGAGGATTGGGATTTGAGCAGGGATTCAACCTGGAAGACAATATTGTCATCGGTTGGAGAAACCTCAGCGGCTTTGATGTCGCTGCGAATCTCCTCCAGAACCTGTCGAACAGCTTTCAGACACCATTCGTGCCCATACTGCTCCTGCAAGGCTACCATAACCGGTAGATTGAGAAGGTAATCGACCGAGGGAATAGAGCGAAAAGAATTCATCTCAGGCAGATTAGTCTGGCTTCCAACGGCTGCGTTCCCACATGCGGATGAGGAACTCGATCAGAAACAGGGCGGCACCCATGATGGTACCCATCGGCAGGGTAAGCACCCGCCCGATCTGAAGCCAGCTCAACAGGGCGGCAAAAACGCCAAACCAAACAGCCTGGCGGATGACGACAATGGGACCGGCTGGTGGGTTGGAGGGGAAACGGCGGTTCAAAAACCAGGTCAACGGCATGAATAAGCCGGCTCCGAGCACGATCAGGCAAAAATAGAGCAGCCAGCGCGGACCAACGGTCGGTAAAGTGCGGGTTAGGGTAAGGTAGAGCCCCCCGCCGCCCAAGGCGATCAGAATAACAATGGCAGGGAGGTAGAAGGAAAAGGGCTGGGGGCTATTGTCTCGTTGCATAGGCAAATTATACATTATTAATGTACTTGATTTCTCGTTCTTAACGGCAACAAAGAATCTTGTTGTTCTGAATCTTGAGATCCCTTGTTCCTCAAGATGACAGAACATACGGTCGAGTCCCAAACCCGCCCATACATGAGCATCGACTCTCCTCTATCCTGTGATAAACTTTCCTTCGAAAGACGAATAATCACGCCTCGGCTGAGGCTTTTTTTACACCTGCGAGGAACTATGGTCTCACAAACAAACGAAAAGAAAAATGCCTATCTGGATGCATTGGAAAAGCGCGTTCTGGTTTTCGATGGTGCCATGGGTACCACGCTGCAATCCCGCAACCTTAGTGCGCAGGACTATGGCGGTGCTCAACTGGAAGGCTGCAATGATGCTCTCGTTCTCTACAACCCCCAGGTGATTTTAGATGTGCACCGTGCCTTCCTGCAAGCTGGTGCCGATGTGATCGAAACCGATTCTTTTCGCTCCAACCGCCTGACTTTGGCTGATTACGGGCTCCAGGATCGTGTCATCGAGATGAACGAAAAAGCTGCCAGCCTGGCAAGGCTAGCTGCAGATGAATACTACTCGATAGAGAAACCGCGTTTCGTGGCTGGTTCCATGGGACCTTCCGGGAAACTGATCTCGACCAATGATCCTGAGATGTCTGATATCAGTTTTGATGAACTGAAAGATGTGTTTCGTGAACAGGCTGTCGGTTTGATCCGGGGTGGGGTGGACCTGCTTCTGATCGAGACTTCCAACGATATTCTGGAGGTCAAGGCTGCCATCAATGGGATCCGGGAAGCATTCTCCGAAGAACAGCGTTGGCTGCCTATCCAGGCTCAGGTCACTCTGGACGTGAACGGAAAAATGCTTTTGGGCACAGATATCACAGCGGTCGTAGCCATATTGGAAGGGTTAGGGGTGAATGTGATCGGTTTGAATTGCTCGACTGGTCCGGAGCACATGCGCGAATCGATCGAATATCTGACTGCTCATTCCACCCTGCCTGTCTCTTGTATTCCCAACGCCGGCTTACCTCTCAATGTCGATGGCGAGGCGGTTTATCCATTGCTCCCGCAAGATTTTTCAGACCAGTTGGGAGAATACGTTCAGAAACTGGGTGTGCGTGTTGTGGGCGGCTGTTGTGGAACCAGACCTGAACATATTGCCGCTCTTTCGCAAAAAATCACAGAGATTTCAGCCACGAAGCCTCAAAGCGAGCCTGAAGCAATGCTTTCGTCGGCAGTTCAGGCGGTCCAGGTTGAACAGCAGCCTGCCCCTTTCATCATCGGTGAACGCATGAATGCCCAGGGTTCTAAAGCTTTCAAGCGGCTGCTATTGGCAGAAAATCTCGATGCCATCATGCAGGTGGCACGGGACCAGTTGGATTTCGGAGCCCATGGGCTGGACATCAGCGTGGCGACCACCGAACGCAGTGATGAAGCTGAGATGATGCGCAAGATCGTGAAGCGGCTTTCGCTGGAGGTGCCTGTACCCCTGGTGATCGATACCACAGAAATTGCAGTGGCTGAGGCAGCCCTGCAAACCGCACCCGGCCGCAGCCTGATCAATTCTACCAACCTTGAATCCGGCGAAGAAAAAGCAGGAAAGATATTCACCCTTGCCCGGAAATACAGTGCCGCAGTGATGTGCCTGACGATCGACGAAAGCGGCATGGCAAAAACCGCTGAAAGAAAACTGGCAATCGCCCAAAGAATGCACGATCTGGCAGTCCGGGACTACCAATTGAGACCGGAAGACCTGGTTTTCGACCCACTCACCTTCACCCTGGCAACCGGAGAGGAAGTTTGGCGGGATAGTGCCGTGGAAACCCTCAAGGGTCTTCGTGCAATCAAAACAGAATTACCCGGTGTGCATACCTGTCTGGGTGTAAGCAACGTTTCGTTTGGATTGGCACAGCCTGCCCGAAAATTGATCAACAGCGTGTTTTTACATCATGCAGTGGAACATGGTCTGGATATGGCAATTGTCAACCCTGCCCACATCCGCCCTTATGGTGAAATCCCGGCAGAGGAAAAGGAACTGGCTGAGGATTTGATCTTCAACCGCTCTGCTGATGCCCTCGAAAAACTGGTCACCTGGTTCGAGACCCATTCTGAAGGAGAGAGCGAAGGAGCTGCAAAAAAAGACCCCTTTGAAGGGCTGACAGCACGGGAACGACTCTTTCAGCGCGTACTGATCCGTCAGAAAAACGGACTGGAAGAAGATATCGACCAGATTCTTTCAGAAAGTGAACAACCCAGGGCAGAGGCAGCGGTTGGAATTCTGAACCAGGTACTCCTGCCAGCCATGAAGGAGGTGGGTGATCGCTTTGGTTCGGGCGCCCTGATTTTGCCTTTTGTGCTGCAATCTGCTGAAGTGATGAAAAAGGCAGTCACACACCTGGAACAATATCTGGAAAAGCAAGCCGGCTTGAGTAAAGGCAAAATCGTGCTGGCGACGGTCTATGGGGATGTTCATGACATTGGCAAGAACCTGGTGAAGACGATCTTGTCCAACAACGGCTATGATGTGGTTGATCTGGGCAAACAGGTTCCAGCTGAAGAAATAATCAGCCGGGCAATGGAAGAAAAGGCGGATGCGGTTGGGCTGAGCGCATTGTTGGTTTCAACCAGCAAGCAAATGCCCTTGATAGCGAATGAGTTTCAACGTCGCGGTATTGAAATGCCTATCCTGATCGGCGGAGCAGCCATCAATCCCCAGTTTGCCGAACGCATTACCGAAACAGCTGAATCCGGAGCGTACAAGGCTGGAATATTCTACTGCAAGGACGCTTTTGAGGGATTGAATGTAATGGACAAGCTGGTAGATCCCCAAAAGAGCCAATCATTAAATCAGGAAAGAAAAACTGTTTCTGCTGTGCCAAACCAGTTGATAAAGGATAAGTCTGTCATCTCTGTTTCTGATCGCAGTGTTCCTCCGGCAGAGGTTATTCCATGCGTGGAACCCATGGGTATTCGCATTGAAAAGGACCTTCCTTTCGATGAGGTGGCTGAACTGATCAGCCTGACTGAGTTGTACCGGCTTTCCTGGGGGGCAAAGCAGGTGCGTGGTGAGGAATGGCAGGAACTGAAAGCTGAGTTTGACCAAAGGCGCGTGCGCATGCTGGCAGAAGCAAAAAACGAAGGTTGGATCAAGCCGCAGGCAGTTTATGGCTACTTCCCGGTATGGGCGGATGGCAACGACCTGGTGGTCTACGACTCGCTCCACAGTAATACAGCCCACCCAGTGGAACTGACCCGACTGAACTTTCCCCGCCAAACCAGTGCTGAGGGATTGTGCCTAAGCGATTATTTCCTGCCAGTTGGCAGTACCCGGTTTGATGTTTTACCTTTACAGGTTGTCACGGTTGGTAGAAGAGCCACAGAACGATTCGAGGAACTCGATGAGCTCGGGCAATATTCTGAAGGCTACTACCTGCATGGATTGGCGGTTCAGATGGCGGAAGCAACGGCAGAATACGTTCACCGTCAAATCCGGGCAGAGATGGGCATTGGAGCCGATCAAGGTTTTCGTTATTCCTGGGGTTACCCGGCGCTGCCCTGGCTGAGAGAGCATCGCAAAGTGTTTGATTTGGTGCCTGTTGAGAAAGAACTGGGGATGAACCTGACCTCTGCCTGGCAATTGGTACCAGAACAATCGACGGCTGCCATGGTGGTCCACCATCCGTTAGCAAAACCATTTGATGCAGGTGTGAGCCGGATGGAGCTGTTGCTGGGAGAATAATATTGAGGTTGCCAACATCAGTTCCTCTTCTTCGTGCCGGTGTCGCATCCCCTTGATCGTACCGGCATCGTCTCCTAGTACGGGAATTGACCGAAGGTCTCTCAAGAATGTACTCCTCCGGAGAATTGATGTGTTCGGTCAGAAGACCAACATAATCAATACATCCAGGTTATTGCTTCGAACTAACCACCCTCCTGTGCGGTGGGGTAGAATTGTTGTGTTCAGGAAGTGAATATGAAAACAAAAAAACTGTTCCCTCTTCTGTATCTCTCCCTATCGCTTGTTTTGGCAGCCTGCGTTCCGATGAGTCCCGATGGGCTGACAGCCGGTCAGCAAACCGCCATCGCCGGGACAGTCACAGCCGTGATTGAGCAGGAGCGTACCCAAACTTTCCAGACAAGCACACCGCATGTTCCAACCCAAACAACTACGCTCACTCTCACTCCTGTGGAGGTTTCCGTAACCCCCGAAAATACACCAACACCGACTAAAGAGCCTCCATCACAGGCTGTGATCGGTCCGGATACTTACCCTGAGGGTGTTAATCCATTGACCGGACTAAAGGTGGAAGATCCCTCACTTCTGCGCCGCAGACCCGTGATCATGAAGGTTTCCAACCACCTGATCGACTACCAGCCCCATTGGGGTCTTTCTTCAGCTGATATTGTGTTTTCTTACTACATTGGTTGGGGCAGTGACCGTTATGCCGCACTTTATTACGGGCAAGATTCAGACAAAATTGGTCCAGTACGCTCCATCAGACGGGTCGATGGTCATCTGGGCAGTCTTTACCAGGCAGTGATCGGTTCGACTGGCGGGGACAAGGAAGAAGTCTTGCCCTATATCGACGCATACATTCCCGGTCGTTATTTTGTGGATAAATACCTGTGTCCCGGGGTATGTGATGATGGACGGAATTATGTTTACAGTGTTTACGGCAATTCTGCTGCCCTTTCGAATTACTTTAACTATCTTGGTTATGCTAACGATAACCCTGATCTGAGTGGGATGGCTTTTTCTGAAACGGCCCCCTCAGGCGGAGAAGTAGGTTCCAGCGTCTGGATCATCTGGACAGATGTAGGAAAGGCACAATGGATCTACAACCCGGAAAGTGGAAAATACGATAACTGGACGATCGACGAAAGCACTTACTACGTTTACCAGCCCCTGATCGATCAAAACACCGGTGAGCAGCTCAGTTTTTCGAATGTTATCGTTTTAAAGGCACCCTATACAGAAATTAAAGGCACATTGCACAGCATCGACCTGATCGGTAATACAAACGGTTATGAAGCCACCATTTTCAGGGATGGTCAGGCATATGAAGTGTTTTGGAAAACACCCCAAGGCGACAAACCTATCCAGTTTGTGGATGTCGAGGGAAATCCGTTCCATTTAAAACCCGGCAACACCTGGATCGCCATTTTTGGGTTGACCTCTCCCACAGCCGTTGAAAACGGCGAGTGGAGCATTACTTTCAATATGCCCTGAGATGCGTACACTGATCCTTTCTGACATCCATGCCAACCTGACAGCCTTCCAGGCAGTGCTAAATGCTGCTGGTGATGTGGACCAGGTCTGGTTTTTGGGGGATGTGGTCGGTTACGGTCCAGACCCCAATGAGTGTATTGAATTGTTGCGAGGACAACCCAATTTGCAGGCACTGATGGGTAACCACGACGCGGCTTTGATGGACTACATCTCCATTGATCGCTTTAATTATGAAGCCGCGGAAGCTATCCGGGTACAGGCTGGTTTGATCACGCAGGAAGGTCGGGATTTTTTGGAGCTCTTGCGATTGAAGCTCGAAATCGATGACCTTACCCTGGCGCACGGCAGTCCCCGCAATCCGATTTGGGAATACATCCTCTCTGCTGGGACAGCCAAATCAAATTTCGACGATTTTTCGACTCAAGGCTGTCTTATTGGGCACACTCATGTCCCATCCATCTTTACATTAAACCAGGATAACGAGGTGAAAATCTTGCTTCCCGGAAATGGGGACCGTTGGCGACCCAACAATCGCTTCATATTGAACCCAGGTTCGGTCGGGCAACCGCGCAACTTTGACCCGCGGGCAGCTTTTGTGATCTGGGATGATGAAGAAGACACCTATCTCTTCAAAAGAGTCCCCTACGACATTGAGTCTGTAGTAGAACGTATCCTGCATTCAGGCATTCCAAAACGGCAAGCCACTCGGTTGTGGATCGGCACTTAAGAAAATCTTTCGTCCTCTGAAGAAAATGAATCGGGAACTTTTCTGGTTATGGTGCGTCTTAAGCATGAGAACAGCTTTTTGAATGGAGAAGAATGAAGAAGAGACTGCTTTACCTAAGTTTGATTTTGTTACTTGCTCTCAGCGCCTGCGCCAAGTCCGCTTCGCAGGATGTTGTTTCACCTGAAATAGGTGCAAATAGCGATTGGGGCTACGAATCCGCTGAAACACCTATGGAAGCCCCATCTGTCATGTATGAAGAAGAGGGCGTTAAAGAAGGTCAGGAACGCATGGTCATCCAGACAGCCTATTTGCGGGTTTCAGTCGCTGATACTGTAGTAGCGATGCAGGCAACCTCGGATCTGGCAAAGCAATTGGGCGGCTATGTGGTCAGTACCAATCGCTACACAGAAACTACTTACAATAATGTTTCGTATGCCAATACCTCCATCGTGATTCGCGTCCCATCAGTGAAACTGGAACAAGCCATGGAAGCAGTTCGCCAGCTTTCTGCCAGCGGCAAAGATGGGGTCCTCTCGGAGAGTTTATCGGGTCAGGATGTTACCTCCGATTTTGTAGACTCTTCCAGCCGACTGCGCAACCTGAAAGCTGCAGAAGAACAGCTGATGGTCCTGATGGAGAACACCACTGATCTGGAAGCTACCATGAGCGTTTTTCGTGAACTGACAGAAATTCGCAGCCAGATCGAAGTATTGGAAGGACACATCAAGTTTTTACAGGAATCTTCGGACCTTTCTTCCCTTTCCGTAGAATTTGTGGCAGAAGCCTCTCTGCAGCCAATCGAGATTGGCGGCTGGAAACCTCAGGGCGTAGTGAAGGAGTCTATACAGCGCTTGATTCGCACCTTCCAGGATGTGGTTGATTTTCTGATCCGCTTTGGCATTACCTGCCTGCCTTTCCTGATCCCGCTGGGAGTTGGAATCTACTTCCTGGTTCGTGCACTTCGCAAATCTGCTGCCAAACGCCGGGCAAGCAAAGTGGATACTGTTGTTGAAGTCAAACAAGAGACCGAAACAAAAGAGTAAAACAAGATCATTTGATCAAGGAAAAGGAACT
>ENA-UOXR01002847-UOXR01002847.1-bioreactor-metagenome-genome-assembly--contig:-NODE-2847-length-15378-cov-4.727534_pt1 | contig 15378 bp, 12 predicted proteins | sample MGYA00238164_ERZ764825 | MGnify/ENA primary metagenome ERZ764825 (study PRJEB28920, sample SAMN05720171) | bioreactor metagenome | isolation source: Anaerobic biogas reactor | place: USA:Washington...
TGTATTATGCTTTCCCGGGTGGGATGAACATGAAATGAAACTTGTCTATACACTCACCGGTCATGGCTGGGCACGGGCGGAAAAGGATTCCCAAGGGGCTGGCCTTTCCTGAGCAAGCCTGAGGTAAGCAGCTTAGGTCAGGAGAGGCTGCGGCGATACTGCTCCTGCATTTTCAATACGTGTTCCCGAAACGGGGGGAATTCCTTCCAAAGGGCTTTGTCGCAGGTCGCAAGGTCATCGCACTGGATGCAACAATCGAGCTCCTTTTCGATCACGCATTGGCGCACCGGGCAGTTGCTTACGGTCATGCCCAACTGAGCTTTGTCGGTTTTGCAGCCGTTGCAGAGGATTTGATCGGGGTCGAACTCCAGACCATAGCGTTCCTTGATCCGCCATTCATTGTAGGCGTTCCGTTTCTGTTCGATATCAGTGGATTCGCCGGCGGCTTTCATCGGGCAATTCTCCGGGCAGACATAGCCGCAGTAGTTGAGCTTTTTCGGGTCGGGAACGATCGATGTTCCCGCGGCATCGGCCTCTTCAGCTTGCAGCTTTGACACGACGTGCGGGCACATGCAGGCAAATCCGCAGAGTAGCCCAAGTTTTGAACTGTGTTTCAGGAATTCCCGGCGGGAGACCTCATGATTTGAAGGTTCGATCTTCATAGGGTTTGTTAACAGAATAGGGTAACGGCGATACGGTTCCTGCGAGGGGCAGGAGCGGAGTAATACTCCGAGAAACGCCCCATCCCTTCAAGCGGAGAAGTTGGATTGTTCTGTGATCCCATTTATTGCGGAAGGCCATTGAGGATGGATAGTATTCTGGTTCGGTCATCCGGGATAGACGCCAATCCCACGGGAGCGGGGGAATATGATTCTGAGGGTTTGACGCTCAACAGAAGTATGTTATATTGTTGAGCAATGAAGATGATCGCGTCGAGAGAGATGGCGGCAAAGCCCGCTGCAATATGGGAAGTGCTCAAGAAGGAAGGGGCAGTGGTGATCACGAAAAATGGGCAACCCGAAGGCGTGTTTCTTTCGACTTCGCCTGAGACGTGGTTGGAAGATGTTCAGGATGCCGTATTTGCCCGGGCCCGTCGCGCCACCCGTCAGTTGAGAAGATCGGCCGCAGCAGAGGGTTTGTCCGGTCTGTCCATGGACGAGGTTGATGAGGAGATCCGAAAACTCCGTAATGACAGATAGTGAAGGACCCGCGCAAAAGAGCCGTTCTCGACACCAATGTATTGGTTTCCGCATTGATCAATCCATATGGTGCCCCTGGGAGGATATGGGATCTTGTCATTCATCAGCAGTTGGTTCTTGGGTATGATGATCGGATCCTTGTGGAGTATCAACAGGTGCTTCGTCGCGGAAAGTTCGGGTTTGATCCTGACAGTGTGGATGCGATTCTGGCGATTTTTCAATTTCAGGAGTCGGTGTATCCCCTCCGATGGAACCTTTCTGGAATTCCGGACCAAACCGATCTCATGTTTCTGGAGGTAGCGTCTTCGGCGGGATGCCCGCTGATATCCGGGAACCTTAAGCATTATCCCGAAAGCATTCGTGGAACGGTATCCGTGCTGTCACCCAAGGACTATCTCGACGGGACTGGGAGCCAGTAGGGTCGTGCATCGGAGGGATCGTGTCCGACACCTGTTCAGGAATCGCAGTCTTGATTTGGTCCTTATGGTAGCTATTTTCAAGACATGCAGCTCAGTGAAAGTCGAAGGCCGGTGTTCCGGGGCGAAGATGCGGTATACCACATCGTTAGCCGGGTCAGTTGTGGAAAGCGCATCTTTGGAGATGAGACCAAGGAGGAGTTTGTTGCGATCCTGCGCCGTCAGGCGGTCTTCAGCGGCGTGGTTATCCTCGCATACTGTTTTATGAGTGACCATTTTCATCTGCTGGTTCGGGTGTCTCCCCACAAATGGCTCAGTGACGGTGAGCTAATAGAGCGTAATCGAGCATTGTCCAGTGGGGGGAAGTGTAGTTCGAGAGGGATCGATCCTGGATTGCTGGAGAGGATACTTTTGGATGATCAGCGAGATGGAACAACCGATACACGCTCGTCAAATAACGCTGATAGGTATGACGCTCGGGAGTGGAGAGAGAAACTCCAATCCCGAATGGGAGATGTTTCCTGTTTTATGCGGGAGACAAAGCAAAGGTTTGGTATCTGGTATAATCAGCAGCATGGGAATTCGGGAACCATTTGGGCAGATCGATATAAGAGTTTGATTGTGGAACCAAGCCGTGAAGCGATGGCGATGATAGCGGCATACATCGATCTCAATTGTGTGCGGGCGGGATTGGTGTCGGATCCTGCCGACTATCGGTTCTGCAGCTATGGCGCTGCGGTGAATGGATCATTGTTGGCGAGAGATGGTTACTGCTCGGTTTACGGCGTGGAAAGCTGGGATGTCGCATCGTCCATGCATCGGGATCTGTTGTTTGGCCGTCACTGTGGAAATCCCGGAAAGGTGAGGATGGGGCGTACTTCTCCCGAACGCTTGCGACGGGCATTGGATGATGATGAGAAGCTCACCTTGCAAGAAGCGCTGCGCTGTCGCGTGCGCTATTTCACCGATGGTATGGCGCTGGGTAGTCAGCCTTATCTTGCGAGATTACTCGCTGAACATCCAAAATGGTTTTCGGAGAAGCGAAAACCCGTTTTTGCGAAAATGAAAGGGGCCGATTGGGGAGGACTAAGGGTGGTTCGAAATCTAGTGATAGCCCCGATTCTCTAGCTGATTCCTCAATAGTGACCTGCGGAAATAACGGGGGTTAGTCTCCGATGAGGCTTTGCCCGATCATGACCCAGAGGGGAAGGGTCAGGAAGGAGAGCAGCGTGGTGACAACAACTGATTGGACGGCTACGCGGGGTTCTCCGCTGTAGTGGCGTGCGAGCACAATCGGGAACATCGCGGCAGGCATGGAAGCCTGGACGATTATCACGCGCTTGAGTTCGATGGACATTGGGAGTGCCCACGCGGCGAGGAGCATCACGGCGGGGATGATCATCAGGCGGGCGACGCATGCACCTGCCAACACATTGGGCTGCCAGCGCATTTCCCTTTCTTCGAAAAGATCATGAACGGAGGCGCCGATGAGGAGCAGGGCGAGTGGAATGGCACAATCCCCCAGCCCGTCGATGCCGACGCCGATCGCTTTTGCGATGGAAATGAGCGGGGTGGGCAATGCATCGACCCCGGAGGTGAAATTGACCGCGAGTCCGAGGAGGAGCGCGATCAGGGGAGCATTGAAGACGCGCTTCCAGGAATCCCGGTTGATGGTGCCGGAGAGGAGCAGGATTCCGATAGTCCAAACAGCCACCTCGATGCCGGTGTTGTGAACGAGCAGGATACCCGTGGTGACATCATCCCGATACAGGCTGAGGGAGAGTGGGATCGCCATGAACCCGTAGTTTTGAATACCGCAGGTGAAGGCGAAGGTGCGCAATCCCTTCCCCACCCTTAGCCGGAATCCCATGCCAATCATGTAGCTGATTGCAAAACCCGCGATGATCCCGACGAAACCAACCAAAGGCGGCCAGATCAGCGTCGAGGGGTTTCGCAGCGCAGGGTTACCTGCGATAAAGGTGAAGATGAGGGCCGGATAAAGGAGATTGACCTGAAGGCGCAGCAGGCTCGTGTCGGCTTCACGGGTGAGCCATGCGATCCTTCTGAGCACGTATCCGATCACGATGAACAGATACACCGGGATGACCGCAAGGAGGATGGTGAAGTAGACGTTGAGCATGGGTGGGCACGAGGATGCGCCTGCTCCGGTCAGGCATTCAAGCTTTTCCTGTGCCGAAGGCGCACACTTCGTTCTTGTTGGCGCAGAGGCGGCTCAAGCGGAAATCCTTGCAGAGCGGAAGGGCCGCACGGGCAAAGGGAGCGAGCAGCGGGTAGTCTTCGGCGCCTTTGAACTTGATGGTAAGCACGAAGTGTCGGGTGAAACCGTGGCCCAACCAATGCAGCAGCAGGTCCATGCTGCGTTGCGGAGCGGCGATCACATCGCAGAGCAACCAGTCCACGGGTTTTGACGGTTCATATTTGAAAGCATCGCCAGTAACGAACGTCATTTTGCGGTGGTTCATGAGATCGGCCCGCAGCGGGGAGCGGTCGATGGCAGTAACATGAGCTCCCCGCCTAAGGGCGATCGCGCTCCAACTGCCGGGAGATGCTCCGAGGTCGACGCACTGGTCCCCTTTTTGGATGGGGAATCCGAGGCGGAGCTCAGCTTCCACCAGTTTTGAAAACGCCCGGCTTGGGACGGTTTTGTCCTCCGCAATCGGTATGAAGCCCAAGGGAAAAGGTGCCACCAACGCTCGCAACTCGTAGGGATAGGGTGCTGGCAGGACCGAGAGCCATCCGTTTTCCGGATCCGTCAGGATGCATTGAACCAAGGCGTGCCCTGGATCGAATGCGGATGGGGGCTCGATGCGGTTGCGAACCATTGAGCGGCGCTTTTTCCGGAGGATCTCGTCGATCGCCTTGCGGATAAGGTCGCATCGATTGCGTCCGGCTTTGCCTTCGCCATAGCGGGGTTCGAGATGGAACACCCATTGTGAATTGGATTCAGCCAGTGCGTCGATGGTGGCGGTTGTGATCGCTTCCGCCCATGATTTGACAGATTTCGCCTGGATGGGGACCGCATTTGGCAGCAGCTGACGTGCAAAGGCCAGACGGGTATCTGCGGCGATTGAGATCCCGTCGACCTGAAGCAGGGTGTTGGATGATGCATCGAACCTGGCCTGCGGGAAAGCGCGGAGGATTTCCTCCTGAAGGAAAGGCATCCAGTCGTGGTCAACAACGATGAGGTCCATGCTCGGATGAAAGGGGGAGGTGGTGTTAACGGCTCATCCGGTCGAGACAGGCACTTGGCTGCATGAAGCCGCGCAGTAGTTGGTCTTCCCCGAGAATGGCATGCCGCACTTTGGTCAGGCGCAGCGCCTGCTGTGGGGTGGATGGCGCAAGGCCTGCGAAGAGAGGGAGCGCGTGATCGTCGCCGAACAGAAGGGGAGCGCGGTAGGCCATCAGGTAGTCGGCCTGACCGGAGCCAAGTAGATCGGAGAGGAGATTGGATCCCCCTTCAATGAGGATACCGTAAATCGATTCCTGGGCGCAGCGGTGTCGGAATGCCTCCCATGGGAACTGCCCGTTATGATCCATCGGAAATGGCCAGACTTGAACTCCCTTTGCCTGGATTTTGGCGAAATGGTGGGCCGGGTGTTTGCCCATTGTCACCACGATGGTTCTGGATGCCCATGAATCGTTATAAAGGTGCCATTGATCCGCGCTTTCGAGGGTGTGGAGGTGGCGGTCGAAGACGAACCGGATGGGGCACCAGGGTTCGACCCCAGGGAGTCGAGCCGTGAGAACCGGGTTGTCGGAGAGGACGGTTCCGGCTCCAACCGCAATGGCTGGAAAGAGGCGACGCCATTTCATGACATCCGCATGGGACTCCTCGCCGGTGATCCAGCGGGAGGCGCCGGTACGGGTGGCGATGCGTCCGTCGAGCGTGGTAGCGCATTTGGCGACCAGGAAGGGTGTCTTTTTCCGGATCCAGTGATTGAAAATGAGATTGAGGTCTGTGCAGGCGTCTTCGAGCACCCCGGTGGTGACATCCACTCCGTGGTTTCGGAGGATGGAAATCGCCTTGCCGTTGTGCAGGGGATTGGGGTCGAGGGTGCCGATGACGACGCGGCCAATGCCCGATGCGAGGATAATGTCCGTGCATGGAGGCGTTCTTCCGTGGGATGAGCAGGGCTCAAGTGTCACGTAAAGAGTGGATTGCTTGAGTGTCTCCCGTGATGGGTTTCCGAGAGAAAGCAGGGCGAGTCTCTCCGCATGAAGCTCGCCAGCCCGAGCGTGATACCCCTCGCTCAGAACCTGATTCTCGTGGACGATCACGGCTCCGACCATCGGATTTGGGTGGGTTTCGCCCCAGCCCAGACGGGCAAGAGAAAGGGCATGTTCCATCCAGAATGCATCGGTTTCGGGGCTTCTTGAGTCGGAAGTAGTCATGGCGCGTAATGGGAGTTGGAGGAAGATCGCAATTATGGGGTGAAATGGAGACGTGGGAGCTCAGGAGTCAGCGTCTTTCGTCAGGATCGAAGACGGATTGGTTCGGTGATTCCGGAAGATGCCACTGAGATGCCCGGTGAGATTGTGGAACGATAGTCCATTGTTTCGGCGGTTGGCAAGATTGATCCCTTCGTGTGCGTGGATCATTTCGGGAGCGGGGATTGAAGAAAGGGATTGAAAGCGGGGCACTTGGAGGATTTTCTGCGCACATGGACTCCGCATCTGTCAGACAGTCATTTCTCGATTTTTTTGCCAGCAAGAATCACCGGGTTGTGTCATCGGCTTCGCTGCTGCCAACTGCGCCGAATCTCCTCTTCACAAACGCGGGGATGAACCAGTTCGTGCCTTGTTTCCTTGGGGAAAGAGAAGCTCCGGCTCCACGTGTTGCCGACACCCAGAAGTGCATACGTGCGGGAGGCAAGCACAACGACCTGGAGGATGTGGGATTTGACGCCTATCACCAGACCTTTTTTGAGATGCTCGGGAATTGGTCTTTCGGAGATTATTTCAAGAAGGAAGCGCTGACATGGTCGTGGGAGTTGCTCACCCAGGTATGGAAGATGCCGGCCGAGCGCTTGTATGCCACGGTGTATCAGCCGGGAACAGGGGATCCGGCGGAGTTTGATTCAGAGGCTTACGGGATTTGGAAGGGGATTTTCGAGAGAGCCGGGCTGGATCCCGCGAAGCACATTGTTACAGGTGGGAAAAAGGACAATTTCTGGATGATGGGCGATACTGGGCCCTGCGGCCCGTGTTCAGAGATCCACATGGACCTGACTCCTGAAAACCGGGGCGACAAGGTGAACGCGGGCAGTCCCTGGTGTATCGAGATTTGGAACAACGTGTTCATTCAGTTCAATGCGTGCGAGGATGGCAGTATGGTACCGCTGAAGCACAAACACGTGGATACCGGCATGGGTTTTGAGCGTGTGGCGGGGATTTTTGCGACCACGAAGGGTTTTACTGAGTTCAAGAGGCCGCCCAGCAACTACAACGCCGATATTTTCACGCCGTTTTTTGACTTGTTGAGTCAGTTAAGCGGCCACCGTTATGAAGGCACGCTGCCTGCCGATGCGGAGCGCCCGACAGCGGTGGAGCTGAAGGATATTGCTTTCCGGGTGTTGGCAGATCATGCGCGTTGTCTTTGCTGTGCTGTTGCGGACGGCATTTTGCCGGGGAACGAAGGGCGCAACTACGTGCTTCGCCGGATTCTGCGGCGTGCGGTGCTGTGGGGGCGGCGCTTGAATCTGGAGGCCGGGAGTTTTGTGAAGCTTGTGGATCCGGTGCTCCAAACCCTCGGAGGCGTGTTCCCTGAGCTCGTTGAGCGTCAGGAGTTGCTGAGGAAGGTGCTTGCGAGTGAGGAAGCCGCATTTGAGCGGACTCTCGATCGTGGTCTTGCGGAGTTTGAAAAGGTGGCCACGTCGGGATCGATTGGCGGGCTTGAGGCTTTTACGCTCTATGACACCTATGGTTTCCCTCTGGATCTGACTCAACTCCTGGCGCGTGAACGCGGGTTGCCGGTTGACGAGGCTGGATTTCAGGTTCACATGGAGCAGCAGCGGGCGCAATCGCGTGCGGCGCAGAAGAAGTCGGTGGTAGCGGTTCGCAGCGGTGAAGGCGTGGAGGCCACCCGTTTTGCGGGGTATGAACCATCGAATTGGAAAGCGTTCTGCGCGAAATTGCTGGCGATTCGCGCAGGGGACGGGTTCTCGGATCTGGTGGTGGATGCGACCCCGTTCTATGGTGAAAAAGGAGGACAGGTCGGCGATTCGGGAACCATTACGGTCTCCGGGGCGACTTATCCGGTGGAGTCTACCTTGATTGATGCGGATGGGGTTTACCTGCACCGGGTGCGGGATGTTGTGAGTCAGGATCTCGTGGGATCTGATTGTCGGATGTCCATCGATGAAAGTCGCAGGAAAGCGATTCAGCGGCACCATTCGGCGACCCATTTGCTGCATTGGGCACTGCGGAAAGTGGTTGGATCCCATGTGCGGCAGGCAGGTTCTCTCGTTACGCCCGATCGTCTCCGTTTTGATTTCAGTCATTTCGAGAAAGTGTCGGCTGAGCAGTTGGCAACCATCGAGCGCATGGTAAATGAGAAGATTCTCGAAAATGATCCGGTCGTGACATTCGAAACCCCGTTTGACCAAAAGCCGGCGGACGTGATCGCGTTTTTTGAGGACAAATACGGGGATGTGGTGCGCGTCGTGGATATCGGAGGTTACTCCAAGGAACTATGTGCGGGAACGCATGTCAGGCAGGCGGCCGAGATCGGCCACCTCAAAATAGTGCAGGAGTCATCGATCGCTGCGGGATCACGGCGGATTGAAGCGATCACTGGATCCGCCTTTGAACGCTGGTTGGATGGATTGTTGAATCAGGTGGATGAGGCGACGGGTGCGCTCGGTGTAACCGTCGCTGAGCTGGGCCGTCGAAGCCATGAACTCGCTGAACAGAAGCGTCAGTTGGAGAAGGAGATGGCGGACCTGAAACGTAAGGAAGGAATGAAGGACCTTGCGGGCTTGGTCGCATCCGCCACTTCTGTGGCGGGCTTCCCGAGGGTGGTTGCCCGGGTGGAGTGTGGTAATCCTAACGAATTGAGGGGCATGGCGGCCCATCTTTTGAAGCAGATGGACGGAGGTGTGGTCGCTCTGGGTGCGGAGATGGGCGATAAGGTTTCCGTTGTTGTGTTGTGCTCGGATGCTGCCGTGTCGGGGGGGTGCCATGCGGGGAATCTTCTGAACCGCGTCGTCGGTGTGTTGGGAGGTAAAGGTGGTGGCAAACCGGATTTCGCGATGGGAGGAGCCCGGAACGATGGCCGGCTTAAGGATGCTTTGGCGGTTCTTCGGGCGGAGTAGGTCGTGAATCTTCGTCCCGGAAGGGAATGAGGGATTGTTGCTCAGGGCTTGTGTGCCGGTTCTGATGGTGTGTTCTGATGTACAGGATCAGGAATAGCAGAGCCAGCAGGAAACTGAGGAATAGGGTAAAGGGCAGGACATTCATCGCTCGGGAGTCTGTGTGTCGGACGGTTGGCTCTCTGTGCTTTGGCGCAGTGCTGCATCGACGGCATTCCAATATTGTGAAGGAAGAATCCCCCGCTCCCGAAAGGATCGGATGGTCTCTGACCCAAGGCTTTTCGCGAGACGCTTGCCCTGAGCATCCAGAATCAAGGGGCAGTGGGCAAAGGATGGTGGGTTTTGATGGAGGGCTTCGTAGATCATGAGTTGGCGACAGGTGGAGAGGAGAAGGTCCGCGCCCCTGACCACTTCGGTGATCCCCATCCGGATGTCATCCGCGACAACAGCGAGTTCGTAGGCTGGGGTCCCATCTTTTCTCCAGACAAGAAAATCGCCGAAATCGATACCGGCCGCATAGGATTGGGATCCTGCGATGTTGTCCCGGAATGACATGGTTTTGGGCGAAGGAACACGGAAGCGCCAATTGATGGACCCATGCGGATTGAATGGGATGTAATGGTGAGGGTCCCTGAGTTCAGAGGGTCGCATCGATGGAATTACCATCCATTCGCCGAAGCGGGATTGCGTGCATTCCGGGTGATTCTGAATATCGGTTCGTGACAGGGGGCATGGATACACCGCCCCAGCCTCAGCCAGAAGCTGCATGATCGAAATGTAGTACCCGGTGCATTCGCTTTGGCGGTAGGGAGCGACTGGGCCTCCAATGTCGGGACCTTCATCCCAGTTTAGTCCCAGCCATCGAAGATCGTCGAGTATGCTGATCCCGGAGGCAGCGGAGCATCGATCGAGGTCGATATCCTCGATTCTCAGGATGAGCGTTCCCTGCGCCTCTTTTGCTCTGTTGAAGGCCGTTCGGAAGGTGGCCGCGTGTCCCATGTGGAGGGCTCCGCTTGGTGTGGGAGCCAGGCGTCCCCGATAGCCGGTGTGTATCGCGGCATGGCGGGCAGGGTAAGTATTGGCCTTGATTGTCGTGAAAGAATGCATAGGGTAAATCCCGGAGTTAGCATGATGATCTCCAGCAATAAGTCGAGGCTCGACATGACTGGAAATGTGATCAAATATGCACTGGATTCCATTCGAACTCATCATTTAAGCACCACATCATATGGCAAAACCTACCAATCCCACCAAACCTTCAACCGACAGCCGCCAGAGTTCCCTCGACATGGCCGTTTCTTCGATCAACCGGGAGTATGGTGAAGGCGCTTTGATGCGACTGGGCGATGCGTCGAAAATGAACGTGTCCGTCATTTCGACCGGGTCTGCTGCCATCGATCTCGCACTTGGGGTGGGTGGGCTTCCACGAGGCCGTGTCTCAGAGATTTATGGTCCGGAATCATCGGGTAAGACCACCTTTTGTCTGAGTCTCATTGCTGAGGCGCAGAAGCAGGGTGGGAATGCCGTGTTTATCGATGTGGAGCATGCGCTGGATCCACGCTACGCCAAGATTGTTGGCGTGAATCTGGACAACCTTATGGTGTCTCAGCCGGACAGCGGTGAGGATGCGTTGAATATTACGGAAACCCTCATCAAATCCGGAGCGATCGATGTGATTGTGGTGGACTCCGTTGCCGCATTGGTATCGAAAACCGAATTGGATGGGCAGATGGGGGATGCCACGGTCGGATTGCAGGCACGCCTGATGAGTCAGGCCATGCGCCGGTTGACTTCTGTCATCAGCAAAACCCAATGTGTCTGCCTCTTCACCAACCAGATCCGCGAGAAGATCGGGGTGATGTTCGGTAGTCCGGAAACGACACCTGGTGGGCGTGCTTTGAAGTTTTTCTCATCGGTGCGCATGGATATCCGGAGGATCGGCTCGATCAAGAAGCCGTCGGGCGAAGTGATCGGGAATCGCACCAGGCTTAAAGTGGTTAAGAATAAGGTGGCTGCACCGTTTACCGAGTGCGAGTTTGACATTATGTATAGTGAGGGTATTTCCCGGACGGGTTCACTGATCGACCTTGGGGTTGAGCAGAAGATTCTGGATAAGAAGGGAGCGTGGATTTCCTTCAACGGTGAGCTGATCGGTCAGGGCCGCGAAGCCGCCAAGCAATACCTCAATGACAATCCGAAGATTGCAGATGATCTTACCCGACTCATTATGGAGAAGGTGCGGGTTGAAGTCGGATCGGTTTTGGCGCATGGTGAGCCTTCTGAAGGGAGCGGAGTCGTAATCGACACCGAATCCTGAGCGCATGAACCCGGAGGCGATCGCATCGTTTCCGGTTTTGCATTATAAAGAGGATGGATACGATTGTTGCACAATCCACTCCGGTGGGCGTTTCAGCTCTGGGCGTGATTCGGACAAGTGGTTCTCTCAGTGTTGAAATAGCGCGGAAGTTGTTTGAGGGGAGTGACTTATGTAAGCCAAGGGAGGCGACCAGAGTTCAATACAAAGGAGTAAACGGCGATGTAATTGATGACGTGATTCTGATCCGTTTTGAGGCCGGGCACTCCTACACCGGAGAGGATATTCTGGAGATTATGCCGCACGGGAATCCCCTGATTTGTCAAAAACTGATTGAGGATCTGTGTCGTCGTGGTTGTCGATTGGCCGGGCCAGGTGAGTTTACCCGTCGGGCATACGAGAACGGCCGCATGAGCATTTCGCAGGCTGAGGCGGTTGCGGACCTGATTCATGCTCAATCGGATCGGGCGATTGAGATGGCGCATCGGCACCTGTCGGGTGAAGCGGGCAGGATGATGGACGGATTTGTTCTGGAGCTCACCCGTCTGCGTGCGGAGATCGAGGCCTACATTGATTTCCCCGAGGAGGAGCTTCCTCCAGAGGACACTGCCGGTCCTCTTGCACGGCTCAAGGGTATTATGGAGACGCTGGGGGCCTTTCGCAGGGCTTCGGCTAATCGGCGGCTGGTTCAGGATGGCGTGAATACCTTGATCATCGGTGCTCCGAATGCTGGCAAGAGCAGTCTCCTGAATGCCCTGGTCGGGCACTCCCGGGCGTTGGTGGATGCGCAGGCCGGCACCACACGCGATTACATTGTGGAACGTCTGTGGATCGGTCCATACTTGGTTAATCTTTTCGACACGGCCGGATTGCGAGACGGGGCTGAATCGCGACTCGAGCAAATGGGTATCGACAAGACCATGGATCTGATGGACCGGTCTGATTTCGTCCTGTTGGTCGTTGACAGTGCAGCGCCGATTCCGGATTTGCCGAAGGTCGTATTGGACCGCTTGAAGCCGGGCCGAACTCTTTTGGTTGAAAATAAGGTCGATCTTGGGTCTTCGAAGGCGCTTGGTGGAGTGCATCCGGAATGGGCCCATGTCCGTGTATCCGCAACCGAAGGAACCGGGCTTGAAGCGTTGCAGGATCGATGGATCTCCAGTCTTCGTGAGATCATGGGTGACCGGGATTCTGAGGTTCTCATGTTCAACGCACGACAGGCTCAGTTCATCGCTGCGGCTGACGATGAGTTGACTCAGGCGTGGACCATTCTGAAGGAAGGATCGGGGACCGAGCTTGCTGCATTTCATCTGATCAGGGCGTCTGAAGAGTTGGTCCAGATCAACCGGGAGATTGACAATGAGGCGGTGCTTGATTCGCTCTTCTCCCATTTCTGCATCGGTAAGTAGCATGTCCAAGAGATACTTGAATCAATCGTCCCGGCTTCGTGCCGGGCCGGAACATCCCTACGACGTAATTGTCTGTGGGGCGGGGCACGCCGGTTGTGAAGCTGCACTCGTGGTCGCACGGATGGGTATGAGGGTTCTCCTGATTACAGGGAACGTGGATACGATCGCTCAGATGAGCTGCAATCCTGCGATCGGTGGGCAAGCCAAAGGACAGATCGTCCGTGAGGTGGATGCGCTCGGCGGTGAGATGGGTGTTAACACGGATACGACAGCCATACAGTTTCGTTTGTTGAATGCATCCAAGGGTCCTTCGGTTCAGGCGCCACGCGCCCAGTGCGATAAGAAGGCGTATCAGTTCCGGATGAAGCACGTGCTGGAATTGACCCCAGGGGTGACTCTGTTTCAGGCGCAAGGGCGCGGCCTGATTGTGGAAGCTGGAAGGATCCGGGGAATGGAAACCAACCTCGGTGTTTCGTTTTATGCGCCAACAGTCATTCTCACTACGGGAACTTTTCTCGAGGCAATCATGCATGTGGGGAAGAGCGTGAATGAGGGCGGCAGGATGGGGGACTTCGCATCAAAGGGATTGTCTGCCAGTCTTATGCAAAATGGGATTGAGTTGGAGCGCCTCAAGACGGGCACTCCGGCTAGGATCCTGGGTTCTACGATCGACTTTTCCCGGCTTGAAGAACAGAAAGGTGATCCGGATCCGACCCTCTTTTCCTTCTATGAATCCCGTGGTGAATGTGAATTGTTCCACGTGGAACAATTGGGTCAACGCAAGATGGGATGGGCTCCCGGGACAGATCAGGTGTCATGTTGGATTACGGATACCACTGCGGAAACCGAGGATATTATCCATAAGAATCTTCACCTTTCTCCGCTTTATGGCGGAATAATCAAAGGAATTGGCCCGCGGTATTGTCCGAGTATAGAGGACAAGATTGTTCGTTTTGAAGACAAGGAAAAGCATCGTTTGTTTCTCGAACCGGAGGGGCGAAACACGGATGAATGGTATATCAACGGGCTCTCGACGAGTCTGCCACTGCCCGTTCAGATGGAGATGCTATCCACCATTCCGGGATTGGAGCACGCACAGATCACACGTCCTGCCTACGCTGTGGAGTATGATTTCGCCCCACCCACCCAACTGCGTCCCACGCTGGAATCCAAGGTTGTTGAGGGATTGTTCTTTGCGGGACAGATCAACGGAACTTCCGGATATGAGGAGGCTGCGGCTCAAGGTCTGGTGGCCGGTGTGAATGCTTGCTGCAAAATCAAAGGGACCAAGCCGCTCGTCATCGGACGGGATCAAGCGTATATCGGAGTCCTGATTGACGACCTGGTGACGAAGGGGACAAAGGAACCGTATCGCATGTTCACGAGTCGTGCGGAGCATCGTTTGCTCCTGAATTTTGGTAGCGCGGAATGGCGATTAGCCGACGTTTCCAGGGAGTATGGTCTTGTTCCGGAAGAGCGCTTGAACCGAATGATTTCGATGAATGATTCCATCCGTGAGTGGGTTCGCCGGATCGAGTCTGAGCGTTGGCAGAATGGAACGATTGGAGATGGTGTCAGAAGAGGCGAGAATCTCTCACTCATCTGCCCCGAATTTGATGGCGAGCCGGTGACTGTTAAGGACGAAGTCATCTATCAGACGCGATACAGGGGATACTTGGATCGCGAGCAACGGATGATCCAGAAGTTCAAGAATCTGGATCGGATCCGGATTCCTGACGGTTTCGATTTCCTCGCATTCCGGGGGTTGCGAAAGGAGAGCGCGCTCAAACTTCAGAGCATCCGGCCCGAGTCGCTTGCTCAGGCGTCGAGAATAAGTGGAGTGAATCCGGCCGATATCAGCATTTTGATGGCACATTTCAATCGTTCGTACTCAGATGGTTCAGAGGTCGGACGTTAACCGTTTCAAATTAGAGACGTGCGTATAAACCCAACAAAAAAAGTCCAACTGTAATCCAGCGTCCTTCGGATCGTGATAAGTAGCTAATCCATAGATAGATAACGGCATAGATCGCTGCTCGTTGACGCGGTTTTAACGGGCTGAGATTTTGATGAAACCGGGACGCCTTGGGGGATGGGAGGGATACGCGAAAATGGCAACCAACGAAAATGGGCTGTTTTTGAGAAGGAGTCGCAATATTACGCGGTGAAGGTCATCCACAGGAGTGACACGAAACCGGTGAAGAAACACCCCCCAAGGGTCCGGTGTCCGGGAGCAGGTTTACTTATCGGTTGACGATAGCGATCGTGTGTCCCAAACTGAACCCATTGTTTTCCGTTTCGTGTGCCGGGTCATGCCTTTCCCTCCGGGTGGTACCCGGACAGATAACTGGATCTGAACTGCAGCCGAGTTTCTTCCCTTCCAAATGACATTAAGAGTAGACGTGTCCGACTCCGGGTATTTGATCCATTCGGATTGGCCTGCTTCACGGTTCATGATGGGCACCCGATCCGTCATCGGCGAGCAGAACTTCGTCCGGGAACTTTTCCCGGAAACTTTTCCCGGTGTGGCAACGGGCGCGGACTCCGGAGAATGGATCTACGAAATGAGAGAAGGTCGGGATGTCGGAAGAGTTCGGCTCCCATTGTCAAACGGCGACTTGTTGCGTGCCTTTGAGCGCGAGCTCGCGAACTACCACCGATTGAGAAATGGCGGAGTCAGCGTGCGGCATTTGCATGCAACTCTGCTTG
>ENA-UOXR01002864-UOXR01002864.1-bioreactor-metagenome-genome-assembly--contig:-NODE-2864-length-15320-cov-4.000917_pt1 | contig 15320 bp, 9 predicted proteins | sample MGYA00238164_ERZ764825 | MGnify/ENA primary metagenome ERZ764825 (study PRJEB28920, sample SAMN05720171) | bioreactor metagenome | isolation source: Anaerobic biogas reactor | place: USA:Washington...
AGCGCCGACGCCGGTACGCCGCGCGAAACGCGGGCTTCTCCGCCGCCGTCTCCGCCCGGGCATTGATCATGCGAGAGCCGATGGAGGTGTCGTTCGCCCAAAAAGGCACCAACCCCCAATGGAAGAGGCCTACCGTGTGCGTGCCATCGTTGGGCACAGCAGCGACACTCTGCGTCGGGGCGATGTTATAGCGTGGGGCCAGCTCCTCCGGAAACTGAAACCCGGGGAACGCCTTGATGAGATCTCCGAACTGCAACCACAGCGTGAACCGTCCGCACATCCCTCACCTCCTACTGGCCCGAGAGGGCAGGCTCGGCCACTGGCAGCACGCGCGCCGGTAGATCCATCCCTGCGAATACATCTGGCCGCAACCACTGCTTGCCATCGACTGAGACGCCATTGGCCCAGAGCTCCCAGTGGAGATGGGCCCCCGTCGAGAGGCCCGTACTGCCCACGAGTGCAAAAGGCTGCCCCCGCTGAACGTGATCGCCCACCTGCACATCGATCCGTGAGAGGTGCCAGTACCCCGTCACCAGGCCCCACCCGTGATCGAGGAGTACCGCGTTGCCCCGGGTCTGGAGCGTCTCGGCCATCACGACGACGCCGTCAGCCGGCGCGAGCACCGGCATTCCGCCCCATGCCCGGTAGTCCACCCCACTGTGGTAGCCTTCGACCATACCGCCGTAGGAGCGGCGATCACCGTAGTCGGCCGACACCGGGACAACCGTCTGAAGGGGGTAGGCCAGGGGCAGGTCCCAGAAGCGTTCCTCCGAACGGATCGTGCGCCAGTTTGCCAGATAGTCCAACTCGGACGCCATCAGCGCGGCATCCATCAGGCCGCTCAGCGCAGGCGGCGGGTTGATCACCTGATAGCCATATCGGCCCGCAGCCACATCCAGGTCGAGTGCGAAACTGACGGTCTCCCCGCCGACCATCAGCGCGACGTCGAGCGGATACCTGCCCGGATCTGCCAGCGCTGACACGCCAATCGGGACGAAGAACCGCGTGGCGCCCTCCCGGAAACAGCGCTCGCTCTGACCCAGGTAGCTGGCCTGGCAGAACGCCATCCGGTCGGTCTCGATGGAGAGCATCGCCGTCTGCCCACGCACCATCGGCTGAGGCGTGAGCGCCAGCGACGTGACCGGATAGGGCAAGCAGGCATTGACACCGTGAGTGAGCGACACGGCCTGACCAGAGGTCACCCCGGCGTTCACCGTTGTCAGGCGCCAGAGGGGCACCTCGGCCTCCAGCAACGCCTCTGTGGGCAATCCCATCCCGCCTGGCACGCCAAGCAGCTGGCGCAACTGCCCTGACGGCAGATGGAAGGCGATATCCGTCACAAGCGCGTCGCCGCCAAGCAGCGCGATCGCCGCCTCGACGTGTGCCGGCGGCAAACCACCTCGATCGATCCAGCAGCGCGCCCACGACGGCGGGGCGACTGGGCGTGCCTGCGCCTCGGCTCCAACTGGCCCGACGATAGCGAGCACGGCCACGATCAGAACGAGCATCGCCGTTCCGGTCCGCCTCAAGTGTCGCATCCTTCGTACCCGTCGCATTATCATCCTCAGACCCCATTCTACCCCGGTGCGGGCGGTGAATCAAACCAAGGCAGGGAAAGGGCTGCTACCATCCCGTTCTGGAAGGCCGCGTGGAGGACTCCCGGATGCTGGCGACACCGCCCGCGCCGAAATAGCGGGTGGTGACAGAGGCCTTCACCTGGCGCTGCGCTCCGGGCGTGACGCAGGCTGCAGCAGGGAGCTTCAGCTCGAGGAACCGCGCGGCGACACTACGTGGCAGGCGTCAGCGGTCATAGAGCGCGTCGACGTCGACATCAATGCCCCAGATCCGGGCACCGTCGAGATCGATCCAGCTCCCGGTCTGCACGAGGCTGATCCGCTCTGGAGGCACATCGACAAACCTGATCCCGTGCGCCTCCATCGTTGCGGGGCCATACTCCGGCTTCTTCAAGTACGCCGCCAGTCCCGCAACGCGCGCGGCGGCAATTGTGACATCCTCCGCCGCCGCGTGCGACATATCCTTGCTCACGATGCCGTAGTCGGCCCCCTCGACGCTCAAGCCCCGGATCGTGGCCCGGCTGGCTTCACCGACGGATACCCCCTTGTCGCCAATCGCGACGATGCGAACATCCTCGACCGTGAGCTGCGTTCCGCTGACGTCGACCGCATCCCCGCCGATATCGTGGAAGCTGCTCTGCGCCACCGTGCCCTCGCAGAAATCCGCATCAAAGGCATCCGAGGCCGTCCCGGCGACCTCCGTACCCCGGAAATGGAACGTGGTCCGGATGGTGTTGATCGCATCTTCAGCCCGGGTGCCAATGATGCGGCAGGCGCTGAGCTGAACTGGGCTCTGGTAGAACGTGATCGCTCCCGTCAGTGTCCAACCGGGCAGCTCGATCACGTCCGTATCCTGGACGGTCACGTGCGTCCACACCGATGGCGCACCGGCATTGAGCACGACGATCCCATGCCACACGTCCTCCACGGGCTGGAGGACGACCGGCGCATCGGCGGTACCCTCGAAGGTCAGGGGACCACGCGCCAGGACGTAGGCCTCAGGCGCGAAGCGCAACGTGGTTCCCGGGCCGAGCCGCAGGCCGTAGCCTTCTGGCAACACCAGGCTCTCCGTAATCGTGCGCACACCGGCGGCGATCGTGAGCACCTTCTCAGCATCAGCATCGACCGCGAGGTAAGGATAGCGTGCGAGCGCCTCTTCGAGCGCAGGGGCGGAAGGCAGAGCACCAGCGGCGGCCGGCGGATACGAGGGCAGCACCGGACGCGTGATGGGCGTCGTGAGCCCCCAGATGCGTGTCACGATGCGCATATCGGCAGCGTCGATGTCAGTTTCGGACACGCCGGCGTCTGCAGTCAGCGTCACATAGGGCATCGTCGTCGCATCGAGCGCGAGAGCCGGCAGGACGAGGCTGTCGCTGGCATCGGCGCCAGCGACCAGGCCGGCTTCGGCCCCTGGCTGGAACGCTTCAGCACCAATCCACGTGTCCCCCACCTCGACGCCGACGATCTCGACCGGCAAAGCCAGGAGGTTGCCAACCTCGAGAACCAGTGTGTCCGTTGGCGTCTCCGAGGGACGGTAGGCGTAGGTCGTCTGCACCGGCGATAACAGCTCGCGCAGAGCGACACGGCGTGCCTCGAGCAGGTCCCAGGGGGCGTCGAGGACGCTCCGCCCATCGGGCCACTGTGCCGCGCCAAACTCAGGCTCAAGCGCGGCATAGAGCGGCGCGAGATCGAGCGAGAGGCTGGCCTCCAACGATGCCAGATACGCCGGCTCGCTGTAGGCCCAGAGCGCCTCGGCATAGGCTCGCTGAAGCCGCGGATCCCCTATCTCCAACAGAGTGATTAGCCCGGGGAGTTGCTCCGCGACCAACGGCGTCCCCTCGAATAGGGGTTGCGCGTCAAAGCCTATCGGCTCGAGCTTCGCTGTGACCGGGTTGTAGTAGTAGCGGAGGTTATTCCAGTAGACGGCGTGGCGCGCGTCCCAGAGGTCGACAAGCGCCCAGTACCGCGCCAGCGTGGCGACATCAAAGACCTCAGACGCAGGCAGCGTCCCCTCCTCCCAGGCGCGCAGCCTGCCCACCGCCGCGTCGCGCCGTGCAGCCATCACCGGATCGGCACTCACGGCACCAGACCCGAATTCGTCGATAATGTGGAACCGCTGGACTCCCGGCGGGGTAACCTCATCGTTGGTGTAGGCGGCCCAGTACTCCCAGAGCAGATCCTCATTGTAGCGGATGATCACGCTCTCCCGCCGGCTCTGCGACTCGAGCAACTCCTTCGAGAAGCCCTCCTCCACAGCGTAGACGCCCAGCGGGCGCCCGTTCTGGACCACGTGGGCGAAACCGTAGCCAACAGCCAGAATGCCCTCACGCCGCAGCGTCTCGAGGAAGGCCCACTCGTTCACGTAGCTGCGCGTCGATGGGTCTTGCAGCGAGAAGACCCGCATTCCCATCACCGCAGCACTACCCCGCACCTCAATCCGGTACGACCACTTGTCGCGCGTAAAGTGATCGCCCCAGTCACCCTTGAGCCTCAGCCGCACCGGCACAACGGGACGATCGCCCACGCGAACTGTCGCCGGCACGAAATCCTCACTCGTCGACTGGAGGATCCATGTCCTGAGCGCCTCTTCGCGCTTCGCCTCGATCACGGCGAAGTCGTCTGGAGCGATGTCGAGGTAGAGCGTTGGGAGCCCCCCTTGCGCGGCGGCGCCCTCGGGGTCGAGGCCTGCAGCAATGGCGCCCGCATCGGGCGCAGTCGGCGTTGGCGTGTTGTCGGGCAGAGGCGTGGGCGCCTGGGGAACAGAGGTCGCCAAAGCCAGGCGTACGGGATCCTCCCCAGCGCCACCGCGCCAGAGCCTGCCTGCAGCCACACCCCCAGCAAAGGTCAGGAGCAAGAGCGTCACCCCTCCGAGGATCCGACCACGGCACCGAGTGAGTCCTCTCATAGATCGGGCGCCGCCATCACACCGCGCACATACTTGGAGAACCGGTCAACCCGTGTCGGCAGGGCCGACACGATGTCCGCAAGTCGCTGTGTCACCTCATCGTCCGTGCCCGCCTTGAGCTCCACCACGATGACGTCGCCCATCCTGGCAGGCCGGTGCAGATTGGGCCGGGACGACGACCTCTGGTCATATGCCTGAAGGTCCGTGTCGACCGTCAGGCGAATCGCACCGTCAGGCGTCGCGTAATACTCCCGCCAGTAGCTATTGATGAGGACAGGATGGGGGAAACGGGCCAGCCAGTTGGGCACACGCTCCCCGACGGCAGCCCAGAGCGCTCTCAGGATGTCAGGCCAGCGCTCGCCCTCCATGTTCAGGTCTTCCCCCACCGGCACGACCTCTTTCCAGCCAGCCAGACCGCGTTTGCGCTTCAGCTCCAGCTGGGGGGTCTGCGCCTGCCCTAGGTCGCACCCATACCAGCGCATCCGAAGTTTCGACCGCTCAGGCACGCCGGCAAGGTTCGCGTTGAGCCCGGCGTAGTCGGGGGTATCGAAATAGACATTGTTCACCTGCCGTGGCGGATAGGTGCGTCGCCACTGCGCCGGGTGCAGGCGCACCCACGCGCGAACGTCACCCAGCAGATGGCAAGGCAACGGGACTTTGGCCTCCACCCGCGAGGGCGTCACGGTCACAGAGGCGGTGAGTTGCGTGGCACCCACAGTCACGGTTGCCTCCAGGCAGCACTGGAATCCACGGCGACCGGGATCGAAGTCTCGAGGCCCCAGACGCGCGTGACCAGCGAGAGCTCCCCGCGGCCTACTTGCAGATCCGTGGGCAGGGCCCGCAAGGGCACGGCAAACGATGCGGCCACCGGCGCGCTTCCCGCCCTGCCGGCCAACACCGTGGCGCCCTCTGCTGCGGACCAGAGCACCGCCGGGTCACTTCCAGTGACCCAGGCAGCATCCATCGCCAGGTACCCCTGTCCACCGAAGTCCAGCCCCAGCACCTCAACGGGGAACGGAAGGATCGCCCGCAGATCGATACTCAGCCCTGCCGGATCGTCTGCGATCGTCGCGAACAGCGTCCGTCCCGGCTCGACAAGGGCACGCATCGCAGCCTGGTGGCCAGCCAACGTTGCCCGCAGGGTCCCGGGCTCTCCGCCCAGCGCCACAAAGAGAGTCTCGAGGTCGCCGCCGGCAAGCACGAGATCGGCCACAGTCGGATCGCTGTAGCGGTCCATCCAGACCGCGATCTCGCGCTGCATGGCCGGATGCTGCATGAGCGGCGTCAGGAATGGGGTGGCTGCGTCGGGTGTCCAACCTGCAGGCAGTGGAATGAGAAGCCCCGTCGCCCCGTCGAAGGCGAACCCCAGCGTCCGCCAGTCCAGCTCAGTGGCTCCGTGCCAGAGCGCAGTCGCTGCGACCATCCGCGCCAGCGCCTGAACGTCAACGACTTCCGAAGGCGTCACAGCGCCCGAGTCAAGGCTTGCGATGACCGCACCGGAACGCGCGACAAGCTCAGCCCCCGCCCCTTCCCCGGCATCGGGCATGAGCGGGGTCAGCACGGGCCTGGCATAGGCAAAACTGCGCTCCACTGCAGGATACGGCCAGGGCAGTTCAGTGCTATCAAAAGTAACCAGCACCAGGCCGGCAGCCGCGTCACTGGCAGCCATCACAGCGGGAGCGGCTTCCGCAGGCATGGCCTCCAACACATAGGCCCCCCACCCACTGCCATTGACGCTGACGTTGATGAAGCGGCGCTCGGCCACAACGAGGCCTTCGGCAGCGAGAGTATGCAGATATCCCATCCCCAGCACGCTCGCAGGGTCGGCAGGGGCAAGGATTGCACTTTGCATCCCCATCAGGCGGGCGCCCGCCGCGGGCTCGACCGTGAAGGCCGGGGTCGATGAGAGGGGAGCATAAAGGCCCGCGGGCGCGGGGCAGAGCATCGCAGAAAGACCTCCGGCGGCGCCGCCCAGCTGGACTGTCACACAGTCTGCTTCGGAAAGCGCTACCTGGCCCCGACGCTGCGCCTCGACGGTTCGCATCCAGCGCTGGTAGCTTTCGAAGTCGACGTCAACCTCGAGGGCGGGCCACACGCGGCGCAGTTGCCAGGCCCGAAGCCGCGCCCCGGGATTTCGCAGAATGGAACTGAGCAAACGCAGGGTCCCGTCGGGAAGCGCGAGCGCGATGACGAAGCCTAGAAGCAGCCCCAGGATGAGGCCCAACCCGCGTGAGCGCCGCGGCGGTCGCGGCTGTGCGCCCGGTGCACGCTCTGCCCTGATCCTCAATCAGTCCCCCAGCACCTGCTCGTGCTGAAGCAGGCTAATCTCAGCCCCCGCAAAGGTGGCCTTGAGGTCCGCAACGAGGTCATTCACGATCTGGGAATCGCGGCAGTCGATGAAGTAGGTGAGCTGCAGTGTCCCATCGCGGCTATCGAGCCGCCGGAAGTCGACGACGTCCACGTGCGACAGCAGGCACGCGTTCACCTTGGCGAGCGAGGCATCGGGCGACTCGTCGACCAGGATATTGAGATAGAGGCTATGATTCTCCGACCGCCGGTTCAACACCAGCCGGATCGCCAGGTAGCCCAGGAGCAAGGCCACACCGACGACGGTCACCCAGCGCTGCTCCGCCCCTACCCCCAGCCCGATAGCGATGGCGATGAAGAGGAACAACAGCTCCTCGGGCTCCTTGATCGCCGTGCGAAAGCGCACGATCGAGAGCGCCCCGACCAGGCCGAGCGAAAGCGCCAGTGACGACTTGACGATGCTGATCACGATGCCCGTGGTCAGCGTGAGGATGGGCAAGAGCGCCGCGAGCTTGCGCCGGTTGGTGAGGGATTGGCCGTAGGCCTGGTAATACCACGCCACAACCGCGCTCAGGGCGAGTCCGAGGAGCATATTGAGCGCGAACGTCGCAAGCGAGGCTGTCGGCGAGGCGATCCACTGATACATGGGCACTCCATTCGGATATGATGCGCCATTATAGCATAGGCGCACTTGCAGGCATGGGATGAGGTCGAGGTCGACAGGCAGACCTAAGCCGGAGCACACTGACTTGTGCTCCGGCGATCACGTAACAACTCCCCAGGCAAGAACTTCCCTGTGTGCTACACGCCATTCACTGGCGTCCGCAGCACTCCCGTGCTACCGCAGAGAAATCGGCAGGTAAGTGCGATGACTAGCGCCCAGCAGGCCGTACACGCCCGTGGACGTGACATCCGCCACCAGGAAGCCCGGCAGCTCAGCAACCTTGGTTATCCCATCCGTAACCCATCCGCTCGCCGTGACCCGGTACAGGTCGATCGTGTTTCGCACAACTGCGCCTGACTCGCGGTACCCAAGTACGACTCGGACCGTCGATGAGAACTCCCGGGTAGCCTGAATCGCGCTACTATCGAGCTCAGTGTCCAGGCGGAAGAAGTGGCCCATGCCCTGGAGATCTCCCTGGATGTTCGATTGTACACTATAGGTAACGGTGACCGTCTCCGGCGAGCTGAACACGCTCGCAGGGACGGCCAGTAGCGTCAGGTGATCGCGCGTCTCGATCCACAGTGCGCCGCCCTCAGGCCCGACCTCACCTGCATCGTACGGCACCGGCGTAGGCATCGGAGTCGGGACAGCACCAGTGGCATCTCTGGCACAGCGGAAACCGATAAGGTGAGTCGAATAGATATCCGCTTCGTCAAACCTGTTCCAGGACGTGATATGGGTGATTGGGTCATCCCACGACCCGCCCTTCGCCAGATGCTCATTTGCATCTGTGCTTACTGGGCCAGGTGGGTTGTAGTAAGGGGCTTCGACGAAATAGAGCTTGAGATACAGGTCGTTAACCCACTCGCGGACGTTGCCCGCCATATCGTAGACGCCGTAGGGGCTTGCGTAGTCGACATAGCCGCCAACGGGAGATGTGTCACCGACACATCGGTGCTCGCGCAGCTCTCCAACTGGGTTGAGGTACCATTGCATGTAGTTGGCCCTATCGCAGGAGGGCGCTTCGTTACCCCACGGGAACAGACGGTGATCGGTTCCACGCGCAGCCTTCTCCCACTCCGCCTCGGTCGGCAGACGCTTTCCGGCCCACCGGCAATACGCATCTGCGCGCGGCCAATCTACATGAATGACGGGGTAGGATGCATATACGGGATTGCCGTAGTAGTCTGTCCTTGTGGTTGAGCTCGTAGATAGGGGTGGCTGGCACCCGCCAGCGGCAACACACGCCGCATATTGTGCGTTCGTGACCTCGGTCTTGTCGATAAGGAAAGCATCAAGGTACACGGCCTGAAGGGGCTTCGACTCAATCATACACTTGTAGATGCCCGCGGTGTCTGCAGTACATCCTCTAATGTACTCACCCTCAGGTACGTACGCCTCTTGGCTGAGCGCCGTCACGGCATTGTACGTGTTCTCGGGCTGTGTACCGTGGGATATCGCGTTGATCGGCCAGTGTGCTCCAATGGAAGCGAGAGCTAGCACCAAGGCCGCTGTGGCGAACTTGAAGCGCATGTCCATAGTGGCATCCCTCCCAGTCTAATTCTGCACCAACGCACGCGGCCCATCCGTGCATCCCACCGTGAGAACACCAGTAGATGCGGCCCCGTCCTCAGCGAAATCCGCGCCCGCCAGGATCGCAGGAGTTCGCGTGCACCGTGTCAGCAACCACGCATTATAGCATAGGCTCAGATCCACAAGCCCCTATTGCCGCACCTCAGCTCATTTTCAGGGCGATGCTTTGGGATACAGCCAGACGGCGAATCCCTGATCGAAGGCGCAGGCCTGAGCGCGGGGTCCCCGGATCACGGGCGCCCCAGCTGCTGCAGCGCGCACCACAGCCGGTAGCCCGCCTGACCGGGGTTGAGCGCGCCGGGTGTGACGACGGTCCGCACGCCGTAGCAGCGCCCGTCCTCCGAGGCGCACGCGGGCGGGTCCACGATCCACCCATCCAGGGCGTCGTTGCTTCCTGTCCCGGTGAAGGCGGCGCCGTCATCGGCGCCCAGCCGGCTGAAGGGCGTGTCGAAGGTCACCCCATCGGCCAACACCCCGAACGTCCACGGCGTCGCCTCGCGCCCCTCAGCCACGAAGTCGATGCCCGTGCCATCGGCGGAAAGGAGCGCCAGAGCGTCATTGCCAGTGCCCAGGGCGAAGCCGGGCTCGCTCCAGGTATCGAGCGTCCCGTTGCCCACGTAGAGCACCAGCGTGCCATCGCGCGCGTCCAGGTCGTCCCGCGGAAACGCCGCGGCATTGCCAGGCGTCTCCGTAGCCACGATCAGGATCACCGTGCCGCACGGCACGTCGGCGAACGCCTCGCTCTCCGGGAAGATGAGCGTCCCCTCCGCGTCACCGTCCCTGGTGTCGTTGTCGGTGAGGCGCCAACCCTGCAGATCGACGCCGCCTCGAGCGCGCACGAGCAGCTCCACCCAGTCGCCCTCCAGCGGCAGATGTCCCAGGGAGCTATACCGCGTGCCGTCGTCGTTGATCCACAGCTCGTTGATGACCACGTCGTCAGGGCCGGGTCGCGGGAGATCGCCGCTCACCGGGGTGAACAGCGCAGTCCCCGTGATCGGCTCGGTCACCGTGAACACGAAGCGGCTGCCTACCGCCCCCGCAGCCTCCCCCTCACCGCTCCAGCCGGCGACGGCATAGCCGGGCGCGGGGACCGCGATCACGTCCAGGCGCGTGCCCGGAGCGTACCACCCCGCCCAGCCACCTGTGCTCGCTGGAACCGAATGTCCGTTGACGTAAAGCCGGCCCATCGTATCGGGCACCTCAGACAGGCGCAGCGGCACATCCACACCCAGGCTGGTCGCCAGTTGATCCGCCCGGTCCTGGACAGAGACGCCCAGGGCTGCCACCTCCTCCTCCCACGTGGGCACACCGGCCCATCGGCCTCGCTCGTAGGCGAAGCTCTCGGCCACACCAGCAGAGACGACGGACAGGATGCTCTCGATCGACGCAGGAGCCAGGACCGTGTTGCGCAGATCGGCGAGCCGCATGACAAAGGTCCGACGGAAGGCAGGATTGGCCATCAGCGCTTTGTACAGCGCATCGAAATCCTGCCCGCTCCCCTCGAAGGGCGCCCCACCCTCAAAGGCGAAGAACCAGCGTCCGCCCTGGGGGCGCACGGCCACGAGTGCGTCTCCTGGGAACCCGAAGACGGCCTTGAGGACGGCAAAGTCGATGAAACTTGCCAGATCGATCTGGGCAGCGAAGGCGGCGTAGCCTTCAGGATCGGAGAGATCAACCGAGCCGGCAGCGTCGATGAGCGCCTCCCACTCGACGTCCGACCCATCGCGCGCATCCCCCTCCTGCACAACGTCCGCGGCCCCGACATCGAGGTTGTCCGCAACCATAAACCGGTCCACACGCTCGGTCAGGCGATAGAGTCCCCACGAGGACCCGTTGACAAAGAGCCAGACGAAGCGCCCCTGCGCGGCAGGCAGTCCCAGATCACGTGCGAGCACGGTCACCACCTGGTCCGCCAACAGCGACCACGTGACGCCGTGGTCGCCGGCTTGCAGCAGTAACCGCTTGTAGGACTGCCCGTCAGAGCTCTGGGTAGGATGGTCGGGGAAGAGCGCCGTCTCGAGCCGTGCTGCGCCGTGTTCGGCCCGGAAGTAGAGCCGCAACGACTGCTTCGGAGCATCATACCGTTCGCGCCCGTCGACGCGCAGACCTACCGGAAGGTCAAAAGCCGCGGTACCCGTCAAGAACCCCGTGACGTGGACGGTTCGCTCCCAGTCGGCGCCGCGGAAGGAGGGGTTGGCCAAGAGCCCGGTCTCCTCGCCCCAGAGGTCTGCCGGCTCGGCGATCAGCGAGACGACAGGTAACGACGGCGCGAGCCCGACGCCGTACGATGCGCTGACCACAGGCCCGAGCAAGGCGCTCCCCGCGTGCTGGGAGCGCACTTCGACGGCGCGGATCACGTGCATCGCCGGCACGTCGGCCTCAAGCCGCAAGGGCTGCGTGTAGAGCGAACCCAATGCTGGTGAAGGCACCGAGCCATCGGTCGTATAGACCACGGCGTGAGCGGGCTCCGAGGGCCTGAGGGAGATGATAACATCACCGGTCAAGAGCCCGGAAGGCGGCGAGGCCGTCACGCTTCCGACCGTCGCTGCCGACGCGGTCGCACCCAAACGGCGCTCCACGCGCTCGCCCGCCAGCCCCAGCGCCAAAGCGCCAAGGAGTAACGCCGCCGGGAGTAGGAGCTTCTTCACCTAACGCACCGCCAGTCGATGGAGCAGCACGCGGCCATCGGCTTGGAGCGTCCCGGCGCCGTCGCGCGCCTCGAGTCGCTCACCGGTATCGGTTCGGTAGAGGCCCACGTAGAGCCCATAGTCCCCGCGGGGCAGGTCCTCGGGCAGCGCCAGGCCGTGCTCGTCGCGGACATAGCTTCCCGGAGTCCACGTACTCGTCGGGAAGAAGCCATAAACCGGCACGCCGTCGCCCTGCGCGACCAGCGCATTGTCGGGGGACACAAGGTGCACCAGCACGTGATAGTCCTCTGCCACCGCCTGCGAAGCGGACCATAACAGCGCGACGCGCACCCACGCACCGGGTGCCGCGCGATCGGGCGCATCGTAGCCCAGAAGCGTGATCCGGGGCGTGTCGGTGGACCCGAAGGTCGCCGTCACGTCGTAGCCCATTGCGATCGGCTGCGCACTCACATCCGGCGGGTTCGTCACCGTCGCCAGGGTCATCCCATAGCCACCGGCAGCTGCACTCCCTGAGACCTCGACGGGCCTGCCGCTGGGCTCCGTCAGCGAGACCGCGACAACGTAATCCCCCTGGGGAAGGCTCTCGGGCGGATGGAGCACGACCTCCTGCGCCAGGCGGGCCTCGTCATCGAGCGCCACGCCTGCGGGCACCAGCGGTGGCGCGGCCTGCGCCCGGATCTCGCCCGTCGCCTGGTCCACAAGCCGGACGGCAACGCGCAGCGTCTGATAGGGTTTCCCGGGAACGTCATCCCAAAGCAAGACGAGGTGCAGAGGTTCATCGGGGCCAACGCGCGAACTGCTCGCGCGGAATCCACGCAGGACAACGGCGTCGGTCAGGAACGCCGCCGGCGCCGGAACCATAGCGTGTTCGTCGGTAGCGATCGGCGTATACGCAAAGCGAGCCAAGTCCCCGGCAGGCCTCCCGCCAAGGTGCCAAGCCTGCACCGCTCGGTAACGCGCGAGGAACCAGGGTTGGGCCGCTGCCCCATCCCAGACGACCCCGCTCTCGGCAAGCACATAGTCGGGGCGTCCGGCGTCGATCACACGAAGCAGCCCTAACGCATCGGTCGTCGCCGGGAGGGTCTGCACAGTGCGTTCGCCAAAGCAGCGCCCGGCCCCTTGGGAGACGGCGATGCTCTCCTGCAGGAGCGCGTTCGCGTCGAGCCACGCCACCGCCTCACGAAGCGGCGCGTCGCAAGAGCGCGCGGACCGACACCCGGCGCCCAGGAGCAGGACCGCCATCGCAAAGACCCCCGCCTTCAGACCTCTCACGCCGCCGATTCTACCGCCTATGCCAGTCCCGGCAACCAGGGACCCCTGGTTATTCTGTTGTAGGACGGCTCTCCGTTTCCGGGCGGCCTGACCCGCCCACCACCGAGGGCATGCGGGGCTGTCACGGGAGTGGACGGCTTCCCTTCGCAAGGTTTCCGCACCTCGCGAAGGGTTCCGAGGTCAGCGCAGTTGTGGGCTCGAAACGCTTGCCAGGGCTAGGCCCGAGTACCGCAGGCTGCCGTGCGGGCCTGAAATGCGCTAGCACTGGGGCATGCGGTCAGAACCGGCGGTCAGCACCGGCGGTCAGCACCGGCGCCGCGAACCGGACACCCGCCACCATCGCACGTTCTGTGCTACCATGGCGCCACACTACCATAGGGAGGAGCCAACGATGATGAAAGCCGTTCGCGTCCACGAGTTCGGCGGACCCGAGGTCCTGCGCTACGAGAACGTCCCTGTCCCGGAGCCCGGGCCCGGCGAGGTCCGCATCCGCATCGAGGCATCCGGCGTCAACTTCGTCGACACCTATCAGCGCACCGGCGCCTACAAGGGCGAGCTCCCCTTCACGCTCGGGATGGAAGGCGCGGGCGCCGTCGATGCAGTCGGCGAGGGCGTCACGTCAGTTCAGCCGGGCGACCTGGTCGCCTATGCCATGACACGCGGCAGCTACGCCGAGTACGCCGTTGTTCCCGAACACGTCCTGGCCCGCGTGCCCGCGACCAGCAACGCCCGCCAGGCAGCCGCGGTCATCCTTCAGGGGATGACGGCCCATTTCCTGGCAACGTCGACCTTCCCGCTCCGCGAGGGACACGTGGCGCTCATCCACGCCGCGGCGGGCGGTGTTGGCGGGCTGCTCGTCCAGATCGCCAAGCGCTGTGGCGCCACAGTACTGGCCACCTGCTCGACCGAGGAGAAGGCCGCGCGCGTGCGTCGGCTCGGGGCCGATGCCGTCATCCGTTACACCGAGGTCGACTTCGAGGCTGAGGTGAAGCGCCTCACGGAGGGCGCTGGCGTGCACGTCGTCTACGATGGTGTGGGACAGGCCACCTTCATGAAGGGGCTCAACTGCCTGCGCCGGCGTGGCATGATGGTGCTCTTTGGCGCAGCCAGCGGCGCGGTCGCCCCGCTCGACCCGCAGGTGCTCAACGCCAAGGGCTCGCTCTTCCTGACGCGCCCCACGCTGGGCGACTACGTGGCGACGCGCGAGGAGCTGCAACAGCGCGCCACGGATCTCTTCAGGTGGATGGCCGCGGGCGAGCTCGATGTGCCGGTCGACCGCGCCTTCCCGCTCTCCGAGGTCGCGGAGGCGCACCGAACCATCGAGGGGCGCAAGACACAGGGAAAGTTGCTGCTCGTGCCCTGACGCTCCCGGATCGCGGCATCGGCGCCTATCGCCGCCACGCCCGCTCCGTTTCCAGCGACCGCCAAACGTAGGGCGCACTGTCCAGTGCGCCCATTCTGGGGTGCCTGCCAGCTCAGAGGGCAAACCCGCGATCAGAATCGACGGTTCGCCCCACGTCGCGGAACCGGCGCTCCGGTGTAGGGCGGCTCTCCGATTCTGACCGCCGGTTCCGACCGCCGGTTCCGACCGCCGGTTCCGACCGCCAGAGCCGCCCGGAGGCCGGGTCACGAGACCCAGCCGACAACAGGCCGTGCCGCTCTGAAGCGGGCGCTCTGAAGCAGGCGCTCTGAAGCGGGCGCTCTGATACCGGCCCTTGGACTGCGGGCGACTCGCCCGTTCCGCTCGGGGCACAGAGAGAAGCCGAGATCGAGCGGTCAGACCACCGCATCGCGTACCCGTCAATGCGGAGCAGCGCCCCCCTCTGTGTCTCCCCCCGGGCCGCGGACGTTGCGGCTCGGAAGCCGGCGAGGCGAGAGCAGGAACCCTTCGTACCATGGGCATCCGAATGCCTTCGGGCGTCCTGCCCATTGCCGAGAAGCTGAGGGCGACCCATTCGGGCAAGCGCCGTTGTAGCACAACACCACGGTGCCCGAGTGGGTCGCCCCTACAGCAGACAGCGACGATCCCGGCGCCTGGCTTAATGCCCAGGGGCGGCTCGCCCGATCCGCCTCTACGCAGCGATGACTGCGTGACGTCAGAAGGTGGGCGGTACTGCTGTGATCAGTCGATGCGGTACAGCGTGGCCCAGTGACCGCGCATGCGGAAACGCCGCATTCGCCCGAGCACCTGCTCGACGTAGGGCGTGGAGACCTCAACGATCGTGCGATCTTTGAGGATCTCTATGCCACCGATGGCCCGTCCGGGGATATCGGCCTCACCCGCGATGGCACCCACGACGTCGCGCGCGCGAACGCCGTGCTCCTCGCGCCGAACGCGCAACACCTCGACAAGGCGC
>ENA-UOXR01002878-UOXR01002878.1-bioreactor-metagenome-genome-assembly--contig:-NODE-2878-length-15271-cov-5.321109_pt1 | contig 15271 bp, 14 predicted proteins | sample MGYA00238164_ERZ764825 | MGnify/ENA primary metagenome ERZ764825 (study PRJEB28920, sample SAMN05720171) | bioreactor metagenome | isolation source: Anaerobic biogas reactor | place: USA:Washington...
CGTGCGCGCGCCCGACGTCGCGTCGCCCGGCATGGAGTTGGACCTGCGCGGTCGACGCGCCGAGGAGGTTGCCCCGGCGCTCGACCAGTACCTGGACAATGCCTACCTCGCCCGGCTGCCGTGGGTGCGCATCATCCACGGCAAGGGGATGGGCGTGCTCAAGCAGGTGGTGCGTCAGTTCTTGGCCGATCACCCCCTGGTGCAGTCCTACCGCCCCGGCGACGCCCCCGAGGGCGGCGAAGGTGTCACCGTCGCGCGGCTGTACGCACGGAAGGACTAGAACGCGGATAAACGCGGATCGAACGGATCTCCACGGATCAAGGTAAACCACAGACACGGAGGCAGAGAACCCCAAATAACGGGCCTTTCTCTGTGCCTCCGTGTCTGTGGTTTCCCTGGTTTGATCCGCGTTAATCCGCAGAATCCGCGTTTATCCGCGTTCGATCAGAGATTCTCGAGCACTTGCTCGGCCAGGTGGCGGGTGATGCCTGGGACGGCGGCGAGTTCGTCCACCGTCGCCTGGCGGATGGCGTCCAACGAGCCGAACGCTTGGAGCAGGGCGCGGCGGCGCCGCGGGCCGATCCCCGGGATCTCGTCGAGCACCGAGGCGGTGCCCCGCTTCTCCCTGAGCTTACGGTGGTAGGTGATGGCAAAGCGGTGCGCCTCGTCGCGGATGCGCTGCACGAGGTAGAGCGCCTGCGACTCGCGCGGCAGGACGATGGGCGCGCTCTTCCCCGGCACGAACAGCTCCTCGTTCTGCTTCGCCAGGCCCGCCACCGGGATGTCGCCCACGCCCATCGCCTCCATTGCCTCCAGGGCGGATGAGAGCTGCCCCTTGCCGCCGTCCACGATCACCAGGTCGGGCATGATGGCCCAGCGATTCGTCTTGCCGTCGACGCTGCGCTCGCCGGCGTGCTCACGCGCCCGCGCAAAACGACGCCGCAGCACCTCGGCCATGGAGGCATAGTCGTTGGGGCCGTCCACCGACTTGATACGAAAGTGGCGGTAGTCCTGCTTGCTGGGCGTCCCCTGCACGAACACCACCATGCTCCCCGTGGCGGCGGTGCCCTGGATGTTCGAGATGTCGTAGCACTCGATGCGCGACGGCGGCTCGGGCAGGCCGAGGGCCCCCTGGAGTTCGGTGAGTGCCTCCACGTGCTTGCTGGTGTCCGCCTCCCATTCGGCCCGCAGGCGCGTCAGCGTCTCCTGGGCGTTCTGCAGCGCCATGCGCATCAGGTCGCGCTTCTCGCCGCGGCGCGGAACCTTGACGACCACCTTGTGGCCCCGCTTCTGGCGCAGCCACTGCTCGATGATCGGCAGCTCGTCGAGATCGGTCTGCACCAGGATCTCTGGCGGCACAAAGGCCGCCTCGTCATAGAACTGCTTGACGAACGACGTCATCACCTGCGCCTCGTCCTCGTCGCCGGCGCCGGTGAGGACGAAATACTCGCGCCCGATGAGCTTGCCGCCGCGGATAAAGAATATCTGCACGCACGCCTGGCCGTCGTCGCGGGCAAAGGCGACGAAATCGTGGTCGCGCAGGTGGCTCGAGACGATGCGTTGCCGCTCGATGATGGTGGTCACCGCCTCGATCTGGTCGCGCAGCTGGGCGGCGTACTCGAAATTGAGCCGCTCGGCGGCCTCTTGCATCTCGCCATGCAGCCGGTCTACCACCGCCTCCTGCTTCCCCTCGAGGAACATGCAGGCCCGGTCGATGATCTCGCGGTACTCTTCCCTGGTCACTGCGCCGACGCAGGGGCCGGGGCAGCGCTTGATGTGATAGTAAAAGCAGGCGCGGTCGCCGGGCGTGCCGGGGAGGGGGCGATTACATGAGCAGTAGGGAAAGATGCGGCGCACCACGTCCAGCGTCTGGTAGACGGCGCGCGTCGAGGTAAAGGGGCCGAAATAGCGCGCCCCGTCGCGCTGCATGGTGCGCACCACGTGGATCTTGGGGTAATCCTCCTGCCACGTCACCTTGATGTAGGGGTAGCGCTTGTCGTCCTTCAGGCGGATGTTGTAGCGCGGCCGGTAGCGCTTGATCAGCTCGTTCTCGAGGATCAGCGCTTCCAGCTCGGATTCCGTGACGATCCAATCCAGGTCGGCGACATCGGCCACCAGGCGCTCGGTCTTGGCGGTGTGGTTGGCGCCGTCCTGAAAGTAGGAGCGCACGCGGTGGCGCAGCACGATGGCCTTGCCCACATAGATGACGCGGCGGTTGGCGTCCCTGAAAATATAGACGCCTGGCAGAGTCGGCAACCCTGCCAGGCGGGTGGCGATCCTCTCGTTGCCTCTCATGATCTCCGAGCCCATATCCGATGGATCCTGTAGTATACACATTATAGGCTCGATTCGAGGATAGAGCAACCGTGCTGCTTCCGCCCCGGCCCCTCACTCCAACCGTCGCCACAGACTACTGGCGTTCTGCCTCAGGGTACTGAGGCCCCGAGTACACGGCGAGGGAGCCAAGCGCGGTCCTACGCGCTCTCCGGCACGAGCACAGCCTTCATCGCCTCGCGCGTGGCGACCGCCTCCAGCGCCTCGGTGGCGCCTGCGAGGGGCAGGCGATGGGTCACCAGGGCGGCGAACGCCTCGGGCTGGCGGCGTACCAGGGCCAGCGCCCGAGCCGTGTGCCGGGCGTCGCTCACCCAGACGCCCTGCACGCGCACCCCTCGCCGCGCCACCGCTTCAAAGGGGGAAAGCGACATCGGCCCCGCAGGCGCGCCGAACCCTACCAACGACACCGCCCCGCCCGGGCGCACCAAGTCCAGCGCTTCCTGGGCCGCCGCGATGCTGCCGGACGCCTCGATCACCACGTCCGCCCCGCGGCCATGGGTGAGGTCGTGCACCTGCTCCAGGCGCCGGGCGGCATCCGTGGCGTTCCGGTTGATGGCCACCGTGGCGCCCAGCCGCAGGCAGTGGTCAAGGCGCGGGCCGGTGCCGCCGATGACCACCACCTCCGCCGCGCCACTCTGGCGCGCCATGGCGGCGGAGAACGCCCCCAAGGGGCCGGGGCCCAGGATCACGGCCACGTCGCCCACCCCCACCGGGCAGAGGTCGAACCCGTGCGCCGCCGTGGCGCCGGAGCAGGAGGCGGCCACCAGCGCCGCCACGTCCTCGTCGTCGGCGACGGGAAAGAGGGGCGTGCGGGCATCCAGGACGATGTGCGTGGCGTAGCCGCCGTTCAGGTGCGGCGGCGCGGTGCACGGGCGATGGATGCCATAGGCCCAGCGGTGCGGGCAGAGGGAGGGCTCCCCCAGCACGGCGCAGTAGTGGCACTCGCCGCAGCTGACGCCCCGCTCCCACAGGACGCGCGCCTCCGCCGCGAGACGATCGCCAGCCACGTCACGCCGTTCGCCGGCCACCTCCACCACCCGCCCGATCCCCTCGTGTCCGAGGATGATGGGTAGGGGCGTGCGCGGGTCGAGCCCGCGCCACATGTGCACGTCCGAGCCACACACGCCGGCGGCCTCCACCGCCACCAGCACCTGGCCCGGCGCCAGGCGCGGGACGTCGAACTCCTGGAGCGCCAGGGGCTCGTTGAAGGCGCGTAGGACCGCCGCCGTGGCTCGCATGTCGTCCGCTCCTCCCCGTCTAGGCCGCGCCGCGCGGGCTCCCCAGGTAGTGGTCGCGCACCGCCCGCTCGCGCGCCTTGGCGCGCTCGAAGGCGTGGGGAAAGCGCGGGTTGGGCAGCATCTCGGGCGCCGAGGGGTCGTAGGGGAACTCCTCTTGCAGTTCCTCGATGGGGCGCAGGGAGACGCCAAAGCCCGGCTCCTCGCTGAGCGTGATGACGCCGTTCACCGGCCGGTATGGCTCCGTCAGCAGGGCGTCGCGCCAGGGAGTGTTGGGGTATAAAAAGTACTCGCACATCAGCCCATTGGGCACGCCGGCGACGAAATGCGTGTTGCACATCGTCCCCAGGGCGCTGATCCAGTTGTGGGGTGTCATGCGCCGCCCATAGTAGTGGGCGAGGCGGGCGATGTGCCAGTTCTCGGTGATCCCCGGCCCGATGCAGTCCGACTGGATGACGTCATAGATCCCCTGCTCGATCCAGGGCCGGGCCTGGAGCCGATGGCGGAACGACTCGCCGCCCCACAGCATCACGTTGGGCATGCGCCGCTTGAGGGTGCGATAGTCGTCGAACTGGGCCTCCCCGAGGTCCATCATCGGCTGCTCGAAGAACAGGAACCCCAGCTCATCGATGATGGGCGCGACCTCAAGGCACTGCTCGAACGTCCAGGCGTCGTACGCCTTTTTCTCCAGGCCGAGGTTGAAATCGGGCCCCACCGCCTCGCGCAGGGGGCGGCAGACCTCCTCGCCCAGGCGCTTGCCCGTCATGCCGGCCTCCTCCCAGTCAGTCCCCGGCCGCCACTTGAAGGTGTCAAAGCCGAGAGCCTTGTAGGCGAGCGCCTCCTCGATGAGGGCGTCGACGCCGCAGGGCCTGCCGTCGCCCGGGTCATAGTACGTCCAGTTCACGCCGCCGCTGGCATAGACGTGCACCTGGGGGTTCGGCGCGTGGTCGGTGGCCAGCAGCCGGTAGACGGGCATCCCCTTGGCCTTGCCGATGATGTCCCAGCAGGCGATGTCCAGGCCGCCCGAGAGCCCGAGCAGCTCGACGTCGAACGGGTTCCGCCCGATGACGCCCTCATAGGCGCGACGGTCCTCCTCTTGGAATCGGCGAGGGCCCGGGCCGATCCCTACGATCCCCTGGTCGGTGAACACCTGCATGACCGAGATGCTGCGCGTGGGGATGACCACCGGCCCATCCTCCTCGACGTACGAGCCGTCGGGGGGCTTCCAGGTCAGTGGGGTGACACGAACCTCAGTGATGGCGATCTCTTCCCGCTCGATCCCCTCGAGCAGGTGGGTGTAGCTGCCGGAGACGGGTCTGGTAACCAAGGCATGGCCTCCACAAAGCGTGAATAGTCTGGCCCGCCGAGAGCGCCTCCCGGCTTGCCATAAAAGCCTTTCATTTGACGGCTGTGACAGCATCACGTACACTGCGGCCACCAAGGCAGTACGTGAACGTGACCAATCGAATACCGGGGTTCCTTGCAGCCAGCTGGCGCGCGTTTTGTGCCAGGGAGGAGCACAAAATGAGACTGTTTGGTCGCAAGAACACTGCTACGAACCGCTGCCCCGACTGCCGCTACTATATGCCGGTGCAAACGCGAGGATACTGCGCCCGCGCGGTGCCTGCGGGTGTGAACGTGCGGCTACTCTCGCAGGAGGGGATCAGGCGGCAGTGCACGCCGTGCCCTGCCGAGCTGACCTGCGCCGACTGGCAGCCCAAGTAGCCGCCACGGCCTGGGGGCGCAATCATCGGCCATACCACGCTGCCCTCGCGACGCGAGCGGCGGGCTGGATGGCTGTGGCCTGCTGCCATGGGGCACCCTCCGCTGATCCTCCCAGAGCGTCCCACTCGTGGGGCACCGTTACCGGTGCCCCTTTTGCTTGTTGCCCCTCAGGCGACGAGTGGCCTATTCGTCGCGCTGCCGGTAGACGGCCTCGCGCAACCCCTTGAGGTACCCTACGGCATAGAGCCGGCCAATGGCCGAGTAGGCGGGGTGGTCGTTCGAATCCCCCTCCATGGTCGGCACGTGGTCGGGCCGCAGGACCCCCTCAAAGCCCACGTCACGGTAGGCCTCCATGCAGTCCAGCATGTTCGTCATGCCGTCGTCGTGGAAGGTCTCTACGAACTTTTCCTTCGTGCCGCGGACGTCGCGGAAATGCACGAAAAAGATCTTGTTCTGCTTGCCGAAATGCCGGATGGCCGCCGGCAGGTCGTCCGTCATGAGGGTAAAGTTCCCCATGCACAGGGCGATGCCGTTCATCGGGCTGGGGTACATGTCGAGCAGGCGCTGATAGTTCTCGATGCTGCGCATGATGCGGGCGAGCCCGCGAATCGGCGAGAGGGGCGGATCGTCCGGGTGCATGGCGAGCTGGACGTTCCACTTTTCCGCCACCGGCATCACGGCCTTGAGGAAGTAGTCCAGCGCGTCCCACAGCTGCTCCTCGGTGGCGGTGCCGTACTCGGTGAGCGGCGCGTTCTTGATGATCTCATAGTCAAAGCCCGTAGCCAGCGCCCCACCGCGCGACGGAACCGTCGTCGAGGTGCGCATCCAGTTGATCACCGGCATCCACTCGTAGCACCACACGGGCACGCCGAGACGCCCCAGGTTCTCGATGAGCGTGATGGCGTGCTCGATCTCCTCATCGCGGCCGGGCAGGCCGAGCTTGGCCTTGTTGAGCGATGGGCGGCTCTCCAGCACCTCGAACTTGAAGCCATAGTCCTCGTACATCGACTTGATGCGCAGGAGTGGCATGTACGCCCAGGGCAACTGCTCCTTGGGGACATCCAGCCCCCGCGAAAAGTCCATGCCCCCCACGACATAATCGATGCCCATCTGCTTGACCATCCGCCAGAGCGGCGTGATGCGTGGCGGCAACACTTCGGCGATCTTGATCATGGCGCGTACCTTTCGTCGGTGGATTCGGTTGGGACGCCCGGGCCACCCTGGCCCGGCGCCGGCCCCATTGTTGCACCAAATCCCCTCCAGGGCAACTCTGCCAGCATGGCTCTGTCGGCCTCCGTCGTTGCCAGTCCACCCTACCTATGCTATCATACGGTCATGACCGATGAGCGCAGAATGATCGATCGGGAGGGGGCGCCCCCATCGGGCGATGATGGGAGCGCGTTGGACGTGCCGCGCTCCCTGCTGGCCGGCGTCATGGAGATCTATGACGTGACCGCCGGCGGACCGCACGGGCGCACCGTGCGCGTGCGTGGCCGCTTTCGGATCGAGCCGTCCACAGCCTATGAGAGGCTGCGGCCCTGGTTCCGCGAGCGAGGCCGCACCGTCATGTTCCGCCGCGAGGAGGGCGTGGACGTCGTCCTCATCGTCCCGGGCGTGATCCGTCCCAGCCCGAACAACCTCTGGCTCCCCATCGTGCTGGCCGCCGTCACCGTGGTGTCGATGTTGGCGGCCTATGTTCTCTTTCAGAGTGGCGCCGACCTCACGCGTGAGGGGATCCTGGGCGCCGTGCGTGAGGGGTGGGGGTTCGTGGTGAGCCTGCTGGCGATCCTCGTCGCGCACGAGTTCGGCCACTATTTCATGGCGCGGCGCTACGGCGTGGCGGTGACGCTGCCCTACCTCATCCCCCTGCCCATCAGCCCCTTTGGCACTATGGGGGCCGTGATCCGGATGAAGGATATCCCCCCCAGCCGGCGCGCCATGCTGCTCATCGGGGCGGCGGGGCCCCTAGCGGGGCTGGCCGTGGCTATCCCGGTGCTGCTCATTGGCCTGAGCCTGTCCGAGGTGACGCCGCTGCCCGCCTCGGGCTATTCCATAGAGGGCAACTCGCTCCTGTACGCCGCCCTCAAGTACCTGGTCTTTGGCCGCTTGCTTCCGTCCGGTGGTGAGGACGTGTTCCTGCACCCCGTGGCGTTCGCCGGATGGGCCGGTCTGTTGGTCACTTCGTTCAACCTCATCCCTGCCGGGCAGCTCGATGGCGGGCATATCGCCTATGCCCTCCTCGGCCGCCGCACGCGCTATCTCAACTGGGCCATGATCGGCGTCCTCCTCATGATGGGCTTCCTCTGGCAGGGCTGGTTCCTGTGGGCATTCCTCGTGTTCATCTTTTCCCGCGCGCGCGTCAGCCCGATGGACGACGTCTCTCCCCTCACCCCCGTCGGCATCGTGGTAGCAGTCTCGCTCCTGGTCTTGTTCGTCCTAACATTCACTCCAGTACCTCTTCGCATCGTCATGTAGCGAGGGAACAAGGGCGCCCGCCGCAACGTCCTTGCGGTAGGCGTGCCAGGGGGGGCCAATGCCGGAAGATCGCTTCATCTGGAAGAAACCGCTCATCGCGGTGATTGTCGTTGCACTCGTGACCGTCGGGTTGGGCATCATCGTGTACGTGGGGCTGGCGCGGGACCGCATCGCGCCCACCCCGACTCCGCGCGTCGCGGAGCCGGGCGGCCCCTCTCCCACGGCGACGAGTTCCTCTCCTACGCCGTTCGCGCCCGATAGCGTCGTCGGCGTCGTGCGCGAGTACTCGCCCGGCGCCCTGATCATCGTCCTGACCCCCGTCGAGGGCTCTATCGAGCAGGTCATCGTGCCCGAGTCCGTGCGGGTGTCTCACGCCGATGGACGGCCCTCGTCCCCCGGCGAGGTGCGCCCCGGTGCCACCATCCGCGCCGAGGGCGTCCTCGACGACCTGCGGCGGTTGGTGGCGAGCGCCATCGTCATCGAGGCGCTGCGCGCGCCCACGTCTACGGCGACCGCGGCTCCCAGCGATACGCCCATCCCCGCGGCGACGTTGACGCCCACGCCCGAGACCCCGGAGGGCGGCTGGCGGGGCGAGTACTATGCCAACCCCAACCTCTCGGGCACGCCGGCGCTCGTCCGCCAGGACAGAGCCATTGATTTTGACTGGAAGGCTGCCGCCCCCGCCCCTGAACTCCCCGCCGACGGGTTCTCGGTGCGCTGGCAGGGGCGCTGGACCTTTGAGGAGGGGGGCTATCGCTTTTACGCCTACGCCGATGATGGGGTGCGGGTGTGGGTCGATGGGGCCATCGTCGTCGACCGCTGGCGGCATCAGGCCGCCACCATCGCCTACGGCGATATGTACCTGCAGGCGGGCGAGCACGAGGTGCAAGTCGAGTACTTTGAGGGGATCGACCAGGCACTGGTGCGCGCCTGGTGGGACTATCGCGGGCGCTACCCCGACTGGCAGGGGGAGTACTATAGCAATCCGGACCTGGTGGGCGAGCCGACGGTGGTGCGCAACGACGTGGACGTCAACCTGGACTGGGGCGCCGGCCCCGCCGCGCCGGGGCTCCCCGTCGACAACTTTTCCGTGCGCTGGACGCAGACGCTGGTCCTCGAGGAGGGCGCCTACCGCTTTAACGCGCGCGTCGATGACGGCTTGCGCCTATGGGTGGACGGCGTGATGATCATCGACGAGTGGCATCAGGGGGGCCACGACGTCTACTCGGGTCACATCCTGCTGGACAACGGCCCCCACGACGTGCGCATCGAGTACCTGGAGCGCGGGGGCGACGCCTTTATCCGCGTCTGGTGGGAGCGGATCGAGTCCTTCTCGGGCTGGAAGGGCGAGTATTTCGCCAATCGCGATCTGGCGGGGCGCCCCGCCTTTGTCCGCGACGACGCGGACGTGGATTTCAACTGGCACGACGGGGGGCCCGGGTCGGGACTGCCCATCGACGGCTTTTCGGTGCGCTGGACGCGCGAGCGCTCCTTCGATGCCGGCCGCTATGCCTTCTGGGCCGAGGCCGACGATGGCGTGCGCGTGACCGTCGCCGGCCAGCGCGTCATCGACGCCTGGCACGGCTATCGCCCCGACACCTATCACGGCGAGATCGACCTGCCCGAGGGCAAGCACACCATCGTGGTCGAGTACTATGATGACGGGGCGGCCGCTTACGTGCGCATGGGCTGGGGACAGGCGGACACGGTCGCCCCCACCAGCACCCCCACGCCAACCTCTGTGCCGCCGACGCCCACGGCCACCACCGTGCCCCCCACGGCGACGTTCACACCGGTTCCGCCCACCGCGACGCACACGGCGGTTCCGCCTACGGCCACCTATACGCCGCCGCCCCCGACGGCGACGGAGGAACCAACGCCAACCGAAGAACCAACGCCAACCGAAGAACCGACGCCTACCGAGGAGCCAACGTTGACCGAGGAGCCGCCAACCCCGGAGCCGGCACCCACGGAAGCGGAGGAGACGACGCCGACGCACACCCCCGAACCTGTTGTCGTCTCGTCGGACGAGGGCTGACATGGCCCCACGACAGCACCGCGGCTCCACGCTCCCCGATCGCCGGCGTGCCGAGGAGTCTGGAGTGGCCAAAGAACCCACCGAGGGAGCCCCCTCCACGCGCTCGGGGCGACGTCGCGAGAGTCGCCCCGGCGGCCCCCGCCAGCCAAGCGGGCGCCAAGCGAGCGGGCGTCCCGGTTGCATCAGCCGCGTGGCCGGGCGTCAGCACGTCACCCACCTGCTGGCCGCCTCAGGCTTTGGCGCCCCCTCGCGACTGCCGCGCCTGTTGGCCGCCGGTCGCGTCGCCGTGAACGGGCAGCCGGTGCGCGATACCGACGCCCGCGCCGATCCCCGGCGCGACGTGCTCGCCGTGGACGGCGAGCCGGTGGCGCTCACCAACCTCTGCCGCTACCTGGTGGTGCACAAGCCCTATCGTGTGATGTGCAGCTTTACCGATCCCGAGGGGCGCTCCACGCTGGCGGAGTATGTGCCGGTGCCCGACGTCTATGCCGCCGGTAGGCTCGACTATGACAGCGAGGGGCTGGTGCTCCTGACGAACGACGGCTGGCTGCTGCACCGCCTCACCCACCCCCGCTACGAGCACCCCAAGACGTACCTGGTGCAGGTGGAGCGCGTGCCCGACGAGGGGGCGCTGGAGACGCTGCGCCGCGGGGTGCTGGTCAAGGGGGAGAGGACGTTGCCTGCGGAGGTCGAGCTGCTGCGCGGCGATGAGCGACCGACCGTGCCTCCGCGGTCCGTGCCCATTCGCCATCGCGAGAACGTGCCCACCGCCTGGCTGCGCGTGACGCTGCGCGAGAGGCGCAAGCGGCAGGTGCGCCACATGACGGCCGCCGTCGGCCACCCCACGCTGCGCCTGATCCGCGTCTCCAGCGGGCCCATCGCCCTGGGCGACCTGGCCCCCGGCACCTGGCGCGAGCTGACGGACGAGGAACTGGAGGCGCTGTCGCGGGCGCTGCATCTGCCGCGTTCGGAGGGCTCCGCTCCCACGCGGGCCCCGGCTCCCGGCGCGTCTAGCGCACGGCGAAGCCGTTCCCGGCGCTGAGGTACTCGACCCGCAGATCGGCAAAGTGCTCGCGTAGCAGGTCCACCATGCCGATCATGCGGTACGCCTCGCTGGCGGCATGTCCCACTACGATGACGATCAGGTCGGCGTCTGGCGAACCCCACTTGAGCCCATCGATTGCCTTGCCCTGGCGCACCGTGGGGTCGGGCGATGCCATGAACGCGTCCAATTCCCTCGCCTTCATGGTGCTTTCCTGCGTACGCTGCCAATGCGCCGTTTTATGCCCGAGCGAAGCCACAGGTTGGTGGCGACCACCGCGAGCGCGGCGCCGGCGATGTCGGCCAGCCAGTCGGCGAAGGTGGCCATGCGCCCCGGGACGAATGCCTGGTGCGCCTCGTCGAGGGCCGCATACAGGGCGCTGAACACCCACGCCGCCAGCGCCGGGCGCCGGCTCAGCCAGTCCGCGGGGCTGGCCCGAAACGCGCGCCACGCCAACGCGCACAGCACGCCGAACTCGGCCGCGTGTGCGACATAGTCGAACAAATAGTCCGTTTCATTGAGCTTGGGGCCCACGTGGGGCATCATGGGGCGGTCGGAGAGGTACGAGATGACCGCGACCCACAGGGCGAGGGGCAGCCAGTGCGTCACGAGGCGCCGGGAGCGGGTTGCCGTCATACCGGGGCGCGTACCTTTCTTGGGGAGACGGAGCGCCGCGCGCGGCTAACGCCGCTTTGCGCGCCAGCGGTCAAAGTAGTTGAGGAAGGCCAGCGCCACAAAGAGGGCGATGACCCAGTCCCATTGGCCGGCGGCCACCAGGATCGCCAGCACGATCAGCACCAAAACGTCGATCCAAAAGATGAGGCGGGTTCCGTCACCCATGCGCTATGCCATCTATCCTCGTGCGAGCCCCGTTCGTCCATCACCGCGCGGAGGACCATTATACCCGCCCTCACTTCTGCGGCAACCCCTCGCGCCTTGTTGAGAAACGGCAGACAGCCGTTCCGAGCTGTGGGTGCTATTCAGGGCGAGGTGCCTCGCCTAGCTCGTCAAGGTCCCTCACATGCGTTCGGGACGACGCTGCAGAGCCGTCGTTCCGAGCGCAGCGAGGAACCTTGACTCGCTCGGACGGCGCCGCTTACCTCCGCGGGTAGGCCGCCGATGGCGCCGCGAGGGGCCTCTCGACACGTTTGCCACCCCGCTCCAGCCCGCTATAATGGGCGCGACCCAATGCCGAAACCCTCACGTCGCCCCGGGGGATGCCTTGAGAGCCAGCACCGTCATTGCCTTTGTCGTCGCGCTACTCGTTCAGGTTGGGTACCCCCTGGCGATTACGCTCCTCGTTCGTCGGCGCACCCGTGCTAGTTGGCACCTCTTTGGCTACGGCGCCGCCGTGTTCGCCGCCTTTCAGCTCTTCACGTGGCTGCCCGTCAGTGTCTACCTCGACACCGTCGTCGGCGCGCACCTCGCCTCCGAGGAGCTGGCCTTCCTCTGGCTGGTGGCCATGGCGCTCACCACGAGCCTCCTGGAGGAAGGTGGGCGTTGGGTCGGTTACCGCTACCTCTTTCCCCGGCGCGCTTTCCGCCTCTCCTGGCGCAACGGCGTCATGTACGGCCTGGGGCACGGCGCGCTGGAGACGATCATCCTCATCGCCGGGCTGACCTTTATCTACTTTCTCGCCTATCTGCTCCTGGGCCGGCTGAACCTGGACGCCCTCATCGCGTCGATGACGCCCGAGGACAGCCGGGCGGTGGGCGACGCCCTGCGCGACATCGTGAACACGACCTGGGATCAGCCCTTCGTGGTGGCGGTGGAGCGCGTGCTGGCGCTGCCCCACCAGGTCGCCTGGGCGCTCCTGGTGATGCAGAGCCGCCTGTGGGGGCAAAAGCGCTGGTTCGGCTACGCTGTGCTCTACCACTTTACCGTGGCCGTGATGGTGCCTGGGCTGGCGCGATTGGTGGGGTTTGGTGTGGCCGAGACGGTGAACGTCGCCCTGGCCGCCTTTAGCTTGTGGATCATCCTGCGCCTGCGCGACGTGCTCGGGGTGGAGGAATAGATGAGGGGCGCGGGCAATGCCCGCGCCCCCAAGTTGTCATCGCCGTACGGACCGGACACGCTCTCGCCGGGGGTGTAGGGGCCGGACGCCGTCCGGCCCGCGGTGCGGCGCGCACAGCGTGCGCGCCCTACACTCCCTCGACCAGGACTCTCCAGCGCCCGGCGCGCTTGCCGCCGGGGGTGTAGGGGCCGGACGCTGTCCGGCCCGCGGTGCGGCGCGCACGGCATGCGCGCCCTACACTCCCTCGACCAGGACTCTCCGGCGCCCGGCGCGCTTGCCGCCGGGGGTGTAGGGGCCGGACGCCGTCCGGCCCGTGGTGCGGCGCGCACAGCGTGCGCGCCCTACATTCCCTTCGCCGGGGCGCCCGGCGCGCGCGGCCGTTAAGCCACGTGGTTCACCGGGAACTTGGGCGGGCGGCCCTGCACCACGGCCACCACGTCCTCCGCCACGAGCGACATCATGCGGAGCGCCTCGGCCGTCGATGACGCCACGTGGGGCGTCACCACCACGTTGTCCATGGCCAGGAGCGGGTTGTCGGGCGGGGTGGGCTCTTGCTCGTACACGTCGATGCCGGCCCCCGCGATGCGACCCTCCTGGAGCGCCTCGATGAGCGCCGCCTCGTCCACCACCGGTCCCCGCGACAGGTTAAAGAACATCGCCTCGGGCTTCATGAGGGCGAACTGGGCCCGGCCGATCATCTTGGTGGTCTCGGGCAGGAGCGGCACGTGCACCGTGATGTACTCGGCGGTGGCCAAGAGTTCCTCCAGCGACACCTTGCGCGCCCCGAGTTCGCACTCGAGGTCGGGCGCCGCCACCACGTCGCAGTAGAGCACCGGCATGTCGAAACCCAGCCGGCAGATCTGCGCCACGCGCCGCCCGATGCGGCCGCACCCGATGACGCCCAGCGTCCGCCCGCGCACCTCGCGCCCCTCGATGCTGTAGCGCTCGGCAAAGCGGCCGGAGCGGATCATGCGCTCCGCGATGCCCATTTGTTTGGAGAGCGCCAGCATCATTCCCACGGCGTGCTCTGCCACCCCCTCCACCGTTGCCAGGGGAGTGTTTACGATCTGCACGCCGCACTCTGTCGCCGCCTCCAGGTCGACGTTGTCCACGCCGACGCCGTGGCGCCCCACCACCTTGAGCTTGGGAGCGTTCTCCAGCACACGCCGCGTGATGCGTCCCTTGGCGCGCAGCACCATCCCGTCGATGTCGCCGACCTCGGCGATGAGGGTATCCTCGTCCTGGCCGCTGGCCATGACCACCTCACCGGCGGCGCGCAGCACCTCGAGCCCCGCCTCGTGGATCGGCTCGGTTACCATGAACTTGGGCATGATGTTCGTCACCTCAATCGATCTTGCCGAGGTCGCGCAGGATGCCGATGAGCGCCTGCCGCGCCTCCCCCTGGAGCGACGTCACCGGCGCGCGCGCCGGCCCGGCCGGCAGCCCCATGAGTTCCAGGGCGTCCTTGACCACCACGGGGAACGATCCCAGGGCGAACGCCCGGCGCAGCGGCGCCAGCCGGCGCTGGCAATCCAACGCGGCGGCGTGGTCGCCGGCCGTGAAGGCGTTATAGATCCCCATCACCAGGTCGGGCGCCACGTTGGCGGTGGCCGCCACGGCCCCGGCGCAGCCGCAGCATAGCGCGGCATAGATGAGCGTGTCGCGCCCCATAAAGACGCGAAAGTCGGGCGGCGTCTGCTCCTTGTAGGCGAGCGCGTTGCTCAGGTCGCCGCTCGAGTCCTTCACCCCGAGGAAGTTGGGCGCCGCCTGGGCCACCTTGGCCACCACTCCGGGCGACAGCGGCAGGCCGGTGCGGTCGGGGTTGTTGTAGGCCAGCACGGGGATGGAGACGGACTGGGCGATGCGCGTATAGTGCGTCACCATCTCGGCATCGGTCGGCTTGATGAAATAGGGCGTGATCACCGAGACGGCGTCGGCGCCCGCCTTTTCCGCGTACTGGGTCAGCTCGATGGACTCGCGCGTGGTCACCGCGCCGGTGCCGGGCATCACAAAGGCGCGCCCGTTGGCCTCCTCGACGACCACGTCCATGGCGCGCTTGCGCTCCTCGGTGGTCAGGGAGAACTGCTCCCCCTGGCTGCCGCCCGGAAAAAGGCCGTGGACGCCGCTGTCGATGAGATAGTTCACGATGCGACGCAGGCCGTCCTCGTTCAGCGACTCGTCCTGGTTGAACGGCGTTACCACCGGTACGACGATGCCCTTGATTTCCTTGCCCATCGGTTGGCCTCCCCACTGATAGTCGGCTGCACAGGACTCACGCTCCACCGCGCGGCATTCTAGCACAGGGTCCTCGCCGTCACAAGCATCGGGCGCGCGACCGAGGCGGGCGGCATCCCGGCGTAGGGGCGACCGGCCGGTCGCCCCTACCATGCTGCTCTCAAGATCACCAC
>ENA-UOXR01002888-UOXR01002888.1-bioreactor-metagenome-genome-assembly--contig:-NODE-2888-length-15242-cov-5.892803_pt1 | contig 15242 bp, 18 predicted proteins | sample MGYA00238164_ERZ764825 | MGnify/ENA primary metagenome ERZ764825 (study PRJEB28920, sample SAMN05720171) | bioreactor metagenome | isolation source: Anaerobic biogas reactor | place: USA:Washington...
AGGTTTTCCGCGCCACATTCCAGCCTTTTCTTTCACCCGCTATGGGATGACAGTGTATATATTTCTATATTACATGGCATCTACAAGCCATTCCAATGATGCTTGGAAATTTTTAAGGCACCTCAAATATCATACTGCTAACAGTCAAGAGTCAAGGGGTCAGTCAAGTCTCAAGTGGTCAGTCCTATAATCTATATATTCGTCTCATCGTGTCATGTCCAGTAATGCCGGTCGAGGGACCGGTACTGGACGGCTTCGGCGATGTGGTCGGCCGCGATGTGCTCCATTCCCGCCAGGTCGGCAATGGTCCGGGCCACCTTGAGAATGCGGTCGTAGGCGCGCGCACTCAGGTTCAGGTCGGCCATGGCCGCCTTCAGCAGGCCCTGCGCATCGTCGTCCAGAACGCAGTGCTTGTGGACATCCTTCGTGCGCATGCCGGCATTGCAATGGACCGCATGCCGCCCGCCCGACCGGGCAAACCGCTGCCGCTGCACCGCCCGCGACGCCACCACCCGCTCGCGGATCGCCGCCGAACTCTCCCCCCTCTCCAGCGACGCCAGCTGCTGGTACTCCATCGCCGGCACTTCCACATGGATATCAATCCGGTCCAGCAGCGGGCCGGAAATCCGGTTGCGGTACCGCTGCATCTGGATCGCCGTGCACCGGCAGGGACGCTTGGGATCACCAAAATGCCCGCACGGGCAGGGATTCATCGCCGCGACCAGCATGAAGCGGCAGGGGAACGCCACCGAGGCCGCGGCGCGGGCGATGGTCACCACGCCGTCCTCCAGCGGCTGGCGCATCACCTCCAGCACATTGCGGTGGAATTCGGGAAGTTCGTCGAGAAACAGCACGCCGTTGTGGGCCAGGCTGACCTCCCCCGGCATGGGGTGCGTGCCTCCCCCCAGCAGCCCGGCATCGGAAATCGTGTGGTGCGGCGCGCGGAAGGGACGGCCATGCACGACGGCCTGATGCGCCGGCAGCGCGCCCGCGATGCTGTGGATCTTGGTGGTTTCGAGCGCCTCTTCCAGTGTCAGCGGCGGCAGAATGGTCGGCACCCGCTTGGCCAGCATGGATTTTCCGGTGCCCGGCGGCCCCACCAGCAATATGTTGTGCCCGCCGGCCACGGCCACTTCGATGGCCCGGCGCGCAAACTCCTGGCCTTTCACGTCGGCATAGTCGTCGTCATAGACCGTCCCGCCGCCGAACGCGGCCTCCACATCCACGGCGACCGGCGGCACCGCCTTGCGGCCCTCAATGAAATCGGCGGCTTCGCGCAGGTTGGCCACGGGATGCACCTCGAGGCCCGCCACCACGGCGGCCTCTTCGGCGTTCTCCGGCGGCACCAGGATGCCCTTGCGGCCCTCTTCCCGAGCCCGCAGCGCGATCGGCAGCACGCCGCGCACCCGGCGCACCTCGCCGCTCAGCGCCAGCTCGCCCGTCACGCAGTAGTCCGCCAGGCGCTCCCCGTTCATCTGGTCTTCCGCCGCCAGCAGCCCCAGCGCGATCGGCAGGTCGAAACTGGGCCCCTCTTTCTTGATGTCGGCGGGGGCCAGGTTGACCGTGATGCGGTTGATCGGCGGGGAAAAACCGGAATTCATCAGGGCCGTCCAGACGCGGTCGGAACTCTCCTTGACAGCCGCGTCAGGCAGCCCCACCACCACCACCTTGGGCTCGCCGTGGCCGGAATTGACCTCGATCTCGACTTCGTACGCATCCACCCCGAACACCGCGCCCGAATAGACCTTGGCCAGCATGGGTCAGTCCTTGTAGTCCGGCAGGTGCTCCGGCGGCACATCCGCCAGCCGCGGCAGTTTCTGGTCCTTGGGCGACACCACCGGCGCAGCCACCTCGCCCCAGGGAATGGCCAGGGCGGGATCGTTCCAGAGGATGCCGTACTCGTCGCCGGGGGCGTAGACATCGGTGCATTTGTAATAGAAATCGGCCGAATCGCTGAGCACGCGGAATCCATGGGCGAAGCCTTCGGGAATGAAAAGCTGCCGGCGGTTCTCCTCCGACAGTTCCACCGCCACGGCCCGGCCGAAGGTGGGCGAGCCGCGGCGGATGTCCACGGCGACATCCAGAACGGAGCCGCGCAGCACGCTGACCAGCTTGGCCTGGGGATTCTTCAACTGATAATGCAGTCCGCGAATGGTCCCGAACCGGGAGCGCGAGAGATTGTCCTGCACAAAGACGCGGTCGAGACCGGCGGCGGCATACTCGTTCACCTGGTAGGTCTGCAGGAAGAATCCCCGATCGTCGCCGAACACCCGGGGCGTGAAGAGCAGGACGCCGGGGATGTCCGTGGCTTCGCAGGCAACGCTCACGGCCGCCCCTCTTCCGCCTCGTCGGCCAGCTGAAGCAGATAGCGGCCGTAGGCGTTCTTCTCCATTTCCCGCCCCAGCCGGCGCAGCTGAGCCGCGTCAATCCAGCCGGAGTGGAAAGCGATTTCCTCGAGACAGGCGATTTTCAGTCCCTGCCGCTCTTCGATGGTCTGTACGAAATTGGAAGCCTGCAAAAGAGAGTCATGCGTTCCGGTGTCCAGCCAGGCGAACCCCCTGCCCAGCAGTTCCACGCGCAGCCGGCCCTGGTTGAGATACCGGCGGTTGAGATCGGTGATTTCCAATTCGCCGCGCGGCGAAGGGGTCAGGGCGGCCGCCGCGTCGCAGACCGCGCCATCATAGAAATACAGCCCGGGCACGGCGTAATGGGATTTGGGCTTCTTCGGCTTTTCCTCGATGCTGAGCACCTTGCCGGAGGCATCGAACTCCACCACGCCGTAGCGCTCGGGATCTTTCACCAGATAGCCGAAAATCAGCCCTCCCTCGGTCAGGGATCCGGCCCGGCGCAGAATGCCGGTCAACCCCATGCCGTGGAAAATGTTGTCGCCCAGCACCAGGGCCACCGGCTCGCCCGCCACGAAGTCCCGGCCGATGACGAACGCCTGCGCAAGCCCTTCGGGCCGGGGCTGTTCGGCGTATGCCAGGCGCAGCCCCAGCGCGGAGCCGTCGCCCAGCAGCGCGCGGAACCGCGGCAGATCCTCCGGCGTGCTGATGATCAGGATCTCGCGGATGCCCGCCAGCATCAGGACGGACAGCGGATAATAGACCATGGGCTTGTCGTGAACCGGCAGGAGCTGCTTGCTGACCACCCGGGTGATGGGATACAGACGGGTCCCCGATCCGCCCGCCAACACGATGCCTTTCATTCGCCGGCTCCTTTCACATTCCACCGCGGGCCAGCTTGGCCAAAAGCCCGCTCTTCTTCAAGCCGTTTCCCCGCACGCGTCCCGCCCGCGTCCCCGTGCGCGCCCCGTGCTCACCACCCCAGCAGCCAGGCGAACACCAGCGGAGCCACAATCGTGGCGTCGCTCTCGATGATGTATTTCGGCGTCCCGATATCCAGCTTGCCCCAGGTGATCTTTTCGTTGGGCACCGCGCCGGAATACGACCCGTAGGAGGTCGTGGAATCGCTGATCTGGCAGAAGTACGCCCAGAACGGCACCTCGGCCCATTCCAGGTCCTGGGCCATCATCGGCACCACGCAGATCGGAAAATCGCCGGCAATGCCCCCGCCGATCTGGAAAAAGCCCACTCCGGGGCCGCCGGAATTCTGCCGGTACCAGTCGGCCAGGAACATCATGTACTCGATTCCGCTTTTCATGGTGGACGGGGCCAGTTCGCCCTTGATGCAATACGAGGCGAAGATGTTGCCCAGGGTGCTGTCTTCCCAGCCCGGCACGATGATCGGCAGATTCTTCTCGGCGGCGGCCAGCATCCAGGAGTGCGCCGGATCGATTTCATAGTCCGGCGCCAGGACGCGGCTGCGCAGCAGGCGGTACAGATAGTCATGGGGGAACAGCCGCTCGCCGGCGGCCTGCGCCTCCTTCCAGATCGTCTGCACATGCCGCTGGATCTTGCGGAAGGCTTCCTCTTCCGGGATGCAGGTATCCGTCACGCGGTTCAGCCCCTGGTCCAGCAGCTCGCGTTCCTGGGCCGGGGTCAGGTCGCGGTACTGCGGCACCCGCCGGTAGTGCGAATGCGCCACCAGGTTCATGATATCCTCTTCCAGGTTCGCCCCGGTGCAGGAGAGGATCTGCACCTTGTCCTGCCGGATCATCTCCGCCAGCGAAAGGCCCAGTTCGGCGGTGCTCATCGCCCCCGCCAGCGAAACCAGCATCTTCCCGCCCGCCGCCAGGTGGGCTTCATAGCCCTTGGCGGCATCCACCACGGTCGCCGCGTTGAAGTGGCGGTAGTGCTTTTCCATGAATTGCGATACGGGTCCTCGATCCATCCTGCGCCTGCCTTCCTTGCTCCATGGCTCACGCCCCCGGATCCGGGAGCGTCTCACAGACTCCCATCCCGCCCGGCCAAAGGACAGCCAAATATGCGGTTGGCGCCGGATATCCTTTGCCCGGGGGCTTTCGTTCCGACATACTGGCCGCAACATGATCGCGCTTGCCGCCGTCTCCCTGGTCTGGGCGTTTTCGTTCGGACTGATTGGCAACCAGCTGGCCGGGCTTCCGCCGTCCTGGCTGGGCTGGGTGCGGCTGGCTCTCAGCGCCGCCCTCTTCCTGCCGTTCGTCCGGCGGATCCCCGTCCGGCAGGCCGGGGCTCTGTTCCTGACCGGTGCGGTGCAGTTCGGACTCATGTACTGGGCCTATCTGGCCAGTTTCCGCCATCTGCCGTCCCACGAGGTGGCGCTGTTCACCGTGACCACGCCGCTGTTTGTCGCCGGGCTGAACGATCTGGCCCGCCGGCGCTTCAAGCCGTGGAACCTGCTGGCGGCGCTCCTGGCCGTGGGCGGGGCGGCGCTGATCAAGTGGCAGGCCGTGCAGACGGCGGCGCCGCTCCGGGGCATCCTGCTCGTCCAGCTGTCCAATCTGTGTTTTGCGGCCGGCCAGCTGGCCTATCGTTCCATCCTGGCGGGCATGCCGCGGCCCGTGGCCGACCGCCACGTGTTTTTCTGGCTGCATCTGGGCGGATTCGCCGTGCTGACGCCCCTGGCCCTTCCCCTGGCCTTCGGGGCCGCGCCGCCGGCTCCGTCGCCGGTCCAATGGGCGGTCATCGCCTATCTCGGACTGGTGGCCTCGGGAGGGTGCTTCTTCCTGTGGAACCGCGGCGCCCGCCGGGTCTCCGCCGGACAGCTGGCGGTGATGAACAACCTGAAAATACCGCTTGGGGCCGCCGTTTCCCTGCTGGTCTTCCGGGAAACCGCCGGTGTCCACACCCTGGTGGCCGGCTCCCTGCTGATCGCGGCGGCCCTGCTGCCCGTGAACCGCCGCGGCCGGGAAAGACATTGAAGCTCCTGCCTGCATTGGATAGATTGAACGGCATGGCGGGACCATCCCCCCCGCCGGATGCCGGAGGTTTGAGCGCATGAAAAAATGGTGGTGGATTGCCGGACTGGCGGTGATTTTGAGCCTGGCGGCGTGGTTCTGGCTGAACCGCTCCGATCCTCTGGTCATGGGTACCCATGCCCATTTCCCTCCGTTTGAACTGATCGAGCCGGGCGCCCGGGGCGACGCCATCGTCGGCTTCGACGTGGACCTGGCCCGGGCCATCGCCGACAAGGCCGGGCGGCCGCTGCGCATCGTGGACATGCCGTTTGACGAGCTGATTCCGGCGCTGGAGGCGGGCACCGTGGACCTGGTGCTGGTGGCCATGACCATCACCGCAGACCGGGCCGAACGGGTGGATTTCTCCCGGCCCTACTACAAGGCCACGCAGGTGGTGCTGATCCGCGAGGGCGAGGAGCCGCCCGCCACTCTGGACGAGTTGAACTCCCGCCAGATCGCGGCGCAGGCCGGCACAACCAGCGAGGCCATCGCCCAGGAATGGGCCGGACTCGGCAATGTCCGGTCCACCACGTCGGCGAAAGCCGCCATCGTGGACCTGCTCAACAGCCAGGCGGATGCGGTGCTGATGGACGAACAGCCCGCAACCGCTTTCCGGAAAATCTTCCCCGAGGCCCAGATCGTCCGGCTGCCGTTCCCCGACGAATTCTACGGCGTCGCCGTCCGCAAAGGCAACGCCCGGCTCCTGAACCTGGTCAACGCCACGCTGGAGGAGGTCCGGGCGGATGGCCGCTACGACTGGTTTATCGACCGCTGGCTGCTCCAGGCCGATTGAACGGAATCCACCCCGAACCGGAGAAAAGAACCATGAAGAAGATTCTGCAGGCTGCTGTATGGCTGGTGATCGGAGTGCTGGCGGGCGCCGCGCTGTGGGCGACGCTGTCCGGCCCCCGGCCCCTGGTCCTGGGAACCCCCGCCAATCATCCCCCGTTCGCCTCGGAAGAAAACGGGGTGATCAACGGACTGGACGTGGACATGGCGCTGGCCGCGGCGGAAAAAACCGGGCGCCCGCTCCGGGTCGTCCGCCTGGAAGCCGGTGCCTGGCGGGAGGCGCTGGAACAGGGCCGGGTGGACATGGTGGCGACCGCCATCGCCGAGGAGGACGGCGGCGTGGCGTTTTCCGGCCCGTATTACGATGCCACGCCGGTCGCCCTGATCCTGGCGGGCGGTCCCGTTCCCCAGCAGGCCGGAGAATTGAACGGCATGACCCTCGCCGCTCCCCCCGGCGGTCCCCTGGAAACCCTGGCCGTGGAACTGACCGGCCGCGACCGGATCCTGCCGCTGGCCTCACCGGAGGAAGCCTGCGATTTGCTGATGGGCGGAAAGGCGGACGGCGTCCTGCTGGACGAACATCAGGCCGCGGTGCTCGCCCAACGGGAAGAACTGCTGATGCCGCTGCGCCTGCCGGAATTCACCCGCGCCCTCCGGGGATTCGCCGTGCGCGCCGACGATCTGGCGCTGCAGCATGCCCTCCGCGACACCCTGGCGGAAGTCGAAGAAGACGGACGCCGGGACCGCTACCTGGCTCGCTGGAATCTTCTCGCAGCCCCGCCGGAATAATCCCGGCCGGGACGCCACGGGCCAGCTAGCGCTTGATGATGATCTTCTTCTTGCCCCCGCCGGCAGAAGCCGACGGTGACGCGTCGCCGTCCGGCTGGGCCGGGGCCGCGGGCTTGGCGTTCATGGAAATCTTGATGGCCGGCCGGCCCCTGGGCGCGGGCTTCCCGGCGGGTTTTTCCGCCGCGTCCCCTCCGGCTTCCCCTTGAGCCTCCGACGGTTTGGCTACGCCGATCTGGGGAGCGATGTCCTCGACGATTTCCTTCAGAATGGTGCTGTAGCCCTTGCCGTCGCCCATTTCCGTCTGCATGGACCCGAACGCCTTTTCATCGCCTTCCTTGGTGGACACGGGGTCCAGAACAAACACCGTGGACCCGACCTGGATCCGGTCGCCGGGCTTGAGCTTGACCGTGTCCTCGACCCGCTGGCCGTTGACAAAGGTGCCGTTGCGGCTCTTGAGATCCTTGAGATAGAACTCGCCCTCCGACAGCCGGATGCCGCAATGGACGCGCGACACCTTGTCGTCCAGCAGCGGAATGTCCGCTTCGCGGCTGCGACCGATGGACAGCGGTTCGCCGGTCAATTCGATGTCCTTGGGAATGCCGAGCTTGTTGATGTAGCGCAGATGCATGGCGGTTCCTTTCGTTACACAACGCCCTTCTGAATGAGCGTGGCGAAATAGTCAATCGTGCGCTGCAGGCCGTCCTCCAGCTTCATCCGCGGCTCCCAGCCGAGCAGCGCGCGGGCCCGGCCGATGTTGGGCTGGCGGACCTTGGGATCGTCCACCGGCAGCGGCCGGTGCACGATGGGCGAAGCGCTCTTCGTCAGTTCCTTGATCGTGCGGGCGAACTCCATGACGGACAGTTCGAGCGGGTTGCCGATGTTCACCGGGTCGGATTCCCCGCTCATCATCAGGCGGAAAATGCCGTCAACCAGGTCGGATACATAGCAGAACGAACGCGTCTGCGTGCCGTCGCCGAACACCGTCATCGGCTCGCCCTTGAGGGCCTGGCAGCAGAACGCCGGCACGATGCGCCCGTCGTTGGGGCGCATCCGCGGACCGTAGGTGTTGAAGATGCGGACGATCCGCGTCTCCACGCCGTGATAGCGGTGATAGGCCATCACGATGGCCTCCGCGAACCGCTTGGCCTCGTCATAGACGCCCCGCGGCCCGATGGGATTCACGTTGCCCCAGTAGGTTTCGACCTGCGGATGCACCAAAGGATCCCCGTACACCTCCGAGGTGGACGCCAGCAGCAGCCGGGCCCCCTTGGCCTTCGCCAGCCCCAGCGCATTGTGCGTGCCCAGCGCGCCGACCTTCAGCGTCTGGATCGGCAGCTCCAGATAGTCAATCGGACTGGCCGGCGAGGCGAAGTGGAAAATGAAATCCAGGTCTCCGGACCAGTCAATGTGCGTCGTGACGTTGTGGTGAATGAACTGGAAATCGGTGCGAGACCGCAGGTGGGCAATGTTGTCCAGGCTCCCCGTGATCAGGTTGTCCATGGCCGTTACGCGGTGGCCCTCCGCCAGCAGACGGTCGCACAGGTGGGACCCCAGAAAGCCGGCCCCGCCGGTGACCAGGGTAACGGGCTGTCGAGTGGAGGAGCTGTTCATGGACCGCGAGAATGCCACATCACTCGGGTTTGAGCAAGGCGGGATGCAGGCGGCTGGCGAAGTCGGCAATGACCTGCAGATGCCCCTCGTGGCGGGGATCGCGCCCGCCGGACAGGGCGATATAGGCCCACCGGTGCGACACCCCGTGGACAATCCGGTCATAGGCCATGTAGGCCATCCGCGCGATGTGCGACGCCGTCTCGCGGTCTTTCCCCACAAACCAGTAGGCATAATAAGAGGTATAGACAGCCGGCGACCCGTCCTCGCGGGTCACGGACCGGGTCATGTCCATCACCATCACTTCCAGCGGCTCGGCCCGGGACTCCAGCGGAATCCGGATGATCCGTTCGTTCTCGATCTCGTGGCCCGCCGCCGTCATGCAGACCTGCGGACGATGAATGCTCGACCGGTCGTCTCCGCTCAGCACGATCGTGGCATGCAGCGGATCGCGCTGGCCCGGCCGGACATAATATTTGCGGGCCATGCCGGTGTCGTCCGGCAGCATGGACCGCTCCGCCCAGTTCATGTTGCCCAGCCGCGCGCCGCACCGCGGACACGTGGTCGGATCCTCCAGCTGCGTCGAAACGAACTGCCCCCCGCAGCTCCGCTCGGGGCAGAACAGCAGATCCACGCCGGTCCACGCCCCCACCTGCTCCGGCAGATGCAGGACGATGCCCGCTTCGTCGGTGTTGTCCACACCGGTCTTGTACACCATGGCCCAGGCGGAAACGCCCAGCGCCGCGATTACGAAGACCCGGGCGTAAAAAATCGATTTTGAATTCGAGTCCATGCCGTTCGGTAGTCCATGTTCAGGAGGCGGTCCAGGGCCAGCATCAGCACGATGCTGATCAGAAAAATGGGATAGCCCGAGTAGTCGTGCCACAGGTCCATCGCGGCGTCCTGCCCGAAAAACGCGGCGGCCACCACCACCAGGATGACCCGGCAGATGTTCGCCACCACGGCCACCGGCACGCTGAAAAGAAACAACACCCACTTTTTGACCAGGGTCTTCTGGCTGTACCACGCGTAAAAGCCCATCAGCGCCGTCATCGCCAGCAGCGACCGCAGCCCGCTGCATTCCGGCGCCACGTTGAAGGCAAACGAATTGCCGCTGCCGGAATACAGCCCCGCGCCCACCCGCTGCACCTCCAGCCCGAATCCGTTCAGAATCCCCGCCGACACCGCCGTCGCCAGCAGCCGCAGCGGCGCCGTCATGCTGTCAATGAAGTTCAGCGGAATCGCCAGGAACAGATAGCCGCAGGGAAACAACAGCCAGCGGGCCACGCCCCACCCATAGATGAGAAAGGGCAGCCCCCAGAGCAGCACGATGAAGCCCGCCACGGAAATGCGCGGCTGCTGGGCCAGCACGCCCATCCAGTGCAGCCCCAGCCCCAGCACCACCACCCCGGCCCCGCGCCAGTCCACCCGGCGCGGCGCGGACGCAATTTCCCGCCGGCGCATCCACAGCGCCGCCAGGCTCGCCAGCGGCAGAAACATCCCGTAGGCATAGTCCCCCGTCCACCGCGTGCGCAGCCACAGAAACACCGAATGGCGCGCCGTCGCCACTTCCTGGCTGTTGCCATGCAGATGAAACACGAAAAACAGCGCCCCCGCCACCACCGCCCAGAACCCGATCTCGCGCTGGGCGGCCGGCGTCAGACGCGTCCAGCGGAATCCGCCCCACCAAGCCTTCAGTTGTCCCAGAGTTCCTTGCATGCGAGGACCCGGAACATAGCCGATGGCCTGCGGGATTGCAAACGGCAAAAGCGCGCAAACCGGGCAAACCGGGCATTGCGCCCCGCCGGGCATTTTCCTAGGATGGCCCTTTCAACTCTGAAAGCGAGATCCCCCATGACACGACACCCCCTGGCCATTGCCGTCCTCCTCGCCTGCGCCGCCGCGGCCGCCGCCGCCCCCCTCACCGAACGCCTGGACACCGGGCACGAATGGCTGCGCGATGTCGCCTTTGAATACGAAGAGGGGGAAACCGCCGGCACCCTCCACCTCCGCCTGGGAAGCGATCCCGCCCAAGTCCGCTACTTCGAAGTGCCGCTGGACGTCTGGAACGAATTCAAGGCCGCCGAGTCCAAGGGCTCGTTCTATTCCACCCGGATCCGGCAGGGCTATGAACGCCAGTACGGCAAGTCCCGCCAGGAGATCTTCGACTCCCCCCTGCCCGTCCAGACCTCCGTCAACGCCCTGTGCGCGTTCAACGAGGAATGCGAACCCGTCGTGCTGGAGGCCATCGGCAAATCCCGCGAAAGCATCTATGTCGCCGCCTACGCCTTCACCCGCACCCGCATCGCCGCCGCCCTCGTCCGCGCCCGGCAGCGCGGCGTCCGCGTCGAAGTCAAAATGGACGTCAACCAGGCCGATTTCGCCGGAGCGCAGCGCCTGCTCGACTATCTGCGCCGCGAAGACATCCCCGTCACCCTGATCCATACCGCCGGCGACTATTCCGCCATGCACAACAAATTCATGGTTTTCGACCTGCGCTGGGTCGTCACCGGCAGCTACAACTTCACCACCACCGCCCAGGTCTCCAACTGGGAAAATCTCCTCTGGCTCGACTCCCCCGACATGGCCGAACAGTACAAACAGGCCTGGGACGCCATCGTCTCCGACGCCGTCCACGAACCCGCCGCGCATTGACGCCGCGCACGGCCCCGGCGTAGGATGCTTCAGCAGGTCGGCCCGTTGCCGGCCGGAACGGATAAGCGGATGAGTTTGATGAGCATGACAGGCCGCGGCGCCGGCGCCGCGACAGGATCCCTGGCCCGCGTCGAGGCCGAACTCAGCAGCGTCAACCGCAAGACCCTCGACATCGCCGTCAACCTGCCCCGGTTTCTCTCATCCTTCGAAGCCCCGGTCCAGCACCAGATCCGGCAGGCCCTTTCCCGCGGACGCATCACCGGCGAAATCCGCGTCGTCTGGACCCCCCGGGCCCAGGCCGCCTCCGTGCGCGTGGACGAAGCCCTGGCCCGCGCCCATCTCGCCGCCCTCCGCGCCGCCGCCCGCAAGCTCCGCCTGCCCGACAATTTCCAGGCCGCCGACCTCCTGAACCTGCCGGATGTGCTGGTGCTCGAACACCGCTCCGCCGATGTCGCCCGCCTCGCCCCGCTGCTGACGAAAGCCCTCGCCGCCGCCCTCCGCCGCCTGCAAACCATGCGCCGCCGCGAAGGGACCGCCCTCGCCCGCGACCTGCGCCGCCGCCTCGAGACTCTCGCCGCCGCCGCCGATCGCATCGAAGCCCGCGCCCCCCGCGTCGCCGACGCCTACCGCCGCGCCCTCCTCGACCGCCTCCGCCACGCCCTCCCCGGCCAGCCCCTCGCCGGCGACGATCGCCTCCTCAAGGAAATCGCCCTCTTCGCCGACCGCGCCGACATCACCGAGGAACTCGTCCGCCTCCGCAGCCATCTCGCCCAGGCCCGCGGCCTCCTCCGCTCCGGCGGCGTCGCCGGCCGCACCCTCGATTTCCTCGTCCAGGAAATGGGACGCGAAATCAACACCATCGGCTCCAAGGCCAACGACGGCGACATCACCCGCCGGGTCATCACCTTCAAGACCGAGCTTGAACGCATCCGCGAACAGGTCCAGAACATCGAATAGCAAGGAGACACAAGCACATGAAGGGAATCAAGCCCAGCTGGAACAACATGATTTTCGTCGTGTCGGCGCCGTCCGGCGCCGGCAAAACCACCCTCTGCGACAAACTGCAGAAGGAATTCAAGGACATCCACTACGCCGTCACCGCCACCACCCGCGAACCCCGCGAAGGCGAAGTGGACGGCAAAAGCTACTACTTCATGACCCGCGAGGGCTTTGAAAAACGCCTCGACGAAGGCGGCTTCATCGAAAGCGCCGTCGTCCACGGCAATCTCTACGGCTCCCCCAAGGCCCCCGTCGTCGCCGCCCTCGAGGAAGGCTGCGACGTCCTCATGAATCTCGATGTCCAGGGCGCCGCCGCCGTCCGCCAGACCATCCGCTCCTGTCCCGAAGGCGATCCGCTCAAGCGCACCCTCGTGGACATCTTCGTCGTCCCCCCCTCCACCGAAGTCCTCCGCAACCGCCTCGTCGTCCGCGGCACCGACAGCCTCGAAGTCATCGAAAAACGCATGAAGCAGGCCCGCGAGGAAATCTCCCACTGGAACGAATACACCTACATGGTCGTCAACGACGACCTCGCCGAGGCCTACGACCACATGCGCGCCATCATCCTGGCCGAACGCCACCGCAACGCCAACCGTCGCGAGGAATACCATGGCTGAAGCCCCCAAGATCATTCTCGGCGTCACCGGCTCCATCGCCGCCTACAAGGCGCCCGAAATCGTCCGCCTGATGCAGAAGCAGCACTGGGATCCCTGGGTGGTCATGACCGCCTGCGCCACCCAGTACGTCGGCGTGCTTCCCCTGCGCGCGCTCACCGGCCACCCCGTGCCCGCCGGCACCTTCGCCGAGGCCCCCCCCGACACCTATTCCCACCTCGCCCTCTCCGCCGGCGCCGCCGCCATGGTCGTCGCCCCCTGCTCCGCCCAGACCCTCGCCCGCCTCGCCTGGGGCTTCGCCGACGACATGCTCTCCGCCACCGCCCTCGCCTGCGAGGCCCCCCTGCTCGTCGCCCCCGCCATGAACACCCGCATGTGGCGCCATCCCGCCGTGCAGGAAAACGTCGAACGCCTCCGCCAGCGCGGCGTGCGCATCATTCCGCCCGGCGAAGGCGAACTCGCCTGCGGCGACACCGGCCCCGGACGCCTCGCCGAGCTGCCCGACATTGTCCGCGCCGTCGCCGGCGTCCTCGCGGCGGACTGAACCGTGAACGTGCTGGTCACCGCCGGCCCCACCCGCGAAGCCATCGATCCCGTCCGCTTCGTCAGCAACCGCTCCAGCGGCAGGATGGGCTACGCCCTCGCCGCCGCCGCCCGCCGCGCCGGCCACGCCGTCCGCCTCGTCTCCGGCCCCGTCGCCCTCGACTCGCCTCCCGGCGTCCGGCTCGTCCGCGTCGTCTCCGCCGCCGACATGCTCGCCGCCGTCGAACAAAATCTGCCGTGGTGCGACCTGCTCGTCATGGCCGCCGCCGTCGCCGACTGGCGTCCGAAACATCCCGCGGCCCACAAGCTCAAGAAAGCCGACGGTCCGCCCGTCATCGAGTGGGAACCCGCCCCCGATATCCTCGCCGCGATCGCCCCGCGAAAGAAATCCTCCCAGGTCTTCTGCGGCTTCGCCGCCGAAACCCGCGCCCTCGCCCGCGAAGCCAAACGCAAGCTCCGCGAAAAAAATCTCGATGCCATCGCCGCCAACGACGTCTCCCGGACCGACCGCGGATTCGACTCCGACCGCAACGAACTCGCCGTTTTCTTCGCCGACGGATCCCAACGGCGCATCCCTCTCGCCAGAAAATCCGTCTGCGCCGCCCGCTTGATCGCGTGGCTCGAAAAAATCGCCGCGAAAAAAAAGTGAAAAATTTTCCGAAAAGGGATTGACGTTGTTAATAACTTCGCATTAGTGTCTCAATCAACGAGATGAGAGTGTGAAAAAGAGGAACGAATCCGAAGACCTCCCGCGCCGATTCACGGCCGCCTGTTCCCCGCGTCGAGCGATCTAAGCGAACCGAAACCACAGGACAATGTTTCATGAACACTCTAAATAACCTGACCGCCTTTGAGCGTCAGGACGGAAGGGGGGGAAATACACCATGGCAGTAAAGAAAGCAGCGAAGAAGGTCGCCAAGAAGGCTCCGGCCAAGAAGGCGGCGAAGAAGGTAGCCAAGAAGGCTCCTGCGAAGAAGGCGGCGAAGAAGGTCGCCAAGAAGGCTCCGGCCAAGAAGAAGGTCGCGAAGAAGGCGAAGAAGTAATTCTTCCCTGATGCCGGCCCGTGCAATGCGGTCCGGTAAATGAACGACGGTGACACCCACTCGGTTCGCCGTCGTTTTTTTTGTCCCCGTCCCTTGCATTCCCCGACCCTCTGCGCTACGTTCCCGCCACATTGGATTTCAAAGGAGACCGCCCGTGCAAGAAAAAGTCGAAGCCTATATCGAGGAAGTCCGCCCCCTCATCCAGGGTCACGGCGGCGACGTGGAGTTTGTGTCCATGGACGGCAACACCGTCTATCTGCGCCTGCACGGCGCCTGCCATGCCTGCCCCCACGCCATGATGACCCTCAAAAACGGCATCGAAGCCGAAATGCGCGAACGCCTCTCCCCCGACCTCACCGTCGAACGCGTCCTCGACGATTAGCCTGTTCGGCCTTGCCGGGTGTCAACCTGGCCGGCCTGTCGAGCGAAGGCGCGCAACGCCGAAGCCTGGAGCGGATTTCGATTTTCTGTAGCCGGTCCCGATGGGGCCGGCCATTGAATTAACAGCTCCGCGCCCAACGGGCGCGGCTACAACAAATCTTAACCGGTCCTTTTTCCGGATTTTCCACGCCGTGGAAAATCCCGGCGCGGATCACCCCGCCGGCGGCTCCGGAAACACCCCGTTCACCGCATCGCGGACGATCTGCTTGGTGTCGTTCGGAAAATCCGACCGCAGCAGCCACGTGATGAAATTGGGGTCGTTCACCACCGTGTCGCGCAGCGACTGCCCCTGGAACTTGCCGAAGTTGAATACCACTTCGCCCTTCGCCCACTTCAGCCGGCCCGTCCGGTCCGCCCAGGACGGATCGCGCGTATCGCAGTAGTCATTCAGCGCGTCCATTTCCGCCGGCAGCTCCGGATAAC
>ENA-UOXR01002890-UOXR01002890.1-bioreactor-metagenome-genome-assembly--contig:-NODE-2890-length-15240-cov-4.584458_pt1 | contig 15240 bp, 11 predicted proteins | sample MGYA00238164_ERZ764825 | MGnify/ENA primary metagenome ERZ764825 (study PRJEB28920, sample SAMN05720171) | bioreactor metagenome | isolation source: Anaerobic biogas reactor | place: USA:Washington...
GGGACGGCGCAAGCGCGCCGGAGGCGAGCGGGAATTCATTTCCCGCCGCCGAGTAAAATCCCGCAGGAGGCGTTCATGGCGGTGCTCAAGCTGGACGAATAGGAAGGTGGCTGCGGCGCAAGCCGCAGCCCTGCTGTTTGCCTGAAGCACACAGATTAAGTCCGAAGCTTCAAAACACCCAGCGCAACAAGCAGAACGCCGGAGGCGGGCAGGGCACAGCGCCCCGGCCACCCGCCTTTTTCCTCTGCCCGGCGCCCCAGCCAATGGCCCAGCGACAGGGAGAGAAAGGTGACGGCAAAATTGACCGCACCCCCCAAACAGGGATCCACACCGCTCACACCGGCAGCCATTCCGGCGCACGCATTGTTTGCCCCCAATGCGGCAGCCAGGATAACCCACGCCGTCCCATTCTTATCTATGGACAGAAAAGCTGCTTCCTGTTTGGGGCTGCGCAGTCCGTCCAGCAGGCACCACAGCCCCATTCCCGCCAGCACCAACCCTCCCAGCGCCCTGGACAGGCCCGGCGCAAGCAGCGAAGCTGCGCTGCGGCCAAATGCCAGGGACAGGAAGGTGATAACAGTGGTAACGGCGGCAATGATCATCACGCCGGAGAAAGACAGGCGTGCGCCCCGCATACGAAATCCGGCGGCAAGCAAAACCGTGTCCAGATTGCAGGCCGAAGCAAAAAGCAGTGTGGAAAACAAATTTGTCATATGGTACCCCCTTCCCTTTATGGTACGAAAAAAATGGAGAAGGGGTGCAATGAATTGCGTGCTGTGCTATAATACCTGCAAAAGCGGGCATTACAGCATATGGGCCCTTTCTGCCCGCGCGCTGAGACGCAATCCGCGGCACGGGACACGCCGGCGGCATATGCTATCAAGATGAAAAAGTATGACAGAGCGACGGGGCAATGGAAAGCAAGGAGGCCGGTTATGTCAGCCAAAGAGGAATTTATGGAGATATACACAACCTGCATTCAGCGGGAGGGCGCGGATGCCCTGCTGGACTACCTCCGGAACAGGAGTGATTTTTTCACCGCGCCCGCCTCGGCACGCTACCATGGCGCTTATGCGGGCGGACTGTGCGACCACAGTGTCAACGTCTATCACTGTCTCAGGGATTATCTGGCCCGGGAACGGGTCGCAGAGCTTTACGGTCTGGAGTACGGCGAGGAATCGGTGGCCATTGCCGCCCTTCTGCACGACCTGTGCAAGGTGGGGTGCTACAAACCCTCCGTCCGCAACGTCAAGGGAGAGGACGGCAAGTGGCAGACGGTGCCGGCATTTACTTACGAAGACCCCCTTCCCTACGGGCACGGGGAAAAATCGGTATATATCGCAAGCGGGTTTCTCCGTCTGAGCCGCGAAGAGGCCATGGCCATCCGGTGGCACATGGGCTTTTCCGGTACCGAGGACAGCCGCACGGTGGGAAATGCCTTTCAAAAATACCCTCTGGCCTTTGCGCTTTCGGTGGCGGATATGGAAGCGACATATTTTCTGGAAGAGGAGAGCTGAGCGTTTGCCGCGCAAGACAGCTGCCCTGCATGGGCGGTGTGTCAAAAGATCAGACTGTCGTGAAGCTGACACGATTCGCGGCAGATGAGGGGTATCATAATTTGGACAACGTCGTACTCGTTGGAATGCCCGGAGCGGGGAAAAGCACCGCAGGAGTGCTTCTGGCCAAGACACTGGGATATGGATTTCTGGATACCGATATTCTCCTCCAGCAGCAGGAAGGCGCGCTGCTCCAGACCATTCTGGATACCCGCGGCGCCGACGCTTTTCTGGATGCGGAGGAAGCGGTCATTTCCGCGCTGGACTGCAGATGCACCGTAATTGCCCCGGGCGGCAGCGCCATCTGCCGGAAAGGCGCTATGGCAAGGCTCAAAGAGCTTGGGCCCGTTATTTATCTCCGTCTGTCCTGCGCTTCTGTGGAAGAGCGCCTTTCCAATATCCGCACCCGCGGGGTGGTTATGGCCCCCGGGCAGACCATCCGCAGCCTTTATGATGCCCGCGCTCCCCTCTACCTGAGCTGTGCGGACCGGACCGTGGATGCCGACGGCCAGACACCGGAGGAGACGGTATGCGCCGTGCTGCGCGCACTGGACGAATTAAAAACAAACGGAAAAGGATGTTACAATGGATTTTAAAGCACTGGGACTGATTGCTCCCATTCTCAAAGCACTGGCGGCTCAGGGCTATGCAGCGCCGTCTCCCATTCAGGAGAAGGCCATTCCCCCGGCTCTGGCAGGCAGGGATGTGCTTGGCTGCGCCCAGACGGGCACGGGCAAGACGTGCGCCTTCGCAGCCCCCATTCTCCAGCGGCTGAACGGCGTAAGCGTAAGCGGCCGGCCGATCCGCGCGCTGGTGCTCACCCCCACCCGGGAGCTGGCGCTCCAGATATGGGAGAGTTTTGAAGCCTACGGAAAAGAGCTTCCGATCCGCAGCGCCGTCATTTTTGGCGGGGTGGGGCAGGCGCCGCAGGTGAGCAAACTGAAACGGGGCGTGGACGTTCTGGTTGCCACTCCCGGCCGCCTGCTGGATCTGCAGGGACAGGGCCTCATTGATTTGTCAGGACTTGAAGTTTTTGTGCTGGACGAAGCGGACCGCATGCTGGATATGGGCTTTATTCACGACGTGCGCCGGATATTAAGGCTGCTGCCCGCAAAAAAGCAGACCCTCTTTTTTTCCGCTACCATGCCGCCCGAGGTCGCTTCGCTGGTGGAGGAACTGCTCAAAAACCCTGTGCGGATAGCGGCAGACCCTGTTTCCTCCCCTGTGGAAGCCATTTCACAATGGGTCTATCCGGTAGACAGGAGCAATAAGACCAAGCTGCTGGCGAAGCTTGTCGGCGGCAAAGAGGTAACAAGCGCGCTGGTATTCACCCGCACCAAACACGGAGCGAATAAGGTGTCGGGAGAATTGCAGAAAATGGGCATTCGGGCCGCGGCCATCCATGGAAACAAGTCACAGAGCGCGCGGCAGCAGGCTCTGGCAGAGTTTAAGGACGGCAGACTGAGGGTGCTGGTGGCTACCGATATTGCCGCCCGGGGACTGGATATTGAGGAGCTGTCCCATGTGTTTAACTACAACCTTCCCGACGTGCCCGAGACATATATTCACCGGATTGGGCGTACCGGCCGCGCCGGACGCGGCGGCACGGCGATTTCCTTTTGTGATTTTTCGGAAAAACCGCTGCTTAAGAGCATTGAGGCCCTCCTCGGCCGCCGTATTGCCGCCGTGGACGATCCTGACTGGCCTATGAAGGTTTTCGAGGTGCCGGTGAAAGATACCGGGGGCCGCGCCGTAAACGCTGAAGACGCCGAGGCGAGAGCGGCCGCAAAGCAGCGTCGCCGCACCCGCGCCGCGGAGTATAAGGCAGAGGCCGAAAAAAAGACAAAAAAAACGGCGCCCCCCGCCCCCGGGGCGGCGCCCGGGCACAGGCAAGAGCATGCAAAAAAGCAGTGCCGCCCCGAAAAGGAAAAAGCTTCCGCCGCCATAGCCGAATCCGCGGCGGCAGCCCTCTTGGAACAAGAGCGGCGGCCCGATCCTTCCGGTGAGTTCCGCCGGCCCGACCCTCTGGCCGGCAGCGCTGTCATGGACGCCACAGCGCGGCTGCTGGCACCCAAGCGGCGCCCTGCGGCTCCGCAGCCCTCCGCAGGGAGAGAACCCTCCAACAAGCGCTCCGGGACACCGAAGAATCAGCAAGCACGCCAGACATCACGAAAAAAAGCTGCGCCGGAACACAGGAGCGGACGTCCGGCGGCTTCCAAAGGACCGCAGACCGCAGGGCGGCATGGGCTGGAACTGCGCAATACCAGGCAAAAGGACTCTACCGAGCAGCCCAGCCTGATGAAGCCCTATTATCTGGAACGGGACTGATATGCCATGAGAAGACCCTGCGGAAGGCGCGCTGCGCTGCGAGCCGTTCTGACAGCCGTCACGGCGGTGCTTCTGCTTTCCGGTTTTCTTTGGAGCCAGCAGAATCTGATTCACCCCGAGACCATCGAGGTGACTGCGCGCAAGCTTCCCGGCACCTTTGACGGCCTGCGCGTTGTTATTGTCTCCGATGTCCACGGAAAGCAGTTCGGCCCGGACAGCAGGACGCTGATTCGTGCGGTGAAAAAGCTGAGCCCCGATATGATTGCGATCACGGGCGACCTCATTGAACACCCCGGTCAGATGGAAATGGTGCCCCCGCTGGCGCGCGGACTTGCGGACATTGCGCCAACCTACTATGTGACCGGAAATCACGAATGGGCGAAAAAGGTGGTGCCCGAGCTGCAGCGCGTGCTGGAAGAAACCGGAGTCACCTCCCTTCCCAACAAAACCATACCGCTGGAACGGGACGGACAGAGGATATTCCTCATGGGATTGGATGATCCCAACGGAATAGCAGGCCAAAAGACGGTGGGAGAGCTGGCCGACGAGCTGCGCGAAACCGCGGGCGAAGGCTTTATTCTCCTGCTCGCCCACCGGAACAACAGGGCCGCGGACTATGCTGCGGCGGGCATCGACCTCACTCTGGCCGGGCACGCCCACGGCGGGCTGATCCGCCTCCCCTTTACCGACGGCCTGGTCGGCCCCGCCCGGGAATGGCTGCCCACCCATACCTCCGGCCTGTACGAGCTGCCGTACGGTCAGATGGTGGTTTCCCGGGGACTGGGCAACGTGGGCAGAACCCTGCGGCTGTTTAACCGCCCCCATTTACCCCTGGTCATTCTGCACTCCGCCGCTTAGAAGCGAAAGGAAAGAGTTTAGCTTGGACTATTTTGCCGGACAATATGACATTGCCGTAGTGGGCGCCGGACATGCCGGCATCGAAGCTGCGCTGGCCGCGGCCCGCCTGGGCCTTCGTACCCTTTGCTTTACCATCAATCTGGACACCGTGGGCAATATGCCCTGCAATCCCTCCATCGGCGGAACCGGAAAGGGCCACCTGGTCCGGGAACTGGACGCGCTTGGCGGGGAAATGGCGCGCGCGGCAGACAGAGCGTGTATCCAGTACCGGATCCTTAACCGGGGGAAAGGCCCCGCCGTCCACTCCCTGCGGGCGCAGGCGGACCGCCGGGAATATCAGAAAATTATGAAACATGCCCTTGAGCGGCAGGAGAATCTGTGGGTAAAGCAGGCCGAGGCAACCGAAATCCTCACGGAAAACGGCGTGGTATCCGGCGTCAAGCTTCAAACGGGCGCAATTTACGGTGTCGGGGCAGTCGTGCTCTGCACCGGCACACATCTGGGCGGGCGCACCATTGTGGGCGAGGTCACCCGCCAGAGCGGCCCCGACGGGCTGGCCGCGGCGCTTCAGCTTACCGATAATCTGCGGGCACTGGGGCTTACCCTGCGGCGGTTCAAAACAGGCACCCCTCCCCGCATCAATGCCCGCTCGGTAGATTTTTCCCGCATGGAGATACAGCCCGGGGAGGAGGACGTAATGCCCTTTTCCTTTGAGACTGCGGAGCCTCCCGAAAACAAGGCGGTGTGCTGGCTGACCTATACCAACGCCGCCACCCACGCCATCATCCGGAAAAATCTCCACCGCTCCCCTCTCTTCTCCGGCGTGATCAAGGGGGTGGGCCCACGCTACTGTCCGTCCATTGAGGACAAGGTGGTGCGCTTTGCCGACAAGCCTCGCCATCAGCTGTTCCTCGAGCCTATGGGGCTGGACACCGAGGAGGTTTATCTTCAGGGGTTTTCCTCTTCCCTGCCCGAGGAGGTGCAGATAGCCATGCTCCACACCCTTCCCGGGCTGGAGCATGCCGAGATGACGCGTACGGCCTACGCCATCGAATACGACTGCGTCGACCCCACCGAGCTGCTGCCCACACTGGAACATAAAAAGGTGCCGGGACTTTATGGAGCGGGGCAGTTTAACGGCTCGTCGGGGTATGAGGAGGCGGCGGTGCAGGGGTATGTTGCGGGTGTCAACGCGGCGCTGAAACTGCTGGGCCGGCCGCCCATGATTTTAGACCGCAGTCAGGGATATATCGGCGTTCTGATCGACGACCTGGTCACCAAGGGCACCGAGGAACCGTACCGCATCATGACCTCGCGCACCGAGTACCGCCTGCTGCACCGGCAGGACAATGCCGACCACCGGCTGTGCCATGTCGGACACGAAGTGGGGCTGATTTCCGACGAGCGGTATGCCCGGGTCACCGAAAAATACGCCGCAGTGGAAAAGGAGATCAGACGCCTGGAGAGCGCCGGGCTCTCCCCTTCCCCCGAACTGGACAGCCTGCTGGCCCAACGGGGGGAGCAGCCGGCCAAAAACGGGGCGCGCCTTGCCGAGCTGCTGCGCCGGCCCCGTATCAGCTACGCCGATCTGGCCCCCTTCGACAGGGAGCGTCCGGCGCTTTCCCCGGCAGTGATCGAGAGCGTGGAAATCTCTGTCAAATACGCGGGCTACATTGCCCGGCAGAACAGGCAGGTGGAGGAGATGCGCCGGCTGGAGGACAGGACGCTTCCCCCGGACATCAGCTATGCCGATCTGCAGGGCCTCCGTCTGGAGGCAAGACAAAAACTGAATCAGATCCGTCCCCTCAATCTGGGCCAGGCCTCCCGCATTTCAGGGGTATCTCCGGCCGACCTTGCCGTTCTCATGGTCTATCTGGAGAACAGACGCCATGGATAAGAGCATTGTACTGGGACTGTCCGGCGGGGTGGACTCCGCCGTATCCGCCCTTCTCTTGAAGGAACAGGGCTGGCACGTCACCTGTCTCTGGCTGGATATTGGGCTGGGCGGCGGGGAAGACGCGGCAGCGGCAGCGGAGTTTCTGGGGCTGCCTCTGGAGAAGGCGGATATCCGGGGCCCGCTTGAAACATATGTCTGCGCCCCTTTTGCGGAAGACTATCTGGCGGGGCGCACGCCGCTGCCCTGCGCCAGATGCAATGCGGCCGTCAAATTTCCCGCGCTGCTTGCGCTCGCGGAAAGGCTGGGCGCATCGCACGTCGCCACCGGACACTATGCCCGGACGGAGGAAGGGCTGCTCAAGCGGGGCAGGCCCGCCAACGACCAGTCCTACCTGCTGGCGCGGCTGACGCGGGATATCCTGCGGCACAGCGTGTTCCCCCTTGGGGCGTACGAGAAGGGCGAGGTGCGCGCCATGGCGCGGCGGTACGGCATCCCCGCTGCCGGCAAACCGGACAGCATGGAGCTCTGTTTCATACCCGACGGCGACTACGCCGCATGGCTGGACAAGCGGGGCGGCGCCCCGCCCCCCGGCGAGTTTGTGGACCCGCGGGGCACGGTGCTCGGCCGCCATAAGGGCATTCACCACTATACGCCGGGGCAGCGCCGCGGATTGGGAATCTCCGCCGGAAACCGCCTGTTTGTCTCGGCTATTTTGCCCGAAACCAATCAGGTGGTCCTGTCCGGCGCCGAGGACCTGTATACGAAGCGCGTCTTCTGCACCGGCCTGAACTGGATTGCGGCGGAGAAGCCGCCCGATAAGCCGCTGAAGGCAACCGTCCGGCTCCGCCATACCAGGCTTGAGACACCCGCAACTCTGCTTCCGCGGGCATTTGGCGCTGAACTGGCGCTCGGCTCCCCCGCCAGGGCCCCTGCGCCGGGCCAACTGGCCGTCTTCTACGACGGGGACACCGTGCTGGGCAGCGGCTGGATTACGGAATACCCAATCCATACCGGCACAGAATAAAGCACATACACTCCCAATCCAGGGAACGTATGTGCTTTTATCCGTTGCGGTCAATATCGATCCACCCAGCCTGAAATAAGAAGGGTAGGCACTGTCCATAACAGCAAAAAGGCGGTAAGGTTGGTGACCGAAAGTGAGGTATAAGCCGAAACATAGGTAAGATAAAAGACCAGCAGCACTCCCGCCACGGAGCCGACAACCGCCAGGCCGGCGCTCAGGCGCGTGGCCTGGCGCAGCCGCCGCGCGCCGACCACCGCTTCGGAAAAGGGCGTCAGCCCCTCCCGGCACAGCACGGCGGTGATGGCGGAGCTGTGCTCCTGCCGCGGATCGGACAGCTCCATGCGCCGCAGAGCGGTGGGAAATTCCATTTTATCCACCGGGAGCTTAAACCGCTGGCGCAGCATGGAGGGGATGAGGTTAAAGTCACGGGTGGCCAGCACCGGGCTGACCTTATTGCGAATGAGGGCGGTAAGGGCGGGTGAAATTGTGCTCTGCAGGGCATAATTCAAAGCGAAAATACCGGCAAGCTCCCCTTCAATGGCGCAGAACACGGCATTCTTCACGCCGAGGCCCTGGGGGAGAGGCACTTCCATAAGGCTCATAAAGGCGGCGGTGCCCACTAAAACAGACTCGCCCCGCACATCCGCCGAGACGCCTCCGCCCTCATAGCAGCAAAAATTCGACGCCCGGCGGTAAATTGCGCCCTGTGTCCGCAGCAGGTCATGAAAAATCCTTTCCAGCCCGGAGCCCGAATCACGGATCAGCGTTGCGGTGAGCGCCACCACCTTTTCCACCGGGAAATCGCCAAAGATTTTAATGCCGTTTAAGGAGACCGTGCCGGGAGGAAACAGATCGGTATCGGTAAGCAGAATACCGCTGCCCCGCACCGACCAGCGCACGCCTTCCCAGCCTGCCAGAGCCGCGCCGCTTTTCGAAAGGCGGGCGGACAGGGCGGCGAGGGGCATCCCGAAGCACAGCAGTCCGGAAAAGGAGGCGCACGCCGTCAGCATGGCCGAAAGGCACCACAGCATGTGCTCCGGCCGGCGGGTGCCCAGCGCGGAAATCAGGGAAAAGAGCAGACAGGACAGCATGAACAGCGGAACAACGAGGCGGAACAGGCGCTGCGCACCGTCGTCGCCCTGAATCTGGCTGCCGAAGCCATGAAGGGGCGCAGAGGCTTTGGCGTAGGCATCCCGCCCGTTCCACTTTCCCTCGTCCAGCGTCACCAGATACGGCTCGGCGGCGGCGGCGGCCGTGCGGCAGCTCTGCCACAGGCCCCTGCGCTTGAGATAGGTTCCCCACAGGACAAATCCAAGCCCCATCGCCGCGGTACCGCAGTAGGGCAGGCTGTCGCCCCTGCCGCCCAGCGACAGCATAAAGAGACTGTCGGCCAGGGTGGCGGCGCAGGAAAGGGCTGTCAGCGCATCCGCTCCGGGCCGCCCCCGCAGAAGGCCGAGCAGCCCCCGCCCCAGGGCGTCGGCGCCCAGCAGCATGGCAATGCCCAGCAGGCAGGCGGACAGATAAATCCGCAGAGGAAGGCTGTCTGAAAGGTGAAACGGAAGGACCGCTCCAAATGCCGGGGCGGCTGCGAGAAAGAGCAGGAGCAAGGCCAGGAAGAACACTGCGGCGCTCCGCAGCCGCAGCAGCCGAAGTCCCTTGCCGTAAAGCCCGCATAACTCCTCCGGCGAAAGATCGGGTGCGCGCTCCGGCTCCGGCCGGGGCCGGCGCTCCCGGCTCCGGCGCGGTTCCTCCACATCGGCGCCGGGGATAAGGGCTTCGGCGCGCAGCAGCTCGGGGTCGGGTTCTTCCTGCTCGAACATCCGCTCGGCGTATGCCTCCTCTGCCTGGCGAAGGCGCCGGATACTCTCGGCCAGAGGACTTTTTTCCTCAAGCTCCTCCTCCGCGGGGAATAAAACGGCGCCTCCTCCGGCGGGCGGCTCTACCGGAAAAGGAATGATCTCCCCGGACATATCCTGCCGCACGGCGGCGTACTCGGCCAGAATCTCCTCCAGAGAGAAACCCGTATCCTTCTCTCCGGACGGCAAATCATTCAGTTGATCCCGGTCCTTTGTCATGGATGGCTGCCCTCCATTATCACAGCTCACAGTCCCAGCCCCGCTGCCGCACCGCCTCATAGAGCAGAATGGCGGCAGCCGTGCCGGCGTTGAGGGAGCTCATTTTTCCTTTCATGGGAATATAGACCTTAAAGTCACAGGTCTCCCCCACCAGACGACCCATGCCTTCTCCCTCGGATCCGATGACAATGACGGCGGGGCCCTTCAGGTCGGCCTTATAAAGAGGAGTGTCTCCGTCGGCCGCGGTACCGAACACCCACAGACCCTTTTGTTTCAAATCCCGGAGCAGAGCGGGCAGATTGGGCACCCGGGCGACCGGTAAATGGGCCACCGCGCCGGCGGAAGTCTTGGCGACGGTGGCGGTGAGGCCGGCGCTTCTCCGCTTGGGGATGACAACGCCATGCGCCCCCGCGCACTCCGCCGTGCGGATGACGGCCCCCAGATTGTGCGGGTCGGAGAGTTCGTCGCATACCACGATAAGGGGCGCCTCCCCCCTGTCCCGGGCGGCCTGCAGAATGGTCTCCACCGAGACGTATTCCCGTACGGCGGCAATGGCGATTACCCCCTGATGGGCGTGCGTGAGGCTCATGCCATCCAGCTTTCTCCGGTCGGCTTCCGCCACCACGATGCCCTTTCCGCGCGCGGCGGAGGCGATGTGCCTCAGCGCCGCATCGGTTTCTCCCCTGGCAATATAAAGCTTATCGATGGGGCTGCCCGCCCTTAAGGCCTCCAAAACGGCGTTGCGTCCCTCAATTACGCCGTCGGCCACGGCCTGCTGCACCGTTACAGGAGGCCGGGAGAAGCTTTTTTCCCGCATGGAATGCCCCGCTTTCTTTTCTGTCATAATAAATAATTATACCATAAATCTTTCCTCAGAAAAAGGGCGAAGTACCGCCTTTGTCACAGAAAATTTACACCTTTCGCGGGCCGGCTTTCTTGTAATCACAGGTGCGCTGTGATATATTAGAAAACAAACAGAACATGCATCAAAGACATCATTTAAAAAAATAGGAGGGCAAATTCTTGAAGCCCAAGAAAGATCCAGGCAATAATAAAAATTACATGGGAATCGCCACTATACTGATTTGGGCGCTGGTTCTCACCGTGCTGGTCAATCTGGTCACCTCCATGTATTCCAACTCCAAGACGCAGGAGATCTCCTACACGCAGTTTAAACAGATGGTGAAGGAGAATCAGGTGGCTTCGGTGGAATTCCGTAGCAACAAATACATCATTACGCCCAAACAGGAGGGCGAAGGAAGCGCCGAAGAACCGGCTGCTCCGACGGGGAGCCTGGAGAACATTTTTGCCGAAAGTTTTCGGCAAAACCAGCCGACCGTTTATGTGACCGCGCCGCTTCCCATGGAGGACGAGGAGCTTCTCCCGCTCCTGCGGGAGCACGGCGTGGAGGAGATTGCGCCCCTGGTGGAGGAATCCTCCTACCTGATGAGCATTCTGCTGTCCTATGTGGTGCCTATGCTCGTCATGGTGGTGCTGCTGTCCTTCCTCTTTAAAAACATGAGCGGCAGGATCGGCGGCGGATTGGGCGGCGTGGGCAAGGCAAACGCCAAGGTGTATGTGGAAAAGAAGACCGGCGTTACCTTTGCCGATGTAGCCGGACAGGACGAGGCCAAGGAATCGCTGGAGGAGATCATAGACTTTCTTCATAACCCGGGCAAATATACCGAGATTGGCGCCAAGCTCCCCAAGGGCGCGCTGCTGGTCGGCGCCCCCGGTACCGGCAAGACACTGCTGGCCAAGGCGGTGGCCGGAGAGGCCAAGGTTCCCTTCTTCTCCATCTCGGGCTCCGACTTTGTGGAGATGTTTGTGGGCGTGGGCGCCTCCCGGGTGCGCGACCTGTTTAAGGAAGCGGCCAAGATGGCTCCCTGCATCATCTTCATCGACGAAATCGACACCATCGGCAAATCACGGGACAACCGTTTGGGCGGCAATGATGAGCGGGAACAAACCCTAAATCAGCTGCTGGCTGAGCTGGACGGCTTTGACCCCACCAAGGGGGTTATCGTGCTGGCCGCCACCAACCGCCCGGAGGTGTTGGACAAGGCGCTGCTCCGTCCCGGCCGGTTTGACCGGCGCATCACGGTGGACCGGCCCAACTTAGCCGGACGCCTTGCCACCCTGCAGGTGCATATTCGCAATATCCGGCTGGCCGAGGACGTGGATCTCAATAGAATTGCGCAGGCCACCGCGGGCTGTGTGGGCGCGGATCTGGCCAATCTGGTCAACGAGGCCGCGCTGCGCGCCGTGCGCCTTGGACGCCGTACGGTCAATCAGAGCGACCTGCTGATATCCTTTGAGGTGGTCATTGCGGGTACCGAGAAGAAAGGCACTGTGCTTACCGAAAAGGAAAAGCGCATCATCGCCTACCATGAGGTGGGCCATGCGCTGGTGGCTGCCAGGCACAGAGGATCCAGGCCTGTATCCAAGATCACCATTGTCCCCCATACTCAGGGTGCTCTCGGGTTTACTATGCAGCTGCCGGAAGAGGAAAAGTTTCTCATGTCCCAGGAGGACCTGCTCACGGAGATACGTACCCTGCTTGCCGGACGCGCCGCGGAGGAAATCGTGTTTGACACCAAAACCTCGGGTGCCGCAAACGATATTGAGCGGGCCACCGACATTGCCCGCAAAATGGTCACCATGTACGGCATGACCGAAAAATTCGGCATGATGGGCCTGGCCACGGTGCAGAGCCAGTATCTGGACGGTTCTGCGGGCCTTACCTGCGCGCAGGATACCGCCGCCGACATCGACCGTGAGATTCGCGCCATGATCGACGCATGCCACGACGACGCCCTGCGCATCTTAAGGGAGAACAGGGAGAAGCTGGACGAAATTGCCGGCTATCTGCTCCAGAAGGAGACCATTACCGGCGGAGAGATGATGGCTATCCTGGAGGGCAGAGATCCCGCGCTGGCCGATCCCTGCTGCGGAGGGGAAGAACTGCCGCCCCCTTCGAACGGCCCTGCTTCCGGGTCTGTTTCGTCCGGGGATGCCCCTCAGGAGCAGATTCCGCCGGAAACCGGATCATAACGGAACACAGACAAGTACGGCCCGGAACCTGGTTCCGGGCCGCCTGCTTTTGCCGGCAGGAGAAGGTGCAGGCCCCGCGGACCCGACTACTCCCCCTGTTCTCTGACCGCCTTCAACTCAAAACGGTTCTTCTGAACGCCGATCACTCCCTCGCGGCGCAGCTTGCCCAGCTCACTGGACATAGCGCTGCGGTCCACCGAAAGATAGTCCGCAAGCTGCTGGCGGTTGAACGGGATCTCAAAAACCGGACTGCCGCTGAGCTGCGACTGGGCGGACAGGTAGGACAGCAGCTTTTCCCGGGTGGTGCGCTGGGCCATATGCTCCAGTTTTTTGGTCAGCTGCAGGTTTTTTTCTGCAAGGACGGAAAATAAATTGCGGATGAGCCTTGTGTGAAATTCACATGCGGCGGAACATACCGTCGTAACCTTGCGGATGTCCAGAAACAAAACAACCGAGTTCTCCGGCGCAAGCACGTTCACACCCAGCGGCTCGGTGTGCAGACATGCGAAGCTCTCCCCGAAAAGCTGCCCCGGAGCGGCTGTGCCGAGAATGATCAGGTTTCCCCAGAAATCTTCCTTGATCATGTGAACGCTGCCGGACAGCACCATGCCGATTTGGGTGACCGTATCGCCGTGCCGGAAAACATACTGGCCCTTTTGGTAGCGCTCCGTTCTTGCCGACAGACAGGAAAGCATGGAGCCGAGCTCCTGTTCGAGGAGGCCGTGAAACAGCGGAGAACGCTTTATGACGGAAAAGTATTGTTTCATACACCCACATCCTTGTTGTGAAAACAACACAACAGTTTGGATTATTGTAATACCATTACACCCGTAAGGTCAAGAAGGAAACCGTTTTCCGAAAGAGAAACAGGGAAATCTGCCATAAGAATCACAGGGGGGCTGAAAATCATACCCGGCTGATAAAAGCCCCTCCGCAAGGCTACCCTTGCGGAGGGGCTCAGTGTGTGCGGGGGACTGATTTCTTACTCGTACAGCTTAATCAGCTTCTCCAGATGCGCATACCTCGCCTTGGCATTTGCCTCAGCCTCGGCAAAGAGCTTTTCCGCACGCTCCGGGAAGGTCTGGGTGAGAGAGGCGTATCGGGCCTCGTTCATGAGGAAATCCCGGTAGCCGCCCGTCGGGGCCTTGCTGTCCAGAGTAAAGGGGTTTTTACCCTCAGCTCTCAGGGTGGGGTTGAAGCGGAACAAATTCCAGTAGCCGCACTCCACCGCCTTTTTCATCTCGCTCTGACAGTTTGTCATACCGCCTCTGATGGAGTGCATCTCGCAGGGGGCGTAGCCGATGACCAGAGACGGGCCGGGGTAGGCCTCAGCCTCTGCGATGGCTCTCAGGGTCTGGTTGGGATTGGCGCCCATGGCCACCTGTGCCACGTAGATGTAGCCGTAACTCATGGCGATCTCGGCTAAACTCTTTTTGGCGACAGCCTTGCCTGCGGCGGCAAACTGCGCCACGGCGCCGATCTGGGTTGCCTTGGAGGCCTGACCGCCGGTGTTGGAGTATACCTCGGTGTCGAAGACCATGACGTTGATGTCCTCGCCGGAGGCCAGCACATGGTCCAGGCCGCCGAAGCCGATGTCGTATGCCCAGCCGTCGCCGCCGAAGATCCACACCGACTTCTTATTCAGGTACTCCCGGCCGGCCAGGATATCCTCCGCTTCCGCGCAGCAGCCGGGATTTTTGCTCAGTGCCTCAAGGAGCTTCTGCGTCGCCTCCTGATTGGCAGTCCCATGGTTGAAGGAGGAAAGATATTCCTCACAGGCGGCCCTGAGCCCGGAATCCTGCGTGTTTTCCGCAACGCCCTTTACCTTGCCGGCAAGGCGGTTGCGGATGGCCTTCTGGCCCAGATACAAACCGAAGCCGTGCTCGGCGTTGTCCTCAAACAGGGAGTTTGCCCACGCAGGGCCCTTGCCCTCCTGATTTACGGTATAAGGCGAGGTGGCGGCCGGACCGCCCCAGATGGAGGAGCAGCCGGTGGCGTTGGAAATGTACATCCGGTCGCCGCAGATCTGGGTGATGAGGCGGGCATATGCCGTCTCGGCGCAGCCGGCGCAGGAGCCCGAGAACTCCAGCAGCGGCTTTTTGAATTGGCTGCCCTTAATCGTGGCGGTATCCTCCACGTCGGCCTTGGGTGTGACCTTGGACACCATATAGTCGAACACCGCCTGCTGATCCTTTTCCTGCTCCATCGACACCATGGTGAGCGACTTGGTGGGGCAGACTCCCACACACACGCCGCAGCCCATACAGTCGAGCGGCGATATGGCCAGGGCGTAGGTATACACCCCTTTGCCCTTGCCCGCCTTGAATGGCGCATGCTTGGTGCCCGCAGGGGCGGCAGTCAGTTCTTCGGCTGTGAGCGCATAAGGCCGGATGGTGGCATGCGGACAGACATAGGCGCACTGATTGCACTGGATACAGGTTGCGGCCT
>ENA-UOXR01002893-UOXR01002893.1-bioreactor-metagenome-genome-assembly--contig:-NODE-2893-length-15220-cov-33.204682_pt1 | contig 15220 bp, 11 predicted proteins | sample MGYA00238164_ERZ764825 | MGnify/ENA primary metagenome ERZ764825 (study PRJEB28920, sample SAMN05720171) | bioreactor metagenome | isolation source: Anaerobic biogas reactor | place: USA:Washington...
CAAGGTGCACGCGTTGATCTTCACCGCGGTGGTTTCCCGGCACATGTTCCTGAGTTGAAGCATTGGTGAGGTGTGTGGTCAGGCGGCTCCTTTTGGTGTGAGGGTGACGTCGTAGCCGAGGTCGTGGAGCTGGCGGAGGGCGCGGCGCTTGGCGCGGTCGGGGTGCTGTCGGCTGTACCAGTCGGGCCCGGGTTCGTCATACAGGGCGCCGGTGGTCAGCATCGTCCAGATGATCGTCAGCAGGGTCCGCTCGATGGCGACGATGGCCTTCTGCTTGCCGCGGTTGCGGGCCAGGCGGCGGTACTTGACGGCCAGGAACGTGTGTTTCTGGGCGGCGATCGACATCGCTGAGGCACCGAGGGCGCCTTTGAGGTGTCGGTTGCCCGGTCGAGCCTTGGTGGAGCGGCTCTTGCCGGCGGACTCGTTGTGTCCGGGACACACCCCGGCCCAGGAGGCCAGGTGTCCTGGGGTGGGGAAGCGGGCCATGTCGGCTCCGGTTTCGGCGATGACGATGTCAGCGGTGGGCACACCGATGCCGGGGATGGAGACGATCAGGTCTCGGGCCGGCTGAAACGGAGCCATCAGGTCCTCGATCCGCGCGGTCACCGCGGCGATGGCCTGGTCGTGCTGGTCGATCAGGCGCAGGTGGGTGGCGACCAGGAACGCGTGATGTTCGGTGAACCGGCCGGCTAGGGAGGCGCTCAGCTCGGGGATCTTGGCGCGCAGGGTCCGCACCGCCAGGTCGGCCAGCACCTCCGGGTCGCGCTCACCGGCGACGAGGGCGGTCAGGATCGAGCGGCCGGTTGTGCCGGTGATGTCGCTGACCACGACCGAGAGCTTGACCCCGGCATCCTCGAGCACCTTCTCCAGGCGTTGGGTCTCGCGGACCCGTGCACGGGTGATCGCCGTGCGGGTGCGGGTCAGGTCCCGCAGCCGGCGGATCGGCTCGTCGGGGACGAAGCTGGCCCGAAGAAGCCCGTGCGCGCCGAGCTGGGCCAGCCACGCCGCATCGGAGACGTCGGTCTTGCGGCCCGGGACGTTCTTGGCGTCGTGGGCGTTGACGAGCATCACCTCGAACGGGCCGTCTTCCAGGACGTAGAAGAACGGCTTCCAGTAGTCCCCGGTGGCCTCCATCACCACGCAGGTGACATCCTGCTCGATCAGGTACTCCCGCAGCTTGGCCACCTCGGCAGGCATCGAGGACCACGTGCTCACCTGCGTTTTCGCGCGGACCCTGCCGACGGGCACGACCCGCACGCACACCTTGACGTCCTTCTTCGACACATCCAGTCCCGCGCAGCGCGGGTGGAGCACCTCCATGGCCGGCCTCCTTCCGGCTCGACACTCGGCCAAGCGGTGTGGACGGCGGGCGGGGTAGGACGACTCGCTCGATTCTGAGTCTCGTGCTCGAAGCAACAATCCACGCCTCCCGTGGCAGACCCCGCGCCTCACACTGAGTTACTGGCTGACCAGCACAAAGGTCTAATCGAGGTTGACCGCAGCCCACGAACCCAGTCTCCTCCCGCGCGAGCACGCCGGCGAGCACAGCGGATGCTTCCCTCCCCACCGCGAACTGCACCTTCGTGCTGCCCGAGCGCCCCGGGGACTTCCGCACGAACACCACGCCCCGACAGTACCCAGCCGGGGTGTGTCATCTCGCCCTATCGCGAGCCCCTGACCAGCACATTCACCGCCACCTGCGCCTCTATCCACTCAAGTGGCACGAGTCAGGATAGAGAGCCCCTTGTGGCCGTAGACCTAATCCGGCGTCGCACGCTACGCGGCGGAGGGATAACGCCACACGAATGGGTCGACCCGCGTTGAAGGCAATGTGGAGCACTTCGCGCCAGCTTGCAACCGGAGGCGTCGCGTGCTGGCGGAGCACTCCGGCTCAGTCCGCACTGCCGTCCTGGACAACGAGCTGGTCGCCGGTTGTGGCATCGATCAGAGGCCTACTAGCGAGTGGCGTGCTTAGGCGGACTGTCACAGAGTCGAGGCAGTCATTTCTCCCCTCTCCGCCGAAAGTCCGGGTTGATGTGACCCTCATCCGGACATGCTCGCTGTGTTCTTCGAGAATATCGACTACGGGATCGCCCTGGCAGGTCGCGACGGTAACCATAATCTGGTCCGGTTCGGTGAGGTACGCTTCGAAGATATGAACGCTGGTGCGCCACGAAAAGCCGTGGTCGATGGCTACGACGGCACCAGCGACGATCACGAGGAATGCAGCCACGACGACCCAACGTAGTGGTCTACCGCGGCCAACAGAATAGTCATCGGTTCGATTGTTGGGCATTAGCCTCGGCCCTTCATGAGTGAGGGGGTGACACGCCCCCTGGATGTACCAAAGTGCCTGTCCTGTAACGGAATACTTGTGGTTGCGAAGACACAAAGACCGGTACGGGAAGGCACTTGGTAAGTGAAGAGTACATCGTGGTCTACGGGCCTGTCCGTCTCCGGTGATGGTGTCGGCGTGGTCGCGCACGCCGGCGGTGCGGCGGTGCGGCTGCTGGCCGACCAGGTGGGCCTGACATCGGAGCTCTCCGGCGCGTTGACCAGGCGTGGTTTCGTGCCGGGGCATGACCGCGGCCAGGTCCTGGTCGATGTGGCCACCATGCTCGCCGGTGGTGGGGAGGCGATCGGCGACATCGACACCCTGCGCCACCAGGAGGAGGTGCTCGGGTCGGTGGCGTCACCGCCGACAGTGTGGCGCGCCCTGGACGAGCTCACCCCGGCCAGGCTGCGGCGGGTCGAGAAGGCGCGGGCGCGCACGAGGGCGCGGGTGTGGGAGCTGGCCGGTGGGGTGCCGGCGGCGCGGGTCGCCGGCCGTACCCTGGACCCTGACCTGGTGGTCCTCGATGTGGATGCGACCATCGTGGTCGCCCACTCCGAGAAGGAGAACGCTGCGGCGACGTTCAAGCGCACGTTCGGGTTTCATCCGCTGGGTGTCTGGTGCGACAACACCTCCGAACTGCTCACTGTCGCGTTGCGTCCGGGTAATGCCGGTTCGAACACCGCGGCCGACCACATCGAGGTCCTGACCAAGGCGGTCGCCCAGGTTCCGCGGGCGCACCGCAAGAAACTCCTCGTGCGAGTCGATGGGGCGGGTGCCTCGCACGCGCTGCTGAAGTGGCTCACCGCCGAAGACGCCAAACGTGGCCGCAGCGTGGAGTATTCGGTCGGGTTCGCCGTCACCGAGACCGTCCGCACCGCCATCGCCGCCATCCCCGATGAGGGGGTGTGGTCCCCGGCGCTGAAAGCGAACGGGCAGGTCCGTGAGAAGGCGGACGTCGCTGAGATCACCGGACTGCTGCCGCAGTCTTTGCTGTCCGAGTGGCCGGTCGGGATGCGGGTGATCGTGCGCCGGGAACGACCGCACCCCGGTGCCCAGCTCTCGCTGTTCGAGGAGGCTGACGGGTGGCGGTACCAGGCGTTCGCGACCAACACCACGGTCGGCGCCTTGCAGTTCCTCGAGGCTCGCCACCGTGCCCATGCCCGCGTCGAGGACTGGATCCGGCACGCCAAGGACGTTGAGCGAGTTCCTCGGAACCAGCCACGGCCTGTCGCCGGCGACCATCACCCGGCTGACCAAGGACTGGCAAGACGAGGCGACCGCGTTCAACAAGCGGTCTCTGGCCGAGACCGACTACGTGTACGTGTGGGTCGACGGCATCCACCTCAAGGTCCGCCTCGAGCAGGACAAGGTGTGCCTGCTGGCGATGATCGGCGTCCGTGCCGACGGCAGCAAGGAGCTGATCGCGCTCGAGGACGGGCACCGCGAGTCCACCGAGTCCTGGGCCGACCTGCTCCGCTCGGCCAAGCGCCGCGGGATGCGCGCCCCGGTACTCGCAGTCGGTGACGGGGCGCTCGGGTTCTGGGCCGCGGTCCGCACCGTGTTCCCCGAGACCCGGGAGCAGCGGTGCTGGTTCCACAAGATCGCCAACGTCCTGAACGCGTTGCCGAAGTCGGCTCAGCCGGGCGCGAAGACGGCGCTCGCGGAGATCTGGAACGCCGAGGACAAGGACCACGCCAAGAAAGCTGCCAAGGCGTTCGCCGCCGACTACGGCGCGAAGTGGCCCAAGGCGGTCGCGAAGATCACCGACGACCTCGACGTGCTCCTGGCGTTCTACGACTACCCGGCCGAGCACTGGGTCCACCTGCGCACCACCAACCCGATCGAGTCGACGTTCGCGACCGTACGGCTGCGTCAGCGCGTCACCAAGGGACCCGGCTCGAGAGCGGCTGGGATCGCGATGGCGTTCAAGCTCATCGAGTCCGCCCAAGCCAGGTGGCGTGCCGTCAATGCACCACACCTCGTCGCGCTCGTCCGCGCCGGCGCGACGTTCAAGAACGGCGTCCTCGTCGAACGCGACGACGAACAACCCGGCGAGCACGACCACGAATCAGGAGGTGAGCAGCAAGTCGCGTGACACGCCGATCCACAGGTCTTGACTATTGCTCTGGCCGTTGTAGGGGTGACCTGTGGACAGTTGTTGTTTCACATGCCTTAGTGGACGATCTCGTGCCCACGCCCTTCTTCGCGCTCACCCCGCTCGCGATGCACGGGCGTGCGACGGTCGTAGTACCGACCGGACTGCGTGATCTGCCCGCACAAGGGGCTGCACGTGGGACAGTCGCGCGTGAGGAACAACGTGGGTCAGGCCGATGAGCCAATATCCTGCTACCCCCAGAGTCGAGCCTCTGTTGACTACTGACGTCCACGGTCAGGAGCACTATCGTAGGCGGACCTTGGCGTTTGGGATGTCTGAGTCTGCCGCATCGTCGGGCGCCGCGACCCAAGGACAGCCGAACGCTCCCTGCTCTATCAGCTGCTGGCCAACCCTCAATCGATTGATGTGACCGTTCCCGACCTATTGCTTCCGGAGCACCCCGCCAGGATTTCCGACAGCCACCGTCGGCTCTGTAGCGGGCCTGGCGTTCCGACCGTCGCCCCCGTGGGGAGAGTGAATCCGTCGCGGACCCCTGCTCGCGCCGCGACTCGGTGCCTTCATCCTCGGAGAGGCTGTTCCGATGGCCATGCGCCGTAGGGAACCGTCGCACGCTCCAGTCGCTCTTCGGCGTGACCGGCAGGGCGAGTGACTGCATTCGTCGTTGGCCGCCGACGTGCTGAGTCCGACTCCCCAGGAGTAGCGTGGCTGGAGCCGTGTTAGCAGAGTGTTAGCAAGCGCGTACTCCGAGGAAGTGCCCAACACCATGCTGGAACGCTGTGACCTGCGGCTTGGCTGGTGGCCAGGGGCGGGGTCGAACCGCCGACCTTCCGATTTTCAGTCGGACGCTCGTACCAACTGAGCTACCTGGCCGAAACCATCACCTGCGACGCTCCAGGCTCTGGGAGCCTGAACCTTTCGCTCGTGAGGAGCGACCCCGACGGGACTCGAACCCGCGACCTCCGCCGTGACAGGGCGGCGCGCTAACCAACTGCGCTACGGGGCCTTGCATACGCAAGACGCGCGTATCCCCAACGGGATTCGAACCCGTGCTACCGCCGTGAAAGGGCGGGGTCCTAGGCCGCTAGACGATGGGGACCTAAACATTCGGCAGATCCTGCACTGTCTGTCGACCTCGTCCGTAGGTGACCACGGTCGGATCCGTCGAGGACGTGAGAACTATACGTGCTGGAGGCGCGCAGACCAAAACGACCGATCAGAGCGCCCCACGCCGCCACCACCGCGCACGGCCGGCGGATAGGCCGAACGGCGCGATAGTGGTCACATCACACACCGAAAGACCCCGGCAAAGCCGCACACACCCGCAGACTGGTTCCCGTGCCATCGATGGAGCAGGCTTTGACCCTGGGCGCCTACGCCGGGACTCTTGTGCTGCCCTTGGTGCGCGCCCATGCGGACCCTGCCACTGTTCGGGTGATCGACGGGATCGTCCGTGAGCTGTGGGCCGGCCTGCCACTCGTCTACGACCGTTCGTACTTCGACAGCTCAATGTCCATCGAGGCGGTCGAGCGCACGATGACGCCCGGCTACGGCGTGGACAAGGGCCGTTCTCCCGCCGTCCCCGAGGACCTGGTCAGTGAGGTCCTCGACATGGTCCGGACGGTCTGGCAGTTCGCACACCTGGGCAACTCTCGTGAGCTCGCCCAGGTCGTCAGGTTCCGCTCCGGTGAGCTCGCGGCCGGGATGGACAGTGTGTATGCGGTCACCCATGGCACTGCGCTCGGGTCGCGCCCCGGTCCGTTCGAGGCGATCGTGAAGGAGTGTCTCGAGCTGGTCCGGAACCAGCGCGGACAGGACGTCCCTCGGGCCCTCGGGGACCAGGACCTCTACGACCACGCGATCACGACCGGCACGCACCTGCTCGAGTGCATCGAGCGGGGCACCCGCATCCGCATGCTCACCCGGCCCCAGATGGACCTGCTGGCGCTCCAGCTGACCACCCTGCTCACCCTGTCCGGCTTCCGCTACGTCAGTGATGACGGGGTGCAGTACCCGGGCCTCCGGGTCGAGGTGGTCGACGACATCCACCTCGCGGACCGGCACATCGCGGTGTACTGGCACCCGGGCAACGCGGGCAGTGAGCACTGCGACACCGAGACGCAGCGTGGAGAGTTCTCGGCCGAGGCGCTGCACCGCTCAAGAGTCGTGGGCTCTGCAATGGCCCATGCCATGGAGGAGATCCTCGAGGCGGCCGGATTCGACGTCCGCATCGACCCTGAGGTCGGCGACAGCTATGCGCTCGTCACCGGGCTGCGGGAGCCGGACCTGTTCGCGTCCTTCATCGAGGACCTGGAGCCCGCCCCGGGGCCGTAGCCCGCCGGCCTCGACGGTGGACACCCCAGCCGGAACGTGAAGTTCCGCCCAGAGCCTGGGCCAGGGAAGGCCTCTGGGGTCAGGACCCGCCCCAGGTCAGGACACACCCCGACCTCAGCCTCGTGCGAGGCCCTCCGCGACCCAGGCCCGCAGCCGGTCGACGTCCCACGTCGTGATGATCCGGTCGGGATCTATCCCGAGCCGCTCAGCGCGCTCGGCGCCGTAGGCCTTCATCTCCAGCTGGCCCGGGGCGTGGGCGTCGGAGTCGATGGCGAAGAGGCAGCCGATCTCGTCCGCGAGCAGGATGAGCTCGTCCGGAGGGTCGCAGCGCTCCGGCCGGCTGTTGATCTCGACCGCGGTGCCGTGCTCCGCGCACGCCTCGAACACCGCCCGGGCGTCGAACTCGGACTGGGGTCGCACCCCGCGCGAGCCGGTGACGAGGCGACCGGTGCAGTGGCCGAGGACGTTGACCCGCGGATTCTGCACCGCGGCCACCATCCGCCGGGTCATCGGGGCCTTGTTCATCCGCAGCTTGCTGTGCACGGATGCCGTGACGAAGTCGAGGCGTGCGAGCAGCTCGTCGGTCTGGTCCAGCGACCCGTCGTCGAGGATGTCGACCTCGATGCCCTTCAGGAGCGTGAAGCCTGCGCCGAGGGCGCGGTCGATCGCATCGACGACCGCCATCTGCTGGACGAGCCGCTCCGGTGAGAGACCATTGGCGACCCGGAGTCGGGGGGAGTGATCGGTCAGCACCATCCACTGCTGGCCGAGCTCGATCGCGGTGAGGACCATCTCGTCGATCGGCGACCCGCCGTCGCTCCACGTCGAGTGGGTGTGGCAGTCCCCCTGGATGAGGGCGTACAGCTCCTCGCCGCCCTCGACGAGCGGCCGGGCCTTGCTCTGCAGCGCCTCGAGGTATGCGGGGACGCGCCCCTCGAGCGCCTCGGTGATGACGCCGGCCGTGGACTTGCCGATGCCCGGGACGCTCTGCAGGGTCCCGGCCTGGACGTGCTGCCGCACTGCCTCCGGGCCGAGCTCACGGACCGTGGCCACGGCCTTGCGGAACGCCTCGACGCGGTAGCTGCCCGCTCGCTCGCGCTCGAGGAGGAAGGCCACCCTCCGCAACGCGTCGTCGGGTTCCACCGGAGCGGTCAGGGGTGGGAGGGAGTGCACGACGTCAGTCTGGCAGGTGCCCGACTCGCGAGCCCCTCGCTTCGGTGCCCTGCGCCGGCTCAGGGCCCGTCGCATACCCCCTGATGCGCTGCCCGACCCGGACCGTGAGGTGGCGGCCGTCGAGGTGCAGGACCTCCAGCTCCTCCCCGGTGACGGTGACCGTGCGGCCGCCCGGCAGGGAGACTGTGGCGACGTCGCGGGACAGTGGCCACAGGCCGCCGCGGTGCACCTCGACGAGCAGCGGCTCGGGGGCGAGCGGCAGGAGCGGCCCGAGGTCCTCGCAGGGTCCAGGGACGGCGGCGTCGTCATCCCGCTCGATGGTCGGGTAGAGCGCCGTCACGCAGCTGCTGCCGGCGTCGTAGCGCACGAGCACTCCGCCGGGCGTCACCACCGCCTGGGCTCCGGAGAGGACCAGCTCGTACCGGGTCGCGGGGTCGACGAGGCTCACGCCCGACCCGGTTGCGATGGCGACGACGGCGGGCACCTCGCCGGCGGCGGGCTCAAGCGGCTCACCGTCGATGACCGGGGTGGACCAGAGCGTCCGGCCGGTCTCGCTGATCGCCTCGAGCAGGCACGCTTCGCGGTCACAGCGGTGGAGCACGGTCGTCTCCCCGTTCACCGCGAGCGGGACGACCCTCTCGCCCGCCCCGAGCTCCCTGCTCCAGCGCGGCTGCCGGCCGGCCGCGGCCGTCTCGACGCCCTCCTCGGTCACGACGAGAAGCCGATCGCCTCCGACGTAACGCACACCGCTGAGCGGGGTCTCGAGGGTGGCCGTCCGACCGGTTCGGAGGTCCACCATGACGTTCGAGTCGTCGGCGAGCCACGCACCGGCCACCACGTGCCCGGCCGGTCCGTCCGTCTCCCACAGCTCCTCGACACCCCTGTCCGCGGGCATCATCGACCACGCGAGGACGCCGTAGGTCACCACCGCGGCCGCGGCCGCGAGGAGCCACCGGGACCACGCGCGGCGCACGCCCGCCCCTGACTACCAGGAGGTATGCAGGGGCCGGCCCTCCGCATACCCCGCCGTGCTCTGGACACCGACCACGGCCCGCTCGGCGAACTCCTCGAGGTTCCGGGCCCCCGCATACGTGCAGGCGCTGCGCAGGCCCGCGATGATCGTGTCGATGAGGTCCTCGACGCTCGGCTTCTGCGGGTCGATGTACATCCGCGCGGACGAGATGCCCTCCTCGAACAGGCCCTTGCGGGCCCGGTCGTAGGCGCTGTCCGAGGCGGTGCGGCTCTGCACGGCCCGACTCGACGCCATACCGAACGACTCCTTGTAGGGGCGTCCGTCGTTGGCGACGTAGAGATCCCCGGGGCTCTCGAGCGTGCCGGCGAACCACGAACCGATCATCACGTTGCTCGCGCCGGCGGCCAGGGCGAGGGCGACGTCCCTCGGGTGGCGCACCCCGCCGTCCGCCCAGACGTGCCTGCCGCGCTCGCGAGCAGCGGCGGCGCACTCGAGGACGGCCGAGAACTGGGGGCGGCCGACGGCCGTCATCATCCTCGTCGTGCACATCGCGCCCGGTCCCACGCCGACCTTGACGATGTCGGCGCCGGCCTCGATGAGGTCGATCGTGCCCTCGGCGGTGACGACGTTCCCGGCGACGACTGGAACGTGCGGGTCGATGCTCCGGACCGCCTGGAGCGCGTCGATCATCTTCTGCTGGTGACCGTGGGCGGTGTCGACGACGATGCAGTCGGCACCCGCGTCGAGCACACCCCTGGCCTTGGCGGCCACGTCCCCGTTGACGCCGATCGCGGCCGCCACGCGGAGGCGTCCATCGGCGTCGGTCGCGGGTGTGTAGAGCCCGCTGCGCAGGGCGCCCTCGCGGGTGAGCACGCCGATCAGGTGACCCTGGTCGTCGACGACCGGGGCCATGTGGTGCCGCACCCGGGTCAGCCGGTCGTACGCCTCCTTCGGGGAGAGGCCGTCAGGGAGGGTGACCAGGTCGGTCGTCATGACGTCGCCGGCCTGCGCGAAGCGGTCCACGCCGGATACGTCCGACTCGGCGATGACGCCGATGGGTCGCTTGCCGTCGTCGTCGAGGACGATCGCCGTGCCGTGGGCGCGCTTCGGGATGAGGGCAGCGACCGACCCGACGGTGTCGGTCGCGTAGACCGTGACCGCCGTGTCGTGGACGAGGTGGGCGGCCTTGATGTCGGCGATCGCCTGGGCCACGACGTGGATGGGGATGTCCTGTGGCAGGACCGCCATGGCGCCGCGCCGGGCCACCGTCTCGGCCATCCGCCGCCCGCTCACCGCGGTCATGTTCGCGACGACGAGGGGGATGGTTGTGCCCGAACCGTCGACGGTGGAGAGGTCGACATCGAGCCGGCTCGACACGGAGGACCGGCTCGGCACCATGAAGACGTCGTCGTACGTGAGGTCGTGGGTGGGCTCACGGTCGCCGAGGAATCGCATGTCTCCAATCTACGTCGGTGCGGTGGGTGCAGCCCCGGGTGTGGAGTGAGGCAGGATCATTACCGTGAGCTTCTTGGTCGAGACGCCGGCGGATGTTGAGCGGCGCCGCGGTCTGCGGCGGATGCGCGCCATCGCCACCGCGCTGCTGATCGTCGCGGCCGTGATCTGGGTGGCCACGTTGCGGCTCGATCAGAGCGGCGTCTGGGGGTACGTCAACTTCGCGGCGAAGGCGGCGATGGTGGGCGCGCTCGCCGACTGGTTCGCTGTCGTGGCCCTCTTCAAGCACCCCCTCGGTGTCCCGGTCCCGCACACGGCCCTGGTCAAGAAGCGCAAGACCGAGCTCGGGAAGAGTCTCGAGGAGTTCGTCACCGACAACTTCATGACCGAGGACATCGCCCGGGACCGGCTGCAGGCGGCCGACGTGCCCAAGCGGCTGGGCGTCTGGCTCTCCGCTCCGGAGCACCGCACCCGGACGCTCGACGAGGTGGTGCGGGTCAGCAAGCGGGGACTGGAGCGGATCAAGGACGAGGACGTCAAGTCCCTCCTCGACGACCTGCTTCTGCCCCGCCTGGCCAAGGAGCCGATCGCCCCCATCGCGGGGACGCTCCTCGAGGGTGTCATCGACGACGGCGTGCACCACGGACTCGTCGACCTCACCCTCGAGCACCTCCACGAGTGGCTGCGTGACAACCCGAGCGCCTTCGCCGAGGTGATGGGTGAGCGGGCGCCGTGGTGGAGCCCGCCGTGGCTCGACGACCGGGTGATCCGGTGGACCTACAACCAGGTCGTGGACTGGCTCGGCGACATGCGCGGCATCCCCGGACACCCGGCCCGGGTGGCCCTGGACAACCTGCTCCGCCAGCTCTCGTCCGACCTGCAGAACGACCCCGAGGTCATGGAGCGGGCCGAGATGCTCAAGGCCCGGCTGCTCGCGAACCCGCAGGTCAGCGTCAGCCTCGTGGCCCTCTGGGACTCGTTCCGCTCCACCCTGCTCGGCGCGATGGACGACCGGACCTCGTACTTCCACACCCGCGGCGACGAGCTCCTCGAGCACCTCTCGCAGCGGCTGCAGTTCGACGAGGTGGTGCGCTCCCGAATCGGCGGCCACCTGGGCGATCTCGTTGGGTTCTTCGTCAACACCTACGGCGGCGAGCTGGCCCAGGTCATCTCCTACACGGTCGACCAGTGGGACGCCGAGGTGGCCTCACGCCGCATCGAGCTCTTCGTCGGCAGGGACCTGCAGTTCATCCGCATCAACGGCACCATCATCGGCGCCCTCGCCGGCGTCGCCCTGCACGCCCTGAGCAAGCTCATCGGAAACTAGGTCCGACCATGCACACCGACTCAATCGACGTGTCGACCTGCACCGGATCGATCCTCGAGCACGGCGCTCAGGTCATGACGTGGGCACCGCGTGGCGAGGCTCCGGTGCTCTTCACCAGCCGGGCAGGGGAGGCCGCGAGCAACACAGCCATCCGCGGCGGGATTCCCGTGTGCTTCCCGTGGTTCGGGCCGGGCCGCCATCCCGGTGCCCCCTTCAACCACGGGTTCGCCCGCACCACCACCTGGCGCCGGATCGGGGCGACCGGGGACGAGGTCCGGACCGTCGCATACCGGCTGGACCGGAAGGTGGCGACGGACGACTACTGGCCGTACGCATACGAGGCCGTCCTCACCGCCTCGTTCGGGTCGCGGCTCACCGTCGCGCTGCAGGTGACCAACCAGGACGAGCGGGCGTTCTCGTTCGAGGCTGCGCTGCACACCTACCTCGCGATCGAGGACATCGCGCAGGTGCGGGTCGAGGGTCTGGACGGCGTGAGCTACGTCGACAAGACGGCGGACGGTGCGGTGCGCCACCAGGAGGGGCCGGTCACCTTCTCCGGCGAGACCGACAGGGTGTATGCGTCGGCCGGGCCGGTCTTCGTCGTCGACCCGGTCGGGGGTCGGGAGATTGCCGTCTCCACCTCTGGTGCGTCAGGGGTGGTCGTGTGGAATCCGTGGGAGGAGAAGGGATCCCGCTTCGCCGACCTGGGGCCTGGCGACTGGCAGCGCTTCGTCTGCGTCGAGGCCGGGTGCGTGCTCGATGGTGCGGTGCACCTCGAACCCGGCCGGACGCATACGCTCTCGACGACCGTCAGCCTCTGAGCGGTCGCCGGTTCGAGGGGTCAGCGGGGGACGGCCGCGGCCAGCTCCGGGACCTCGACGGAAGGCTCGGCGACCGCCTTCTCGCGACTGATCGGCACCGACGGTGCCCCGGGGACAGGCAGGAGCCGCACGCGAGAGCCTTCGTGTACTCCGAGGTGCGCGACCTCGGGACGGGTCTTCGTCACAAGGACGAGACCATCCTCGGTCGCAACCTCGATGCGCACCTCGAAGCCGACCCGGTGCAGGCGCTCGACCGTGCCCGGCGTGCCCGGCCCGAAGTCACCGACCCGCAGATCGATGTCATGGGGGCGGACGAGGTGCTGGCCGAGGGTGGTGACCGGGCCGAGGAAGCGCATGACGAAGTCCGTGCTGGGCCGGTCGTAGAGATCGTCCGGACTCCCTACCTGCTCGATGCGGCCGCCGTTGATGACGACGATCTCATCAGCGACCTCGAGGGCCTCCTCCTGGTCGTGGGTGACGAAAACCGTTGTCACGTGGACCTCGTCGTGGAGGCGGCGCAGCCAGTCACGGAGCTCCTTGCGGACCTTGGCATCCAGGGCGCCGAAGGGCTCGTCGAGGAGGAGCACGCTGGGCTCGACGGCAAGCGCCCTCGCGAGGGCCATCCGCTGGCGCTGGCCACCGGAGAGCTGCGAGGGGAGGCGGTCCGCGAACTGCGACAGGTGCACCAGGTCGAGCAGCTCGGCGACCCGCTCGCGGATCTGGGCCTTGGGTCTGCGGCGGATGTCCAGGCCGAACGAGACGTTGCGGGCGACCGTGAGGTGCTTGAACGCGGCGTAGTGCTGGAAGACGAAGCCGACGTTGCGGGCCTGGGGCGCCACGTGGGTCATGTCCCGGCCCTCGATGATGACGCTGCCCTGGTCCGCGTACTCCAGGCCCGCGATGATGCGCAGCAGCGTCGACTTGCCGCCGCCGCTCGGTCCGAGGAGGGCCGTCAGTCCGCCCGTGGGGATCGTGACGCTGATGTCCTCCAGGGCGACGAAGTCGCCGAACCGCTTGTGGACGTTGTGGATGTCGATGCTCATGATGCTTCTCCTGCGGGCCGAGAGGGTCAGTCGGTGGGGTCTTTGCGGGTGACGGAGACGACGATGATGCAGGCGACGGAGACCATCGCCAGCAGGAAGGCCGTGGCGTAGGCGCCGCTCTGATCGAAGTTGAGGTACTTCTCCTCGACGACGAGGGTGGCCGTTCGGGTCTCGCCGAGGACGTTGCCGGAGACGACCTTCACAGCGCCGAACTCGCCGAGCGATCTGGCGAGGCTGAGGACGACGCCGTAGACCACGGCCCACTTGATGACCGGCAGGGTGATCCGGCGGAAGGTGGTCAGTGGTCCAGCGCCGAGGCTGGCCGCTGCCTGCTCCTGCTCGGTGCCGACCTCCTGGAGGGTCGGGACGACCTCGCGGATGACGAGCGGGAGGGCGACGAAGGCGGTGGCCATGATGATGCCGGGCGTGGCGAAGATGACCTGGAAGCCGTTGCTCTCCAGGGTGGGCCCGAACCAGCCGTTGCGTCCGCCGTAGACCAGCACGAGGCTGAGGCCCACCACGATCGGCGACACCGAGAGCGGGAGGTCCACCAGGGCACTGAGAGCGCGCTTGCCGGGGAACTCGTAGCGCACGAGGAGGAGGGACATCCCCACCCCGAAGACCGTGTTGATGACGACAGCGACGGCTGCCGCCACAGCAGTCAGCCGGAAGGCGGCGCGGATGTCCGGGTCGGCGAGGAGATCGAGGATCGCTCCCGGCCCGTCGGCGAGCGCCTTCTGCGCCACGAGGGACACGGGCCAGGCCACCAGGAAGAAGAGATAGGCGATGACGATGGCCCGGACGACGTAGCGGGCCAGCCAGGGGCGCCGGGGCGGACGGGCCTGAGCGGACCGGGGCTCTCGACCGGTGGATCCGGTCTCGGAAAGGTCGGCGCGTGTGCCGGGATGGATCAGGGTGTCAGCCATGGCGGGCCACCTTCCGCTGGATCAGGTCGAGGAGCACGATCACCACGAGGGCGATGACGAGCAGCACGGTGGCGACCGACGCGGCGCTGGGCAGGTTGTTGTTCTCGATGCTGCTGAGGATGCGCACCGAGGTGACCTCGGTGCGGTAGGGAAGGTTGCCCGACAGGAGGACGAGCGAGCCGTACTCGCTCACGCCGCGCGCGAACGACATGGCTGCGCCGGCAGCGATGGCGGGCGTGAGACTCGGGAGGACGATCCTGCGCAGGGTGGTGACCCGCGAGGCGCCCAGCGAGGCGGCGGCCTCCTCCACCTCTGTGTCGAGCTCGGCCAGCACCGGCTGCACCGTCCGGACGATGAAGGGCAGCGTCACGAACAGGAAGGCGAGGAAGACGGCGGGCCGGCTGTTGGCGATGTCGACGCCGAGAGGACTGCGCGGGCCGTACAGCGAGACGAGGACAAGGCCGGCGACGATCGTCGGTAGCGCGAACGGGATATCGATGAGGACCTCGAGCAGGCGCTTGCCGACGAACTTGTCGCGGACCAGGACCCACGCGATGAGGGGCCCCATGACGACGTTGACCGCGGTCACCGCAGCGGCGGTGCCGACGGTCAGGCGGATCGCGGCGGAGGTCTGAGGGGCGGTGATGGCGGTCCAGAAGGCCGCCGGTCCGCCCTCGATGGCAACCGCGACCACCGCTGCGAGCGGGATGAGGACGAGCAGGC
>ENA-UOXR01002895-UOXR01002895.1-bioreactor-metagenome-genome-assembly--contig:-NODE-2895-length-15217-cov-4.532186_pt1 | contig 15217 bp, 10 predicted proteins | sample MGYA00238164_ERZ764825 | MGnify/ENA primary metagenome ERZ764825 (study PRJEB28920, sample SAMN05720171) | bioreactor metagenome | isolation source: Anaerobic biogas reactor | place: USA:Washington...
CGATGATTCACGAGACGAAGGCCTATGCGTCTTCTCCGCGTTGGCCATTCCCGGCGATCTTTGGCAGGACGCATTAGGCAGAATACGAGAATTCCGTCGCCGTGTAAGGGACCAGCACGGCATATACGTCCACTGTGAATTCCACGCGTGGAAATTCGTCTCCGGGCGAGGCAGTATTTCCCCCCACATCGTAACCAAGTGGGACCGCTGCCAGATATACAAGCAGGCACTGGATATGGTTGCTCATCTGCCCGGAGTGCGTCTCTTCAATGCGGTTTTCAATGTCAAGCAGGATGAGTTAGCGTTCGAGCGGTTGCTAAACCGGATCAACCGGGCCATGCAGGTATGGGACAGTCACGCGATTCTTGTCTGCGATGAAGGCAAGGAATCCGGCTACACCCGCCTCGCGCGCAAGATGCACGTCTACAATCCGATCCCGAGCCGATTCGGCGTGTGGAACGAGACGGGAACGAAGAGTCGGAACATTCCAATCGAACGCATTATCGAGGATCCTTTTTTCAAGAAGTCGGAGCAGTCGTATTTGATCCAGTTGGCAGACTTTTGCGCCTACTCGCTTCTGCGACGAGAACACCCGTTGCCGTCAAAGAACAAATACGGCCTGAATCAGGCATTCAAACTGCTCTCGCCCATCCTGGTTCTGGAGGCGAGTCGGCGTGACCCGGAAGGGATTATTCGGCCATAAAAAAAGCTCCGACCTGGGTCGGAGCTTTGAGCAGGGCCTACATCCGCCGCCAAGGACGGGTTCGGTCCTGCATCATTATATTACGTTGTGAGAACACGAATGTCAATGGCAATCGGACCACGTGTACTGCGACTGCGGAGGTCAGGGCAGCAGGAAAGGAGCATCGCAGATGCCGGACAGTGACATCAGGGCGCGGTCGGTGGAGGTGGAATTCTCGCCGGCGGTGTTGCGTACGCCGCTGAAGTTCGGGTCGGGGATGGTGACGGACATAACCCTGGCGGAGGTAACGGCCGAGGTGGAGAACCGGTCAGGCCGAACCGCGCGGGGCCGCGGGGCGATTTTGCTGAGCGACCTGTGGGCGTGGCCGGGCAAGCTGGCCCACGCGACGCGGGACGCGGCGATGCGGCGGCTGACGCAGCGGCTGGCGGAGTTGTTTTCGGGCGGCGAGTTCGGCCATCCGATCGACCTGTACTGGGACCGCAAGAAGACGATGCTGGAGATCGCGGCTGAGTTGTCGGCGGAAGCGAATCTGGCTGAGCCGATCAACGCGTTGACGGTGTTGATGTGCGCCTCGCCGATCGACGCAGCGGTGCACGACGGGTTCGGGCTGGCCAATGGGATCAGCAGTTACGACGGCTACGGCCGGGAGTTCATGGCCAGCGACCTGTCGCGCTATCTGGGGCCGGAGTTCGCCGGGCATTACCCGCAGGAGTTTTTGACCGGGTCGTTCGCCGAGACGCTGCCGGTCTTCCACCTGGTGGGCGGCGTGGACAAGCTGACCGAGGACGAGGTCGGGCCGGGCGACCCGCGGGACGGGCTGCCGGTCTCGCTGGACCAGTGGATCCGCCGGGACGGGGTGTTCTGCCTGAAGATCAAGCTTCGCGGCACGGACGCGGAGTGGGACTCGCAGCGGACGGTTGAGGTGGACCGCGTGGCCCGTCAGACGCTGGGGGCGATCGGACAGAGCGACGCTCCATGCCTGTCGGTGGATTTCAATGAGATCTGCGCCTCGCCGGAGTACGTGATCGAGTATTGCCGCAAGCTTCAGGAGCGATCGCGGACGGCGTTCGATGATTTGCTGTATCTGGAACAGCCGACGGAGCGAGACCTGTACGCCCATCGGTTCGACATGCACGAGCTGGCGAGGATCAAGCCGGTGGTGGTGGACGAGAGCGTGCTGGACATCGAGATGCTGCGGCTGGCCTTCACATTGGGCTGGTCGGGCGTGGCCCTCAAGACGTGCAAGGGGCAGACCAACTGCCTGATGTACATCGCCCTGGCGTCGCAGCAGGGCCGGAGCTACAGCGTGCAGGACCTGACGAATCCGGGACTGGCCCTGGTGCACTCGGCTTCGCTGACCGGGCGGTGCCGGCCGATGATGGGCTTTGAGTACAACGCGCGGCAGTACCTGCCGGACGCGTGCCGTGAGGTCCAGGATCGCCATCCGGGGCTCTTTGCGGTCCGCGCGGGCCGGGTGCGTCCGGGCGATCTTCCGCGGTCAGGATTGGGGTACTGACGCGGAAACGGCTCCAGGATCGTTCAGCCGGCAGACGCGGTCGCGGCCCTCGCCCTTGGCCCGGTACAGGGCGCGGTCGGCGTCTTCCAGAACGTCCTTCCAATCGCGGCAGCGCGAACCGGCCTCGCATGTCGCGGCGCCGATGCTGACCGTCACCATGTGATCGACGCCCTTGGGATGCAGGATGTTCAGGGCGCGGACGGCCTGGCAGATACGCTGGGCGATGGAGAAGGCCCCTTCAATTCCCTGTTCGGGCAGCACCACGACGATCTCCTCGCCGCCGTAGCGGAAGACCTCGTCGGAGGGCCGGATGTTGAGCTTGATCGCCTTGGCGACCTCGCGGAGCACCTTATCGCCCGCCTGGTGGCCCTGGGTGTCGTTGTAGAGTTTGAAGTGGTCCACGTCGCACATCAGCAGGCCGTAGCGCTGGCCGTATCGCAGGGCCAGGTTGTGGTGGCGTTCGATGGACTCGTAGAAGCTGTTGCGGTTGCCGATCTGCATCAGCGGATCGACGCGGGCCATCTCCTCGAGTCGCAGATTCAGTCGCTGAAGCTGCTCGTTCTTGCGGGCCAGTTCCTCTTCGAGACGGACGATGCGCAGGCCGGCGTTGATTCGGAGCCTCAGTTCGTGCGGATCGAAGGGTTTGCGCACGTAGTCGTCGGCCCCGGCGTTGAGCCCCTCGAGCACGTCCTTCTGATCGTCGCGCGCGGTCAGCAGGACGATGTAGACGTAGCGGGAGAAGGAGGCTTCGCGAAGCTTGCGGCACAGCTCGATGCCGTCCATGCCGGGCATCATCCAGTCGGCGATCACGATGTGGGCGAACTGGCGCTGGATCATATCCCACGCCTCAGCCCCGTCGCAGGCGATCAGCAGATCGGCGTCGACCTTCTCGGCCAGGAGCTTCTGGAGGAACTTCCTGGAAATCGGATCGTCGTCGGCGATCAGGATCTTGATCTGGTTCTGGTCTTGATTGCTCATATCCATTTCACCCCGGAATGCGGAGGTCTAGCCGGCGTCGGTTCCGGATACCAGGCCTTCCGCCACAAATTGCTGCAATTCTTCGATTTGCCTCCGCAGTTTTTCTACAATCTGCGCCGCGTTGTCCAGTTGGGCCTCGCGACCCAGAAGTTCCAGTTCGAGGGCGGTGCCGGCGACCTGCTCGGCCCCGAGGTTGGCCGCGGCGCCCTTGATGCTGTGGGCCTGCTTGGTGACGGTGTCCGGATCGGCGCTCTGGACCGCCTCGGCGATGGCGCCGACCTGATCGCCGCTGAGGCTCAGGAACTCGTCGAGCACCTCGCGGAGGAAATCGTGGTCGCCCGCGCATCGTTCCAGTGCCGCGGTCAGGTTCAGAGGGGAGGGTGCGGTGCGGTCCTGATGTCCATTCATCACGGTCTCCTTTGCAGTTGAATTCTTGTTTTCGATCCAATGCCGTACCGTCTTGAGCAACAGAGTCGGCTGAATGGGTTTGGTCAGATAGTCGTCCATGCCGGATCCGATGCACTTTTCGCGATCGCCCTGCATGGCGTGGGCGGTCATGGCCAGGACGGGCATCGCGGCCCAGGGGCGGCCGGAGTTTCGGATCGCCGCGGTGGCCTCCAGGCCGTCCATTTCGGGCATCTGGACGTCCATGAGAACCAGGTCGTAGGCTTGGCATTCGAGGGCGGCCAGGGCTTCCCGGCCGTTGGCCACGCCGTCGACGCGGTAGCCGGCCTTGGTCAGGATGATCGTGGCGAGCTTTCGGTTGATCGGGTTGTCCTCGGCCAGCAGGATGTGTCCGCCGGAGCTCGGGGCATTCTCATCGGCCTCCGGGTTCTCATCGGCTGGCAGATCAGCCGCCCCGTCCACCGGCAGGAAGACGGCGGTGAAGGAGAACGTGCTGCCCCGGCCGGGCACGGAGTCGACGCTGAAGCGTCCGCCCATCAGTTCGACGAGGTGCCGGCTGATCGCCAGGCCCAGGCCGGTGCCGCCGTAGCGGCGGGTGGTGGAGCCGTCGGCCTGGATGAATTTCTCGAAGATGGTCTGCTGCTTGTCGGGCGGGATGCCGATTCCGGTGTCCCGCACGCTGAAGCGCAGGGTCGCCCGGTCGGACCGGCGGCCCTCGAGGACGACGGCGAGTTCGACGCGGCCCTCCTGGGTGAATTTGACCGCGTTGCCGCAGAGGTTGGTCAAGACCTGTTTGAGGCGGAAGTGGTCGCCCACCAGTTCGCGCGGAACGCCCTCGTCGATTTGGCTGGACAGCGAGAGTCCCTTTTCCGCGGCGCGCGGGGCGAACAGCTCGGTCACGGAGTGGAGCATGTCGGCCAGGTTGAACCGCTCGGGGTTCAGATCCATGCGGCCGGCTTCGATCTTGGAGATATCGAGAATGTCGTTGATCAGTTCGAGCAGGTTCCTGCCGCTGGCGATGATCGTGCCGACGTAGTCCCGCTGCTCGTCGTCCAGGCTGGTGTTGCGCAGGAGCTGCGACATGCCGATGATGCCGTTCATGGGCGTGCGGATTTCGTGCGACATGTTGGCCAGGAATTCGCTCTTGGCCTTGCTGGCGGCCAGGGCCTCTTCGCGGGCGACCACCAGGTCGGTGATGTCGATGAGGCTGATGATGCAGCCGCAGTATTTGCCGCTCTTGTTGATCGGATGGATGTGGAAGGTGAAGTGGGCGTCGCCGATCTGCTGCTGCATGACGACCGGATTGGGATCGCCCGCCTTGAACATGCGGAGCATGACTTCGAGGCTGGGGATCGTGCGGAGGGACTCGACCTCGCCGACCCGGCATCCGACGATTCGTTCGGCCTGGACGTCGAAGAGCTTCAGGTAGTAGCGGTTGACCTCGCGGACGGACCCGGTCGCGTCGATCATGACGATTCCCTGCTCCATCCCCTCGATCATGGTGCGCAGCTTGAGGGCTTCGTACTCGGCGGCGCGACGGGCCTGGACCGAATCGGTGATATCGACGAAGGACTCGACCGCCATTTCCTCGCCGGACTCGCTGGTGGTGGGGACCACGTTTTTGACCACGACCAGTTCGCGGCCGTCCCTGGTGTGGAGCTGGCACTGGCGTCGGAACACCGGGATCGGCTCGACGCCGCACGAGAGCCAGCAGGTCTTGCATTGGGAGGACCGCAGGATGGCGCAGCTTGAGCCGACGGCTTCCTCTCGCGTGTAGCCGGTGATGGCGGTGAAGCTGTCGTTGACGGAGACGATCCGTCCGTCGCGGTCGACCACGAAGATGGCGGTGGCGGCCGCCTCGAGCACGGCGTGAATAAACCGTTCACGGGCCTCGGCCTGCTGCTTGGCGGATTCGGTCTCGGACATGGCCAGCAAGAGGGCCTGCTCGGCTTCGACGCGGCTGGTCACGTCGCGATCGACGCCGCGGTAGCCCAGAAGCTGGCCGTTCTCGTCCAGGATGGGGACGCCGTTTCGGAGCAGGCACATGACGGTCCCGTCCTTGCGGCGGGTGCGGCTGAGCAGGTCGAAGAACGAGGACTTGAGACGAACGTACTGGAGGAATTCGGTGGAGGCGGCCTCGGCGTCCTCGGCGGGCATGAAGTCAAAGGGGGTCTGGCCCAGCATCTCCTCGATGTGGTAGCCCAGGATCTGCTCGTAGCGGCCGGAGATGTAGGTGTAACGTCCTTCCTGATCCATCTCCCAGACGATGTCCGCCATCGAATCGATCAGGTCGCTGTAGCGTTTTTCGGAGGCCCGGTAGCGGCCTTCCAGTTCCCGCTGGGCCGTCACGTCCCGCAGCGCGCCCTGGACGCATAGGCGGTCCTGGATCAGCACGGTGCGCAGGTGCATTTCGGCGAGGAACTGGTGTCCGTCGGGGCGGCGGAGCCAGAATTCATCAAAGGTCTGACCGTCGGTTTGGGCCTTGGTCAGGAGTTCCGTCACGATCGGCTTGGTCTGGGCGTCGTGACGGCCCGGACCGAGCGAGATGACGTCGGCCAGGTGACTCTGGACCAGCCAGGCGGGTTCACAGCGGAACAACCGGCAGATTGCGTGGTTGGTTTCGAGGATCGCCCCATCGGACGAGACGATCCAACTGGGGATCGGCGCATCCTTGAAGATGGCCCGATAATTCCGCTCCGAGTCCCGCAGGCGTCCGGCCAATTCGTAGACCTGTCCGGTCAGGCGGTTGGCCAGGTACAGGCTGACCAGGTACCCCAGACACAGACTGATCGCCCACCACGCGGTCAACTGGCGCAGGACCTGCCGGAGGCCATCGCCCAGTCCGCGGTCCACGCCGTGGATCAGCCACACATCTTCCAGATCGCCGATCGGCGTGGCGGCGCAGGAACACACCGCCGCCAGGTCGGCGCACGCGGCGTCGTCAAACCGGGGGACCGAGTCGCGGATCAGGCGGCGTCGGTCTTCATCGATCCGTGGAGAGAAACTCTGGGCCACCACCCTGCCGCGATCGACGACCATCAGGAATGCGGAGTGGCGGCTGCGGGCCAGCACCTCGTCCAGCAGGGGTCCGACCTGCCAGGCGCGGCCGCCTCCGAGCAGATGGCCGACGTGACCGGCCAGGGCCACGTCATGATCATGAACGATCGCGGCCTCCGCCTTGGAGAAATAACCGTAGAGGGTCTGCCACAGCGTGATCTCGATGAAGACCGCCAGGAACGAGACCGCCAGAACGAAGTACAGCACCGTTCGGGCTCGCAGTGACATATTGCGGAGCACGTGAGAAACACTCCCTACCCATCGATGTCGTAAGCAAGGCTGTGCCGTCGGCGACCAGGGCGTCTGCCGCCGATCGGCCTGGGAGGCGGATACGGGCATCCGCTCTCCGGCAATACGTTCATCGGCTCACGGAAGGCGGGGGTGGATTTACCGGGCGGTGCGGCCACGGCTGGCACACTCCGTACACAGGTCTGAGGATGCCCGCATTTCATCACGATTGCAGGAGTAGAAGCGAGCAAACGGCCAGCCAAAGTCCTGCTGCTATAGTATCAGTCAATATCCGTTGGTAGGACGGAACCGGACGCAGGTTCGCCCCGTCGCACTCCGTCCGGCGATGTGGGTGGTCTTGCCACCGTCGCACCGGCCCGTGGGGCGCAGCGTCATCGTGTCCGATAATCTCAGATCCCGGAAGCGCCCAAAGGTCTGCGGAGACGACCGGTCTACGCCAGCCGCAAATGGTGCGGGAAGGGATGTGGAAGCTGGGCGGCAAAGCTCAGCGTCTGCGGGCGGTCGAATTCGAAGCCCAACCCGAACCGCCAACGCCCGGTGCCCAGCAGCAACTCCTGGTGAACCAGGTGGGCCCTGCCAGCCAGAACGGCTCGGGTCGGCGATGATCCGTTTTCTGTCTGGAAGAACTGGAAGGTCACGGCATCGCCGCAGGCCAAGCTTGGTCTCTGTTCGAGCAGCAGGTGGAAACCGCCGTCGCTGATATTGGCGGTGGAGGTCCGGATAATCGTGCCGCCGGTGAGGCAGGCAAGGACGGTCTCGAGATGCAGCAGCCGGCGCGGCCAGCGGCGGCGTTCCACCGCCTCGGTCATCCGATCCAATCTCACCCGCAGCGACTGGACGGCGGCTGCCGAATTCTCCCTCGCAACGCGTGTCAAAAGGTGATGGACCTCCCTGGTTTGCGGCGGCGGTCGGCTGGGCGTTCGGGAGTATAATCGGCGGGTTTGTCCGACGCAAGATTTACCTCAAAATCAGTACTGGGAAGGGGGAATTTGCGCTTGACCTGAGTTGGGCAGGGTATTAGAGTTTCGCACAGCTATCGAGTAGCTGCTGGTCGAACCCGGTGTGGACGGGGTTGGCAGGACTGGAAGATCGGTTGAGCCACCGCGTATTGGGGAGTCCCAGGGACGGGTTCACGTTTTTGTCTTCGGTCGCGTATAATATTCCGGCAGGAGCACTAGGGAAATTCCCGCCGAGGCTGTGCTGGTGAGTAGGAGAAAAGTCATGCGAGCGGAAAAAATCGTCAAGTCGGCGGTCGTCTGCGTCCCGGAGCTGCGGACCGGCGATCTCGAGGAAAGCGACTTCGTTCCCGTGGCCATTCCGGCGCGTTACGAGGATTCGGAACACCTCAAGTCGGACCTGGAGGCCCATGAGATTCCGGCGATGCTCGAGTCGGAGCGGCTGGCCGGCGATCTGAAGGGTTTGGACGGCGTGCCGGTTTTGGTGCCGGAGTGCCGCCTTGAGCAGGCGTCCCAGATCGTCGGAATGATCGAGTTGAACGCGTTGGACGACGGAGAGGAGTTCGAGGAAGAAGAGGAGGAAGAGGAAGAGATCGAGGAATTCGAGGAACTTGAGGACGACGACGAGTTCGACGAAGACCTCGACGACGAAGAGGACGATGAGGACTTCCTCGAAGAGGAGGAAGAGGAAGAAGAGGTCGAAGAGGAAGACGAGGACGAGGATCTCTTTTACGAGGACGACGAGGAGTTTTAGGAGGGTCGGCCAGCGGGTTGACCCTTGATCGGCGACGGAACGGGCAACTTGGGTAACAGGCAACGCAGTACGATGACAGAAACCGAGAAGAATCCTCAGGAGTCGGGGCAGCCGCAGGAGCCCCAGTCGCCTCAAAGCGCGAACGTGCCCGAAGGGGCCGAGCGGCGGCAAGGAGACCGGCGTCAGTCCGTGGTCGATCGCCGCACCGGACTCGACCGTCGCGCCGCGGCTGACCGTCGCGGAGGCGGCGATCGGCGCAGCGGCGGCGACCGGCGGGCCGACGTGCCCGACATGTACGAACGGCGCGGGCCGGGCATCCGCCGTTCCGAAGACCGCCGGGCCGCTGAAGAAGGCGAGATGACCGACGAGCAGTGGCATTTCCTCCAAGCCATCGAGGAGTACAAGCGGGTCAACAATAGGCCGTTCCCGACCTGGACGGAGGTGCTCGAGGTGGTCAAGAAGCTCGGCTATCGCCGGGCCGAAGGAGAAAACCCGCCACCGGAACCGAAGGCGGAGCAGTAGGCGATCATCCGGTCGCCGTCCGCAGGACCCACTGTTTCATAGCCGCTGATCTCTGGATGGGGATCACACGTCTCGTGCTTTTTCAGAACATTCGGGGCTGGCCGATAATGCGGACTCCGCGCTTGCTGTGCGTCGGTTCGGAGGCCTCTGGGGGAGATAGACATTCGACACGCCATTGGTCCATCACCTTCCTGTCCGGCGTCAGCATGATCCGTTCGCCGGGCTTGGCTGCGAATTCGATGACGCGGTCTTCGCACGAGCGGTCAAACCGGCCGTCGCGGTAGAGGAACGCGGCGGGCCAGGGGTTTTCGATCCGGCCGTCGCCGCCGCGAAGGCTTTCGACGGCGATCCACTTCGGTTGGCCACCCTCGATCTCGCCGGAGACGACGAACCCGCCGACCGCATGGAGCGTGAAACGCGCCGCCTGGCCGGCGGTGACGGCGGGCGCTACGCGAATAATCTCGTCGTGGCTCTGCATCAGGGACTCGTTCATCGCACAGGTCAGGACACCTGTGACCTCAAAGGCGAAGTGGCGGAACGGCTTGCTGGGCAGCGGGAATGACCGGTCCTTCGTCTCTCGATCCCAGACGCGGTTGGAGCGCAGAACCAGCGGCGAGTCCGGCCCGGTGTTCTCAGCGGGACCGTCGGAGAACATGCCGTTGTGGTACATGGCGGAATAATCGCCGAAGTCGCTCAGCCAGTCGGCCAGTTCCTCGCCGAGCCCGAGCCGTGCCATGACGATGGGCATGGGGTCCCAGGTGATGCTCATGGTCGCGTAGAGTTTGACCGTATTGACGGCGGCTTCGAAGAGCTGGCTGTCGCGGTCAGCCAGGCCCAGCACGTTGCAGGGGAACACCGCGGCATACTCGACGTACGGGAAGATGGTCTCGTGGCCGCTCATCTCCGGAGCGTCGGGAACGTACGGGTTGAGGCCCGCTGCGAGTTTGTTCAGGAACGAGTTGATCCGGTACGCCGGCCGATGATGAATGTGCGGCACCGCGTAGGCTTCGCCGACCTGGTATTCCTCGGGCTCATCGTAAGGAACCAGTGAGGTGAGGATCTCCTGGCGCTTCAGGCCATACCCCGCGGCGAACATCAGGTTGTTGCGGGCGGTCCGGCCCTTGAATCGTCCTCGCTTGATTTCGCGCGTCTTCGGATCGATGGCGCGCGGGTCGGCCTCGACGACCATGAACGGCGCCATGTGGTCGAGGATGTCCCGCCAGATTGTGCTGCGCTCGTGGCTGACCCCGGCAATATCAAGGGCTTCAAGAGTGGCCCGATAGAGGGCCTTGGCGCAGGCCAGTTCGGTCACGCAGTCGCGCAGCTCGGTGCCGCCCTCGTAGCCGGTGCCCTTGGCGGCGTGGTAGACGCCGTTTTCATCCTTCTCGAAAAGTTTTTCGAAAAAGATGCACGCGCCGACCATGTAGGGAATGGCGAAACGGCGGAGGAATTCGACGTCGCCGGTGTATCGGTACTGCCGCCAGAACTCCAGGGCGATCTGAGCGCCGGGCGTGTGGTTCCCCAGTTCGAGTTTGGAGTTGATCCCGCGGCGTTCGACCACGTCGGAGACGACGGCGGCTCCGGGCGGGGCATGAAATATCTCGGCTGCGTCGTGCTGGGCGTGAGGCAGGCCAGTGAATCGCCAGTCGAGATAGGCACGAACCAGCTCGTGGTGCCCCGCAGCGTTCAGCGGCCAATAGAGTTGCTGCTGGTTCCAGTGGAAAAAGAACCCCCACGCCTGGAAATCGCCGCTGGTGGTCCACAGGCCGTCGATGAACCGGCCGGGATAGCGGCCGCCCTGACAGGAGTTCAGGTAGTACATGATCAGGTGCCAGAGTTGATCAAGGTACGGTCGGCCGGTATCCATCAACGAGCGCAGCCAGAAGGCCTTCCACGCCTCGGCGTGAGGAGCAAAGAGCTTCTCGACGCCCGCGGCCCCGGCGGCGTTCAGGTGGCATTTCGCCTCGGCGATCGGGTCGCGATCCATCGGCGAGGTGATCGTGGCCAGGAGGGAGAAGGATTTCTCCGCCGATCCGGTCAGCGTGCAGGCACAGCGGTGGGCGCTCTGGCGGACCCAGTTGGCGGCGAGACTCTTCTCAGGAAGCACCCTGGCCCCAAGGGCAAACGTGCCGGTGTTGAGCTGATGCGTGACAAACAACGTGTTCTCACGGACCTTGGCAGCGGTACCCAAGAGGCCGAGTTCGGGGTTCGAACGGGTCACGCAATACCAGTGGTGGAACATCCGCGATCCAAACCGCTCAACCGCGATCTCAAGAGGTATGTCTTCGGGCAGGCGGCTGCGAACGGTCAGGCACAGCGTGTTCTCCTGGCGGGCGACAAATGCCTCCAGCTCGACCTCGCCCAGCGGGCCGCTGATCGTCGCCCGGATGGTGGCGTCGGCCAGCGAGATGCGTGCGCAGGCATCCTTCATGTAGAACAGGTCGAACAGCGGCTGGTGGAAGTCGATGACGATGCGGCCGCCGTGGCGAAGGGTGGTGCTGAACTCCTCCTGATCGCCGTCCCAGTTGCTGAACGGCTGATCGAACGCAGCGTCGTCCCACAGGTCGCACTTGTTAACCACGATCACGATGCGGGTGCGCTCGAACCAGAGCATCGCCCCCAGATCGCCGTTGCCGACGGCCAGACCGTTCATCGGGTCGTCGGGCGGGGTCAGATAGATCAGGTCGTGGCGGGAGATCCGCTGGGGCCAGGCGATCCGCCACTGTCCGTTCTTCGGGTCAAATGCCGAAGTCATTGTCCGACTCCTTTTCCGGATGAAGGGCTGTCAGTCTGGCAGGTCTTCCGGGTGAATGAAGGTCCCGCGAATCCACGCGACGCCCAGCGGCGGCCAGGTCATGTCACGGTTCCAGCGGGCGGTGTCGTCGGTGTAGTTGAGCACGAGAATGCGGCCATCCTCAAGCTGCGTCCATCCGGAGTAGCCCTGATCGCAGCCGGAGACGCTGGCTTCGACCTCGATCACGTGATCGAGCTGGTACTGGTCCGGGAACACGCCGTCGGCGGCCTTCCAGGCAACGCGGTAGTACTCGCCGCGTTCGTCGGCATACGCCGCCTCGATCCGCCGCCAGATGCTGTGGCCGGTGGCGGCGGGCGTGATGGTCGCGGGCGTGACGGAGGTCAGGTCGCCGGAGGGAAGGGCCTCGTCGTTGGCCGGCTGCGCCGCTGCACTCGACCGTTCCATCTCAGGCACCCAGTCGAAGGCGGCCTGCGAAGCTTCCGCCGCTTCGTTGCCGAACTCCAACTGGTAGACTGACGGTATGATCGGCGACCAAGCCAGTGGCGCAGCCTTCTGCACCGGCGGTCGGAACCGAATCCGTTCCTGGCCGTCCACGAAGACCACCGCCTGCCGATTCTCGCTGAGAATGCGGAGGGTATGGAATTGTCCCGGGGTCAGATCCACTCGCAAGGCCGGATCGTGGGCGAACTCGGCGTGGTCCGAGAAGATGCGCAGGCGTCCCACGTAAGGCACGCCGAGCGAGGCGGCGCGACCGCGGTTGGTCAGAACCTTCACCTCAACCGTCACGTCCAGGCGCGTCTCGGAGCCGTTGGGGCATCGCAGGACGTACTTGGTGAGCTGCCCGCGCGACCCGTCGCTTGCGATGTGCAGGCCGTCCGGGCCAAGCCCGACGGTTCGGCGGTCGTTGAAGTGTACCCCTACAGCCAACGGCGGCACTTGGGCGTCCGGGGTGTCAACGTGCGCCCACAAACCGATCGGTCCGTAGCAGGCCCGAAAGGTGGTCATGATCTGGCCGTCGCTCAAAAGCCCCGCGCAGGTCCGGCCGTGAATGCCGAACGGCAGTTCCTCAAACCGGCTCCAGGTACGGCCCTCATCGTCGGACCAGCACCGCACTCCCGGCAGCAGGCAATAGCCCTCACGGGCTACCAGCCACCATCGGCCGTCCGGAAGCGGCACGATACTCGCCTCGCTGACTCCTCGAGGGTTCTCCTCGAGGCTGTTGTACCATTGCCAGGTCTGTCCCTGATCGGGTGAACGGTAGAATTCGAAGACCTCGCCCCGTGTGCACTCGAAGGGCTTGCTCGGCGCCCACGTGCCGACGACCAACCACGAACCGTCGGACATCTCAGTGACCCGACTCGGCACGCAGCAGTCATGCCCGCCCGCCGCCACCGGATCAAGCCGGCCGACCTGCTTCCACGTGCGCCCGGCATCGGCGCTGCGGAAGAAGATGTTGTGATACGGATTGGCGTACAGATCGGCTGTCACCAGCAGCGAACCGTCACGCAGCTTCTGCAGGCGCGGGCAGTTGCCGCCGCCGTAGTGCAGGACCGTCGATCGCGGCCACGTCTGGCCCAGGTCGTCGCTGTGCCGCAGCCAGATTCGTCCGCCTCCGCCGTGGCCGGGGCCGTCGTTGTGCGTGGCGATCAGGCTGGTCGGACCGGTCTGGACCACGTCGGGAAAGCCCAGCCACCAGCCGGGCCAATAGCCGCTCCAGCGAATCACCTGATGCTTTGGCGTACGGGCCACCGTGACGTGACGATCCGCCCGTCGCCACAGCGAACGCATCGGCTGGTAACGCAGATCACAGGCAGGCTCATTGCTGGTATCTTCAAGCGCCTCTCCGTCGGGCCACGGTTCGCCTTGAACCACGAGCCGCTCAATGCCGGCGGCCTGGTCGAGCTGGTCGATCCGAGCACTGCCGATGGCCCGCACGGGATAGGCCAGGGCTGCGTCGACGGCCAAGGGAAACCACTCGTCGTCGCCCGCCCCGGCAACCCACGCGGTCAGTCGCTGCCGGTCGAGGTCGATGTGAATCTTGAAGTCATAGGCTGAGCCCGGCCGGGCGTACATACCGAAGTACTCAATCTCGCCGTTGAACAGGCCAGGCACGTAGTTGGCCTGGCCACGGGCGGAGGCGCGGTCGTCATCAACGATCCCGAAGGTCACAGCCTCGCAACGTTCGGCGTGCGGCGCCATGCCCAGCGTCACGGTCTGGCGGCACGCGGGTCGATCATCCACGAAGTCCGCTGGGTTCATGGCCAGCGGCCTGAAACGGCAGTAGACGTAGACCCGCCCGGAGACCTCGGGGAACTCGGCCCGGTGGACCCGCACCGGACAAACGAGGTTGGCGATCGGTTCGACCGGCAGACCCGGCTTGCCTCCGACGTAACGGGGGATGGTCATCTCGCCAGATTCGCCCTGGTCGGTTCCGACCACGAAAGGTCCCATTGGCTGTGACATCACGGAATTCCTGAAGAGGGGTTTGGTTGTTCCGGGCACGTGGCCTTCGCGTTCGTCCTACCAGACATAAAACCACAAGCCGGTGGTGAGGTAGCGCACGCCGAGTTCCAGGGCATCCGCTTTGCGCCGGAAGCTTGCGTGGCCGTCAGCGAAGACCGTGTTGGCCCCGGCCCCGAAGTCCGTCTCCAGCCACAAGTTCACATCGTCGGGATGGCCGCTGGGACTCCATCCGATCAGAATGTCGCTCATCAGGGCCTGCGCGACGGGATCGACAATCTCGGCCAACCTGGTTGGTAATTGCCCGACCGTCACGCAGAAGTTTTCGGTCATGAACCAGGAGTAGCCGATCATCTGGACTTCGTAGCCGCTGGAGATCCAATACCACGGCCAGTCGCCGGTTCCGCCGTCCCAGGCGACGATCTGGCTGCCGCTCCCGCCCGGCCAGGGCACCGAGGGGCTTGGGCAGTACAGCAGCTTGGGTGTCGAAATGTACCGCGGATGGAAACTGCCCGCGTCGCGATCGACCACGTGCCGCCGCAGATGCACCATGTGCTGGGCGGGAAAGTAGTGGATGCAGAACGTGCCGTCGTTGTCGTCGGCGTACAGCACGTGGGCCGATCCCAGGTTGTGCAACTGGCTCAGGCACACCGTCCGCTGAGCGCTGCGGCGGGCCTCGGTGAGGGCCGGAAGCAGGATCGCCACCAGCACCGCAATGATCGCCACGACGACCAGGAGCTCGATCAGGGTGAAACTGCGCGACCGCGGCATTCCGGCCTTCCGCGTTGTGGGCCCGACATGACGCCGGTTTGTCACCGCCATATTCGCGGACCTCGAAAGGGTTCAGTCGGTCAGCCCGTGG
>ENA-UOXR01002896-UOXR01002896.1-bioreactor-metagenome-genome-assembly--contig:-NODE-2896-length-15213-cov-167.231627_pt1 | contig 15213 bp, 12 predicted proteins | sample MGYA00238164_ERZ764825 | MGnify/ENA primary metagenome ERZ764825 (study PRJEB28920, sample SAMN05720171) | bioreactor metagenome | isolation source: Anaerobic biogas reactor | place...
CCGCCCATATTTTTCAACAGGTGGGGACAAGAGAGCTGAGATTGGGCGGGATCACTTGCCGGGTCTCATATATTCCTGGTGATGCCGATCTGGCCTTTTTTCCCATTCTCGCTCCCTGCCAGTTGACGATTCTGGGCAAGCCTCATCCGGGCGAGGCAGAGCTTGTGAACGCCCGCCATTCCATTGCCTGCCGGGTATCCGATTCCTCCTGGTCCATCGTCTATGTCATCCTGCCTCCGGGAGATCTCCCGGGACCCGGGGATAGCGGCTCAGCTCTGGTGCAGGATGAGAGAGTCGTAGGATTGCTTCTCTCCTTAAACATGCACACCTGCCGGGGAACAGCGGTCTCGGCGGAGATGATCGAGAGGGAGATCGGGAAATGATATTGGGTTCTTCGCTGTTTTCTATGCCACTATTTCGCTCTCGTTTTTTTGCCTCTGTCTCTCTGGTGAAATCGGGATGCTTGGACTTCACCACAAAGGAACAAAGGCACAAAGAAAATTCTCTGCCGTGCATTACCAACACAATTTAGCGAGGAGCCAAAATATTATGTTTTGCCTTTTCTTTCTGCACATGAAAATGTTTGTATTAATATATAAAACCTTCAACGGCTTGCCTTCATTGTATCCAAGCCTCCCCGGCGTTGAGGGGGCCCAGGGCATTAGCGCGGGAGGGCCGAAGGCCCGACTCGCGGCGTGCACAAAAAAAAACAGTCTGTGTAGATCAATCTTAGCCTTGATAATATCCCTGGATTTAAGAAATCGACCATGCCGATATCCAACATCATTCGAGCCTCTCAAAAAGCAGTTTAAACTTTCACCTGGGCCCGCCTGGCGAATTTTCCATTTAATTGCGTTATGATCAAGGCATCCCCAGGCGTTCCTTTATAGCCCTGATATCGGATTGCATCTGCCGGAAGTTCGAGGCGTATCCAGGCTGGATGTCTGCCCTCATGCCCTTGATCTCCTCAAGGGTCGCATCAGCAGTTTTTCGCGCTGCTCTGACCTCCTCAAGGGTCGCATCAGTAGTTTTTCGCATTGTTCTGACCTCATCGAGGGTTGCGTCAGAAGTTTTCCGCACCGCCTTCAGATCGTCTCTCATATCAAGGAGCAGCGGGATGGCCTTATCCAGCTGAACAAATGAGCAGAGCATGGCGACCTCGCTGGTTCGACCAACCTCGCCTTCGTAGGGCTCAGAGGTCACTTCAGTAACTTGAGCAAGCCCTGGCCTATCCTTCTCAATCTTTTTGAGGAATGCTTTGATTCGAGCCTCATCCCCTTCTACCAGGGCAATTACCTGTTGCCTGCCATCTCCTTCCCAGTTGTAGGTAGAAAGCCCTGGCAGAGCGGTTTTCATTGCGTTCTTGAGCAAGAACACTCGGTAGCCGATATCATGCACCATTGGACCGGCGAGAGTGATCTTGAGCTTCATTTTCAATCCTTATGTCCTCACTGTTATGAAAGGATTTGAGTGTAATCTTCTGGCTCCTGCTGCAAAAAGTACTTGTGATTTTTCGGAACGGCTGACTAAGCCTGAGTTCCTCCTCATTTAATACCACGAGCCCATGCCAGTCAAGACACCAGGTACACCCCGGCAACGATCAGTACAGTCGCCCCGATCTTCAGCGCAATCGTCCTGCCGTCTGAGTCCTCAACCAGCATCCCGGGCAAGAAGAAGCCCAGAATCAGCACATAGATCAGGGTGATGAAGGGCTGCAGAGCGGAGACGCTCGATACCAGGGCCACTGACCCCAGGGCATAGGCAAATATGAGCGATCCCCTTCCCAGGAAGTCGAACAGCTCATTCAAGAAAAGAATCGAGATCAGCCTCGGACCGGACCGGAAATAGCCCCCCACCTCGCTTCGAACCTCTCCTCTGGCCAGGAAGGCTAAGACCGCTATCAGACTGCCGAGCGACGACCAGACGATCAGATGCCACTCGGTCATGTAGTCGAGCAGGTACTTGGAGGCCAAAGAGTATGCGGCAGTGAAGACCCAGAAGACTGCCATGTACTTCAGAGCAGGGGAGATCCTGCCTCCTCCGGCGATTCTTCCAGGATGGGAGGCCGGGTGGTAGGAGATGAGCAAAGCGGCCAAGACCAGCAGGGCACCGCCCACATAGTCAGAGGGCCGCAGGGTCTCGCCTAAAAGGAAGAACTCCCCCAGGAAGACGAATACCGGAAATACGTAGACCTGGCCGGCAATCCTGCTCGTCTCCTCCACCTTGAGGGCGCGCAGGTACGCCGCCCAGAGGATCACCTGCACCACTCCGATGGACAGGGCATATAGGCTCTGAGGATAGACGAACTCCAGGCCGGCATAGGCCAGGACGGGCAGGAGGAATACCTGCTGAATCACCACCAGGACGAATAGATATGCCAGGGTATTGCGGACATACCTTCCCAGGTAGAACTTGTCTATGATCCCCGTGACCGCCAGGCAGGCGGCTCCAGCAATAGAGAATGCAAACCAGTCCACGAGGATCTCTCCTGCCTGAGGAAGGGTTATGGATTTCCCATATCTAGATTCAAATCTTACGAGCCCCTGGCAGTTGCTTTAATCAGGCTGTATAATGCCTCGTTCACGGGAACTGCGATAGAATGCTCCTCGGCCAGGCGGACGATATAGCCGTTTATTGAATCGATCTCCGTGGTCTTGTTCTTCAGGATATCCTGGAGCATGCTGCAGCTGTTCTCCCCCGTCTTCTCGGCCACGGAAAGGACCAACTCGAGGACAGCATCGGGATCGAAGTCCATTCCCAACTCTTGGGCCACTGCCACCCCTTCTCTGACCACTCGCTCCACTGTGCCGCCCAGCACCTCGGATAAGATGATGCCGTTTTTTTGCCGGGCCAGGGCAGCGATGGGGTTTATCACTGAGTTGATAAAGAGCTTATTCCATTGCTGCCTCTTGAAATCTCCTGAGAACTCGATTTGAAATTCCCGGTCTTCGAACCGGGCTTTCATGAACTGCTCCAACTCCAGAGGGAGATTCTTTTCGATAACCGTCGTACCTTTGCCCTTCAGCTCAATTTTGCCCTCCCTGGCGAGCTTGACCCCATTGGATGTGATCCCCTCAATAATCCTTCCAGATGCTTGGGGGACCTGAGACTCGAAAAGCTCCCTGTTCCCCATGCCGTTCATCAGCAGGAGGAAAAGGGCGTTTTTCAGCTTACCATCGAGGAGGCCCGATTGGACGAGCTCCTGGCAGAGCTTCTCCAGCGAATAGGTCTTGACGCATATCACCACCAAATCCGGATGAAAGTCCGATCTGCCAAGCTCTTCAAGGTCGGTGAACAGGTGACCGAAATAGACCAGCGTCTTGCCATCGGGAGCCTCCACCTCCAGGCCCTCGGAGCTGATCCTCTCCATATGCCCCATTCTTCCCAGCAGAGCCATATTCTCCACCCCGCCACCATCTGAAGAATGCGCATCGGAGAGCAGATAACCCATGAGGGAGCCTATCGCTCCTGCTCCGTATATCAGGATATTTTTAGGTTCAATTTTATTATCGATCATTGAGCTCACCCCTCTCACTCTATCACCTCCTACTCTGTCATCCCTCATTCTAGAATCTTCCTGAAGCTCAACGATGCAAGGGCGAAGACCACCATATCGAAGACCAGTATGGCCAGCACATCTACCAGAATGTTGCCCAGCTCCCCGCTGATCATCAGGCCCCTTATCGCATCCACCGCATAGGTAAGGGGATTGAGCACGGCGAACAGCTGCAGAGCAGAGGGCATCATATCTATGGGGTAGAGGGCATTGCTGGCAAAGAAAAGAGGCATGATCAGGGCCTGGCCCAGCCCCATGAACCTCTCCCTGGTCTTCATGATGGAGGCAACCAGGATGGAGATGGCAGCAAATCCTCCCGAGACCAGAAATAGGATCAGAAATGCTGCTGCTATGTAAAATGGATTGGCTATGAATTTAACCCCCAGCAGTATGGCAACGGGGAATATTATCAGGGCCTGGACTACCGCTCGCACACCGGAGGCAATCGACCGGCCGATGACCGTGGCATAAATGGAGGTGGGTGCCACAAGAAGCCTCTTTAAAATTCCAGTCTCCCTCTCCCAGACGATTGTCAGGCCATAGAATACAGAGACGAATATGGTGGACTGGAGCAGCACACCTGGCGTGATGTAATCGATATAGGGCAGCCCGCCGGTGGGTATGGCATTGACCCGGCCCATGATCGTTCCGAAGACGCCCAGCCACAGTATGGGCTGCACTGCCCGGGTGTAGATCTCGGTGCGGTCATGCCTGAGCCTTCTGATCTCCAGCTCAATCATGGCAAACATCTCCCTGATCGAATCATCTAGAGCCATATTAATCATGCCTGCAGTGCTTTTTCGGCCGGGTCCTCTCCCTTGCCTTTGAAACGGATTGCACCGGCGTATTTGAGGAATACGTCATCCAATGTAGGCTTGGCAGTGCAGATTCTCTTCAGGGATACGCCCTCGTTCCTCAAGACATCCAGGATTAAAGGCAGTTTGGTCTCCGAGTCCTCGACCACTATCTCCAGGTGGGAGTTATTATTGATTGCACCCCGGACAAATGCCAGATCCCTGATGCTCTTCAGAACCTGCCCATCGATCCTGCCATCTGGATAAACCTGAATGATCTCGCTCCTTAAAGATTGCTTGAGCTCGCTTGCCGTTCCGGATTTCACAATGCTGCCCTTGTTTATTATGGCTATCTCATCGGAGTAGAGGTCTGCCTCATCCATATAATGAGTATTGAAAAATACTGTAGTGCCATACTCCTTCTTGAATGAGATCAGGTTCTCCCAGACTGCCTTTCTTGCCGACGGGTCCAGGCCTATCGTCGGCTCATCCAGAAATAGAATCTTGGGCCCAACCAGAAGGGCGCAGGCGATCTCCAGCCGTCGCACCATCCCTCCGGAGTAGCTCTTGACCATTCTGTCCGCCATCTCCTCGATGCCCATGCTCTGCAGTGCATCCTGTATCCTCTTCTGCCTCATTCCAGCTGGAACGCCATAGATCTTGGAATAGACCAGCAGATTCTCATATCCGCTGATATCCAGCCAGACGCTGGTCTCCTGAGGCACATAGCCGATGATCCTTCTTATTTCTTGACCATTCCGAACCGCATCCAAGCCGAAGATGGATGCTTGGCCCGAGGTCGGCCTGATCTGGGTGGTCAGTATCCTCATCAAGGTGGTCTTGCCAGAACCATTTGGACCGAGAAAGGCGAAGACTCTGGTTGCCTCTACCCTCAGATCGACCCCGTCCAGGGCTCTGATCTTGCCGTTATAAAGTTTAAAGAGCCCTCTTACATCAATTGCAGCTGTCACTTCATCCACCAATAACCAATATCCAGGAGCCTGCCCCGCGTTCTGTTGGGGCATTGCGTTAGGGTTTTTTGATCCTGCGCCACTGATCCGCCATGTACTATTTGCCGCTTCTGCCAAGATGAAATACCGTGGAGCTTCTAAGCTCAGCCACTGAAGATCTGCTCTGCCCGATTCATCTTCGCCATGACCAGCTTTCTTGTCGCCTCCTCTTGGGGATGGAGCATCACCTGATGGGAATTGCCGATCTCGATGATCCTCCCCGTCTCCATTACCGCAATTCTGTCTGCCACCTTGAGGGCGATCATGAGGTCATGGGTGATGTAGATCATGGCGAACCCCTGGGAGTTCTGCAGCCCTTTTAGCAGCCGGAGGATATTGGAGGCAGTAGACACGTCCAAAGATGAGGTGACCTCATCGGCAATCAGGAGCTTGGGGCTCATTATCAGTGCCCGGGCCAGGGCCACCCTCTGCCTCTGTCCGCCGCTCAGACTGGAGCAGAACCGATTCAGGAAGGCCTCTGAAGAAGGCAGGCCAACCGATGCGAGAGCCTCTTTCACCAGCTCGATTCTCTCCTTTTTATCCTCCAGATGGTTGATATCCAGAGGCTCTTTCACTGTATCCAAGACGGTTAACCTGGAGCTGGTGGAGTTGACCGGATCCTGGAAGACGATCTGAATCCCGCCATATTTGGACCCATATCTTTCTCCGTTCATCCTGTTGCCTCTGAAGTAAATCTCCCCAATCCCTGAGCCCATAACCCCGGCCAGCATATGAGCGAGAGTCGACTTTCCCGAGCCCGTTTGGCCGACGATGGCCAGGACCTCTCCCTCCTTGATGTCCAGACAGACATCTTTTACCGCATCCAGCACCCCTCCATCAGGAAGCCGGTAGCTGTAGTTCATCCTGGAGGCGAACAGAAGGGTGACAATACCGCCCAGATGGCAGGCCACCTCTCGCTCGCTGTCCAAGGGCTTCAGGTCTGGACAGCTGCTCTTACATATGCCCTTTCTCTGGGTGCAGCGGGAGTAGAAGGGGCAGCCCTGCACAATTCCTGTCGGTGCCTCTCCCGGTATTCCCCATAGATCCCGGTAGAGGAAAATGCCAGGCGTGGAGTTGACGAGCCCCCTGGTATAGGGATGCAGAGGACTGTCTATCACCTTATTCGTATCTCCCCTCTCCATTGCCCGTCCAGCGTACATCACCATCATGCGGTTGCTCAAGGAAGAGATAAAGCCGATATCGTGTGATATCAGTATCATGCTGTATCCGCACTCCTTCTGCAGCCTGACGAGAAGCTCGCCTATCTCCACCTTAGTGAATGCATCCAGGGCTGATGTCACCTCATCCAGGATCAGGATCTCGGGCTGGCATGATAGAGCCATGGCAATCAGCGCCCTCTGCCTCATGCCGCCGGAAAGCTGATGAGGATATGCATCCAGCCAGACCGGATCCAGCCCTACCTGGGAGAATAGCTCGGTGCATCTCTTCTTTGCCTCGCTTTTTCCCAGTCCCAGGTGCTTTATCATAGGCTCGCTTATCTGCTCTCCCACTCGCATGACCGGATTGAGGATCTCAAGACTGTTTTGAAATACGATGGAGATGCTCTTCCAGCGGATCAGATCTCTATCCTCTTGCGGCATGGCATTGAGATCTCTGCCCTGGAAGAGTATCGAACCCTTTATGGATGCATTCTCAGGAAGAAGCCCCATGATGGCCAGAGCAAGTGTGGTCTTGCCGCTTCCGGATTCACCTATCACCGCAAGCATCTCTCCTTTCTCCAGGGTAAGGCTCAGCCGGTCTACCGCCCGGCAGCCACCAGCTGATTCACCCTCCGATGAGCTATCGGATACCCCACCGGAGGTGCAGTCTGTTTTGTATTCAATGGATAAATCTCTGATCTCGAGTAGCCTCGTCATGAGCGGCCTCCCGTCCTCAGCCTTGGATCGACGACCCTTTCCATATCCCGGCCGATGAATGCCAGGCAGAGGAGGAGAAATATCAGCGCTACTAATGGGGGGATAAGCCACCACTGCCAGTAAGGGGTAAAATAGATCGACCGGAAGCTGGTGGAGTAGTGGAGCATCATGCCCCAGCTCTTGGATGTCGGATCCCCCAGCCCCAGGAATGCCAGACCTGACTCGGCCACAATGGCATAAGATGCGATATTGAGGATGCTCACGAACAGCAGTGGCAGGACCTCGGGCATGATATGCCTCCTGATGACATAGGCAGGGCTGGCTCCATTGAGCCTGGCGGATATTATGTAATGCTGCTTTTTCATGGCCAGAGCGGAAGACCTGACAATCCTGGCGGGCTTGGCCCAGCTGAGGAGGACAAGCACCAGTATCACATTGACGATGCTGGGATTGAGAAATGCGGCAATCACTATCAGCAATGGAAAGCTGGGCAGAGCCATGGTGATATCGATTGCTCGGAGGAGAAGCTTATCCCAGTTTCCTCCCATATAGCCGCCCAAAAGCCCCAGAACTCCTCCTCCAACCCCGGATAACAGCGCCACTGCCAGGCCTATGATCAGGCTCATACGCGCTCCGTAGCATATTCCGGACCAGATGTCCATTCCCAGCTCGTCCGTTCCCAGAATGTGCTCTGGCCCCGGCGGCTCCAGAGAGCCTCCAGATATGGCTGACGGCTCAAAGTTGGTAACTAATGGGGCGAATACTGCCACAAAGACGATGAGAAACAGGCCGAGCAGAGCCGTCTTTCCTGCTGTCGTGAAGCTGCTTGCCGTTTTGCATATCGATCCGGAAAGGTCCTGCCAGAGGCTATGGTTTTTTTGGAGATTCTGGAGGCTGCGATGGGAATAGCCTGACAGGCCTTGATGGAAATAGCCTGGAAGATGTTGATCCATATAAGCATGTAGATGATCTTGCAGCCAGAGACTGCCGCATTTCAGGGCAGCCCTCAGCACAGGTGCATTCTTCTGGGGATTACAGGAGTCGAAGGTCATGCCGCCTCATAGCTTGCCACTCTTGGGTCCAGATGCTCGTAAATGATGTCCACCAGATAGTTGACTGATAGAATGCTCACCGCCATGATGAGCATGATCCCCTGGATGAGGGGGTAGTCCCGGGCAACTACCGCTTCTCTGAGGAGACTTCCCACACCGGGATAGGAGAAGACATTCTCCACCAGCACCGATCCGCCCATGAGCATGCCGACCATGAATCCAACCCTGGTCACCACCGGGAGCAGTGCATTGCGAAGGGCATGCCTCGTCCAGACCAACCGATCTCCTATTCCCTTGGCCCTGGCCGTTCTGATGTAATCCTTGGTCATCACCGTGACCAGGGTATTCCTGACCAGCAGGTAGATGCCGGTCAGCTGGGTGAGAGCGAGGGTGATTACGGGAAGAGCGGCATGATAACAGACGTCCAAGGCCATATCAAGCGGCCCGGAGTAATGGACGAAGGGCGTTACTGCTCCTGCCAGGGGAAAGATCTTCAGCCGGACGGCAAAAGCCAGCAGGATGATCAGGCCGAGCAGAAATGAGGGAATCTCAGCAAAGCTGATCAGGCCCAATAGCAGGAATTTATCTCCCGCCTTCTCTCGATTCCTGGCGGAGAAGAGGCCGAGCAGCACACCTGAAATAGCGCTTATGACCGTCGCCCCCACCACAATCAACGCCGTCCAGGGAAGGCGCAGCCATATCGCTTCAATGACTGGCACCTTATAATAGATGCTATTGCCCAGATCCCCTCTGGCCAGGGAGCCCAGATAGCTAATGAACTGCTCATGTAACGGCCGGTCCAGTCCGTAGTAACTCTTGAAATACTCCCTCTGCTCTTCGGTTAGAACGGACACAATCTCATTTTCTGTGTCTGCGGACAGGATCAGAAATGGGTCCCCAGGCATCATCCTGGGAAGAAAAAAATTCAGCACGAGGATGATGAAAATGACGGTAGCATATTGCATCAACACGGCCTTTCTATCCCTTGACCTCATCTCTTATACCCCATCAGAACTCAAAACCCATCAGAATCCAGTTATTCCGTCATCAATTGTCAGATATCTGATCCTTCTTCCAGACCATCACGCCAATTATACTATCAGATGTGGATTGGCACATGCCGTTTTCCGCTCTCTTTTCAAAGTACTCTCCGATCAGGCCCTTCATCTCCTCGTCAATGCTCTTGCTGCCGCTGAAAAATCCGCATACTGTCTCCACTGCCTCCTCCACGGTCTCATCGTTCTTCCAGGTACTCTTGGATAGCTTTATGATGGGCCGGTAGTCCTTTGAGTAAAGATACATGAACGGCAAGGAAAAGCCATAGCCACCATCTGGATACTTCTCACCAAAGAGCATCTGATAGAGCTCGTAGTATGATGGATCCCATTTCCTGGCGACGAAGTTGCTGTAGTAGCATATATTCTTCGAAGCATCTATCATCTTTTCAAAGGAATCAGGACCATCGATACCGGGGGTCATGGAGGCAACGACCAGGTCGAAGCGGCCCCGGAATCCCTGTGAATCGATATCGATGTCGCTCCAGCCGGAGAGAATGGTCTTCTCGATGTTCAAGCCCTCTTCTGCCGCGTTCTTCTCCAAAAGCTTAAGCATCTGCTCTGATATGTCAATCGCTGTCACCCTTGCCCCCAATCTGGCAAGGGGCAGGGCGAGGGTTCCTGGCCCGCAGCCGATATCCAGAACCTCGGCTCCATCCAGAGATAGGCCGGTGCTGGCTACAAGATCGAAGAACTCATCTGATCTCTTCTGCTTCTTCTCTTTAGAGATTGCTCGTGAGTATCCCTCTGCTCTCTTGTTCCAGAAGAGAGCGGAATGAGGCCCTCTTCTCCTGTTTTGAACCAAGCTTTTCCAGTGCTCAGCCAGATGAGCAGTATTTTCGCTTGCGCTTTTCATCGCATCAATTCCCCAATTCGCTGCGGTCAAGATACGACAGCTTGCTGTGAGTCATCTCATGATGGTCGAACATATTCATCCAGCCATCATAGACTGCCGGACGGTAGGCATTGTAGCTGGCAGTATAGTAGAGGGGAATGCTCGCCACGTCTTCTACCAGGGCCTCCTGGATCTGGTAGACGATCTCTTTGCGCTCATCCTCATCGCTCTCACTTAGCTGAGCCAGACAGAGTTCATCCACCTCATCGTTCTGGTACCCGGTGAGCGGCCTTCCGTGGCTTGCGCCCTCTATGCCGAATGACTCGCCGCAGAACTTGGTCCTCAAATAGTCGGCATCTGCTCCCCAGCCACCATAACCATTGATACCTATCTCATAGTCACCGCTGGCGAGCTTTGCATCTCTGGACTTGCCCTCGATCGCCTGGATGTTGACACTGATCTTGGCTTCCTTCAGCCTCTCTTTGACCAGCTCGCCGATTCTCGCCTGGTCGCTGGAGAGGGTTATGGCGAAGGAGAGCTCTTGCCCGTCCTTGTCCATGATTTCATTGCCATCGCTGTCCGTCCAGCCGGCCTCTTCCAAGATATTCACCGCCTTGGCGGCATCATGCTCATACTGGGGCAGATCTGGGTTGTACCAGATATGATCCTGGGGCAGGATTCCCATGCTTCCAGGCTTGCCAGCTCCTCTTCCGATCTTCTCCACCAGCTCCTCCCGGTCAATGGCATAGGCGAATGCCTGGCGCACGGCCCTGTCCTTTAAGATCGGGTTCTTAGCCATGTTGAATGTCAGCTCATAGCCCCAGATGGCTGGTTGCTGGAAGATGTAGACCTCGGGGTCGCTCTTGAACATATCCACCAGGTCTGCGGACAGGCCCACAAAGTCGATCTCACCCTGCTGGAAGGCCACGGTAGCATCGCTGACGGGCACGAACTCGATGGTCTTCACCCTTGGTGTCGGGCCCCAGAATTTCTCGTTGGCCACGAACTTGTAGGTGCCATGTTCTTTGTTGTATTCCTCAAGCATGTAGGGTCCGGTACCAATCACCGCTTCAGAAGAGTCGAATGTATTGGGATCGTCCACATCCGCCCAGATGTGCTCGGGAATTATCCGCACTGAGGCTATCTCGTCCAAGAAGGGGGCCATGGGCTGGTTGAGGGTGAACTTGATGGTGTGCTCGTCGATCACCTCCATTTCCAAGACCGATGAAAGGTCATAGGCCGAGGTTGGAGAGTGCTCTTTCTCGTATTCGATGGTGAATTTGACATCATCGGCGGTGAAGGGCTCATTATCCTGCCAGGAGACGCCATCTCTGAGATGGAATGTGTATTCCTTGCCATCGTAGCTGATATCCCAGCTTTCTGCCAGCCAGGGAATCAGGCCCTTATCATCCCTCTCGATCAAACTATCGAAGATCAGATTCACCTTGTATATTCCCGGTCCGCGAGGATAGTGCATGAATGGCGTCGGATAGCCGTAGTCTCCGCCGCTCAAGTGAATGGTGTCCACGATCAGGGGAGATGATCCCTTTGCATCGCCTGATTGGGCCAGGCATGGTGGACAGATCGAAGCCATGCAGCTACAGGCAACTATGATTCCAATTAGAAGGCCTCTCCACGAATTGCTGAGCTTTATGCCTAGAAAATTTTTCATCTTCATCCCTCTCTTCTTTTCAACCTCATTTGACATTCTAATTTTTACAATTTATTACAATTATTTGCTATAGTAATTGCTTCACTACAATAGATCATGGATTAGATTTAATCTTTATTAACTTTTCTGTAGAAAATGGATTTAAATATGGCAATAATACCAAATACGTATCACCTGATAATGGTCCATTATGTGATTTATTTAGCCATTACTTGCACGAGCTCTACGGAGGACAGCCAACACCCAGCATCGAGCAATTTATGCTACAAATTTAAAGATAAATCTTAAATAGACTGATGTCAATTGCATAGGATCAGAGGAATTCGTATGAAAATGAGGTATCAGACAATAACCATGGTCCTTCTCCTGGCTCTGGTTCCGGGATTGGCCATGGCGGACAATGCATTAATGGAAGCGCTGGGAGGCAAAGCCGCCCAGAAGGCGATGCAGGATCTGGGATTCGAGAAGGGAGATGCTAATGTCCTGGCTTTAACCGATGCCGGGCATGCCATCGTCGATGGCCAGACATCTCAAGCCGCGATCAAGGGAATCACAAATGAGAGCGGAAACAGCATCGGCGATGGAAACCTTTTCAGGCCTCTGCGCGCTCACTGGAAGCCCCTCTGGTTCTACTTCTTCGATAAATCCACCGGCGAAGCAGTGTATCTGGAGGCAAACTCCGAGGCCCTGAGCAAGAGTCTCGATGAGTTTCTTGACTTGCCGGACGATCAGATATTCAGCAAGATATCAAAAGCCAATGTGGACATAGAATATCTGCAGAACCATACCGATGAAGGCAATGTCACCTTCAACGATAAAGCCTTCAACGGCAATGAGTTCGGACTTGTGGCAATGTCCAATGTCTGGGCAAGGGGAGCATCCTATGACTTCCTCCAGGCCACTGCATTCCACGACCATCTCTGCCCCGGAGTCACCAGCGGCCTTCATATCGCTGAGTTTGTCGAGGAGAAGCTGCCGATAACCAATAGCAGCGAGAGCTATAAGGTCATCTCATGCCCCAACTGGTGCAAAGAGGACCTATTCCAGATGCGCTGGGATGCCACTCCAGGAAAGAGCGGCATGTTTGTGATGGCCCTGACGGATGCCGAGAAGAAGGCAGTGCCCAACGTCGCCGGCATCTACATACGCTGGAATGATACTGCCAAAGAGGGTGATGCACTGGTGCTGGCCTACAACTTCAGCGCTGTGGATCTGCCAAAGTGGACAGGCCCCTCCTGGGGATCGAAGATATACCAGGACATCGTCCTCATGCCATATGAAAATAATCCAGAGGCGTTCATAACCGTCCTCAAGGAATTCAAGGTGGATGCTGCCAAGCTGGCTAATCTCCAGAATGCCGGCATGCATCCTCTGAAGGTTGCGGGCGTGATGTGAGACAAAAAAAATGAAAACCGGCCACATAGGTTAGCTGCCTTGCGGCGGCTGCCTACTTTTTCTTTACTATAAGAATCTATTCCCGAGAATATAGGAGAAATTAAGATGCTGAGAAAGAATGGTGCAATCATTGAAAGGTGGCGTTACCCTGTGAAATTCCTCCTTTCGCCTTTATTTGCAGCCGCAGGCTTGCTGCTCCTATTATGCAGCACATCAATAGCAGCCGATGAAACGATAGATGTGCTCACCATCGCCGACCCAACCGGGGATTGGGGATTTCCTTCGCCCTACGGTCACTACTCGCGCGGGCCGGGATATGTCAGGATGAGCATGATCTTCGACACCCTCGTCTGGAAGGACCAGAACGGCTACGTTCCTGCTCTGGCTGAAAGCTGGCAACTGGAAGATGACGCTTATGTCTTCAATCTGAGAAAGAACGTGTCTTGGCATGATGGAGATCCCTTCACCGCCAAGGATGTGGTCTTCACCATCAACTACATCAAGGAACATCCCTATCAGTGGGTCAATTCAGAGCCGGTTAAGGGTGCAGAGGTGCTAGACGATTATACAGTGAAGCTCTATCTTAACAAATCATATGCCCCCTTTATAGATATGGTGGCAGGAACCCTTCCCATCCTCCCCGAGCATATTTATAAGGACGTGAGCAATCCAGAGGAGTTTCAGGATGACATAGCAATTACTGGCACTGGACCCTACAAGCTCTTGGACTATGATAAAGCCCAGGGGACGTATCTTTACGAAGCCTTTGACGACTACTACTTGGGTGCACCTAAAGTGAAGCAGCTCAAGTTCGTAAAGGTCAGCAGTGAGATGTCTGCCTCCGCATTAGAGAATGGCGACGTTGATGCGGCCAACGTTCCTCCCGAGATGGCGGACAGCCTGAAGCATAAAGGATTCACGGTTCTCAAGGGGTCCCACGACGGCATCACCAAGATCATGGTCAACCACAAGAATGAGCCCTTCTCCGATGCCAGGTTAAGACAGGCCCTTTATTATGCCATTGATAGGCAGGCTCTGGTGGATACGGCTCTTCGCGGCTACGGCATCATCGCCAGCTCCGGTCTCTTTGCCCTGGACAGTGAATGGTATAATCCCGATGTGGAGGAGTACAAATATGACCCGACAAAGACTGAGGAGCTGATGCTCGCCCTAGGCTACTCCAAAGACGGTCAATACTTCTCCAAGGACGAGGAGGCCCTGGAGATGGAGATGCTGGTCACTGCAACGAATGAACGCGCCGGAGAGATGATTAAGCAGCAGCTGGAGCAGGCCGGATTCAAGGTAACCTTGCGAAGTGTTGACTCCAAGACACTGGACAGTCTGGTTGGCGAGTGGAATTTCGACCTGGCTTTGAACAGCCATGGTGGAATGGGTGGCGACCCTGAAATCCTGAATAGGATCATAGGCGAGGGATATACCTTTAACAGCGCCCGATACATTGAGAACCGGAAGCTTAACGATCTTCTGGATCAGGAGGTCTCTGAGATGGATCCTGTCAAGCGGAAAGAGTTGGTAAACGAGGTTCAGAAGGTCTATGCACAGGATCTGCCCGCCTTGCCCCTTTACTATTCAGATTCGTACTGGGTTCATGATGGCAAGGCGGATATGTACTACACCAAGCAGGGAGTCGCCAACGGCATACCTATCGCCCAAAACAAGTTGTCTTTTGTAAAGTGATACGAAACTCAGGAGGCGAGCGCGCGGAAATTTGCTCGCCTTTTTTTATCCGAGGAATTGAAAGTGAAACGGCGGCAGCGCACCCACGCCGCAAGCGGCGGGGCATCCGAGGCGCTGCCGCATGAAGTTGGAGCCAGGCCAAGCAGATCTGAGCCTAAATTGAATACGCATGCCCTTTATCCCAGCCGCAGCGAGCTGCGGGGTATTACGTTTAAAAATAAAGAGAGAATGTTGCAGGAGATTGTCATGATCTTGAAACCCAATCAAAG
>ENA-UOXR01002897-UOXR01002897.1-bioreactor-metagenome-genome-assembly--contig:-NODE-2897-length-15209-cov-16.994919_pt1 | contig 15209 bp, 14 predicted proteins | sample MGYA00238164_ERZ764825 | MGnify/ENA primary metagenome ERZ764825 (study PRJEB28920, sample SAMN05720171) | bioreactor metagenome | isolation source: Anaerobic biogas reactor | place: USA:Washington...
AGCCCGAGAGTGAAACCGCCCTTGCCAAGCGCGCGCCTGTCAAGCTATACTTGGAGATGCAGCGCGGCCAAATGGACGCCTGCCAGCAGGTTCTCAGCCGCAGGCCAGGCCATATCCCGGTCTACGTGAAGCTGTCGGGGGAAAAAGGCACCTTCCTGGCGCCCCGCTCCTGGTGGCCCCAGGATGAGGCAGCGGCAGCAAGAGAACTGGCACAGATATTAAGCATTGAACAGATCAAGGTGGTGAAAAAACAACATGAATGAAATGCGTTTAACAATACCCGCCGGGCGGGAATGGGGCCTGGTGGTTAAAACCGCCATCGGGGCCGCCGGCTCCCTGGCGGGGCTCTCCCTGGATGTGATTGACGACCTGCGCACCGCGACCGACGAGGCCTTTGAGCTGCTGGCCAACCAGGAGCGCCTGGTGGAGCAGGTTACCCTCATCACTTCAGTGGACATGGGCATGTTCAACCTGTCCCTCAGCGCCCACCGGGCGGAACACAACACCAGCTGCCAACCCAGAGACCCTGAGATGGCGCAGCTGATCATTGGCACCCTGGTGACCGATGTCAAATTGGAGGGGGATGGATGCGGCGTCTTCAGCGTCACCATGGCGCTGCCGGCAGGAACAAGGTGACCTATGAATGCAGACACAATCCACAACACCGCGATGGCCTTCGCGCTGGACCCGACGCCTGAAAATATGGAGGTGGCGGTAGAGGCGGCCCTGCCGCTGTGCTACGCCATTGCGGCGCGCTTTACCGGCCGGGGCATCGATCTGGAGGATCTGCGCCAGGTGGCCTCCATGGCGCTGGTCAACGCCCTCAGGGGCTTTGACCCCCACCGGGGCCTGCGCTTTACCACCTACGTCACCCCCACCATCACCGGCACCGTGCGCAACTACATCAGGGACCGGGCGCAGATCGTGCGCACCCCCCGGGGCCTTCGGGAACAGGGCATGCAGATGGACCGGGCCATGGAGCGCCTGGTGCAGACGCTGCGCCGGGAGCCCACGGCGGAGGAGCTGGCGGGCCATCTGGGCTGGCAGGTGGAGCAGGTGCTAAGCGTCCACGCCTCCCGGGAGAAGGCCCAGGTTTCCTCCCTGGACGCCCAGGATGACGAGGGCATGCGCTTCTTTGACCATCTGGGTCGGGATGAAAAGGGCTATGAGGATTTTGAGGTGCGGGAAGACCTGCGCCAGGCCCTGAGCACCCTGTCGGAGGACGAGCGGCAGCTGATCCGCCTGCGCTTTCAGGAGCAGCTCTCCCAGCAGGCCACGGCCAAGAAAATGCGGCTGACCCAGATGCAGGTGTCCCGTATGGAACGCCGGGTGCTGCGCACCATCAAAGACGTGATGCAGTCGGTGTAACCGATTGGACAAGGCCAAAAAGCAAGCCTTACCCCAGCGCCTGGTGGCCCTGGGCCTGGCGGATGATCAAAAAATGGCCCAGGCCCTCATCATGGCAGGCAAGGCCCTGGTGAACGACCGGCCCGCCCGGGCCGGCATGCAAGTTTCGCCGGAGGATCAAATCCGGCTGCGGGGTGAAAAATCCCCCTATCTGGCAAAAGGCGGGCTGAAGCTGGCGGGCGCCCTTCGCCGCTTTGAGATAAGCCCCGCGGGGCTTATCTGTCTGGACGCGGGGGCCTCCACCGGCGGCTTCACGGACTGCCTGATCAAACACGGCGCCAAAAAGGTCTACGCCGTGGATGTGGGCTATGGCCAGCTGCTAGGCAGCCTCAGGCAGGACCCCAGGGTGGTCAACTTAGAGCGCACCAACCTGTCGGACCCTGTTCTTTTGGCCCTTGAGCCCCGCCCCTCTTTTGCCACCTGCGACCTGAGCTATCTGTCCCTTAAGGAGGCGGTGCCCGTCTACCAGGGGATTATGGGGGGCCGGGGCCGGCTTGTCTGCCTGGTGAAGCCCCTTTTTGAGGTGGACGACGCCCAGGCCCGCCGCAGCGGGGTGATAGAGGACAAGGCCTACGCCCCCATGCTGCGCGATTTGGCGGCCTTTATGAACTGCCTTCCCGGCACAGGCGTCATGGATGTGTGTGAAAGCCCCCTAAGGGGCAACGCGGGCACGGTGGAATTTTTCTTCCACCTTCTTTTTGACCAGGGCTTAAGCCCGCCCGCCCTGGAGGCGAAAATCGCGGCAAGCGTCAAACGGGCCCTAAGCGGGCCCCGGGAGAATGCGGATGTTTAAGCTGGACGAGCAGGCGATCATGTTTGGCGCCACGGCGGTGGAGAACCTTTTCTTTACCGAATACCTTCCTGACGCCAGCGGGGACCAGGTGAAGGTCTACCTCTGGGGGCTGTATCACAGCCAGCGGGGCAGCGCTGACTACAGCCTGAAACAAATGGCCCAGGACCTGGGCCTGGAGCCCGCCCAGGTGGAGGCGGCCCTGCGCTATTGGGAGCGCCGACGCCTGGTGGAGCGGGTGAGTGACAAGCCCTTAAGCTACGTCTATCACAGCCTGGGCCAAAGGGTTTTGACCGGGCAGGACGGCATGCAGGACGACCGCGCCTTCATCCTTTTTAACGACGCCGTGTATGCCCAGTTTGACGGCAGGCGCAAGCTGCGCCCCAATGACATCGCCCTGGCCTATGAATGGGTGCAGGATCTGGGCCTGCCCCAGGAGGTGGTGCTGATGCTGCTCAACTACTGCGCGGACACCCGGGGCAGCAACTTCTCCTTTAAAAGCGCCCAGACCCTGGCGGTGGCCATGCGGGAGGACGGGGTGATGACCCCGGAGGAGGCGGAGAACTACCTCAGCCACTCCAAGCGCACCCACCAGGGCGCCCGGGCGGTCTTAAGCCAATTCAACCTACGGCGTCTGCCCACAGAGCCGGAGCTGGCCCTTTATCGCAAGTGGAGCCAGGAATGGGGCTTTGACGAGGCCGCCATCATCGCCGCCTGCCAGGAGACCGTCTCCGCCAACCACCCCTCCTTCTCCTACCTGGACCGGATTTTGGACCGGCTGCGCCGCCAGGGCGGCACCAGCGCCAAAGAGGTGCGGGGCAAGCTTGAGGAGGACAACCGGGACGCGGAGCAATTAAAGCAGGTGCTGGATATTCTGGGGGTGGGCAGCCAGCACACCTTCACCGTGCTGCCCGCCTACCGGGCGCTGCTTGAAAACTATCCCCACGACCTGATCCTGCTGGCGGCCCGGGCGGTCCAGTCCCGCCGGGGCGCCTTTGAGGATCTGGAGCCCAAGCTGCTCTCCTGGAAGGAGGCCGGCCTTCATAACGAATCCCAGGTGCGGGAGCACCTGGTGGCGCTGAAGGCCTACCAGCCCGCCATGTTCGCGGTCTTTGAGCTCTCCGGCCAGGAGGGCCGCCCGGGGGAGCAGGACCTGATGCGCTACCGCGCCTGGATCACGGCGGGGCACAGCGAGGCTATGATCCTGGAGGCGGCGGGCCTGGCCCGCTCCAGCCGGCAAAAGCTGCGCTATATCGACAGGGTGCTGGCCGCCTGGCAGAAGGAGGGCGTCACCACCCCGGAGGCGGCCCGGGCCAAGGCCCCGGCCCAGCCCGCCCAGAAGGGCGGAAAGCAGGTCAGCGCCCAGATGTATCAACAACGGGACAACACCGATGAAGACCTGGGTTCAGATATCGACTGGCTGGAGATAGCGAGGAAAGAAAGTGGCCAATGAAGCCTTAAGCCAGGCCCTAAGTGAGTTAAAGGCCCGGCAGCGTGAAAACGAACGGGTGGAAGAGGCCCGCCTGTCCCGGGCGGTGGCCCTGCGCCCTGAAATTGGCGAGCTGACAGAGGCCCGCCGGGAGGACATCCTAAAGGGCCTGCGCCAGGCCATGGAGGGCATCCACCCCGGCGATATTGAGCAGCGCACTAAAGAGCGCAACCGGAAAATCCGGGCGCTGCTAAAAGACGCCGGGCTGCCGGAGGATTATCTGGCCCCGGTCTACCAATGCACGGGCTGCCAGGATTCAGGCTTCGTGGGCGAAGGGTCAAAGACGCTGTGCCAGTGCGTCATCAAGCGTTATCACGCCCTGCTCTCTGGCGGCCTGGACCAGGCGGAGGGCCCCAGCTTCGCCCGTTTTGACCTGTCGGTGTTCCCGGAGGCTCCTTTGGGGGATTCGGGCACCACCCAAAGAATGCTGATGAAGGCCTTCAAAGGCCAGTGTGAGGACTATGCCCGGGGCGTGGTCCAGGGCCAGGGGAAGCTGAACCTCCTCCTCCACGGGCCCAGCGGCCTGGGGAAAAGCTATCTTCTGCGCTGCGTGGCCAAAGAGGCCAGGGATCAGGGCCTCATCGCCCTCACCATGAGCGCCAACACCCTCTTAAACCAAATCCGCCAGGTGTATTTTAACTTTAACCAGGAAGACCTGGCCCAGCCCTATTACGATGTGCCGCTTTTATTGATTGACGACCTGGGGATAGAGCCCAAATGGGAGGGCATCACCATCGAGCAGCTCTTTGCGCTTTTGGAGCACCGCATCAACCACAAAAAGCCCACCGCCATCAGCACCAACCTGTCGCCCAAGGAGATCCAGGCCCGCTATTCCGAGCGCATCTCCTCCCGGCTCTTTGACCGGGGGCTTTCCTTAGTCCTCCCCTTCCAGGGCCAGGACATCCGCCTGATCAGACGATAAGGGCGGCTTAATCCCCTTGCCACGGCCTTCAAGCAGGGCTTCCTTCCGCCCTATCATCTCCGCCACCCGGCTGATATAGTGCTGCGGGTCTTTTACGTTGGGCGCCCTTAGAATGCGGGCGCCGTTTTCATACACCCGTTTTGAAATGCCGCCCGCTCCCATGGCCAGCACGGAGCCGGTGTCCTCCATCATGTCCATGTTGTACAGGCAGGCTTCCCCCGGCCTGGCATAGCCCACGTTCTCCAGGTTGCCGGCCATGTGTTTCTGCCGGTAGAGATAATACGGCGCAAGCCCCATCTGCCGGGCGGTCTCCCGGGCCAGGCGCACCATGTCCCCCACCGCCGCCTCCCGGGGAACCGCCTCCCCAAAGCGATACATGTCGCTTGAGCGCTTAAGGCTCAGTGTATGCACCGTCAGGGATTCCGGGGCGATGCCCTTAGCCCAGGCCAGGGTTTCTTCAAACATCCCCCTGTCCTCCCCCGGCAGGCCCGCGATTAAATCCATGTTGATATGACTAAAGCCCAGCCCCCGGGCCAGGGCGTAGGCCGCCTCCGTCTGGGAGCGGCTGTGCCCCCGGCCGATGGCCCTGAGGGTTTGGTCGTGCATGGTCTGGGGGTTGATGGAAATGCGGGTGGCGCCATGGGCTTTGATCACCTTAAGCTCCTCCTGCGTGATGCTGTCCGGGCGCCCCGCCTCCACCGTCACCTCAGGCGAATGGGTGATAAAAGGCCGGGCCGCCTTCAGCACCTCATCAAGAAGCGCCGGGGGCAGCGCCGTGGGGGTGCCGCCCCCCACATAAACCGAGCGCACTTTCAGGCCCTGGGTCCGCACCAGGCGCGCCACCGCCTCCATCTCCCGCGTCAGCGCCTTCACGTAAACAGGCAAAAGCCGCCCGTCCCCCACCTGGCAGCTGATAAAGCTGCAATAGCGGCAGCGGGTCTGGCAAAAAGGGATGCCGATATAAATCCCCACCTCTCCTTCCCGGGGCTGGGGGATGGCCTGTTGGGTCTGCGCAATGTCTAAAAGCAGCGCTGATTTCTCCGGGCTTAGGTCAAAGATCTCCTGAACCCGCAGCGCAGCCTCTTTAAGCGAGTGGCCTCCCGCCATCTGGGCATAGAGCAGCCGGGTGGGCCGGATGCCCGTCAAAGAGCCCCAGGGGGGCGCCGTGCCCGTGGCCTCCTTGAGCGCAAAATAAACCGCCAGCTTCTGCTGGCGCTTGTGGAGACGCTTTTCCACCAGGGGATCCGGGTGGCTTTCCCCCTGTGCGGCATAAAGGCCTGTGAGCAGCCCTTCCAGCCGCGCCTCGCAGCGCCGGGCCGGGCCGTCGTGCGCTTCCACCAGGCTCACCCGCAGCGCCCCGCCCTCCTTTACCTCCCGCGCCTGGGGAAAAAAGATGCGCACCACATCCGCCAGCTCCTTAAAAAAACCCGGAACCGGCCCTGACAGGCTGAAGGTCACTTGATGGTGCCGCCCGGGCCGTGGCCGGGGTAAAAGGCGCAGCCGTGCAGGGTGAACAGCCGCCGCAGGGAGGCCCGCATCTGGGTCTGGCTGCCGCCGGGCAGGTCGGTGCGGCCATAGTCGTTTAAAAACAGGGTGTCCCCGGTGAACAGGGTGTCTCCCACCCGGTAGCACACGCTGCCCGGGCTGTGGCCCGGGGTGTGCAGCACCTGGATAGAAAGGCCTGCCAGCTCCAGCTCATCCCCTTCTTTTACAAAATCCGTGGGCTGGGGCCTGGGGCTTTGGTGTCCCTTGGGGGCAAAGCCCAGGAAATCCTCCTCCAGCATCATCCGGTCCCGCTCATGCATATAGATGGGCACGCCGGGGAAGTCCGCAAGCGCCCCCGTATGATCCCAATGCCCATGGGTGAGGAGGACGGCGGCCACCTCCCTGCCCTTCAGCGCGGCCTTGATCTTCTCCCCCTGGCTGCCCGGATCAATCACCACGGCGTCCTCCCGCCCGGGCTGACCGATGATATAGACGTTGTTCTCCAGCTCTCCCACCACCACGATATCCGTTAGCATCGCTGCCTCCTAAAACAATTTCCTTGAGTCAAGCAAAATGGTCACCGGGCCGTCGTTCACCAGATACAGGTGCATATGCGCCCGGAAAACCCCGGTTGACACAGAAACGCCCAGATTCTCCAGCTCCAGAACACAGCGCTCATACAGCGCGTTTGCCAGCTCTGGCTCCTCCGCCTGGGTAAAGCCGGGGCGGTTCTGCCCCCGGGCGTCCCCCAGCAGGGTGAACTGGCTGACCAAAAGGGCCTGGCCGCCCACATCAATCAGGGAGCGGTTCATCTTCCCGGCCTCATCCTCAAAAATCCGAAGCCGGGCGATTTTTCCGGCCAGGTAGGCCGCGTCTTTCTCGCCGTCTCCCGCCTCAACGCCCACCAGCACCACCAGCCCCCGGCCGATGGCCCCCTTGGTGTCGCCCGCCACCTTCACGGCGGCTTCACTTACCCGCTGAACCACTGCCCGCATCTTCTCTTCCCTTCTGTTACCGGGCGCTCCGGTAGGCCTCCAGCACATCCGAGCGCTTCTGCAGCCGGGAGAGCGCCTGGCGTATCTGATCCCGGCTTTGCACCTGCACCACCAGGCTTAAGGTTTTGGTGCCCTTTTTCCCCTCCGCCTGGGAGCCGGCCACCACGGGGGTGCCGGCGTTGGCGATGAACATCATGATCTCGCCCAAAATATTGGGGCTTTCATACACAATCACCCTGAGGTTGGCATTGAAGGTGCCCGTCTCCTCCTCCGCCCAGCTCACCTGGATAAGGCGCTCGGGTTCCGCGTTCAGGGCGTTGACGCAGTCCGCCTTGTGCACCGTCACCCCCCGGCCCCGGGTGATGAACCCTGTGATATCATCCCCCGGCACGGGGCTGCAGCAGTGGGCAAAGCGCACCAGCATGCCGGCGCCGCCCTCCACATAGATGCCGTGGGTGGGCTTGCCCCGCTGCTCCAGCTCCCTGGGCTCGGGCACCGCGGGCTGCTGGGGTTTGATGCCCTTGGCCAGGTCCTGCAGGCGCTTCTGCTCGTCCAAAAGCTTGGTGATCACATACACCGAGGGGATGGCGCCATAGCCCACCGCCCCGTAGATGGCCTCCAGATCCGGGAAGGAATATTTCTTTAACAGGGGCTCGTAATACTCCGGCTTGGTCAGTTCCCCCAGCTTCACGCCCCGGCGCTTGGCCTCGTGCTCCAGGATGTCCCGGCCCTTCTGGATGTTCTCCCCCCGCAGCTCTTTTTTGAAAAACTGGCGGATTTTGGACTTGGCCTGCTGGGTTTTGACCACGTTGAGCCAGTCCATGCTGGGGCCCTTGGAGTTGGCGGAGGTCATCACCTCCACCCGGTCCCCGGTCTGCAGCTCCGTTTGCAGCGGCACCATCTTGCCGTTCACCTTGGCGCCCACACAGGAGTTGCCCACCTGGGAGTGGATGCGATAGGCGAAGTCCAGGGGCGTTGCCCCCCGCTGGAGGTTGATGATCTCCCCCTTGGGGGTGAAGACGAAGATATCCTCGCTGAACAGGTCCGTCTTCAGCCCGTCGATGAACTCCTTGGAGTCCCGGGTTTCCGACTGCCAGTCCAGAATTTGCCTGAGCCAGTACAGCTTTTTGTCCAGCCCGCCGGAGGCAGCGCCCTCCTTGTAATTCCAGTGGGCGGCGATGCCGTACTCCGCCACCCGGTGCATTTCCCGGGTGCGGATCTGCACCTCAAAGGGGGAGGGAATGGTGCGCCCGCCAATCAGCGTGGTGTGCAGGGACTGGTACATGTTGGCCTTGGGGGTGGAGATATAGTCCTTAAAGCGGCCGGGCATCTGGGTCCACAGGGTGTGGGCCACCCCCAGCACGGTGTAGCACTCCGGAATGGTGTCCACCAGCACCCGGATGGCGATCAGGTCATAGATCTGGTCAAAGGAGCGGTTCTGGATCACCATCTTGCGGTAGATGCTGTAGAGGTGCTTGGGCCGCCCGTCTATCTCAAAACCCTTAAGGCCCATCTCGGTGAGCTTTTCGCTTAAGGTGGCGATGATGGTCTTGATCTGCTGCTCCCGCTCGATGCGCTTCTGGCCCACCTTGGTGGCCACATCCCGGTAGCCCTGGGGGTCGATATAGCGCAGCGCCAGGTCCTCGATCTCCTGCTTGATGGTGTAAACCCCCAGCCGGTGGGCGATGGGCGCGTAGATGTCCAGGGTTTCCCGGGCGATGGCCACCTGGCGCTCCGGCGGCTGGTGGGAGAGGGTGCGCATGTTGTGCAGCCGGTCGGCCAGCTTGATCATGATGACCCGGATGTCCTTGGACATGGCCAGGATCATCTTGCGCCAGGACTCCGCCTGCTGTTCCTCCCGGTCCATGAAGTCCAGCCGGCCCAGCTTGGTCACCCCGTCCACCAGCTGGGTGATCTCCTCCCCAAACTGCTCCCGGATGACGTCCAGGGTGACGTCCTCCACATCCTCCACCGTGTCGTGCAGGAGGGCGGCGGCCACGCTGGGGGCATCCAGCTGGAGTTCCACTAAGATGCTGGCCACGTTGATGGGGTGGAAAAAATAAGGCTCACCGCTGCGGCGCACCTGGCCCTGGTGCGCCTCCTCTGAAAAGGCATAGGCCTTCCTGACCAGGTCAAGGTCCTGCTCCTGGCTGTACTTGCCAAGCCTGGTCAGCATTTCCTGAAGGGTCAGGCTTTCAAATGCGGTGTGCGCCATAAACCTCCTTAAGGGTTCAGTCTTTGGTACAGGGGGGATTCCCCGGGTTCGCAGCGGCGCATCTCCTTCATGGTCAGGAAAGCGCCGTCCTTATTAAGGGTGATCAGCTCCAGCTGGGCTAAGACAGGGAGCGACGCGGGATGAGCGGCGGGCAGGCCCTGGCGCAGCCTGATATAGTCCGCCCGCAGGGCGTCCTTGCTGATGCGAAGGGCCAAAAGCGCCGCTTCAAGCGCCGGGCTCACCGGGCAGGCCATGGGTTTAGCCCCTGCCACCGCATCTGACATAATAACGGCTTCCAGGGGATGAATCAAGCCGTCCGCCATGATCACCCGGTCAAACCGGGAAAAATCCGCCCCCCAGTCCGGCAGGTAGAGGATGGCGCTGAAGGCGCGGGGGTCGGCAGCGCTGCCCGTCCAGGTGTAAAGCCCGGGATAGCGCCGGTGCAGCGCCTCTGCCGTCTCATGGCACCAGGCCACTATCAGCGTGCCCCGGCTGGGCAGCGTTTCAGGCAGGGCCCTGATGATCTCAGGTTTTTTCCCTTCCCCCGCCTCCGGAAGGGCGGCCAAGGCCCTAAGCATCGCCCGCTGCTGGGCCAGGGCATCAAAGGGGTAGGCCACCGCCCCGGGGAACAGCGCCCGCACGTTCACTTGGGCGGTGCTTTGGCCCCTGTACTGGTTCTCCTCCAGGCTGCCCACCAGGGTGACAGCCTGTGGCAGCTGCCCCATCAGGCGGCCCTGATTAAAGGCGATGGCGTCCCGGAGCGTCTTCCCCTCCCCCAGGCTCAGCTTCAGGTGGACGCCGCCGCTGCCCACCGCCCGCGCCTGGCGCAGGGGCACATCCTCAAGCAAAAACACCGGCGCGGGGTTCCCGATGCCAAAGGGGGCCAAGCGGGCCAGCTGGCGCGCGTTTTCCACCGTCACCGTCTCAAGCCCCAGGGGATAGTCATAGACGGTTTCAGGGATCAGGTCCCCCTGGCCCAACTGCGCCCGCACCGCCTGGTCAAAGGCCGCGCGGAAGGCAGGCAGGTTCGCGGTTTTAAGGCCCATCCCCGCCGCCATCCTGTGCCCGCCAAAGCGGGTCATCAGGGGGGCGCATTCAGAAAGGGCGGAAAACAGGTCCACGCTGCCCGCAGAGCGGCCGCTGCCCACCAGCTCCTCCCCCTGCCGGCTTAGCACAATCACCGGGTAATGATAGCGCTCCGCCAGCTTCCCCGCCGCCAGGCCCACCACCCCGCTGTTCCAGCCCGCCCCGGCCAGCACCAGGCTGCGGCAGGCGGAGAGGTCCTCCCCCTTCACCAGGGCTTCCGCCTGGGCCAGCACCTCCTGCTCCACCAGGCGGCGCTGGTGGTTCAGGGCGTCCAGGCGCTGTGCCAATTCCGCGGCCTCGCCTGGGTCCTTGGTCATCAACAGCTTCAGGGCATCCTCCGCCGTGCTAAGCCTGCCCCCCGCGTTTAGCCGGGGCGCCAATTGGAAGCCCACCCGGGCGGCGCTGACCGCCTCCCCCTCCTTTAGCCCCGCCGCCTGTTTCAGGGCGATCAGCCCCGGGCGGCGGCTGTCCCCCAGGGCAAGAAGCCCCAATGCGGCGATGACCCGGTTCTCCCCCTGAAGGGGCACCAGGTCCGCGATGGTGGCCAGGGCCGCCAGGTCCAGGAAGGCAAGGCCCGCCTCCCCCAACAGGGCGCAGGCCAGCTTGAAGGCCACCCCCGCCCCGCACAGGCCGGGGGTGGGGTAGTCCCCCAGCGCCGGGTGCACCAGGGCGTCCGCGGGGGGAAGCTCCCCCTGGGGCGTGTGATGATCCGTGATGATCACCCCCAGGCCCAGGGCCTTGGCCAGCCTGACCTCCTCTGTGGCGGTGATGCCGCAGTCCACGCTGATAATCATCCGGGCCCTTTCGCTTATCTCCTGGATGGCCTGGGCGTTTAGGCCATAGCCCTCCTCCTGCCGGTCCGGGATATAGGAAAAAGCCTGCCCGCCCAGGCGCTCAAGCGCCTCCAGCAGGATGGCTGAGGCGCAGACCCCGTCCGCGTCATAATCCCCATACACCGCGATCACCTGCCCCTGGCGGATCGCCTCCAAAACGAGGTCCCGGGCCTCCCTCATGCCCTGCATCAGGAGGGGATCATGCAGCTGGCTGCGGTCCGGGTTTAAAAAGGCCTCCGCCTCCTTAAGGCTTCCCACCCCCCGGGCGGCTAAAAGGGCGGCCAGATAGTCCGGATAGCCGGGAAGGGTGGCGGCTTGGGCGCGCTGGGTCAGTTTGAACATGTTTTCCTTTCATCGGTTGATAAAACGCTTTTCTTTGAAAAAAGCCCCCTCCCCGGGCCCGCCTGAGGGCGGCCAGGGAGGTTGCTTTTGTATTACGAAGGGCTTAGCGCCGGGTTTTGCTGCGGGAGGCAGCCGCCGCCCAGACATAGGGGCTGACGCGCCAGGCGGACAGGCCGGCCGCCAGGATGCCCGCTAAAAGGGGCAGCGCGAAGCCAAACATCAGGCCGCCGCCGCTTATTGCAAAGGCGATGAAGATCAGAAGCGCCGCCGCCAGCACCCGGATCAAAACCGGGCGGGTCTTTTTCACCGCCATGTCCGCCACCTCATCCCGGGTGTGCTCCCTTAAGGAAAGGCCCCGGCCGATCAGCCGCGCCTCCCGGATCACGGGGATGGTGAAAGCGCAGGTGAACACCGCGCTTGCCACCACCAGGGCCGGCATCACATAGCTTTGGGCAAAGGCCCTGGACGCGATGGCGGTGACCGCCAGGGTGACCAGCTGGTCGTGCAGGGCCGCCGTTCCCAGGGCCAGGCCGCTGGGCAGGTCATAGCGCACAAAGCCAAAGATAAACATCAGCACCACCACCGCCAGCATGCACCAGAACATCTGGTCAAGCTGGGTCATCTGGGCGGACTGGGAATAGAACCGGATGCCGCCGCCTACAAAGGTCATCACCAGCCCCACGGCCACCACCACGGCGGCCAGGGCCAGGGTTATAAGCGCAGAAGAACGGATTTTCATTTATGCTTCCTCCTTTTTCTTGACGCCGCTGGCATACAGCCCGGACCGGTCGCCAAAAAGGGTCAGGGTTTCGTTAAGGATCAGCCGGAGGGCCACCTGGGAGAGCGCCAGCCCCACCAGCAGGCTGACGCCCAGCACCTTGGCAAAGCCGCCGATGACGCCCTGGGCATCCACGATAATCACCAGCACGCTGAGAGCAATCAGCGCCGCCATCACGTCAATGGTGCCGTGGCTGCGCCCGCTGTAGCTTTCCTTCACGGCCTGGCGCACCGAGCGGCCGCGCCGCACGTCCTCCTGGACGCTGTCAAACAGCATCGCCACGCCAAAGACCATCACCAAAAAGGCCAGCCAGATGCCAGCCAGGGTCACCAGCGTGAAGCCGGCGCCCATGAGGGCGGCAAAGAAGTAGGACAGCGCCAGCTGCACCAAAAGCATCCAGGCCGCGATCAGCCCGCCCAGGCGCTGGCGGATGATCAGGAAAAGCGCCACCAGCAGGAACACGATATAAAGCGCGATCACCAGCCGCTCCGCCGCCCCTTCGCCCAGGGCAGGGGGGCCTGACGCCATGCTCAGCACCTCAAGGGCATAGGGCATAGCGCCGGAGCGCATCATGATGGCATACTCCCGGGCCGGCTCCAGAGCGAAGCCGGGGATGGACACGCCGCCCTCCGTCAGGGGCATGTTCACCCCGGGGGACACCAGGGTGTTGCCGTCTAACATCAGGGAGATGGACTGGCCCACCAGCTGGGTGGTTTTCTCGCCAAAGATCCGGCTGCCCTCCTCATCAAAGGCGATGGACAGGGAATAGTCCGCGCCGGAGATATCCGTCATGCCAAAGCCCGCGGTCTGGATGTTCTCCCCGGTGAGGAAAACATTGCCCTCCGGGTCCGCAAAGGAGAAGACCCCCCTGGCGTCCAGCACATGATCGATATGCCCGTCATCCGCGGCCTTGGGCAGGGTGGCCCGGAAGGTGCCGTCCTCCAGCACCTCCACCCGGCTGTCCAGCCAGCCCATATCCTTTATCCGGGCGGTGATCACCTGGATGGTCAGGGCCTGCTCCTCTTCACTCAGGGGGTTCTCCGCCTCCGGGGCAAGGTCCATCACCAGGGTTTCCCCCAGCTGGGCGCCGGGCACCAGGGCCTCACGCCAGAGGGATTCCGTGCCCGTGGTGGGCAGCCAGGGCAGCAGCTTGTAAAGGCCCTGCCCGTCCATGTTCATGCCGGTCATGCCCAGCCACACAAAGGCCACCGTCAGCGCGATCAAAATTAGCAGCGTCACCCCGGAGACCGCCTTGCGGTTCGCGGTGGTTTTCTTTACAGGGGTTGGTTTCGCCATTTCCATCTTTCCTTTCTCTGTTCAGCGTTATAAAGGGGCGGAGCCAGTCGTCAGCCCGCCCGGTCAGAGTAGTGGAAGGCGGAAAAACAGCGCCGGTAGTAGGCCGCCCTGGCCTCCGGGGCCTGGGGCAGAGGGAAAAGCCGGCGAACAAATAGATCAAGGGAAACGGCGGCAAGCGCCTTGCCCTCCTCTAAAGCCAAATCCCCTTCCTGTGGCCTCTGGGGCGCCAGCGCCGCCTGGCAGGCGGGCAGGGCCCCCAGGGGCTCAGGCGGCGCCTCCGCCTGGCCCACCAAAAGGCCCAGCAGCAAAAGGAGGGCCAGGGACAGGAGGGTTAAGCCCAGCAAACGCTTAAGCATATGGCCCTCCCCTCTCAAGTTCAATGGGCCTATTATAGCCCCAAAGCCAGGCCCTGTAAAGCGCGGCGCGTGTTGACAGCCCCCGGCCCGCCCCCTACAATGGCGGCAAAAAGGAAGGTGGGAAGCGGCATGCGCAAAGCGCTGATCACCGGGGGCGGCCGGGGCATCGGCCGGGCCATTGTCACCCGGCTGGCCCGCGAGGGCTGGCAGGTGGCCTTCAGCTACCGGGAAAACGAGGAGGCGGCCTCTTCCCTTGCCCGGGAGACCGGCGCCATTCCCTTTAAAAACCCCGCCCTGGATGAAAATGAGGCCGAAGCGCTGCGGGAGGCGGTCACAAGCCGCCTGGGCGGGCTGGACGCCCTGGTGCTAAACGCGGGGCTTAGCTATTCAGGCCTGCTAAGCGAGATGCCCCCCGCGGCCTATGACCGGCTGATGGCCACCAACCTGCGCAGCGCCTTTTTGCTCTCCCGGGCCTTTATCCCCCAGATGGTCAGCCAAAGGAAAGGCAGCCTGCTGTTCATCTCCTCCGTCTGGGGCCTGTGGGGCGCCTCCTGCGAGGCGGCCTACGCCGCCAGCAAGGCGGGCCTCATCGGCCTGGCCCGCTCCCTGGCGCTGGAGCTGGGCCCCAGCGGCATCCGGGTCAATGCCTTAGCCCCCGGGGTGATCCGCACGGATATGCTCAATGAATATAGCCAGGACGATTTGCGGGCGCTTGCCGCCCGCACCCCTCTGGGCCGCATCGGCCTCCCCCAGGAGGTGGCCGCCGCCGCCTGTTTCCTGCTGAGTGAAAATGCCGGTTACATCACCGGCCAGGTGCTGGGGGTGGATGGGGGATTTATGTGACGTCCCAGTATGGTGTCGTCTGTTGCCTGTTGCAGTGCCCTCACCATTCAGCGGGCCAATGAATCCCTCGTCAGCCTCGTTCCTTGGCAGTTCAGGGACGCCGCCCGTATCATGCTTGATTTTTAGGGAACATTAATATACAATATAACCCGTATAATTCCCTAAAAGGAGGAGCGCTTGATGGCAACGATCCCAGAGCTGCTCAGAGAACGCGCTGAATTGGAATCAAGACTGAAGCTGATACCCTATGATGGCAGTGTTGAAGTCAAGGAAATAAGCGCCGGGAAATATCTCTACATCCGTCAGCGCAGCGCGGGCAAACTGACCTCAAAATACGTAGACAAATATTCCGACGAGCTCTATGCCCTCCTG
>ENA-UOXR01002898-UOXR01002898.1-bioreactor-metagenome-genome-assembly--contig:-NODE-2898-length-15207-cov-5.902125_pt1 | contig 15207 bp, 12 predicted proteins | sample MGYA00238164_ERZ764825 | MGnify/ENA primary metagenome ERZ764825 (study PRJEB28920, sample SAMN05720171) | bioreactor metagenome | isolation source: Anaerobic biogas reactor | place: USA:Washington...
CCCACCGCCGATGGCGTGATCCCCGAGCCCAGCGTGGAGCGGCTGCGCGGCATGGGGCGCTGGCTGGCGGTCAACGGCGAGGCCATCTATGGCACGCGACCGGGGCCGATCCAGGGCCAGGCCTGGTGCCGCACCACCGCCAAGGATGGAGTCATCTACCTGCATGTGCTGGATTGGCCCGCCGACGGCGTGCTCACGCTGCGGGGGCTGGAATGCACGCCCAGCGCGGCCTACCTGCTGAGCGATCCGTCGCAAGCGGCGCTGCCCCTCCAGTGCCAGGGCGAGCTGGTCACCATCACCGGCCCGACGGTCGCTCCCGACCCGGCCGCCAGCGTGGTGGTGCTCAAGGCCTAACCCGCTCCAGCGACGCATCACGGGGCGTGCGGGCAACCGCGCGCCCCGTTTTTCACGTTGCCTTCACGTTCGACCTGTAGCGATCTAACAGCAACAGACTAGAATCGTCTCGTACCCGGGTTCTTTTAGCCTACTGGTCGAGGAGGTGACCATGCCCAAGAGTGAGCAACGATCGGGTTGGAAGCGTGTGGCCGCAGCGGGCCTGCTGCTGGCACTCTGCCTGGCAGCAGCTCTGCCAGCGGCGGCCGAAGGCTCGGTGCAACGCGCCCTGGAGCCAGGCGTTATCATCAACCCCAGCTTTGAGACCGGCGACCTGAGCGGATGGGAGTACCAGGATGCCGACCCGGCGTACATCCCGATGCAGGTAGGCGAGGCGGGGTTCGAGGCCGTAGACTCTGACTTGGTGCCGCTGGTGGGCCAGCCGTCGGACGGCCGCTACGCTCTCTACACGGGCTGGGATGGCGCCCCGGGCATGATCCGGCTGTGGCAGCCGGTGCTGCTGCCGACCGGCAAGCCCGTGCTCCTGTTCGACTATCGCGCCGGCTGGAACCGCATCCCCTACGGTGACGTCGACAGCGGCGGCGCGGCCATCCAGGGCGTGAGCCGCGACCGACATTTCGGGGTGCTGGTAAAGGATCTCGACGGCCGGGTGCTGGGGGATCAACTGATCCTGACCATGCCGGGCGCCGAGACGGGGCCTCTGGGGGCATCCACCCAGAGCTATGGCCCAGTGGAGCCAGACACTGGCCTGCTGGTGGGCACCGTGGACCTCTCTGCCTTCGCGGGGCAGGCGGTGATCATCGAGTTCCTGTGGACGGTGCCCGACGGCCAGACCGGGCCGGCGCTGTTCCAGCTGGATAACATCCGGCTGGTGCAGCCGGGCAACCACACCCGCACCGACATCTCGGTGATCGTCTATGGCGGCTGGAACGACATCCCCGCCCGCCTCTGGGTCGGCGGCACCGAGCAAGAGACCCTCTACACGGCCACCAACGCCTTTGGCGACGCCCAGGCCATGTGGACCCTCTACCCCACCGGCGCCTGGCCGGTCTCGGTGGACGTGCAGCTCCCCGCGGGCCTCGACCCCGACCAGTGGGAGCTCAAGCTGATCCGGGTCAGCTCGCCCACGCTGGGCTATGCCAACGACGAGCCCGGCGCCGCCGCGGCCACCGTCATCGGCGGCCAGCAGGTCCAGTTCGTCTACCAGTTGATCAGCAAGTAGCGCGCCTACGGCCAGCGACGAGGGTCGGGACCTAACCCCCGACCCTCGTTTCGTGGACAGCCGGCCCACGTCCTGGTGCTGGCACGGTTCTTCTGTGGCTTTGACGCAAGATTTACGCTCGCTTGACAGACATATCCAGCGGATCGGGATAGACTGCGCTCGTCAAAGCAGGTCATCGTACATTCGCACGGTTCCAGAGGAGGAATAGCGATGGATCGGAAACGTTACGGCGAAAAGGCCGCCTGGGCCATGGTGCTGGTGGCCACCCTTTTTGTGCTGGCCCGGCTGGGCACGGCCCTGCCCGTGGCCGCACAGACGGGCGTCCATGTCGTGGGTACCCCGACGCCGACGGCCACCTCGGTGGCGCCGGTGGTCGATGGAATCATGAACCCCAGCTTTGAGACCGGCGACTTTAGCGGGTGGATCGTCGATACCGGCGGCGAAGGCGATCTGCCGTCGCCGGTCATCTGGGACGGCGAAGGCAGCATCATCGTAGGCCAGGGCGATGGCGAGCCCCCTCAGTCCGCCTGGGGGCCATCGGATGGCGCCTACTGCGCCATGGTGCCGTGGTTGGGCTGTGGCCCGGGCGTGATCCGGATCATGCAGGACGTTACCCTCCCGGCCGGCCCACGCATCCTGCTGTTTGACTATCGCGCCGTTTGGGCGCTGATGGGCGAGTACAACAGCGCGCCGGTCGCGCCGCTCGGTTTCCTGCCCGTGGCAGATCGCGCCTTTGACCTGGTGATCCAAGCGGCCGGCGGCGGCGGCGAGCTGGCGCGCCATCGCATCCTGACGTTGCCCGGCGGCACGGTCGTCCCCGCGGGCGAGACCCTAGACGATGTCCCCCCGCAGGAAGACACCGGCCTGATGGTGGGCGCGGTGGATCTGTCGGACTATGCCGGGCAGACCGTGCGCTTGGTGTTCGAGTGGTCGGTCCCCGATTGCCGGCCATATCTGGCCATCGCCATGCTGGACAACGTCCGGCTGGTGCGGCCCGGTGACCATACCCGCACCGACGTGTCGGTGATCGTCTATGGCGGCTGGAACGACATCCCCGCCCGCCTCTGGGTCGGCGGCACCGAGCAAGAGACCCTCTACACGGCCACCAACGCCTTTGGCGACGCCCAGGCCATGTGGACCCTCTACCCCACCGGCGCCTGGCCGGTCTCGGTGGACGTGCAGCTCCCCGCGGGCCTCGACCCCGACCAGTGGGAGCTCAAGCTGGTGCGGGTCAGCTCGCCCACGCTGGGCTACTCTAACGATGAGCCGGGCGCGGCGGCGGCCACCATCATGGCCGGGCAGCAGTACCAGTTCGTCTACCAGTTGATCAGCAAATAGCGCGCACCCGGCTGGGCGTGCGCGGGGGCCGGGGGGAGATCCCTCGGCCCCTTTTACGTGGATCGGTGTGACGGCGTGAGCTGCGACGCCTGTCATCCTGGCAGATTGTGGTATCATGGTGAACGTTCCGAGTGGCGAGACGAGATCCCGGTGCGGGAGGCCTGATGTACAGCCGCGTTCAACGTGACGAGCCCTACCGGCGCGATCTGGTAGCCCACATCCAGCGCGCCTACGGCCTCTCGGTCGTAGGCCTGGCGGAGGCCACCCGCGGCTACTACGGCGAGACTTGGAAGCTGGACACCCCCACCGCCAGCTATTTCGCCAAGGTGGATTACGCCAGCCGCCACCGGGCCGTCTTTCGCGACAGCCTGGCCGTGGTGCAGCACCTGACCCGCCACGGGGTGACGGCCATCCCGTCCATCCTCGCCACCGCCGACGGCGCCCTATACACGTCCTACGACGGCGCCATCCTGGCCCTGTTCGACTGGATCGAGGGCGACAACGTAGAGAACCAGACCACCAAGCCAGCCGAGTACGCCATTTTGGCCCAGGTGTACAGCGTGCCCACCGAGGGCGTACCGATCCCCCGCGAGACCTTTGGCTGCGCGGCCCTGGATGACTATGACGCGCTCCGCCAGGGCCTCACCGGCCTCGACGACGACGCGGCCGCGGGCCTGTTAGCCCTGCTCGACCGCAAGGCCGCGCTGATCCAGCATAGCGCCGATAGGTTGCGGCTCTTTGCGGGGCGGTGCCGCGGCAATGATGAGGGCTTCCATATCACCCACGGGGATGCCGGCGGCAATATCATCGTCACCGAGGATGGCCACTATTTGGTGGATTGGGACGACCCCGTGTTGGCCCCGCCCGAGCGCGACGCCTGGTTCTGCATGGATCGCGCCTGGGCCATGGAGACCTTTGCCCAAGCCCTCCGGGGCCGGGGCATCGCCTACACCCTCAACCCGGATAGGCTGGCCTACTACCATTACCACAGCTTTATGGCGTACCTGGTAGAGTGGCTGGTCCCCTTTTACGATCTGCCGCACCTGCGGGGCGCGCTGCTGGAGGGGGTGGCCGACTATTTTGGCGGGTGGATCATGAACAGCCGGCCCTACGTGGACGCGATCGCCTAGCGGATAGCGCGCCGTGGCCGGGGTTATACCTGGCCCCGGGCCCGCGGCGAGACCCGCGTGCGCCGCCGCATAGCCTGCAGAAACTTGTCCATGGCCTGGCCCGAGCGCTCCTCGATGATCCGGTTCATGGCCTGGTCCAGCGCGGCGGCCATGGCCTGAGGCGTGGGCTGCACCCGCCGCACTTGCAGGCTGGCTCGGGCCACGCGCTCCAGGTAGCTCTGGGTGACGCCCTCGGTCAGGCAGCGCGCGCCCATCTCGCGGCAGAAGCCAGCATCCAGCAGGATATAGGTAAAGAGAAAGCCGAATAGATCGGTCTCATAGAGCGCGCCGTTGGTCAGTCGGGCCAAGCCCTGGGTATCGCGCTGAGCGGGCGGCACCAGCTGGCACAGCCGCCGGTAGTAGGCGCCCACCGACGAGCGCATCGCCGCCGCCTGGCGTGCGGGCACCTCGATATAGCCGCCCAACAGCTCCGTCACGATGGACGCATACAGCCGGTCGGCGCCGGGCCAGCGGGTCAGCTCGGCCGGCCCAATCGTCTCCGCCACCAGATCGAACCAGGCCAGGCTGGCGGCATGGGTGGCGGCCACCTGCAGATTGACCAGCGCAGCAAAGGCCCTGGGGCTGAGGTACTGGTCGGGCGGAACCTTGCGGCCAAAGTCGCGCACGCTCTGGAGCGTATCCAGATCCGCGATGACGATCCGTTCGTGGCCTTTGGCGTCTGGGTAGACGTACAGGTTGCCCTGGTGCGGCTGGTTAAAGACATACCCGGCGCCGTGCAGGTGGCGCAGCGCCGCCATGAACTGCCGATTGGCGCCGAGATGCGCCGCCAACGCCGCAGGCACGCCTGCCGGCTCCTCAGCGTGTAGCCGCTCGCAGACCGGCACGGCGTTGCCGGGCAAGGCATAGGCATACCAGGCCACGTCGTCGCCCACGGTGCCCCAAGCCAGGTTCGTGATCACCGGGAACTGGGTCGGGTCGATGCCGATAGAACCGGCAGCGATGCCGGCGGCATAGCGGAACTTGGCCTCCGCCACGGCCAACGAGTAGCCGCCCAGCGGATCCTCGTTGGGGATGCTGGCGATGGTCTTGCGCGCCGTGGGACAGGCGGCCGACATGGCGCTCGGCGGCAGATCCGGGTAGCGTTGGTGCAGCGTCAGGCTGGGTTCGGGCGTCTCCAGGATCAGGCCGGCGCCGTCATCGCTAGGGCGCACGCTGCCCACCCCGCCGATCACCAGCAGGCGGCCCGGCAGCGCCGGGTGGGTCACATACAGCTTGCGGCTGACGCGATGCAGCCCGCCGATGGCCACCAGGTACAGCTCGCGCAAGTTCTCGGCGACGATGCGCCAGCGCCCGGTCTCTCCCCGCGTCACCAGCCCCTCCAGGTCGGCCAGCAGGGCGCGGCGGTCCTCGGCGTGCGCCGGCAGGATGGCCTCGTTGGCCGCGCGCAGGCGGTACGGGCGGGCCGCATATTGCGCCCGCGCCTCGGGGTCGACGACGGCCAGCCCGATGACGTCACCGTAGAGCTTGTCGGGCAGGAGGGGTGACGTAGCTCGGCTCGGCATGCTGGCCTCCGCGCTCTAGGCTTGCTGGGACGAACGTCTCCGCCGGGGCAGCAGCCGCCATTCGTGCTCGCCACCCACGCGGATATCGCGCCGCAAAAACAGCAGCCAGGCGATGACCGCCATAACTAACGCTGCTCCCATCAGGCCGCCTAGCCAGCCCCAGTTGACGCCCTCGACGGCGAACCCGCCTTGGTAGAAATGCAGCGGCGTGTAGGCCACGATCCGCTCCAGGTCGGCGTTGAGATTGGCCATGCCCACCAGCAAAAAGTTCGCCACCAGCAGCGCGCCCACCAGCCCGCCCGCCATGCGCGCCGAGGGCAGCAGCATGCTCAGCAGCAGCGCCAGGCTGCCAAACAGCGCCAGCTCGGCCAAGAGCGGCAACGCCGGACGGGTGAACTCTTGCCAGCTCAAGCCCAGATCAGCGCTTTGGGGCGGGATCATCCACGCCACCTGGCCCGCCAGCAGGACGATGGCCAGGCAGATGAGCATGGCCAGGTACCGCCCCCAAAAGAGCGCGCTGCGGCTGACCGGATGGGCCAGGATCAGGTCGAGGATGCCGGCCTCTTCCTGGCGCACCAGCAGCCCGGCACCCACCCCCACTGCCAGAATGCCGGCGATGACGGTCATATAGTTGTAATAGTAGGTGTCCAGATACCCCACGGGCGTGCCGATCTGCGTGATGCCCGGGAAGAACGCCAGCATCTCTTCCGGAAAGGCCTCCAGGTAGGCGGCAAAGTCCATGGCCACGACGTTCGGATAGAGCAGCACCATCATCAGCGCATAGACCGCCAGGCCGATCCCCCAGCCGATGATGCGCCCACGCAGCCGCCCCAGCTCGTACCATAGCTCGGTGAGCATCTCAGGCCACCTCCTCGGCGTCCCGGTAATACGTCAGGAACAGCTCCTCCAGCGAGGGGCGCTCGGTCTGCAGGTCGGCGATGGGCAGCCCCGCCAGCGCCACGATCAGCCGATCCATGGCACCCTCCACCAGCAGCGTCGCCTCCAGCGGGTCAGGCTGGGCGAACTGAGAGACGCCGGGGATCTCGGACAACGAGCCAGCTTCGGCCGGCCGCGTGAATCGCAGCCGCAGCCGCCGCGAGGTCATCCGCATGAGCTGCTTGGGCTCGACGGTCTCGACGATGCGACCCCGCCGGATGATGGCCACGCGACTGGCCAGCGCCTCCACCTCGCTGATGACGTGAGACGAAAAGAAGACGGTGGCGCCGCCATCCTGGGCCTCGTGCAAGAGCCGGTAGACCTCCTGCTGCATCAGCGGGTCCAGGCCGGAGGTGGGCTCATCCAGCAGCAGCAGCTCGGGCCGGGCCATCAACGCCTGGATGACGCCGACCTTTTGCTTGTTGCCCTTGGAGAGGTTCTTGACCGGCATCTCCAGGTCGAGCTGCAGCCGCTGCGATAGCTCGGCCACGTGGCCCCAGTTGACCCGGTTGCCGCGCAGCGCCGCCAGGTAGCGCAACACCTGCCGCACCCGCAGGTTGGGGTCCAGGTTCAGCTCGCCCGGCAAATAGCCCACCCGCGCCTGGACGGCCACCGGCTGCGCTTGGGGATCCAGCCCCAGGACGCGGATGCTGCCGCTCTGGGGGCGAATCAGGTCCAGCATGCAACGGATGGTGGTGGTCTTGCCGGCCCCGTTCGGGCCGAGAAAGCCGAACACCTCGCCCCGCTCGACGCTCAGATCGACACCGCGCAATGCCTGGACCGGGCCGTACGCCTTGGTCAGGGCCGAGATCTCGATGGCGGGTCCATTATCTGCCATGGGTCGCTCCTTGGTTCGAAACACCGCCATCTATTCTAGCACACATCCACCCGCCTGTCTTGCGGGCTTGCGGCCCACTAGCGCATCCGGGTATAGTAAAGGCGTTCGCCGGCGGAGGGCGGTGCTGCCGCACCATCGCCGGCGGGCCCTCCCCTCCAGGGAGGCATGCATCGGCGTTGGAGACACACCGATACAAGGAGGCGGGCGCCATGGCCAACGGATACGCAGGCAAGATTCTGTGGGCGGACCTGACCGAGGGGCGCGTGTGGACCGAACAGCCGGACGAGGCCTTTTACCGGCGCTACCTGGGGGCGGCCGGGTTCGTGGCCTACTATTTGCTGACCGAGGTGCCCAAGGGCGCCGATCCTCTGGGCCCAGACAATGTGCTGGTGATGGCCGGCGGCGCCATCACGGGCCTGCCGGTGGCGGGATCAGGGCGCAGCGCCGTGGGCTGCAAGAGCCCCCTGACGGGTGGCTGGGGCGAGGCCGACGGCGGCGGCTACTTTGGGGCCGAGCTGAAGCGAGCCGGCTATGACGCCCTGGTGGTCAAGGGCTCCGCCGAGAGCCCGGTCTGGCTGGATATCACGCCCGAGGGGGCCTCGTTGCGGCCGGCTGACGACCTCTGGGGCCTGGATACGCTGGCCACCCAGGAGGCGATCCAGACGGCCACCGGCGACAAGCGCACCCGCCTGGCCATGATCGGCCCGGCCGGCGAGAACCTGGTAACCTATGCCTGCGTCATCAACGACCTGCGGCACGCCGCCGGTCGCACCGGCGTTGGCGCGGTGATGGGCAGCAAAAAGCTCAAGGCCGTAGCGGTCCGCGGCGGCAGCAACGTCGAACCCGCAGACCCCGAGGCCTTCAAAGAGCTGGCCCGCTGGATGCGCGAGCATTGGCGCGAAAAGGCCGAGAGCCTACACGACACCGGCACCGACGGCGGCTTGATGGACCTGAACGACGTGGGCGCGCTGCCCACCCGCAACTTTCAAGACGGGGCCTTTGAGGGCGCGGCCAAGATCACTGGCAGCGCCATGCGTGATACCATCCTCACCGGCCGCGAGGGCTGCTACGCCTGCCCCATCCGCTGCAAGCGCGTGGTCGAGGTGCACGATGACGAGTACGACGTCGACCCGATCTATGGCGGGCCCGAGTACGAGACGGTCGGGTCCATCGGCTCCAACTGCGGCATCGACGATCTGCGGGCCATCGCCAAGGGCCACGAGATCTGCAACGCCATGGGCCTGGATACGATCACGGCCGGCATGATGGTGTCGTTCGCCATGGAGTGCTATGAGAACGGCCTGCTGACCGACGAGGACACCGGCGGGATGTCGCTGCAGTTTGGCAACGGACCGGCCATGGTTCGCTGCCTGGAGCTGATCGCCCGCCGCGAGGGGATCGGCGCCCTGCTGGCCCAGGGCCCGCGCAAGGCCGTGGCCACCATCGGCGAGGACGCCCAAGCGTACTCGGTGGACGTCAAGGGGCAGCCGTTCCCCATGCACGAGTGCCGCACCCGCCACGGGCAGGCGCTGGGCTATGCCGTCTCTCCCACCGGCGCCGACCATATGCACAACTATTGGGACGAGGGCCAGGAAAAGAACCCCCTGGGCGAGCCACTACAGAGCTTGGGCGTCTACGAGCAGGCCGAGCGCACCGAGATGACGCCGGCCAAGGTGTGGGCCTATACCGCCACCACCAACTGGCAGTGGGTCCACAACATGCTGGGGCACTGTATGTTTGTGCCCTGGACGCGCGACCAGATGGTGGCGCTGGTGCGGGCCATCACCGGCTGGGAGGTGACGCTGCAAGAGCTGCTGATGGCGGGCGAGCGCTGCGTCACCATGGCGCGGGCGTTCAACCTGCGCGAGGGGCTGGGCCGGGCCGACGACATGCTGCCGCCGCGCATGTGGGAGCCGTTCAAGACCGAGCGGCTCAACGAGCGCCCCATCGATCCCGACGAGTTCGAGGAGGCCGTCAGCCTCTTTTATGGCATGATGGGCTGGGATACCGAGCGGGGCGTGCCGCAAGCCCCCGCCTTGGCCCGGCTGGATATCGGCTGGGTGGCAGAGGCGCTGGCCTAGCGCCAGGCGCAGGAGGCGGGCATGGATGAGTTGATCGGCCCGATACCCGAATCGCCCGAGCTGCTCGAGCTGCTGGCCATGGACCCGGCCACGCTCCCGCCCAGCCTGCGGCCGCTCATCGAAGAGCTGCGCCGCGCCTACCTCCATCAGCGCCCCACGCCCAAGCAGGGCCAGGGCGAGGGCGAGCCCCCGGAACCCGAGTAGCCATCGCATGCAGAACGTCCCCGCCCCCCTAGCATGGGGCGGGGACGTGTCGTCGGCAGAAAGCGCCCGCGGCCGCTCAGCCGTTGGGGCCACAACCGAGGATGAACGTGGTCAGGCCCTCGTCGCTGCCGATCACGAGCTGCGCCATCAGGTCGTCGTTGGACCAGATCAGCAGCAGGTCGCCGGCCACGTCCATCTCAAAGACGATCGCCCACCCGGCATCCTCCATCGCCTGGACATAGTGCTCCTTGACCTGGGTCGCCGCGTCGCCGGTGCGATAGACGTACACCTCGTCGATCTTGCCCATCTGCTCCAGTTGGTCGATCAGCGCGCCCGAGGTGATCTCCTCCACCGACGAGAGCGTCGCCTCGCCATACGCCGGGATGCCGCCGCAGATCCCGCCGCCGGGCGCGGCCGGGTCGTCGTCGTCATCATCGTCATCAACGTCGGCGTCGTCCGTGTCATCCTCACGACGATCGGCATCGTCATCATCATCGTCCTGATCGAGGCGGGCGCTCTCGCCCACGTCGTCGCCCACGTCGTCGCCAACGTCCGCGTCCACCTGCTCGGTGGCGACCGCCGACTTGCCGCCACCCTGCTCAGTCGTCGGTTCCTGCGTCGCCTGCGGGAGGCCGCACCCGGCCACCAGGCCGAAAACCAGACACGTCAGCGCCAGTGCTAACGAGAACACACGCTTCCGCATGAGCTTCCTCCTGACCTAACTAGATGCTCGAAAACAGAACACCTCCAATCTAGTAGTATTCATTAGGACAGACAAGTCCACCAGATACCGTATGACAAAGGATCCGCCTTGGTGTAGAAAAGTGATCCCATTCCCAACCGCCTAGAACCGCGCCACCAGCTCGATCTCGCCGTCGAACGGCTCCACCCAGGCCGTCTCGGCAAGACCGTCGTAGCGGCCGCCATCCACGGCCACGGCCCGCCGCCCCTGCGGATGCGGCAGCCGCAGCGCCACCCGCGCCGGCCGGCGTCCCACGTCGCGGCAACGCACCCGCGCCACCATCCGCCCCCGCTCGATCTCTGAGCGCACCGTCACGTCCAGCGGCCCATAGTAGCTGGCCACGCCCTCCAGGGCGATCTCCTGGCCGTCGGCCAGCCAGGCCCGCGGCACGCCACCCAGCAGGTGCAGCGTCTCCCCCGCCTCGCGGTAGAGCATCCAGCGGGTCTGCATCAGGAACCAGCCCTCCTCATGGGTCTTGTGCGGGCTGGCGTGGAAATGGTGCTCCCAGAAGGTATAGGTCTCGCGGTCGGCCAAGCTGGCCACGGTGGTATAGTAGCCCTTGAGAAAAGCCTTCACCTCGCCCCGCGCCAGGTGCGCCCACAGATGCCGCGAATAGTAGGGCTGGCTGAACGCGGCGTTGCGCTCGGTCCAGAGCGCGGCATGGCCCCGCAGCAGCATGGTGGTCATGGGGTCGTCGGGCGCGAGCACCTCGCAGAACGCCAGGTAGAGCGGGCCCAGCAAGCTGTCGCGGGCGGCCGCGGTGCCGTGGCTGGTCCACAGGCCGCCTTGGGCGTACAGCCCCACCGGCCCGGGAAAGCCGGCAAAAGGCGCCAGCGTGGGCGCCCAGCTGCCGTCGCCCAGGGGGATGCAGGGGCCCTCGGCCAGGCCCTGCCGCGCCGCCGCCAGGATGTCATCCCGCAGCGCGTCGGCCTCGGCGGCCCAACGTTGCCCCTCTTCGGCATCCCAGGCGCCCAGCATCTCGGCGGTCCGCGCCAGCCCCAGGTAGGCATAGGCGTTGAGCATATAGGCGGGATAGTCGTCCTCGGGGTCGGCCACCTTGCCATCCAGCAGGCCATAGCCGCGCCCGCGCCGCTCCTCGGTCAGGCCGCGCGCCCGCCAATCCAGCAGGTAGCGCGCCGACTTGCGCACCTTGGGCACCACCCGATCCAGCCAGACCCGGTCGCGGGTATAGCGCCAATGCTCGCCCAGGCTCCAAAGGGCGCACCCCGTCTCGAGCATATACCCGCCAAAGTTCTGGATGAAACCGTCCGCGTGCTGCTTGGCCAGGAAATAGTCCAGCATGCGCGCGGCCAGGTCGTGGCGGCCCATGCTATCGGTGAACTGGATGATGGGCGCGCTCTCGGAGCCGATGGGCGCATAGACGCCGATGGTAGGCGCCACCGGGCCGTTGGGCTCCAGGCCATAGGCCACCAGATCCAGGTGCAGCAGGCCGGCGCGCGCCATCTCGTCGAAACGGCGCTCGGGCAGGCGCAGGCGAGCCGCGTCGTCCAGCTTGGCGCGCCAGTAGGCCCGGCAGGACTCTAGCGAGGCGTCGGCGTCCAACGAGGCCAGGGCCAGCGCCCGCGCCCGGGGGATAGGCCGATGCGGCAGCAGGAACAGCGCGTGCACGGCCTGGCCAGGCGGCACCAACAGCGCCACCTCTTCCTGCGGCATGGGGGCGCCGTTCAGCCACGCAGCCAGGTAGGCGCGCCCCGACGCATAGAGGCCCAGGCCAGCGTCGGCATCCCAGTGGGCACCCTCTACGCGCGACCAAGGCTGGGCCGCCCAGGGCCAGGGCGCCTTGAGCCAGGCATAAGCCGGCGTATCGCCGCGGTTGACCGCCTCCACCCGCAGGCAGAGCACCGTCTCCTTGGGGCGATCCTCCTCGCCGGTCAGCAGCCGGTCCACGTCGGCCTGCTGCTCGGGCGTGAACATGTGCCCGGCGGCATGGGCATCGGCCGCCAGGAAATGGGTGCCCCGCACGGCCTCGGGCGTCAGGGTAGTCGCCTCCAGGGTGCACCAAGCGGTGAGATCGTACAGCATGGGGCCGTCGGCCCGCGCCTGCCGCCAGATCGGCAGCACGCCCTGGTCCAGCCAGCGGCGGCTCGCATCCACCGCGCCCCAGCCGCGGCCCAGCAGGTAGGCATAGCTCACGGGCGCGCCATCGGTCTCGGGCAGGGTCACCCGATCGCCGTGCCACCGTGGCAGGATGGACTCGTACAGCCCGCCGCCGGGCACGCGCAGCCCCAGCTCGAAAATGCGCATATCGCGGCCCAGCCCCAGCCAGATCGGCGCGCGCAGCTCGCGGGCAGCGGCAGCGGCGCCCTCCCAACCCTCCTCGGGGTCGGCGGCGATGCGCTCCAGCTGCGAGAGCGCCCCCCGCGCCTGGACGTCGGCCAGCACCTCGGCATAGCCACGCGGATCCGCCGCCGGCAGCACCGCCACGCCATAGGCCGGAATCACGATGGGATGTTGGCTGGTCACGTCCCGCAAAAAGACGCTGAACGAGCCCTCGACGGCCCAGACCGTCAGCCGCGCCGCGCCGGCGCCAAGCCCGGCGCCCTCGTCCGCGACGGTCAGCTCCAGTCGCAGCGGGCCGTCGGCATCGCGCCAGCCCACGTCCTCCCACACGCCCACGCCCGCGGCCACGCGCCCCTGGCGCACGCGGCAGTGCACCTCAGCCACCCGTCCCGAGCTGGGCGCCTGGGCCCACACCAGCGCCACCCCGATCGTACCCATCGCGTCCCTCCCTCGCACTTATCTAGTGCATCGAGGATAGCCGCGCCGTCGAGTCTTGCCAACCCACAGCGCTGCCTGATAAAAAGAGCTACCAATAGATGAAACGATCCCCAATCTAGTCGAATCTTTCACGCCTCCTTGACGCATAGCTAGGGCCCAGTACAATCGGCACCAATCGAACCCACAGCCAAGGATGGGTGTATGGGCTACGCGTCGGGGCACACCGCCGACCGGTTCCAGCGCGCGCTGTCGATCTTTCGCCAGCACGGCGGGATGATGCGCACCAGCGAGGCCTTGGCCCGGGGCATCCACCCCACCACCCTCTATGCCCTGCGGGATAGCGGCGCTCTGGCGCGCCTCAGCCGCGGCCTCTACCGCCTGGCCGACCTACCGCCGCTGGAGGAGCCTCGCCTGACCACCGCCTGCCTGCGCGTGCCCCGCGCCGTCATCTGTTGCCGCTCCGCCCTGGCGTTTCACGGCCTGCTGGAGCGCGAGCCGCCCACCGTCGAGCTGGCGCTACCGCGCGGCCATCATCATCCCCAGGTGGAGACGCCGCCGATCAGTTGCCACTGGTTCGCCGGCCGCGCCTACCGCTACGGCGTAGAGACCCACACCTGCGGCGAAACCGAGATCCGCGTCTACTCCTGCGCCAAGACGGTCGCCGACTGCCTCAAGCTGCGGGGGCAGATCGGCACCCGCATGGCGGTCCTGGCCCTGCGCCGCTACATGGGCAGCGAGGACTTTGATGCCGCCGCCCTCCTGGAGGCCGCCCGCATCTGCCGCGTGGAGCGGCTGGTAAGTTTGTACGCCGAGGTAGTGTAGCGGGCCGGGCACTCGCCCAGCCATCGCTCCCCAGCAGCCGCCCTGGCCCCACCCACCAACCTCCGTCGTACCCTTGCGCGCTCTCGCCTCACAGCGCTCGCCCATGGTAGGGCAGACGTGCCCAACAGTCAGTGGAGGCAGCCATGTTCGATCTGCCCGAGATGATGACCCTCGCTAGCCAGATGCGCGCTGCCCTGCCGGGCCGCCGCGTCTCTGCCGTCGAGATCGCCGCCGAGCGCCCCCAGTGGCTCTGGCTCACCCACCCGCCGGAAGAGTACCCTCGCCGCATGGTCGGCCAGACCATCGGCCCAGCCAGCGCCGACGGCCACTGGCTGCGACTCCCGCTGGAGCCCGACCAGGGCCTGCTGCTGGGCGATTTCGGCGGGCGCGTGCTGCTGCACCCGGCCGGCACGCAGCTGCCGGCCAAGCGCCACCTGACCGCCACCCTGGACGATGCCTCGTCGCTGACCATAACCGTCCAGGGATGGGGCTTTGTGGCGCTGCTCTCGACCGCGGAGGAGGCCGCTTTTGCGCCCTATCAGCACCGCGGCGTCTCGCCGCTGGACCCCCGCTTTACTCGGGAGCACCTGGCGCAGCTGCTGGCCACCAGCAAAGAGTACCGCCGCAAACCAATAAAGTCGTTCCTGGTCCATGATCCCAACGTGGGGGGCATCGGCAACGGCATGCTGCAGGACATCCTCTATCGCGCCCAGATCCACCCGCGCCAGCGCGTCTGCGACCTGACCGCCGACGAGATCGATCGGCTCCACGGCGCGCTGCGCGAGACCATGGAGCTGGCCGTGGCCCAGGGCGGCCGTGACAGCGAGCGCGATCTGCACGGCCAGCCCGGCGGCTATCGGCCACTGATGGATCGCCGCGCCGTCGACCAACCCTGCCCGCGCTGCGGCACGCCCATCGTCAAGGTCAGTCTGCTGGGCGGCTCGTGCTACTATTGCCCGGCCTGCCAGCCCGATCCCCACGGCTAGGCGGCGGCCGGCGAGATCGGGCCAAATGGCCGAATTGCCGCCCCAGGCCTTGAATACGCCCGACAGCCTGCTACAATGGGCTGGACGTAGAGCTCCGCGAGGGTTGCCATGGGCGATCTGACGCTGGCCTGCTGCGGCCTCGATTGCGCTGCCTGTGACATCTACCGGGCGGGCGATGACCCCGCCCTCGCCGCCAGATTGGCGGATGCGTTCGTCAAAATGGGCTATGCCGATGCCCGGCCCGACTGGTTTC
>ENA-UOXR01002908-UOXR01002908.1-bioreactor-metagenome-genome-assembly--contig:-NODE-2908-length-15143-cov-5.243770_pt1 | contig 15143 bp, 14 predicted proteins | sample MGYA00238164_ERZ764825 | MGnify/ENA primary metagenome ERZ764825 (study PRJEB28920, sample SAMN05720171) | bioreactor metagenome | isolation source: Anaerobic biogas reactor | place: USA:Washington...
TGCCAATGGCGGATTCCGCCGCAGCGCTGTTCTCGGTGGGCATGCTGGCGTGCCTCGTGCGGGCCCGCGAGAGCCGCCGCCTGGGCTGGAGCTTGGCAGCGGGCGTCTGCTATGCTGTGGTGTACTGGATCCGCCACCCTCTACTGTTGCTGGGGTTGGGCGCTTTGCCCGCCTATGGCGTGGGCCTTCGCGGCGAGCGGGTGCGGTGGCGCGAGCTGCTGGCATTTGCGGCGGCGGCCATGCTAGTGGCCGCGCCCGACCTGGGCTATCACGCCGTGGTGTTCGGTGCGCCGTGGGTCACCGAGTCGCCCGAATGGTTCCTGCTGAGCCCGGCGCACATCCTCATCACGGCTTGGGCCATGTTGACGGAGGGCTTTCTCAAGCGGGCCGAGTTTGGTTACCTCTGGCCCCTGACGTTGTGCGGGCTGGCGGCCGCGCAGCGCGCTCGTGGGGTGGAGCGGGGTGCGTGGCGAGGATTCGTCTGGAGCCTAGTCGGGGCGTTGGGTTTTCAGCTCTGCTACCAGGCGCTGCGGTGGCGCGACTTGGTTTCGCTGCTGCCTTGGATGGCGATCTGTGCGGGTATCGGTCTTGAGGATCTCTTGGCGAGGCTGCCGCGTGGCCGCTGGCGACACGCGGCTATTGTCATGGCGCTGATGCTCCTTCTGGGCCGCACGGCGTGGGTCATTGCTCTACCGCAGCAAGAGTCCGTGGCGGTCTTTGGGCATGTCTCCGCTTTGCAGCGGCAGGCCTATGCCGATCTGGCGACTCGCTTGCCCGAGGACGCCGTGGTGGCTACAGGCTTGAGCAGCGGGTCCGTCGAGCGCTACGTCGGGCGCGACACCATGCGGCTTGCCGACTGGACTGCGGGCGAGTTCGACGCCATGCTATCCTGTCTTGAGGCGGCGGGGCGGGAGGTTTGGCTGCTGGAGGATGGCGAGGAGGTGGGGGCGCTGCTGGGGCGCCTGCCGTCTGGCTGGACGACGCAGCCCGCTGGCAGCTATGAACTCCCCGCCTTTGGGTGGGGCTCCGAGCCGATGGCGCGCCCGGTTCGCCTCTGGGCCGTGAGACGTGAGGTCCCGTAGCTCGAAGGCGAGCCTTGACAGCAAGGAGATTGATGATATAATATATTAAGAATCTAATCTAAGCGCGGTTTACGCGAAAGGTGGGTTGCATGGATCGTCCTACCATCTACCTCGACAATATGGCTGCCACCCGCCTGGATGAGCGTGTACTCGATGCGATGCGACCGTATTTCTTTGACTCCTATGCGGTCGCTACCTCGCAGTTTGGCTACTCGCTGGGCATCGCCGCGCGAGACGCCCTCGAGGCCGCTCGGGCGGCGGTAGCGGAGCGGCTGGGCGCGAGCACCGACGAGATCGTCTTTACCTCGGGCAGCACCGAATCTACCAATATGGCCCTCAAAGGGGCCGCTGCGGCGCTCTCCCAGAAGCGTGGCCGCCACCTGATCACCACCGCTGTCGAGGATTTTCCTGTCTTGCAGAGCCTGCGCGCCCTAGAAAGGGGCGGCTATGAGCTGACCATGCTCCCTGTGGATGCACACGGGAGCGTCAACCCCGCTGACCTGGCCAACGCCCTGCGCGATGATACGGCGCTGGTCTCGGTTCAGCAGGCCAACCAAGAGATCGGCACGCTGCAGGATCTCGCGGCTCTTGCGGATCTGGCGCACCAGGCGGGGGCTCTGGTGCATGTGGATGCCACGTATGGCTGGCCCCGCGTTCCCCTCAAGTTGGATGCCCTTCCCGTAGACCTGGTCAGCCTGACCACGGCGCTAGCCCATGGACCGCGTGGCGTGGGCGCCATGTACGTGCGAGAGGGCACGCCCCTCCAAAAGTGGATGGATGGTGGCTTCCAGGAAGACAACCGCCGCGGAGGCCCCGAGGATATTGCGGGCGCGGTGGGTTTCGCGGCGGCGATGGATCTGGTCGATGCCGACGAGACGCAGCGTCTGCGGCTACTGCGCGATACGCTAGAGGCGCGCTTGCTGGGCGTCCCCCATACCGTGTTGAACGGGCATCCCCAGCGACGCGTCCCCACGCTGAGCAACGTCTCATTCCGCTTTGTGGAGGGTGAGTCGATTCTGCTGCACCTGGATATGCGCGGCATCGCCGTCAGCACAGGATCAGCGTGCTTTAGCCGCTCGCTGGAGGCGAGCCACGTCATCCTGGCCATCGGCGGGAACCACGAGAGAGCGCATGGTTCGGTGCGGCTCTCGTTGGGGCGCTACAATCAAGAGAGCGACGTGGACGCGGTGGCCTCGGCTTTGAGCGAGGTGGTGGCCCGCTTGCGCGAGATCAGCCCGCTGGGCAAGGAGGTGTAGGATGCCGTTGCCCTATAGTGAGACCGTAATGGAGCATTTTCGGCACCCGCATAACGTGGGAGCCCTGGAGGACGCTGACGCCAAGGCGGTGGAGGGCAGCCCCGCCTGTGGCGATATGGTGGCCGTCTACCTCAAGGTGGACGCCGAGAGCAAGGTGATCAGCGACATCAGCTTTGAGTCCTATGGCTGCGCCTCGAACATCGCCACAGGCTCGATCATCACCGATCTGGCCAGAGGAAAGACGCTGGACGATGCCAAGCGCCTTACCTGGAAGCAGGCGGCCGAGGCGTTGGGTGGGCTGCCTGCCATCAAGGCGCACTGCTCGGTTTTGGCGATCGACGGCTTACGGGCCGCCATCCAGAACTATGAGGAGCGGCACGGTTTGGTCACCCAGCGCGACCCCACGACGGTGGAGCTGGTGATGAGTCGCCTCAAGCGGGTGATGAACCCGATGGTGGGGTTGGATCTGGTGCGGACCAATTTGGTCACGGGTGTGCGCATCGACGATGGTGTGGTTACCGTGGTGGTCGATCTGCCTCATGATCACCAGTTTGCCAACAACATCCGCGCCGAGATCGAGGAAAAGATCGAACCGCTGTGGGATGTGAGCCACGTCATCGTCGAATTGCAGGAGTGAGGTGACCCATGGCACAGATTGACGTAGACGTTCGCGGGGAGACCTGCCCCGTGCCCCTGGTCGAGATGCGCAAGGCCGTGCTATCGGCCTCCAAAGGCGATACCATTCGGGTGCGCGGATCGCATCCCGCCTCGATGCAAGAGATCCCGATGGCGGTGGAGGCCCTGGGCATCACCCTGGTGGCGGTGGAGGGGGCGGAGACCGACTGGACCATCACGATTGAGCGCTAACGAGGAGACGAGCATGGCCCAGAGGACGACCATCGTCGTGCAAAGCGGCGATATGGACAAGCTCTACAGCGCCCTGATCATCGCCAATGGCTCTCTGGCCATGGGGATGGAGGCTTCGCTCTACTTTACCTTTTGGGGATTGGAGCGCCTAAGAAAGGGCGGTTTGGACAAGGGACCGCTCTCGCGTATGCACATGTTGGGCCTGGGCAAGTGGATGGTCCGCCAGCGGATGCGGCGGGCGAGGGTTGCCGAACTGGAGCGGCTCATCACCGACTATCGGGCGTTGGGCGGGCGTATCATCGCCTGCGACATGACCATGGAGATCATGGGGATTCGCAAGGAGGATCTACGCGAGGAATGGATCGACGCCTATGGCGCCGTGGGGAGCTACTTGCAGGATGCCCGCGAGAGCCAGGTGACCCTGTTTATCTAGACACGGAGGACGCCCATGGCGCAGGAGCATGACAATCGGCCGCGGCTGCCAGGACGCGCTTTTCAGAGTGGGACCAAGCATACCCGTGGACGCGGCATGGTGGGTATGGGCGGCGAGCGGCCGAGGGCGCGCGGCCTACCTGCCGAGAGCGACCTGATCAACCTGCCTCCCCCGATCCGTGCCGAGGGGCCACCGCTGTGGGAGACCATCAACGCCCGTCGTTCGGCGCGGCGGTATGGCGGCGCGCCGCTTTCGCTGCAGGAGCTGTCACAGCTCCTGTGGGCTTGCCAGGGGATAACGGCTGAACGACGCGGGCTGAGCTTTCGGGCCACGCCATCGGCTGGCGCACTCTATCCCGTCGATACCTACCTGCTCGCCAACGCCGTGGACGGGTTGCCTGCTGGCATCTATCGGTACGTCCCCGAGGCTCACGGGCTGGTCCTCGTGCGCGAGGGCGCCATGGGCCAGGAGGGCTGCGCCGCCGCCATGGATCAGGGAATGGTCCACGATGCGCAGGCGACCTTTTTCTGGGCGGCTACCTTTGCGCGGGCGCGGTGGCGCTATGGCGAGCGCTGCTACCGCTACGCCTATCTGGACGCGGGGCACATCGCCCAGAACCTGGCTCTGGCGGCCGTGGGCCTGGGCCTTGCCAGTTGCCAGATTGCGGCATACTATGATGATGAGTGTGATGCCCTGCTGGGCCTCGACGGCGAGGATCAGACGGTAGTCTATATGTCGGTGGTGGGGCGCTCACAGGGATAGTGACAGGAGGGCGACAGAGATGACTCTCAAAGGCGCCAAGGTTATTGTTCTGGCAGAGGATCTGTACGAAGATCTCGAGTTGTGGTATCCGTACTATCGCCTCTTGGAAGAGGGCGCGTCCGTCACGTTGGTGGGCCCCAAGGCGACGAGCTATGCCAGCAAGTATGGGTATCCCGCTGTGGCAGCCGTCGCGGCGGAGGAGGTGGACGCCTCCGAGGTCCACGCGGTGATCGTGCCAGGGGGTTACGCCCCCGACAAACTGCGACGCTATGACGCGGTTCTGGATCTCGTCCGTGACGTGTATGCCAAGGGCGGCGTGGTGGCGTTCATCTGTCATGCCGCGTGGGTACCGATCTCGGCGGGCATCGTGCGGGGCAAGCATGCCACCTGCGTCGCCGCCATCAAGGACGATCTGGTCAATGCGGGCGCGATCTACGAGGACCGCGCCGTGGTGGTGGATGGTCGGCTGGTGAGCTCGCGGACGCCCGCGGATCTGCCGGCCTATCTGCCGGCGATCATCGCCGAGATTGCCAAGGTGGTCTAGCCTCTATCGTTCTAGTGGCAAGGCTCCGACGGGGGCTTTCGGGGACAGATCGGGTAGGTTAGAGTCGTGAGTTGTGTAGGGAAGGAGCAAAAGATGACATCGCTAGGGGATCGTTTGCAGCAGGCGGACTGGAAAAAGGAAAAGCACGTGCCCGTGATCGAGGCGCCCGATGAGGTCAAGGCGGGCGAGTTCTTTGAGGTGCGGGTCACCCTGGGCAAAGAGGTGGCGCACCCCAATACCACCGAGCATCACATCAGCCACATTACGCTCTACTTTCAGCCCGAGGGTGGCAAATTCGTGCATCAGGTTGGCCACTATGAGTTCTCCGCCCATGGTGAGTCGACGGACGGACCCAACGAGGGGCCCGTATACACGAACCACGCGGTCGTGACCGGCGTCAAGCTGGAAAAGCCGGGCACCCTGTACGCCGTGGCGCTGTGCAACATCCATGGCCTGTGGGAGAGCACCAAGACCGTAGCCGTCGTCTAGTCGCGTCTAGCCATAGAAAGGAATACCACGTATGCATCCCATGACCCTCAGCCACCTGCAGAGCGCCTTTGCGGGCGAGAGCCAGGCCCATATGCGCTATCTTGTCTATGCCGAAAAGGCCGAAAAGGACGAGATGCCTCAGATCGGCAGGCTGTTCCAGGCCATCGCCTGGGCGGAGCAGATTCACGCCAGCAGCCACTTTGTGGTGATGCGTGACCAGTTTGGGGCTGTCCAAACGGTGGCCGGCGCTGGGTTTGGCCTCGGCACCACCGCTGAGAACTTGGCTGTGGCGATCGAAGGCGAAGACTTTGAGGTGGCCGAGATGTACCCCGTGTACAAGGCCGCCGCCGAGTTCCAGGAAGAGCGGGGCGCGCTGCGCAGCTTTGACTGGGCCTGGAAGGCCGAGCAGACGCACGCGGCCCTGTTCCGCGAGGCCAAGGCTGCGGCCGAGGCGGGGGGAGACTTCGAGATCGATCAGGTGAATGTGTGCTCTCGCTGTGGGCACACGTTGGTGGGGGATGCCCCTGATCGCTGCCCGATCTGCAACGCCAAGAAGGAGACCTACCGCGCCTTCTAGGTGAGGATACCCGTGCAAGCGACGAGCGCGAACTAGCTTTGAGCGGTTCGCGCTCGTCACGTGTCTGGCGTCAGTCCAGCAGAGCTCATCGACGGGCGGCCTTGGCTCCTCCCAGAGAGAGCATGGCCAGAACCAACACGATGCTGATGATTGAGAGTGTCTCCATGGCGTGTACTCCATTACGTTGGGCTATCGTGTAGAACCCCAAACGCAACAAAGGGTTGCGGCCTTGCCCACGACGTGCTGATGTGTATGATAGGGTCATCGTGACGGTCGTCCGCCACCCACGCCGAGCAACATAAGCGAGACGAGCAGTGCAACGATCGCGAACCCGCTACCCATGGCGCACCTCCCACACCGATCCTGGCCGCTATCTGGACGACGGCCGCCGCTCGATGGTTCCACGCGGCGCGCGGTTGTCTCGGCTGGCGAGCTTGGTGTTGGTGGCTTGCCTACTGTCCGCTTGTAGCGTCTTGGTCGAGAGCGAGGCCTTTCGGACGCTGACGGCCCCTACCGCACTGCCGCCTGTGTCGACCTCGCACGCATCTCCCGATCCGGCCGAACCCGCTCCCGGAGCCACCCCGGCGGCACCTGACGCTGAGGGTGTGCCTCTGCCGGCCGCATGGGTACGGGATCTGGCATGGGGGCGCCTAGTGGAGGAGGGCGTCGCCGAGGAGAGCGCTGCGCCCGTGTGGGACGACAGCTGCGCCCCCGACAGCTTTTGCTGGGGGGCCTGGCGGCTGGAGCTACAGCGGCTGGCGGCTGGCGCCGAGACGGATCGCTTTGGCGTGAGGGCGTTGGGGGCTGGCGGGCTGCTGGTGGAGCTGGTAGTCGCGTCCGATGCAGTCGTTACGACCCAGGCCCTGATTCATCCCACGCCAGAGCCAACGGGTCGCCCCAGCCCGAGCCCCATCGCCGATGAGCAGGGCCGTACCGTGCTGATCTCGCTGCATAGCCTGCCATCGGGCTCGGTGCACGACGACATGGTGCGGATCTGGAGCGGCGACCTGGGCCAGATGGGCGTGCGTGGCGCGGATGACGAGCTGGAGCGGGCTGTGGCGGCCCTACGCGATTCGGGACGGTTGGTGCGCGTGCGAGGTTGGCACGAGCGCGATGTAGCCGACTATGGCGGCGCCCGCTTGGTCGTGGAAGCGATCATGGACGAGGGGCCGCTGCCCGAGGAGCCCAGCGAAGAGGGGCGGGTAAACGGCTGGCTCGGGACGGTCGTACGATTGCCCGAAGCCGCCAGCTTTGATGACTATTTCGATAGCCGCTGGCCTGGCGGCCAGTATGGGATTGTGGCCGAGGATTCGGCCTGGGCCGAGGCTTTGGAGCGGCTGCGGGCTTCGGGTGAGATGGTGCGCGTCTGGGGGCTCTTGCGAGAGGGCGTCGATGACTATGGCGAGGCGCAGATCGTGGTGAGCCGTATCGAGCTGGCCGACACGATCGTTGAGGACGACTAGTCCGATCTGCCGACTTGGCTTTCCGAGATGCAAAGAGGGGAGAGGCCAACGCCTCTCCCCTCCTGTTCGGTATGCCTAGTTGGCGCGGACCCTTACAGCGACCGTGTGTCCGTCGATGCTGGTCTCGGCGCTCTGATCCCAGGCCCCGCCGTCATCCTCGGTCAGTAGGCGGGTGGCCAGGGTCTCATCCATGATGTGCTCACGCCATGGGGCGAGTACATCCAGAAGCTCAGGGTTCGCAAAGAACAGGCCTGCCGTGATGCGCTGGTCGAGGTCATAATCGGCCTCTTTGCGCAAGGTCTGAATCTGTCGCACCAGATCGCGGGCCCAGCCCTCGGCCTGCAGCTCGGGGGTGATGACGGTATCGATGGCCACGATGACGCCCTTTTCCTCGGCTACAGCCCACCCCTCGCGCGGTTGCGGTTCCACCAGGATCTCTTCTGGAGCCAACGTGATCTCGCTCCCCTCGACCAAGACGGTCACCGCATCACCTCGCTTGACCGCCGCTCCCACCGACTCGGGCTGCAAGGCGGCTAGGGCAGCCTTGGCCTTGGGGAAATCACGCCCCAAGCGCGGCCCTAGCAGGCGGCCGTCCGCCACGATGCGGTAGGTGACCAACTCGTCCTCCCGCTCGACAAAGGTCAGCGCCTTGACGTTCAGCTCGTCGGCTACGATCTCCACCATCTCGGGCGAGAGGGAGCCGCGACCGCCTGGAACCCAGACCATGGCGCTGCTCAAGGGCTGGCGCACCTTGATATTGGCGCTGTTGCGGGCGCTCAGTCCCAAGCCTGCCAGGGTGCGGGCCAGGGCCATCTGTTCCAGCAGCTTCCCATCGATCGCCTCTGTGTCGGGCTCGGGCCAATCGCAGTTGTGGATGCTTACCAAGGCGTCGGGCCTGACCCCGCGCACCAGGTTCTGGTAGATCGCCTCGGTGATGAACGGGATGAACGGCGCCAGCAGCTTGGCATAGCGTACCAACACATGGTAGAGCGTCGCATAGGCCGTCTGCTTGTCCGCGTCGTGCTCGCTCTTCCAAAAGCGACGACGGCTCCGCCGCACGTACCAGTTGGTCAAGTCGTCCAGGAACGACTCTAGCGCCAAGGTGGACCCATAGGGGTCCGAGTCGGTCAGCGCCTGGGTGACCGACTGGGCCACCTCGTTGACACGGGCGATGATCCAGCGGTCTAGCGGATTGGCGCTCTTGGGCGTGGGCCCCTCGGGCGTGCCGACGTCCTCCAGCGGCCAATCGGGCTGCCAGCCATCCAGGCCCGCATAGGTGGCCAGGAAGCTATAGACGTTCCAGAGCGGAATCACAAAGCGGCGACGGGTCTCGTCGGCGCGATGGTAGCCAAAGAGCAGGTTGTTCTCGGGCTTGTGGGCGCAATAGAGCCAGCGCATGACGTCGACGCCCATTTTGTCGGCGGCCTCGTTAAACTCGATCGAGTTGCCCCAGCTCTTGTGCATGGGGCGGCCATCCTCCGCCATGAGCGTGGCATAGGAAAAGTTCTCGCGAAAGGCGGGGCTGTTATCCAGCACGGTGCCCATAGCCAAGAGGCTGTAGAACCAGTTGCGGAACTGCCCTGGGAACGACTCGCTGATCCAGTCGGCTGGGTACCACTTTTCCCAGTAGGCGGGATCCGTGCGGTATCGCAGCGTGGAAAAGCTGACGATACCCGCATCCAGCCAAGGGTTGCCGACATCGGGGATGCGATGCATCTTGCCGTGGCACTTGGGGCACTCTAGAACCACTGCGTCGATGTGAGGGCGGTGGGGCGTGTGGCCATCGAACTGGTCCCAGCCCTCCACCGCGCGCGTTTCGAGTTCGCGTTCGTCCCCGATCACCGAAAGCTCACCGCAATCGTCGCAGATCCAGAATGGCAGAGCCAGCCCCCAGTAGCGCTTTTTGCTGATCATCCAGTCGTGCATATTGCGGAGCCAGTCCAGCTCGCGCTCAAGCCCAAAGGAGGGGATCCAGCGGATCTGCTTTGTGACGCGGATCATGTCATGGCGCAGCTCGTCCATGCTGATGAACCACTCATCCACCAGACGAAAGACCAGATCGGTCTTGCAGCGCCAGCAGGTGGGGTAGCGGTGGGTATAGTCATCGACGCGATAGAGCAAGCCCTTTTCCTGAAGGTTCTGGAAAATGGCATCGGCCGCCTCGGAGGCCTCCGTCCCCGCCAGCCACCCAAAGGCCTCCACGAACTGGCCTGAGTCATCCAGCGGCGAGATGATGGGCAGGCCATGCTCCTTGCCTAGCTGAAAGTCCTCGGCGCCGCAGCCAGGCGCGATGTGGACGATGCCCGTGCCCTCTTCCTCACCGACGGCGTCCCACGCGATGACGACGTGAGCAGCGACGGCCGAGTGTGTGGTCTTGCTCTCCACGGCGCTCTGCGTGAACCCGCCTGGCTGTTGCGACGTGGCCAGCTCGTCAAAGGGGCCGTCATAGGTCCACCCCACCATGGCGCTGCCAGGGAGTTCGCGCACCACCTCGTAAGCGCCCTTGAGCATATGCGCGGCGCCCTTGGAGAGATAGAGGGTCTCGTCGCCCTGACGGACTTGGAGATAGGTGAGATCGGCGCCGACCGCGGCGGCCACGTTGCTGGTCAACGTCCAGGGGGTGGTTGTCCACACGAGCAACGAGGCGTTCTCCTGGTCGCGCAGTGGGAAACGGAGGCAAACGGCGCGGTGGGTGCGATCCTGGTAGCCATCGGTGACGATCTCGTGCTGGCTGATGCCCGTAGCGCAACGGGGACACCAGGGCATGACGTCCACGCCCCGATAGAGCCAACCCCGTCGATGGCACTCGCTGAGGAACCGCCAGATCATATAGTTGTTCTCGTTAGAAAAGGTAAAGTAGCTGCCGCCCAGCTCTGGCAGGCCCAGTCGCCCCACCAGATCCTCGACGGTGCTGGTGACTGGCCCCTCGGGCCCCTGGAGCGTCAACTCCTGGGAGGGATCCTCCATCAGCGCGTCGGCGAGACGACACAGGTCATCGGTGTCGTTCCAGTCCATCCAGTAGCCCAGGCGGATAGACTGATCGGTCTGGACCGCCGCGTAGCGCAAGACGCGCTCCTTGCACTTTTGCACAAAGCGGTCCAGCCCATAGGCTTCGATGTCGCGCTTGGTTGAAAAGCCCAGCTCGCGCTCGACCTCGACCTCAACCCAGAGGCCCTGGCAATCAAAGCCGTTCTGGTAGCGGGCATCGCGGCCGCGCATGGTCCAGAAGCGGTGGAACAGGTCCTTGTAGGTGCGACCCCAGCCGTGATGCACGCCCATGGGGTTGTTGGCGGTGATGGGTCCATCGATAAAGGACCAAGTAGGCATGCCCAGGCGGCGCTGGCGCCCGCGCTCAAAGGCTTGCGTCTCTTTCCAGAGCCGCAGGATATCGTGCTCCTGGGCGATCAAGTCGACCTGCGTTGGGACCTCTTTGAACGGCATGGTAACCCTCCGATCGTGACTGAAAACGAAAAAGGCTCTCGTCCGCTGGGGACGAGAGCCGTAGCTTCCCGTGGTACCACCCCGATTAGCCGCCTCGGCGAGAGACGGCCCACTCGAGTGCCTGCCGGAGACGCCCCTGGGACGCTCCGAGAGGCACGTCCCGATAACGAGGGACGAATCCGTGCCAGCTTAGTGGGGCTAGGCGCCCGTTCGGCGGCAGGCTCGGGAGGGATTTTCGGTCGGGCGATGCGTGCCCGCTTTGCACCTTCCGCGGGCTCTCTGGACGCTCAGACCCAACCTACTCGGCTCCGTCTATGCCAGTGAGGCTGTCTGTTGGTGGCACGAGTATAGCACAGAGCCGAGCCAAAGCAAGCTAGCGCCCAGCGGCTAGAGCTGTTCAACGTTGGGGCGCCAGCCTAGCTCCTGGAGCAGCGATCGCATCTCGGCCTCGGTGAGGGGACGGCTCTTGCCAGCCAATGCCACCACCACGGCCTCCATGACGTTGGTGCCGAAAGTGCGGCCAGCGATACGTGGCGTGCTGGTCACCAGATGGGTTACCCCACGCTCGCGGAACAGGGCCACGTCGCGTGGGGTGGTGGTGTTGGTGGCGATGATCTTGCCCGCCATATCGTGCGGCATGTGGTGTGTAATATAGTTGCAGTCGCCAGCGATGACCGTCGCCCAGGCGAACCAGTCCTCGAACCGGGGCTCATTTCGATCCTCGTCCTGTCCCGTTGGGTAGAGCATGGACATGGGCAGGTGGCGTACGATCGGGCCGATGAGGACAGCCACGCGCTCCAGTGAGGCCAGGCTGCGTATCGAAACGGGGATGCCTAGGCCGAAAGCCAGGTCACCGATGATCATGGCATAGCCAGCGTCGGCGAATGAGCGGGTCATGCCGATGCGATCCAAGGCGGATGGGACTAGCACGTGACGTTGCGCTGGAGCGCCGATCTCTTGCTCGATGGCGGCGGCCATCTGGAGCTCCATGACGTTCTTGAAGCCAGTGCCATCGACCACCGGCGTATGCTTGACACCTTGGATCAGCTTTTCCACCGAAGCCATGGTATAGCTATGCCGAACGGAGGCGATGGTGAGAACGGCCCCGCCGACGCCCAGGCAGTCTACCTGGCCATCAAGCTCCTGGTACAGCGCCTGAGCCCGTTGGACATCGCCATCGGTGCCAATGCGCTCGATCGAGATGGTCTCGCCCAAGAGCTCCACCGTGGCGACGTGGTCGCGTGAGCTACTTCCCAGGCTGACGCTGACAACCCGCTTCATTGGGAGCAACCTTTCGCATCGGGTAGGATTTCCTCGATGATGATAACCGCGATTGAGCGGGGTGGTTACGCCCTAGCGCAAGGCCTGGTGAACGTGTCTAGCGATGGCATCGGCGGTGAGTCCGTGCTTGAGCAAGAGCTCATCAGCGGTGCCCGACTCTCCGAACTGGTCGCGCGTGCCGAGCCGCAACAGGCGTGGCGAGCCACCCCGCTCGGCTAGAATCTCGGCCACCGCGCTGCCTAGCCCCCCGATGATGCTGTGCTCCTCGATGGTCACCACCAGACGGCAGGCGTCGGCGGCGGTTGCGACCGCCTCGTCGTCCAGGGGCTTGAGCGATGCCATGTTCAGGACGCGCGCCTGGACGCCTTGCCCCCGCAGAGCGGCGGCCGCATCCATGGCTGCTGCCACCATGTGGCCATAGGCCAAAAGGGCGACATCATCGCCATCACAGAGCTGCGTGGCTCGCCCTAGCGTGAATCTGTGGTGAGGTGGGTGTACGTCAGGTATGGGATAGCGTCCCAGCCGAAGGTAGACGGGCCCGCCAATCGCGGGGAGGGCTTGGACGACGGCGTGGGTCTCGACGGCGTCCGCGGGCGCGATCACGCGCATGTTGGGCAGGGCCCGCATGAGGGCGACGTCCTCCAGGGACTGGTGGCTGGCGCCGTCGGGGCCTTGGGTCAGGCCGGCGCTAGAGCCCGCCAGAATCACGGGCAGCGAAGGGTAGGCGATCTGGATACGGATCTGATCATAGCAGCGCGCCGTCAAAAAGATGGCGAACGAGTTGCAAAAGGGGATCAGACCCGAGGCGGCCATACCAGCGGCCGTGCTGACCATGTCGGCCTCGGCGATGCCCATATCAAAGAAGCGATCGGGGTAGGCTTGCCGAAAGGCGGCGGTGCGCGTCGAGTTGTACAGGTCGGCATCGAGGACAACGACGCGTGGATCGACCTGGCCGAGGGCCAGAAGGGCCTCGCCGTAGGCTACACGGGTCTCGGATCGCGGGGTCATTTCGCCTCCTGGCCAAGCTGTTGGCGCAGCTGCTCTTGGGCGGCGCGTGCTTGCGCGATCTGCTCCTCGGTTAGGATGGCGTTGTGATAGGCTGGATCGTTCTCGATAAAGGCGATGCCTTTGCCCTTGACCGTGTGGGCGATCAACAACGAGGGTGGACCGTCGCTGGCCCGAGCCCAATCGAGCGCGTCGCAGATGGCGGCCATGTCGTGGCCATCGATCTCGCGCACGCGCCAGCCAAAGCTGCGCCAGCGCTCGGCCATGGGCTCCATCGGTTTGGCGGTGTCTGCGGCGTCCATGGCCTTGAGGCGGTTGCGGTCGATGACCGCCGTCAGGTTGCTCAGTCGGTGCTGGGCGGCGGTCATGGCGGCTTCCCAGACCTGGCCCTCCTGGGTCTCGCCGTCACCCAGCAGGCAGTAGACGCGATAGTCGCTGGCGAGCACGCGGGCCGCCAGGGCCATGCCGTTGGCGTAGGAGAGGCCGTGTCCCAGCGAGCCAGTGCAGCCCTCGATGCCAGGCGTTAGCTGCATGGCGGGGTGACCCTGCAGGCGACAGCCGAGCGTCTTGAGGCCAGGGAGCTCGGCAGCGTCGAGCACGCCCAGCATGGCCAGGGCGGCATATTGGGCAGGGACGCAGTGTCCCTTGGACATGAGGAAACGGTCGCGGTCGGGCCAGCGCGGTTCCGACGGGTCGTAGCGCATCGCGTAAAAGTAGATGGCTGTCACCATGTCGGTGGCGGATAGCGACCCGCCAAAGTGGTGGGCCTTGCCCGCTCCCATCATGTCGATGATGTGCAGCCGCATCTGGGCGGCTAGGTAGCGTAGGTGTTGGGCCGATTCCTGGGTCATGAACAATCCTCGTTTCGGCTAATCGGTGCTGACCAGGTCGACGTACTCTTGCCCGAGCATGTCCTCAGGCTGGGAGCCGAGAAGGTGCAGCAGCTCTCCGATCAGAGAGGCTTTGCGGTAGGCGTCCTGTTGTGACCACGTGCGGCTCTTGATCTCGATATAGAGCTTGGGCTGGGGTGGCGCCGTGATCCGATCGACGTTGACGGCCAAGTCCACGCCCTTGTACCGAATGTGGTAGCGCTCGCGATGTTTGGACACCTCGCGGATGGCGGTGGGCGCAAAGTACTCGCGATAGAAGCGGAGGCTGCGATCGGCAGGGGCGGTGTAGCGAGCGCGGCTAAGCACCACGCTGTTCTCGAGCTCGGCCTCCTTTGCAGGCCCCATCAAGGTCAGCGTATAGATGGGCTGGATCTCGCCTCCAGGCTCCAGAACATTGTCCTCGCGGTAACGAAGCCGCTCGCCCTGGCCATCCCCAAAGAACATGTAGGTATCATACTGGTCGCGCGAGCTGTGAACGGTGATCGTGATCTCTGGGGTGTTGAGGGCCTTGGCGGGATCAAAGCCCTCGGGAGCAATGCCTTTGGCCTGGATCTCGAACGTCTCTTGCTGCTCGAGCCCACCGATATCTATCAGCTTGTCGAGGACGCTCTCCTCGCGCGCGACGAAAAAGGCATTGATGCGTTGGGCCATGTCGCGCGTTTGCTCGAGGATCTGCGACTCGTCTACGGTAAGCAGGGCCCGATCACGGACGATCTGCTTGCCATTGACAAATACATCGCGCACATCCTCGCGGTGTGACGCGTAGACGATGCGCGAATACACATTCAGCCCCGTGGTCTGAAAGTGGGGCAGGCTATGCGTCCGCGACATGTCTAGGACGATCAGGTCGGCTCGCTTGCCAGGTTCGAGGGATCCGGTGAGGTGATCGAGAAAGACGGCGCGCGCGCCCTCGATGGTGGCCATGGCGACCGCGTCCTCAGCGGGGAGCGCCACTGGGCTGCCGCCGACGCCCTTGGCCAGCAAGGCGGCTAGCCTCATCTCCTCGAACATGTCCAGATCATTGTTGCTCGCGCACCCGTCGGTGCCGACGCC
>ENA-UOXR01002913-UOXR01002913.1-bioreactor-metagenome-genome-assembly--contig:-NODE-2913-length-15129-cov-5.385233_pt1 | contig 15129 bp, 12 predicted proteins | sample MGYA00238164_ERZ764825 | MGnify/ENA primary metagenome ERZ764825 (study PRJEB28920, sample SAMN05720171) | bioreactor metagenome | isolation source: Anaerobic biogas reactor | place: USA:Washington...
TGTTCTCGATCTTTATCCCTACCGCAGTGGCGGCGGGGATATCCTCTCGCGTTCCCGATCTCTCCAGACGGTTGTTACGCAGGGCGATGCCGGCGGCGCTGCCCAAGTAGATTGCGTTGCGGGGCCAATCGCGGATGGTGTTCCCCTCGATGACAATGTCGCGTTGCCCTCGCCAAGCTGCCAGGCCGAAACCGAGCTTGTTGCCCTTGATCTGGATGGCGGCGGCGTCGGGTTGCAGCCCGTATGACCCGCTGAAACCGACGTGCTCGATCAGGTTGTCCCGGATGGTGATGTCGCGCGCCATGGGTCCCTCGGGCCAGTCGGGCTCGTTGGCGATCACGATGCCGTTGCCCGAAAGGTTCCGGATGGTGTTGCCCTCGATCAGGCCATCGCCCGACTTGATAAAGATGGCATAGCGGCGATGGTTCTGGAACGTGTTGTCCACGATGGCGAACCCCTCGCCACAGGCGTCACGGTTGTAGACGTGGTCGGCGCTGCGATAGTCGGCCCCCGCGCGCATGTCGGCGATGGGGCGGTCCAGCGCCAGCAGGGTGTACCCGCCCTCTGCGCCCACGCTGACGATGGTCGCGTGCCCGCGCAGGACGCCGTCGATGGGATCCCAAATCTCGAGCAGGTCACCCGCGCGCATCTGCCCCGCGCCCGTCACGCCGATGCGCGTTTCGTCGTACACCTGTCGCACCAGGTTGGGCACGGTGTAGATGTTGATGGCGTCGTCGGACATGCCCTCAAAGTGTGAGCTCTCGATCCGCGGGCCGATGCGGGCTTGCTGGCAGTGCACGCCGTCGGCGTTGGTGCTGTTCAGGCGGTCGGTCTCGGGCGCGATCTCCACGCGCAGGCCGCGGATGGTCACGTTGTCGGCCTGCAGCAGCGTCACCGCCGAAGTGGGCGACGCATAGATGGTCACGTTCTCGATCAGCACGTCGCTGCTGCCGTGGATATCGACGGCGCCCCCGCCGCTGCGAGCCACGTACACAAAGGCGTCGCCCACCTGCACCCGCGCGAGTTGGTCGCGGTAATGGCCCGGGTCGAGATAGGCGCGGTAGAGGCCCTCCTCCTCCAGCGGCTCCCACTCGGCGATCATCAGGTGGTCGCCCACATCCTCGCGCAGCATGGCGGTCTCACGCAGGCGGACGGTGCCAAAGCAGAGTGGCGCCCGCAAGAACACCAGGGCGCGGGGGTGCGGGTAGCCAGGATCGACGGCCAGGTCAAAGGTGCCAGCCTGAGGATCGATGGCCGTGATGGTCCCCTGGCTGTAGGGGACCGGATCATAGTTGATGATGAGGTCGGCGATCTCGACGTCCTGGGAGTTGTGTACCAGCAGGCCGCCAGAGCCGGGGTTCTGCATCAGCAGGCGGGCGCCATTGCCCGCGATCTGCAGCCCGTCAGCGCCGCTGACAGTGAGGTGGTAGCCTCCGTCCGAAGCGTCGATCATATAAGTGCCGGGCTCGAGCTCGACGACGCCGCCTGGCTCTGCCGAGGCCTTGGCCAGAGCAACCCGCAGCGCCTGGCTATCATCGGCGTCATCGTCGGGCACTCCGCCAAACTCGCGCGGCGATACTGCCAAATGCCCCGCTGTCGGCGAAGCGAGAGGCGTAGAAGTATCGGTGGGCGATGGCACGGCGGTGGCGGTGGCCGGTACGGCCGTCTGCGTCGCCTCGGGTCGCGAAGGGATGGCGGTTGCGGTCGGCGCTACGCAAGCGATCAGCGCGCCCATGCTGACCACCATGAGCGCGTGCCGGCAGCGCAGTGCGTTGGATCGTCGCTTTGTGGCCACCGGCGCCTACGCTTGCCCTACTAGACGGATGTTGCGCGCGTAACGGTTCAGAATAAAGTTTGCCTGCTCCGGCGTCTGCATGAGCTCGCCCTGGATCTTGAGGTTGCGGATGGTCACGTCCTCAACCTGGTGTTCCTCATCATGCCCGATAAAGCGCGACGACGGGAACGGCTGGCCCGTGACCGTGATCCGGTCAAAGGCGATATCATGGGTGCGACCCCGCTGGTCGTCCTTGCTCCACATGGTCTGATAGATGATCAGCTCGATCAACCTACCCAGCTCTGACGGAGCGATGTCGTCCTCGGCGATCTTGGCATGATCGACGATGGCGTCCTCCACCCGGATGTCCTCAAAGCGCACATCGCTGATCTCGGCGCGGTCGCCGTTCTGGATGTCCATGGCGATATGGACGTGATGGATGATGTCGCAATCGTGGAACAGGATCCGCCGCATCCGATCAACGGCCGTCTCGGCGCCCAGCTCCAGGGCGCGCCCCCAGTCGTTCCAGAGGGTGCAGCGGCGCACGATCACATCCTCCACCACCGGCAGCTCGGCCGTGGGCAGGTCGCGGTAGCGGTTGAACCCCTTGAGCACGATGCTGTCGTCAAACGAGCGCACAAAGCAATCCTCGATGACGACGTCGCGGCAGTTGACCAGATCGATGCCGTCCGAGTTGTAGCGCCATAGCCCGATCAGCTTCAGGTTGCTGATGGCCACCTGTTGGCACATTGTCGGAACCACCGCCCAGACGTGCGGATCGCGGATCACGATGCCGCGCACCTCGACGTCGGTGCAGCGGCCCAGCCATACCGTCGGCCCCAAGTCATTGCGCTTGATGGTGCTGGAATCCAGGATGCCGCGCCCGAGGATCTTGACGTCATGGGCGTCCTCGGCGTGTATGGCGCCGTGGACGATGGCCCCGCCGTGAATATACACGGTCTCGCCCGACTTGACGGTGATCTGGCCGGCGTGGTGGACGCCAGGCCCAAAGTAACGCACGTTTGGATCATCAGGCCGAGGGGCGTCGGCCTCGATGGGGCTGGCGAAAAGGTGCAGGGCGTGATGCCAGCCGTTCACCTCAACGACCAGATGGCGCGCTCCCGGCAGTTGGAACCGGATGGTATCGCCCCCCACCTCTGGCACGATGCCCAGCGCGTGTGGCCGCACGGTGACCTGCTCAATGGGGCGTGCCGACTCGACCACCACCTCGGCGGGGCCGTCCAGGTCGACATAAGCAAACGCGGCCATCTCGGTCTGGTCCAGCGGGCGCTGGTACCCGGGCCAGACCTGATTGACCGGCATGGCCGAGACGCGAGCCTGATGGACAAAGACGGCCTGGCCGCCGATCGATACCGCATACAGGTCGGAAGGCTCGGTGCCCTCGGGAGCGGGATAGGTGACGATGGTGGTGCTCATGGTGGCTCCTTTGGCCCTGAGATGCTTGGGCGGTGCCCGCGCATCGGGTACACTAGCTGGGTGGTATGGTAGCCGCCTTGGAGGCGCCTCGCAAGCGCTCTATGGTGGCCGGCAGGATGCAAGGAGGATTGGATGAAGGTGCTGTTGATCTCGGGAAGCCGAAACCCAGAGGGGCAGACGGCCCGCGCCGCCCAGGCGTTGCTGGCGGGGGCCAAAAAGGCCGGCGCTGAGGTGGATCAGCTCTATCTGCCAGAGCTGGCCATCGAGCGGTGCCGCCCATGTGAAGCCAACGGGTGGGGCGACTGCCGCGCCATCGGCGACTGCGTCATCGAGGACGACCTGGATAGCGTGTTGGCGGCGATGCGCGGCGCCGATCTGCTGGCCTTTGCGACGCCGGTCTACTACGGCACGCTGAGCGAGAGCATCCGCGCCTGCCTGGACCGCGTGCGCCGCGTGTGCACCCACGAGGACGGCCGAGTGGGCATCCGCGGGAAGCGGGCCGTGGGCGTGTGTGTGGCTGGCGGCGGTGGCGGCGGATCGTACAGCTGCGCGGTCGACCTGGAGCGCGTGCTGACATCCATCGGCTTGGATGTCCTGGCGATCCAGCCGGCGCGCCGCCAGAACCTGGACGCGAGCTGTGAGATGCTTGAGCTCTTGGGCGCCTGGGCAGTTCGCCAGGGCAAAGAGGCCTAGGCTGCCTCGGTCGCCTGCTTGTAGGCCTTGACCAGGTCACCCATATAGTAGAGCATGCCCTGGGCGGTGTACTCGTCGCCCTCCAGGCGGATGTTGCCCGTCATGTAGGCGGCTTCGGCGCTGCGGGCGCCTGTGAATAGCTCATGGAGCATGTCGCCCGTGAGATGCACGACGATCTGGCATCCGTCGGTGCTCGCTTGTTCCCAGGAGACGTCGCCCTCTCGAAAGCTCAGCTTGAAGGCGGCGGTGGGGCTGGTGGTGCGAAAGCCGACGGTGCGCTTGGCGTACTGGATGCGTTGCTTGAACGCATCGCTCTCTTGCAGCGTGGCGACCATGGTGTCGATGACGCCATAGAGGGCCTCGGCCGACTCGTACTGGGCCATGTCTCCTAGCTCCTTTGCTGATAGATGCTCTCATTCGCCATTCTAGCGGCATGCCAAGGCCATGACAAGCCCGTTGACCAAAGGAGATCGCCATGCGTGTTCAGATTCGAGCCACGGGCGCCGCCACCGCCCACGTGCCGGTCACGATCCTGGGACAGAACCTGGAGATGGCTGGCGATACCGCGGCAGGCCTCTCCACCGACCGCCTCAGCAACGGCGGGTTCCTGGGGCCGGCCGACCCGCAGACTGGTCTGGCTCCCGGCTGGCTGCCGGCCATGAGCCACAATGCCGGTGGGGTGCGCTTTGAGCTCACCGCCGGGATGTGCATGAGCGGCGGCTGGTCGCAACTGATCCACAACTATGGGCGCTCCAGCCAGGTGGGCATGCTGCAGACGGGTCGGTGGGTGTGCGCGGGGGAGCGGCTGGAGGTGACCCTGTGGGCCCGCGCCCAGCATCGCCCAGCGACCCTGCGGGTGGGTTTGCGGCCTCTGGATCTGCCGGCCCCCGCCTATGCCCAGCAAGAGATCCGGGTGGACGCTACCTACTGGCGGCCGTACACGGCGGTGCTGCCGGTCGCCAAGGATGACGACCATGCGGTGTTCACCTGCACGCTCGATGGCCCCGGCATGGTGTGGATCGACCAGGTGCATCTGCGGCCAGAGGGCGCTGGCACCGTGCGCCAGGATCTGGTCGACGCCTGGCGCGATCTGGGCATGCCGGCGCTGCGCTTTCCGGGCGGATGTATCTCTACGAACTACCACTGGCGATGCGGAACGGGACCGCAAGAGCTGCGAGCGACACAGCCCGACCCAGTGTTCAAGTGGGATACGTCGTACGAGTTCGGCACCGACGAGTACTTGGCGCTGTGCCACGATCTGGGCATCACACCCCAGATCAGCGTCAACGTGGGCAGCGGCACGCCCGGCGAGGCAGCCGCTTGGCTGGCCTATTGCCGCGAATGGTACCTGGGGCGTGAGCTGGTGCCGCCGGTCATCTACGTGGGGATCGGCAACGAGCATTGGGGAACCTGGGAGCTGGGCAACATGACCGGGGCCATGTACGCGGAGGCGCTGCGGGCCTACGTTCCAGGCATCCGTGCGGCCTATCCGGAGACGCGGATCCTTGCGCTCGGTCCCGAGACTGGCGAGACGTTGCTTCCTCAGGAGCGCCTGCCCTGGCGAGCGCCGGTACTGGCTCAGGCGGCCGATCTGGTCGATTTGCTTGCGGTGCAACACTATGTGAGCGCCTGGAACGAGGAGCGCTCGCTGGAGCTGCCGCAGGCGCTAGCCGGCGTCCGTCGCCTATCCGACGAGGTGGCCGCATTGGTGGAGGACTGCCGACGGGCCGGGGGGCGCATTCGTGCGGCGGTGACCGAGTGGAACCTCTGGCGGCGCGCCGCTCACCACGACGGCCGCGGTTTCTGGGAGCCGCAGGATGTCACCCACGCTCTCTTTGTGGCCGCGGTGCTGAACGACTTTTGCCGTCTCGCGCCCGGCCTCGAGCTGGCCAACCACTATCACTTGCTGAACCCCATGGGGCTCTATATCAGCCGGGGGCCGTGCGTGCAGGCGGCGCCCTCTGTCGACGTGTTTCGCCTCTACCGGCGGGCGCTGCCGGGGAGGCGCGTGCCGCTCAGCATCGCCACGCCCGATCTGGATGTCGGTGATGCGCCACCGCTGGCGGCCATCGATGCCGTCTGCTTGGATGGCGACGAGGGGCGCTGGCTGCTGGCTTCCAACCGCCACCCCACCCAAGAGGCGCAGCTAACCTGGGACGGCCTGGGCGCCGCCCAGGAGTTGGTGAGCCTGGTGGGGGCGCCCGACGGCTCGGGCTGGCGGCCGTGGGCGGGCAACGTCTCTGCCGATGAGGCGGCCCTGCCCCCGCTCAGCGTGGCGGCTGTGCGCCTGGCGGATGTGCCCTAGCCAAAATGCTATGCGCCGGACCCGGTGGGGTCCGGCGCATGGTATCGCGTTTGGCTTCTAGTCGGCTCGGTTCTCCCAGACGTGGAACGTGGCGCCACAGCACGAGCAGCGGACGCGTTCCATATCTAGCCAGAGCAGCTTGGCCTGCTGCGTCTCCCCGCAGCAGGGGCACTCTAGCTCGGGGTGAACGGGTGCATCTTTGCCTTGCGCGGCCATGATGGGCCGCTGGGCCTCGTGGCGGTCAGCATTGACCTGCATTCCTGCCTCCTCGCAGAATGGTCTCGAGAGCCACAGGGACAGTATAACACACAGGCGCGTGTCTGTATAGGGGATTGTCGGGCAGCGCGGGGTCACCTCTGGTAGACGGCGTCCAGCAGGGGGGTGATGCGCGTCCAGTCCCAGCGCTGCGCATGTTCGCGCGCGCGCTGGCCCAGCGCACGTCGCCGCGCCTCGTCGCCTAGCAGATCACAGATGGCTTGCGCATAGGCCTCGGCCTCATCGGCCAACAGCAGGTGCTCGCCATGGGTCACCTCGATCCCCTCGGCGCCCATGCTGGTGGAGACGATGGGCAGCGCTGCCGCCATGGCCTCCAGAAGCTTTAGGCGAGTGCCGCCGCCCATCCGCATCGGCACCACGAACACGTCCGCGCCCGCCATATACGGCCGAACGTCGGGCACGTACCCAGTGACGGTGACGCTGGGGTCATAGGTGAGCTGCTCCAGCCGCGGGTGAGGGCGCTTGCCCACCACGAAAAAGCGCGCCTCGGGATGCATCAGCATGACCTGGGGCCAGACGTGACGGTGGAACCAGAGCACGGCGTCCACATTGGGCCGAAAGTCCATCTTGCCCGTAAAGAGCACCGAGGGCGAACCCATCTCGTCTGGGGCGGGCGGCAGTGGTTTGTAGCGGTCGGCGTCCACCCCGTTGGCGATCACGATGGGGTCCAGGCGTTCGTCTAGGCGGCGCAGGGCGGCCGCGTCGGCCTCGGAGACGACGATGACAGCGCTTGACCTCTGGCAGACGTGGCGCTCATAGCGCCGCAGCCGCAGCCACTGCAGGCCCGAATAGAGGGCGTTGGGCCAGCGGCGGGGATCGTGCCCGTCGGCCTGGAGCGCGCGCCTCTGCAGCAGATACTCGGCGTTAAAGTCGTCGAACACTAGCTTGGGCGCACTGTCGCCTAGCCATTCCTGAACGAGCAGCCCGTAAGGCGCCATCTCGATGCTCTGTACCTGGATATAGTCATAGCTTTGGCTGGTGACTAGTCGCTCCAGAGCCTGGGCATAGGTAGGCGAGGCCAGGCGGTCGGCCATGTCGGGCCGCCGTGATAGCAGTAGGGTACGGAGGCGATCGGCGCTGCCCCGTTTGGGGGCTGGGACGGTGATCACCTCGGTGCAGGCTTGCTCCAGCGGCTCGGTATCGCGTGGCCGCTCGGCAAAGCTCAGCAGGGTGACGGCATGGTGGGCCGCGGCGTAGCGGAGCAGGTGATAGCTGCGCAGCGAGCCGCCCTGCTCGGGAGGGTAGGGCAGCTCGGACGTGAGGAACAGGATGCGCTTGGCGACGTTGCCCATGGGGATGTTCCTATGCGTGGCTAGGCCACGCTGTGGTAAAGCGCCAGCGTCTCTTCGGCGGCCTTGTCCCACGAAAAGCAGGCAGCGCGCTTGAGCCCCTTGTCCGATAGGCTGGCCCACAGGGTCTCATCGCTGAGCAGCCGCCAGGTGGCTGCGGCGATGGCGTCAGGATCGTCGGGTGGGGCGGTAAGGCCCGCATCGGCCACGATCTCGGGGAGCGACGAGACGTCCGAGACGACCACGGGGGTGCCGCAGGCCATGGCCTCTAGCGGCGTGAGCCCAAAGCCCTCGTAGAACGAGGGCGCCACCAGCGCTCGGGCGCCATTGTACAGCCAGAGCAGCTCCTCGGTGGAGACGCGCCCCAAAAAGTGAACCTTATCGGCCAGGTCCAGCTCTTCCACCAGGTGAAAGACGTCTTCAAAGAGCCACCCCTTGGCCCCCGCCAGGACGAGGGAGGTGTCGGTGTGGTACTCGTCCAGGAGCAGCCGAAAGGCGCGCAGCAGGTTGGGGATGTTCTTGCGCGGCTCGATGGTGCTGACAAACAGGAGGAAATCGCGGTCTACGCCAAAGCGGTGCGTGATCCGTCGCTTGGCCTCGCGGCGATCCATGGGCTGAAAGTAAGAGCTGGCGGCCTCATAGATGACCGTGATGCGCTTTTCGTCCACGCCAAGCAGGCGCACGGTGTCGCGCTTGGTGGCGTTAGAGACGGCAATGATGGCATCGGCGCGCCGCACGGCCTGGTCGATCTGCCCATAGTAACGCGCAGACTCTTTGGTCATGAAGTGAGGATAGAGCATAAAGTTCAGGTCATGCACGGTGATGACCGACTTGCACTTGGCTCGCAGCGGCGGAATGAAATCGGGGCTGTGCAAGAGGTCCAGCTTGAGGAACGAGACCTCGAGCGGCAGCGTAAGCTGCTCCAGACGGTGATGCGACGGCGTGAGAATGCGCCGCGTGTCGAACCCTTCCTCGGTGACCAGGGGCTGGCGGCTATGGTAGCTCTGGAGGACGGTAAACTCGTCCCCGCTGCGGAGCTTGGCCAGCGCCTTGATGAGCTGCAAGGTGTAACGACTGATCCCCGCTGATCGATAGTGCGTCAGGCGGGCATCAATGCCGATTCGCATGCCCTCGGCTCCTTTCAGAGCGCAAGCCCTGCCACAAAAAAGAGGCCCCCAACCCGCCGCCACACGGCTGGATATGGGGGCATCCATGCATCCCACGTTCGCGCGATAGGTTACCAGAAACGGCGCAAAAGGTCAAAATCACCTCTCGGCTGCGCGCCAGGCGCGGCTGGGCATGATCATTCGGCCGCGGCCTGTACCGCGGTGACATAGGGGGCAAGCTCGCTTGGCAGCCCCAAGGCCGCCAGTTCCTGGGCCAGCCGTCTAGGATCGCTCCGCTCGGCCGCGAGTGCCTGCCAGGTCTCTGCCTCCAGCGTGACCATGCGCCCCAACCCCGCCGACTCGGGCGCGATAATACAGCCGCCTCCGCCTTGCCAGTAGCGTAAAGTGCTGCCATCGGGCAGGGCGGTCTCGAGGGTGCGTGGCCGCCGATGGGGCTTGAGCCGCTGCATGAGCAGCCAACGATACAGGGCAGGGTTGTTGTACGTCTCCGTCCAGCTATCGTGGTCGGCGTGGGGGTAGAGCGTCAATCGCGCTGGCCCTCCCAACGCCTGAAGCAGTGCCACCAGCTCTTGCGAGCCGCTGGGCGGCACAACCTGGTCGCGAGCGCCATGGAACGCCCACACGGGCATCTCCCAGAGGTTGAGCACACGAGCGGGAAAGCCGCGGAACCAATCGCCGCCGCCACAGATGGGCGCGATGGCCGCCACGAGGTCGGGGCGTTCGGCCGCCAGCGCCCAGGTGCCATAGCCGCCCATGCTCAGCCCCGTCACATAGACCCGATCGGGATCCACGCGGTAGCGCTGTAGGGCGTCCTCCAGCAGGGCAGCGAGCGCACGCAGCAGGCCCAACCAGGTGGTCTCGGCGGGGCACTGGGGCGAGAGGATGACAAAGGGAAGGGCGCGCTCTTCCGCCAGTTTGGGCGGGCCATGTTTGCATACCTGCGACAGGTCGTTCCCTCGTTCGCCAGCCCCATGCAAAAAGAGCATCAGGGGCCAGCGCAGGTGTGGCCGCTCGTGGTAACGAGGAGGCAGATAGACCAGATGCCTCAGTCGCACCGTCTCGGTGATGGTCGCCTCGAACAAGGACTCGCGTTGTGGCACGTTCACCCCCGTCGACGTTAGCAGGTTGGACGCGGTCCGTCGTCAGCGGTGGCAGGGGCTGTACGCTTCAGGGCACAGCCCCCGCCTGCCGCACGCTACTCGTTCTGAGGTTGTAGAGGCTTGTTCTTGAGCTCAAACAGGTGGTCGCCTGGCAAGAGGCTATGGATGGTCTCGGCGGATACATCCAGCAACGCCGCGGCGTCCATGGGCTCGGCCACAAACTCGGGAAAGACCTTGCCCTTGGTGCTGAACTCTTCCTTCAGGGCATCAAAGACCAGCGTGCCCTCACGGTCCTTGGAGATCCAGCGGAAGGTAAAGCCATAGATGGGGCGGAAGTAGAGGTCCATCCGCTCGACTTCTAGCGTCTCGTCCAAGATGGTGTCGGCGTCCACGGTGCCCGTGGTGCCAGCGATGGCGCGCTTGACCATGGTCGAGGCCGAGACGGTGGGCGGCAGCACCAAGGCGCTCTCGGGGGCAAAGCTGTTGATGGCCTCGGGGGAGACCTCCTGGTAAGGGTTATTCAGGTAGGCTGCCAGCGCCTTGTCGGTCTGGCCGTCGAGCGCGTTGACGGTAACGTCGACGCGACCGCCGCTCTGGCAATGCTCCATGCCCTCTAGCGTGATCTGCCCGCCGATCACGTCGTAATCGACCTCATTGATGGTGATTGCCTTGACCTCGGCCGAGGGGACCGATACAGCATAGCTGCGCAGCCGATCATAGATCGCCTCAGCCCTGACGACGACGTGCCAGAACGGCTCGTAGCGCACTTCGCGGTACGCTAGCTCATAGTCGTCCTCGCTGGGCCGCTGAAAGAGTCGCGCCAGGGTGCCAAAGGCCGAGTCCTTTTTGCCCCACGCCAACCCTTCGGCCTTGTCCAACGTCGCCCGTTCCTGAAAGACCAACACGCGGGGATCAGCAACGCGAATCTCCATGTGAGCAGCTCCTCTCTTGCACCTACGGCCAACCGTTGATCGATCCCGTTCCTCAACGCCACTATAAGCGACGCTACACACAAGGTCAAGGGCTAGCGCTGATACTCGAGCGGGCAGTGGAAACCATCATCTGCAACAGCACGTCCAACTCGTCAGCCGTGATGGAGGGCACGACGCGATCGTAGCGGCCGATGATGCCATAGACGTGACGCCCCTCCTCCAGGGGTAGCCAAACGTACACCACTTGGCTCAACAGGTATCGGCGCTGCGGGTCACGCGAATAGAGCGAGACCGACGCGGCCAGAAGGGGATCGTCATGCAGGCGGCGCTGCACTTGGATCACCTCGTTGCGGCGCGCCTCCAGAGCTCGCACCTCCTCGGCCAGTGCATCCAACCCTTGCCCATCGAGAGTCACGTCCACGGGTTCGTCCACCAGGCGCACCTTGGCCCAGGCCTGGCGCGGCGGCATGAACGAGAGCTCGTTCATGCCCTGTTCGCTGACCGTCCACTCGACGGGGTGTGTCACCGTGACCGCGCCTGTGAGATCGACCGATGCGACCCACGATGACGGGATCTCGATGCTGCTCAGCGCGTCGAGGTCGTTCGCCCAGATGGGCGTCACGTCAGGCTCGGGGGTGCGGGTGGGCGCGCGGGTAGCCGTGTGGGTGGGGCGTGGCGTTCGTGACGCCCTGGGGGTAGCGGTCAGCACTCGCGGCGCAATATCGGTTGCCTCGGGGGGCACCGTCACGGCGGCATGAGGCCGCTCGTCCTCGGTCTCGATGATCGTCACGGGGCGCACGGGCGTGGCGGTGGGGCCCTGACAGGCCGCCAGGGCGGATCCCATCAACGCCAAGCCGCCCGCCAGCGCAAGGCTGGCCAGGCGGGTCGCAAACCAGGATCGGGGGCAGTGTCGTCTAGTTGGCATCATATAGGTGACGGCCAGCGGGCGCCCAGGGTTCCGACGGGTATGCCGAGCCCCTGGACGCCCTCGCTGACCCTAGCGGCCAAATCCTTTCTCTGCGGAGGCGATCTCGTCCGCCGTGACCTCGCGACTGAGGTGCGACGAGAGATAGACGCCCTCGGTGATAAAGGCGGTGTTTAGCGCGATGCCCGCCGTATCCAGCAAGGGCACGCGCCCCAATTGCGCCCACACCCAGTGACGCTGGCTGTGGTCATAGCCCGCGGTGGTGGGGTCGCAGCGGTGCCAGCGCGTGTCGGCTCCCTGAAGATCAAAGGTGCCGTCCATCTCGATGTCGGCGAGCGTGGTGAAATAGGAGAACGGCTCCAGGCGCAGGCCGCCCTTGGCGCCATAGATGTGGTCGCCCTGAGGCTGGTCCGAGTGAATCGCCCAGGCCTCTTCCATCAAAAAGGTGATGCCGCCAGCCATGCGAATGACGGCCATGCCCAGCTCCTCGACGTCGTATCCCGCCTCGTCGCGGCGATCCTCGTACATGGGCAGCTTTTGGAAGGTGCTGCCCGATACTGTCAACACGTCGGGGTTGCCGAGGAGATACAGGATGCGCGAAATGTGATAGACCGCCATGTCCAGCATGGCGCCGCCACCAGCAGCCTTGCGCTGGACAAAGGCGGGCGTGGCATAGCCATCGACCCACGGGCGCCCTCGGCGACGATAGTGCGACGCCTTGGCATAGTAGATGTCGCCCAGCAGGCCCTCGTCGATGATCCGCTTGGCCGCGCGGCACTCGGTCTGGTAGAGGGTCGAGAGCTGGATATGCAGCTTCTGGCCCGTCTCCACGGCCTTGTCATACATGGCCTTGGCATCCTGGTAGCACCACGACATGGGCTTTTCGCAGTAGACGTTCTTGCCAGCCTCCAGCGCCGCGATGGTGACGGGGGCGTGCAGGCGGTTGTGCAGGGCCACGTCCACCGCGTCGATGTCGTCGCGTTTCAGCAGCTCGGCATAGTCGGCATAGACGTGGGGGATGCCGTATTCCTGCGCCACGCGCTGGGCCTCGTCCTGACGCAGGTCGCAAACGGCCACGATCTCGGCCTCGGGAACCTCGGCATAGTTGCGGATATGCGACTTGCCGATGATGCCCGTCCCAATGATTCCGATCCGTACCTTGTCCTTCATGGTGCTCCTTTGCTGCAACCATCCATCTCATACCGTCCGAGGCCCAAAGAGGGGCCAGTCAGCCCACTAGAGCGGGAAAGCGGGGCCCTCTTGGACGCGCTCGACCCCCGCGGGCAGTTCGATCTCGCAGGTGATGCTGCCGTCGTCGTGGCGCTCGTGGGCCACGCGGATCAGCCCATGAGGCGTTGGGAAAGTGCCCCGCGCCCATGCCAGGTCGCCCAGATGCGGCGCGATGCGTACCTGGCGGAATCCTGGCGCGACGGGTCTCACGCCCAGCACGTGCTCCGAAAGCCAGGCAGTGGGACCGCCAGCCCAGCCGTGGCACAGGCTATGGCGCAGCCCCTGGTAGCAGTAGCGCCCAAAGTCCGCGTGGATGTCGACGCGACCAGGCGGCACCACCTGGTCGATGCCCACGGCGCCTTCCGTCCAGGCCAGGTCGAAATCCTCCCAGAAGGTGGTGGCGCCCATGTCCAGCATGGCGCCCCAGTAGCTACGAATGGCGTCGAGGGCGCCCTGATAGTCGCCGGCCAGCGCCTTTGCCTGGAGCATATAGTAGCCGTAGAACGTGCTCATACCCTGGGCGCCACCCACGGCCAGCACCTGCTCGTTCATGGTGCGGGCATCCTCAAGGCCGGCCAGCGCCAGCAAAGCCGCGGCTTGCTTGGTCTCACCGATGGCGGGGCGGTGGCTCCCTAGGGAGGCCTGATACCGCTCACACTGCTGGCTCATCTCGGGCTCGTCCAACGCCGAGCAGATCTCGGCGCCGGCGCGCATGACCAGCACCATCAGCGCCTGCAGCCCGGCGTGCCGTGCCACGTCGTTATCGGCCGTGGGCCAATCGAGAAAGCGCATCCCATCCAGCCGCTCGGCGCCGTCGGCCCCGATCCGCGCAAAGAGCTGCTCCAGTAGGGCCAGCACATAGTCGCGCTGCTGCTGCAGGTAGGCCAGGTCGCCGTGGTAGAGGTACCAGTGATGGTGGATCAGCAGCCACCAGAGCGAGTAGGAGCTGATGCCATTCATCCAGCCGGGCAGGGGAGTGCCATCGCGCACAAAATCCAGGCTGCGCGGCACCACATCCTGCGCCCCGAACACCGTGCTGATGACCCGCGTCTCCGGATGCATGTCGCCGATCCAAACCAGCCGGTCGCGCTTGATGCCGTCCCATAGGTACTCTTGCATGTTCAGCTGTACGGTGTAGGCGCCAGTCTGCCAGATGCGGTTGAGGCGGTCGTCGCTGCAGGAAAAGGTTCCCAGGTGGGGCAGATCGCGGTAGATGGCGATGGCGCGCACGGCGGTGAGCTTGATCTCTACGCCCGGGTCCACCAGGTCGATGCGCACAAAGCGAAATCCGGTGTTGCCGATCTCGTGCGAGCCGATGGCGGGAACCAGCGTCACCTGGTCGCGGATGGCGTGGTCGTTGCGATAGCTCTGGCCTGGGATGCCATCGGGATCCACGTCGGACATGGCTTCGCTGACAGACTCGCCAAAGCGCACCCGCAGCTTCACAGGCTTGGTGTCCGTCGCCGCGATAGCCGTGATCTGGACGCCGCCCTGGAGCTCGCGGCCGAAATCCAACAGGATGCCTGGTGCCTGACCCTTGTGGGCCAGCGTGCAGATCTCTTGCGGAAAGAGCGACGCCTGCCCCCCCTGCTCGACCAGCAGCGCCTCTGGGTTCCGCGGAGCGGCGTCGCCCTCGGTCTGCCACACGATGCGGGTGGGCATCACATAGCGCCGCACGCGGGGATCAACGGACAGGTCGGGCGTCGTGTAGGCCATGGTCACTGGCTCCCTGTTTTCTGAGTGGACGGATCGTCCGGGGGTTGGGCGAACGCCGCTGGCTGACCGAACTGCCCCGCAAAAACGATCTCTGCCAGCGAAAGCCGCTTGCGCGGGCCCAGCTGACGGTCGCGGTGCGCTTCCGAGAGAGCGTCGGGGTCGCCAGGGTAGCCCAGCGCCACCATGGTCATCGGTCGGTAGCCCTCGGGCACCTGCAGCAGCTCGGCGGCCGCCGTCTTGTCAAAGCCCCCCATGGGATGCGAGGCCAATCCCAGCGCGGTCGCCTTGATGAGCAAGTTCTGCAACGCCAACCCCAGGTCGTGCA
>ENA-UOXR01002928-UOXR01002928.1-bioreactor-metagenome-genome-assembly--contig:-NODE-2928-length-15082-cov-6.081054_pt1 | contig 15082 bp, 13 predicted proteins | sample MGYA00238164_ERZ764825 | MGnify/ENA primary metagenome ERZ764825 (study PRJEB28920, sample SAMN05720171) | bioreactor metagenome | isolation source: Anaerobic biogas reactor | place: USA:Washington...
ACGGGGACTACCGCATGCGGCAACGAAACTACACTGGCCACGGATTCGAGTAGCTCACGAGTGAGAACTTCCAGGTGCGGTGGGGCGTCCACGATCTTGGCAAGACGATGAGGACGTTCAGGCGTCTCGGGGGCGCGACGATTCATCGTGCCGGGCAGCCGGCCGACACGACCGGGATTGTAGACGGTCTGGTCCACACCGGGGAACTTTGCGGCGAGTGCGATCAGGAACCGCTCGATCAGGCCACCGTCGTCAGCAGGTAGGTTGACGCGATACCAGACTTGGTGGCCATTTCCCGAGGTAATCAGAGCCGGCCGGGGGAACCCCAGGCCCGACAGATACTCGATACATTGGACGGCAGCCACTCGCGTGGCCTCAAGCTCGGCCTCGGTGCTGTTCGTCTTCTCGCCGTCGGGATAGACTGCGTCAAAGTCAATGAAGCATGCCGTGCGAGTGCTAATGTTGTGGTCGCCAACCAACTTCTGGCTGTCCTGCCAAGTGCCAATGTCGATCGCATTGGTAGTAACCCAGACGGCGACCGTCTCGGGCTGCTCGCTACGCTCGGCGGCATAGTCGGCGGCATCATCCAGATCGGCGAAATTCCGACCGTAGACGCCCTTCGCGCCTTTCACCCGAATCTCAATCCAGGCGGCTCGCGGGTGAATGAGGCGCAAAAAGCGCAGGGAATCATCGTAATCGCTGTGAAACATGCTGTGGACTCCTAGTGAGATGCCCAGATGAGATTCTTGGTTGGTTTGGGCGGGCCTACCAAGTGTTGTCCGCACTATGTCCGTACCGCGCCGGACTACGAACCAATGCCGCGGATGCTGTAAGTGACTTATGGCAAAGGTGTTACGGCAAAATCCGTCCGCAATGTCCGCACTATGACCCGGATTTTGCCATGGTGAGTCACCTACGTATGTAGGGTGCGCTCTGTACGTTCTGTGTATTACTTGCTAAAGAGCCGATCTATTTTGAAAAAAGTGAGGACAGTGAGGACGTTTGTGACGCAAGACGTTACGTAGCAACATCTTAACACCGTCCTGACACTCAAAATCGTAGTCCGGTCACTGCGGACAGTGTGGACGTATCTACGCGGTGAAAGTGACCGCAATCCACCCGGATGGGGATACTATCCCCGCCAGAATGGGTGTGTTCGGCCGGTCGCGGCTGGAAACTGGATGCTGGCAGGCCGTGAGAAAACGGCCGATTGCTTCAGTAACAGTTGCCATTTGCCTTCTTCTTTCTTGTTTGACGCGTTTTTGTGACGCTCAAGTTGAGCGTCACATGAGCGTCACACTCTTAACTTGTTGCTGCATAAGGGGTTACCTCTCGTGTGACGCTCGTGACGCTCAAAACAACCAAGTCACGCATATAGGCGCAAGTGTGTTCTTTGATTTACACTCTAACGGGGACCCCCCTACCCCTAAATAGAAAAAACACTATTGCGCCCTATAGGCGAATTTGGCCGTTTTGAGCGTCACGAGCGTCACAGACACTCTAAAGCATTACTATGAAAGGTTTTACGTCTGTGACGCTCATGTGACGCTCAAGTTGAGCGTCACAAAAACGCGTCGATTGAGACCCGCAAGCCACCCGGATGGGGCTACTGAGCCCACCATGATGGGGATGTTCGGCCTGCCAGCCGCGTCAGAAAGGGAAACCACGGCTGGGACCAAAACTGGATTCTGGTGGCTGGCGGGTTACGCGACGATCCGGCCGTCGACCACCGAAACCTCGACCGGCAGACTCAGGCCGACAACGCGTTGCCTTCCCATTTGGTCGACGGCCAACTTGTAACCGCGCGCGGTCAAATCGGCGAGAATTCTGCTTCGCGGCCACTTCCGCTTCTGGTTCGGGTACGTTTCGCGGAAAAGTCGAACGATTTCCGTCACCGGGGCCGAGCCGCCTGGCTGACATCTCTGGATGATTGATTCGAGCATGGTGTGTTCCTTTGGTCGTTGTGATCGCCCCTATACAGGGATGAGCTTTCCCCTTGAATTTTGACACAATTCGTCCCTATTTATATAAGCGGGCAAAACGCCCGTAAATTTTCACCCTGCGTCGAAATACTTCAACGCGGCAGGGGAAGCTGCCAATTCTCACGCGCGGTTAGAGCGTGTAAACGCTCCACCTCAGACCGCCCCGGCCGCGATCCGCCGCGCCAGCCAGTGAATCCCGCACAATCGGACCCCCAACCTGCGAGATTCCTGGACCGCCAACTTGCAGGCCAGCTTCCGGGGGATGCCGTCCAAGAACAATCGAGCCTCAAATCCCAGCAACGCGGTCGTGCCGCAATGCGCGGCCACGGCCCCAACCGGCCGATCCCCGTCAAATAGGATGTAAACTCCCCATCCAGCCCGCCGGCCGCAGCGGTATTTGCGTGATCCCAGGTGACCGCGCTTGGCTCGCCGCTTTTCGAGTGTCGCTCTGTATCGATCGGGGTGCCGCTGCCGCCACCTCTGCCACTTCTCCGCCCCAGTGAATGCCATTGCCTATTTCTCCTATTCAGTAGCGCTTTTGCTTGACTTCCGCCAAAGGTATGGTATGATTGCCTATAGAGTAGCGCTAACTTCACAAAGCGCTACTATGCTGCAAAACTGAGGTGACACCGTGCCGAACACCAAAGGCCAGAAATTTCCCGCCGAGCCGCTGACCCCGGCCGAAGCCAAGAGCCTGCTCGCGGCTTGTGGCCCGTCATCCATCGGCCTGCGCAATCGAGCCCTGCTCGTCCTGCTGTGGCGTGCCGGCCTGCGAATTGCCGAGGCGCTGAGTGTCCATCCGCGAGACCTGGATGACGGCGTCTTACGGGTTCGACGCGGCAAGGGCAGCAAGGCTCGCACCGTGGCCCTGGACCCCGAGGCGCTCGCCGTGGTCCAGGCTTGGCTTGAGCGCAAGGCTCGGCTGGGGATCGCCGGCCCGATCATCTCCACGCTGCGAGGCGAGTCGGTGCTGGCCTCCTACGTCCGCAACCTGCTCCCCCGCCTCGCGGCCAAGGCCGGGATTGCAAAGCGTGTCCATGCTCACGGCATTCCTTCGCTGCCGGGATGGCGGATGAGCAGATCGACATCCGAGTCATCCAGCGAGCGCTCGGCCACTCCAGCCTCGCCACGACGCAGCGATACGTCGATCACCTGCGGCCGACCGCCGTAATCGACGCGCTCAAGGGTCGCGTCTGGTAGGAGGGTCAAATACCCAGGGGGGTCTATTCCAGGCCCCGCGCCGCGCACCGCCCCCGGCGCTAAGCGCAGCGCGGCGCTTATGATGTTCCAGACGCCATACGCCGCATTCAACCACTCACTGCGGATCAGAACACCACCCCGAATCTCCGACGCAGCCACGGGCCTCCTAGGGCCCTTAAAATCGATGCGTGTAAACGGTCTGTGTAGCGAGCGGTCCAAGGTGCTGGGTCCGGGCCCCGCGCCGGCCCGTGGGCCCGAGCCGGTGGGGCCGTCCCGCCCCGAGCAGGTGAGCCCGAGTCCGAGCCGGCTGGGCCCGAGCCGGCCCCGCCCGAGCCGTGAGCCGTCCCGCCCGAGCCCGTGGACCCGAGCCCGTGGGCCCGAGCGGGTGGGCCGCGACGGTGGCCGCCCGAGTCCCGAGCCTCGGACCCTGTGGCCGGGCCCCGAGCCGATCCCCGAGCCGATCCCCGAGCCGCACCGATCGGCGAACACCGAATCGGTGATTCGGTATGCCGAGCGGCTGGCGGGCCCCACCGCCAGCCCGCCCCACCGCCCCACCCCTCACCGCATATTCGGCGCACATCCGGCGCGATTCGGCGCGGACTCGGCGCAGCCCCGAGCCGGCCAGCCTCACCGCTACCAGTATCATTGATACTGAGACGGTTCAATTTCCCGGCTCGATTTTCACCACGCCCTATGTCCACGCTGTAAATAGAGATACTGAAAGGGTTTGGGAATCGCTGTTTTGGCTAACCCCACCATTGGGTGGAATCGTCATAATCACTACGACCGCAACGTCAATGGAAAGACATCTGTTCCGATTGTAGGGCCCCCAAATTCCGCCCCGCCGGTGCCGCCGGAACCCAGGGCGGGTCAGATTCGGCAGACCTGACAGAACCCCTATAACCCCACCCTGCCCCTGCTCCTTCGACCGTGGTGGCGGGGACGTGGGATGACTGCCGCGTCAGAACCCGCCAGCCGCACTGATACTGTGATTCGGGCTCGGGCCTGGGGCCGGCTCGGGCCGACCCCCGGCCCAGCCACCAGCCGCAGTGATGCTGTGTTCGCTCGCTCAAGCCCCATTTGAAAACCCTAAAGACTTTCGATCAGCACAACCGATACAATCCGCATGGCTTACCACGGAGGAGAAGTATGCGGACGATAGCGGTGCTGTTGCTGCTGGCATCGCCAGCAGCAGCCCAGATCACTGGGAACGTCGATTACCTGTACTGGCGGGCGAATTCCAGCGATTTCCACCACTTCATAGACCGAGGGCCCAGCACAGAGCATGCTGGCAGCGGGGTCCGTGCCGGAATTGGCTACCGACTCAACTGCTGGGAGGCATCGTGGAACTACACGTACTATGCCTCGGATGCGTTCGGGGAGCAGAGCTATCCCATCAATAACTGGGTGGAGTATTTGTCCTGCGACGATGACCTGGATTACCAAGTCCACGACCTGCAACTCTTGAGACGCTTCTGTCTTGGTCAGTGCTGTGAACTGGACATCTTCGGCGGCTTCCGCTGGGGGCAGATCGACAGGACTTCCCAGAACCTCTGGTTGCAGGATGTCACTCCACAAGGCCAGCACAGCTACCTAACCAGTATCTCCCGGACCGACTCGTATGGTGGCCGCCTGGGTGGTAACTTCCGGGTCCAACTCACTGAGTTCCTCAGTTGGTTCGCCAGTGGTGCATTCTCTGGCCTGCTATCCACAACGGATACGGTCTCGCACGATCTGAACACGATCGTGCCAGGGCGTCATTGACGCCCGTATTAGTCCGCTAGAGGGGTGTTTCGGGGCTTGCCGGAAAGCGAGAGAATTGGACCTAAGTCGTTGCCGGATTGAGATTTGGGCTTATATTTCCCATTTCGCCTAGATTGCCCAAAGTGCCAAGATTTCGATTTCGAGTCAGGCTGCTAGCCATTCGCGTACCCTCCGGCTGGGTTTAAGTTTAGTAGGTCCCTGGTCTTATGACAAGGTCCCGAAGGTACCGGTTCGGTGCCAAAAAGGCTGGTGGCCGGAAGGTGCAACGGCTGGTTGGCGTTGCTTCAACTCGTCCGAGTTTCTCTAGCTTCGCAGATTCCCGACAGATTGAGCAGTTTCGCCGTGGACCCACCCGAGTGGTTTTGCTAGGATTCTGCCTTCCGTAGACGCAGGGAAGCGTGCGACGGGCATGCGAAGTCGCTAATACGGTAAAGGGCGACGATGAAAGTACTGGCTCTGATTGAGCGCCCCCACCACGTGTGCTATCGCTATCGCATTGAGGCGTATGCGGCGGCACTGTTTGAACGAGGGCTTCAACTCGAAACCATCCCACTCCGGCATAGTGGTGCCCCTCGCATTTTTCGCCTGCCGGCGGCGGCCGAAGCCGACGTCGTGATCCTGCAACGCAAACTTCTACCCCGCTGGCAGTTGCATCTGCTACGCCGTTTTGCCAAGCGACTCGTCTACGATCTGGACGACGCCGTGTTTCAAAGGGACAGTTTCCAGCGAAAGGGCCCCAAGAGCGGGCGGCGGGAGCGACGCTTCCGGGCCACCGTCTCGGCGGCCGACGCCGTGATTGTGGGCAACGAGTACCTGCGCCGCTGCACCGCCCAGATCGACGGCAGCAAACCGATCCACGTCGTGCCGACCACCGTTCAGCCCCAGTACTACAGCCCGAGCCGACATCATCGAGTCGGCGCCAACGTCCGCCTGGCCTGGATTGGTTCGTCGAGCACGCTCCCGGGCCTGAAGCTGGCCGAACGCCACCTTTGGGCGGCGTCGGAGAAGGTTCGCGGCCTGAGCTTGCGCCTGGTTTGCGACCGGAGCGTCGAGTTGGCTGGAATTCACGTGGTCCTGCGGCCCTGGGCGGCAGCCACCGAGGCCGCCGAACTGGCCCATGCCGATATCGGCATCAGTTGGCTTTCCGACGATTCCTGGAGTCGCGGAAAATGCGGACTCAAAGTCCTCCAGTACATGGCGGCGGGCCTGCCGGTCGTGGCGAACCGGGTGGGGATGAATCGGCACATGGTCGTCCACGGCGAAACCGGCCTGCTCGCCGATACGCCCGATGAATGGGCGGACGCCATCGCACGTCTCGCATGCGATCCCCAGTTGCGATCGCGGATGGGCGCCGCCGGCCGCCGAATGGTCGAGCAGCACTACGCGGTCGATCGCTGGGGTCCCCGTTTCGCTCGGATCATCAGAGCGGTCGCCCAGCCGACTCTCGACGAGTCGCTTCTCGTGTTCGACGACTCGTCTGCAACGGCGCTTCCGGAAACGTCACCGGCGACCCTGCTTAGCGCGTGACAGCCGGGATTGAGCCGAAGAAGGTGCGTGCAGGAGACATCGGACTACGCTCTCCAGCCTCGGCCCAGCTTTTCTCAGAAGTCGGTATTCACCCACTTGGCTGACTGTTCAGTCTGAGGGTCTAATGGACCGTTGTTTTCGTTCGTTCCCCTTTGCCGGAATCTGCCCCGACGAGAAGCCGTGATGCGAGAAGCGCGATTTACCGAACTGAAGAAGATCGAGATTACCGACGTGGCGGAACCGAACGTCGAGAAGCCCGACGAAGTGAAGGTGCGGATCGACCGCGTGGGAATCTGCGGGTCCGACGTCCACTACTTCGTGCATGGTCGGATTGCCAACCGAGTTGTCCGTTATCCGGCGACCCTGGGACACGAATGTGCGGGCACCGTCGTGGAGGCGGGGGCGGACGCCGGCCTAGCCCCGGGCACACGGGTGGCGATCGATCCGGCGCTCACCTGCGGCCGGTGCGATCAGTGCCGCTCGGGGCGCTCGAACACTTGCCGGGAGATCCAGTTTTTGGGTACTCCCGACGAGGCCCCGGGGGCCGTCGCCGACTACCGGGTGTTGCCTGCCCGGAACTGCCTGCCGATCCCCGATTCGCTGTCGCTCGACGAAGCCGCGTTGATCGAACCTCTTTCCGTCGGCCTCCACTCGGTTCGGCTGGGCCAGCTCAAGGACGGCCAACGAGTCGGCATTCTCGGCTGCGGCCCCATCGGGTTGAGCGTGCTCCTGACGGCCAGGGCTGAAGCAGAGGCTCTCACCACCTACGTCACCGACCTGTTGCCGGAGAGACTGGCCGTCGCACAAACGTGCGGCGCCGATTGGACGGGCAGCGCGACGGACTCTGTCGTCGAGCGAATCCTCGAACGGGAGCCGCTGGGTCTGGATTGCGTGTTTGAGTGTTCCGGCGACCCGGTGTGCGTCGATCAGGCGATGCGAATCCTGACCCCCGGCGGCCGCCTGGTGATGGTAGGCATTCCCACGGCGCCCCAATTGACTTTCGACGTCCACCTGATGCGAACCAGCGAACTGACGTTCCGGAACGTGCGGCGTCAGGAAGGCTGCATGGAACCGGCCATTCGCATGATGGCCGACGGCCGAATCGATGCGGGTCCGCTGGTAACCCACTACTTCCCGCTGGAACAGATCGAACCGGCCTTTGAGACGGTAGCCGCCTATGACGACGGGGTGATCAAGGCCATGCTCGTACTGGATGAGGCGACGTGAGTGTTGCCTCGGAAACGGAGAACGGAATGATGGAAGAGTGGAATCATGGAACGATGAATGCTTGGGCCCGCCGCCTTCACCGGCGGAGATTCAATCCAGGGTGAATTCCGTTTCGGTGCTCTGTTTGCGATAGATCGGCAGGTGACGGTAGTAGACTTCGAGGATCATGGTCGACAGCGAAGTGTCGTAGAGCCGTCCGCCTTTGCCGCCGTGGCCGTCACCCACGTGCCAACTCCCCTTTTCGTGCCCCTTCTGGGCCTGGGTCTTGATGAGTTGGTCGCGCATCACGGCGTTCCACTGCTTCCACAAGTCGCCCTCGTAGTGGCGCAGCACCTGAGTCGCGTAGTAGTTGTAGTAGTTGTTGTTCTTCGAGGGTCCCTGATCGGCAAGGAACTTCACGCCCTCGATCAAGGCCGGATGATCGTGATCCCAGCCCAGGTGCATCCGGCAGAGCAGCCCGACGGCCGTGGTCGATGCCTTGTCGCCGGGAGTGGTGTACCCGTATCGAGCCCCGTTCCGCGCCTGGACGGAATCGAGGAATATGGAAGCTCCGCGAACCGTCTTAGGGTTAATCGTCAGGTAGGCCATGTGGCCGCTCTTCATGGCCATCACCTGCCACCCGACCACCGAAGTATCGCCCGGAGTCTGCTCGGCGTATCGCCACCCCCCGCCAATGCGATCCTGGGCATAGGCAATGTAGTTGAGGGCGAGTTGGGCCGCTTGATACAGGCCCTTATCTCGCGTCATGGCATAGGCTTCGCAAAGCGTGATAGCGGCCAGCCCGTGGGAATACATGGAACCGCCCGGCTCATGCAGGCTTCCACCCTTTTGAGGCGAGACTTTCATGCGCCTGGTCAGGAAGTAGAGGCCCGAGTTGACCACCTTCTTGTATTGGCCTTCCTTGTGCGTCTGGCCGGCGCCCAGGAAGGGGAGCAGGGCCATCGCCGTGGCCGCATTGCGGGCCTCCCTGAGCGAGCCCGGGTTTCGGCACTGGCCCTTGCAGGAGGGACACAGGGCATGGTCGAAGTTCCAGCCGCCATCGGGCATCTGGTGGTCCGTCAGCCAGACCAGCGCCTGCGAAACCGCCTTCTCGCTGGCGTCGTTTCCGCCGTCTCGTTTGACGAGCAGGGCTTTGCTTTCTCCGCGGCCGGAAAGGGCGTCGCCCGAGAGCGAGCCGATCGCGGCGGCCAGATCCATGGACGGCGCTTGTTCGAGCCCCGTGTCGCTCAAGTCGACGCGGACCGCGGCGGCCGGTTCGTCGAACGACGCCATGGAGATCTCTTCCGGTTGGATGACCGATTCGAGAACCAGGGCGTCGGAACTCATCACGTCGAGCGTTTCGAGGGGTTCATCGTCGAAATCCTCGAGCTCTTCCAGGGCTTCGTCGTCTCCGGTAGCCAGCAGCAACTCGCGGGCGTCGTCCATCGAACCGGCGGGAAGGTAGAACATGGCCAAGGCCAGCAACATGATCACGTGGACGATCATGCTGACAAGCCAACTCGGCGTCGCCCAGATAATGTCGTGCCATACGGTCGAACGGGGCAGTTCGACGTGGACTTCGGAGTCCGGCTGGGTTGCCGGAACCTGACGCTTGCCGCCGGGGTCCGACGCGACAGGCTCGACAATCACTTCCGCCGTCTCGGGCGATTTCGAGTTCGAGGAGGTGTCACTCATAACCTTTCCTTCCACACCGAGCCTTCCGCAAGGGCACCGAAGTTCCGAGTTCCTCAATGCTGAATCAGGAACCGGAATCCGGCGCGGGGGCCGTTCTGAAAAGACGGAGTTCGGCTGTTTCTGGCACCAGAAAACAGCGTTCGAATCGCAGATGATGAGTTGCAGTCGGTCTCGCCAGACCCTGCCGGAACGCGTCCATCGGCGTCCCCCCCTCGGTGAGCACGGCCAGGCGTGGAGATTGGGCCTCCAATCGTGCCCGAGGCCCACGGAATCTCCATACTCCCAATTTACCTTCTTGCGATGTAGACCACCAGTATTTGCCCGCCTTTCGAGGGAGAAACAGGGCGGTGCCCAGGAAGAGAATGCAGAACTGGGACCTAGCTCTTTCAGGTGGCATGCACGACGATCCAACTCGTCGCAGGCCGACAGGCGGGCCTGATTTCCGCCAAGAGCCCGTGCGAGAAACGGCGAACGGCAGGAGGGGGCTGCCGAAGTCGGGCGGGCGTCCGTGTACATCGGCGCCACAGGCACCCAGGGGAACTGCCAAGTCCTACTGTGGCAAGAAAAGCTGCTCCGAGCGCCGTTTGTGGGAAATCGGAGGTTTCCGGCAGTTTTTCGGACGGCACTCGGAGAGTGCCTGCTACTTTGCAGTTCCCCTGACCGACGCCCCGGGGGGATTTCCAAAACGCTCCTATTTGGTAGAATGCCCAATTCGGCTTTTGCCGAAAAGACTTGGTACCAGGACGACGACCAGGCGACCTTCGGTTCATGCTGGAAAGCGTGCCGGGGGAGGATCGCCTCGCAATATCCATCGGGAACCGGCGAGACTCGGAGATTTCTTTCATGGCCAAGGGCGGAAAAAAGAAGAAGGCGGAATCGGTCTTCCTCGTTTGCGAAGAGTGCGGGGACTACAACTACACGTTGCGGCGGAAGCCGGGCGGCGAGAAGCTCAAGCTCTCCAAGTACTGCCCGCGGACGCGCAAGCACACGATGCACACCGAGAAGAAGAAGTAGGCGGCTCTCGCAGCTTGAGCGGCCTCCGGGTCCCGCCACGGCGAGGTTCGGACGCCGTGGTCCACGCGAGGCTCTTCCATGCCGAAGCGCTGGCGAATTCATCCTCACGACGGCGACCACATTGCCCGGCTGCAACAGTCCGCGGGCGTGTCGGCGGTTGTCGCGCAACTGTTGATCTGCCGCGGCATTCGCGATCCCGGTGCGGCTCGAGAGTTTCTCGATCCCAAGCTCTCGGATCTTCGCGACCCGAACCTTCTGCCCGATTGCTCCACGGCGGCGGAACGCCTGCACGAAGCGATCAAGGCGCGGCGTTCCATCACCGTCTACGGCGACTACGATGTCGACGGAATCACCGGAACGGCCATCCTGCTGAAATGCCTGCGGCTCCTCGGTGCCGAAGTCAACTACTACGTGCCGAGCCGTCTCGACGAAGGCTACGGCATGAACCACGAGGCGGTTCGTTCGTTGGCCGAACGAGGCAGCCAGGTTCTCGTCACGGTCGACTGCGGCATTGCCAGCGTTGCCGAGGCCCAGACGGCTCGCGAGGCCGGAATCGATCTGATCGTCACCGATCACCATGAACCGGCCGAGCGATTGCCCGAGGCGTCGGCGATCGTTCATCCCAACTTGCCCGGCCGCGACTATCCCTTCGCCGGCCTGAGCGGCTCGGGCGTTGCCCTCAAGCTGGCCTGGGCCCTCTGCCAACGGGCCTCGGGCGCCAAGCGTGTCAGCCCGCACATGCGAGACTTTCTCGTCTCGGCCGTGGGGCTTGCCGCCATGGGCACGGTGGCCGACGTCGTGCCGCTCGTGGACGAAAACCGCGTTCTCGTTCGCCACGGGCTGGTGAGCCTCAAGGACAAGCCGGGATTGGGCCTGGAAGCCCTGATGCGGATCACGGAACTCAACACCAAGCCCGCCCTCGACGCGGAAGACATCGGTTTCGTGCTCGGCCCGCGACTCAACGCGGCCGGCCGGCTGGGCCAGGCTCAACTGGCCATCGAGTTGCTCGTCACCGATCGGCCCGATCGCGCCGAGGAACTGGCCCGATACCTGCACGGGCTCAACGAAAGCCGGCAGACGCTGGAACGCAGCATCTATCTCGCGGCGAACAAGCAAGCGAAAGAGCAGTACAATCCGGCCGAGGATGCGGCCCTGGTTCTGGCCGATCGCGGCTGGCACCCGGGCGTGATCGGGATCGTCGCCGGACGCATCGCCGAGAAGTACCAGCGCCCGACCATTCTGATCGCCCAGGACCAACTCGGGATCAAGCCCGGTGTGGGTTCCTGCCGAAGCGTGCCGGGGTTCGACTTGCACGCCGCCCTGTCCCGCTGCAGCGAGTACCTGATCGGTCACGGGGGCCACGCGGCAGCGGCCGGGTTGACCATCGACGATCGCCAGGTCGACGAGTTCCGCCACGCCTTCTGCGAGGTGGTCGAGCAGGAAATCACCGAGGAACTGCGTATCGCGGAGTTGAAGATCGACGCGGAGGCCCCGCTGAACGCCTTCACCCTGCGAGTGGTCGATCAGATTGAGCAACTCGGCCCCTTCGGCCAGGCCAACTTGCGGCCGCTGCTGTGCACCAGCGGCGTGTCGCTTGCCGAGCCGCCCCGTCCCATGGGATCGGGTGGGCATCATCTGGCCCTCAAGCTGACCCAACACAACGTGACCCTGCGAGCGGTGGCCTTCGGCGGCGGCGAATGGGCCGAGGAGATCGCCGCGGCGGGCCGGCCGCTGGACGTTGCCTTCCGCCCGGTGATCAACACCTTCCGCGGGCGGCGCAACGTGGAGCTGCACCTGGTGGATTGGCGGACCCCATGACTTCTGGAGTCTCAGTTCGGGACTGGTGCGCATGGTGCGCGCATGTTCTTGTGGAGGTTTGGCTGCGGGCTTGCCCCGCTTTGGGAGGCGGTCAAGATGAAGTGCTGGAACTGTCTGAGGAAGCTGCCGAAGAACGCCAAAGCTTGCCCCTTCTGTGAAGCGGCCGTCGAGGAACAGCCTTCCGCGGAAGAGTTCGAAATGATGAGGGAATTTCTCGATCAGATGCCTCTCGACGCCTTGGGCGAGCTGGGGGCTGTGATGGCCGAGAGCGAATCGGCGGAGGATTTTGTCAACAGGATCCTGGTGGGCGACTGTCCCAAGTGCGGCAGCTCCGACACGGGGAACTGCGAAAACGATCCGGAAATCGACAACATCATCGTAGGCCGCTGCTACCAGTGCGGCCATATATGGTGCACCGAATGCGAGAGACCGCTCGATCCCAAGTCGCCCAAATGCCCCTGCTGGGACGAGGAAATCGAGTTCTGAAAGGCCTTCGCGGGCATGACGGTGAGGGGGACCCGCGGGTTTCTTTTCGCTGGTGCAGCGGCTAGACTGGCAGCCAGTGAACTCCGTTCCCTGATCGCCCCCTGCCCGCGGAGACCTGCCATGAACGCCAACTCGACGCCCATTCTTGCCACGATCCTCGGCCTCTTCCTCTTGTCTTCGGCAACTCGGCTCCCGGCCGCCGAACCGGCCGAGAATCTCAACGTCCTGCCCGAGCAGGCCGGCGGCATCGCTCCCGGCGAGATGCTGCACGCCTATCTCATGGAGAAGGTCTTCGAGGCCACCGAGCGGCGGGACGCCGAGTTCGAGAAGATCGAAACACCCGAGCAGATCGCCGCCTACCAGAAACGGATGCACGAGTTCTACATTCAGCAACTCGGCGGCCTGCCCGAGCGGACGCCATTGAATCCGCAAGTCACCGGCCGCGAGCAGCGCGACGGCTACCGCATCGAGAAGGTCATCTTCGAGAGTCAACCGAAACACTTCGTCACCGCCATTCTCTACCTGCCGGAAGGCGAGCCGCCCTTCCCCGCCGTACTCGTTCCTTGCGGGCACAGTTCCAACGGCAAGGCCCGCGACCTCTATCAGCGGGCGCCGATCCTGATCGCCAAGAACGGCATGGCGGCTTTGTGCTACGATCCCATCGATCAGGGCGAACGGCACCAACTGCTCGGCGCGGACGGCAAGCCGATCATCACCAGCAGCACCATGGGGCACAACATGACGGGCGTGGGCGCCGTCTTGCTGGGGCGGAACACGGCCACCTACCGGATCTGGGACGGAATCCGAGCCATCGACTACCTGTGCTCCCGTCCGGAAGTCGATCCGAAACGGATCGGCTGCACGGGCATCTCGGGGGGCGGCACGATGACCAGCTACCTGATGGCCCTCGACGACCGCATCCAGGCCGCCGCCCCCGGCTGTTACCTGACCACCTTCCGCCGGCTGCTCGAAACGATCGGTCCCCAGGACGCCGAACAGACCATCTTCGGCCAGATCCAGTTCGGCATGGACCATCCCGACTACACCCTGATGCGGGCGGCCAGGCCCACGCTGATCATGACCGCCACCGGCGATTACTTCGACATCACCGGGGCGTGGCAGAATTTCCGCCAGGGCAAGCGCTGGTACGGCCATCTCGGGTTCCCCGAACGGGTCGACTTGATCGAGGTGGCTGGCGGCCACGGCTTTCCTGAGGAGATGCGCGTCGCCGCCACTCGCTGGATGCGCCGCTGGCTGCTCAAGATCGACGACGCGATCACCGAAACCGAATTCCCCGTGGCCAAGGACGAAGACGTCTGGTGCACGCCCAAGGGCGAGGTCATGCTGCTGGACGGCGCCCGCAGCGTCTACGATTTGAACGCCGAACTGGAAGAGAAACTCGCCCGGGACCGGCGCCGCATCTGGCAAGGCCAGGACAAGACCAAGGCTCTTGAGGAAGTCCGGCGCGTTGCCGGCATCCGTTCCGTCGGCCCTGCGAGCATGGAGAAGATCGGCGATATCCAACGCGACGGTTATCGTATCGACAGGATCCTGCTCCGGCCGGAGACGGGAGTTGCGCTGCCCGGCTTGCTGTTTGTCCCGAAGACCGAGCAGGGGGATGCTTATCTCTATCTGCACGCCGACGGCAAGCAAGCGGACTCGGCGCCGGGCGGGCCGATCGAGAAGCTTGTGCGCGACGGTCACCTCGTGCTGGCGGTCGATCTGTCGGGCATCGGTGAAACGATGCCTACCGGCAAACACTCCTACGGCAGCTATCTGCCGCCGGATTGGCGTGAGGCGACCATTGCCTATCTGCTCGGCACGTCGCTCCTGGCGATGCGAGCCGAAGAGATTCAGGCCTCTGCCCGATCTTTGGCCCTGTATCAGAGGTCGGGCGATCCGCGCCCAGTCCGCCTGATTAGCGTCGGTCGGGTCGGTCCCCCTGCCTTGCACGCTGCCGCGTTGGAGCCGGGGTTGTTCGCCAGCGTCACGCTGCGGAACAGCCTGGTTTCGTGGCACAATGTCGTTCACACGCCGCAGTCGAAGAACCAGTTCGTGAACCTGGTTCACGGGGCCCTGCGGGTGTACGACCTGCCGGATCTGGTGGGGACGCTGCCGGCGGAGACGACGAAGGTCGTCGAGCCGCTGGATGCGGGGGAGCAGCCGGCGATGTGATGGAAGGGAGTCGTGCATCGGCCAGGCCCTGCTCGGAATATATACATGTGTATAGTAATATGATTATATAGAACTCCGGATTGGGTTCAAGAGGAAAACTGAACCACCATACTGAGGGAGAGGCGAAAGAGGGGGCGTTGGGCAATGTTCCCGGCATTCTTTTGGTTCATCCGGAATTCGCGTAGGGTGCGCGCATGTTTGTGGGAGCCGACCTG
>ENA-UOXR01002944-UOXR01002944.1-bioreactor-metagenome-genome-assembly--contig:-NODE-2944-length-15013-cov-5.937759_pt1 | contig 15013 bp, 11 predicted proteins | sample MGYA00238164_ERZ764825 | MGnify/ENA primary metagenome ERZ764825 (study PRJEB28920, sample SAMN05720171) | bioreactor metagenome | isolation source: Anaerobic biogas reactor | place: USA:Washington...
CGGCGGCTCGGGCCGCTTGCGTGTACGGCAAAAAGGCAGTGTGGACCAGCCCGTTGGTGACCAGCCAGTCGCCGCAGGATAGCGCGCTCGATGCTCCTGCGAGGTCCGTCACCCTGCCGCCGGCCTCCTCTACGATCAGCCAGCCAGCGGCCACGTCCCATGGCTGGAGGGTCAGCTGGAAATAGGCATCAGCCCAGCCGGCGGCGACGGCGCACATGCCAAAGGCGGCGCTGCCCCGAGAGCGGACGGCATCCACGACCGGGACCACCCTGCTAAGCAGATCCGCCATAGCCTCACGCGGTGCCGGATCGCGCGGCCAGTCGAGCAGCACCAAGGAGCTGCCCACGTCAGCCGTTTGTGAGACGTGCAGGCGTTCGCCATTGCAGTAGGCGCCCTGTCCTCGCTGTGCGCCAAAGACCAAGTCCAGCAGGGGATCATACACCACGCCGCACTGGACGATGCCATCACGTGCGGCTGCGATAGAGACGCTGAACCCTGGCAAGCCACGCGCATAGTTGGTGGTGCCATCCAGCGGATCGATGTACCAGGCCAACTGGCCTGGCTCCGGTTCGGGCCGGCTTGCCGCCTCTTCGGTCACGATCAGCGCATCGGGACTACCCTCGCGCAGCAGGGCGACCACCGCCCTCTCCGCCGCCAGGTCGGCTTCGGTCTGCAGGTCGCGCAGCCCCTTGGACCGCACGGTCATCGGCTGATGATAGAGCGAGCGCAGTTCGTGCCCGGCAGCCTGGGCTGCTGCTTTGGCCAGATCCAGCATGGTCACCTCGGTGTTCTAGAGCCGCAGCGTTTCGGTTTCATCCAAGGCTAGTCCAGAAGGCGGCATCGGTCAAAGCGCGACGACCTCCGGTCGACAAAGCCCCCAGCTCGACATATAATCGCGAGACATGGACACCATCTCGATAGAGGGGAGGGCCAGGTGACCGGACTCGAGCAACTGTGCGAACAGATCCGCAACTGCCAAAAGTGCCGGCTTGGGCTGCGACGGACGCATGCCGTGCCTGGAGAAGGGCCCGCCAATGCCGACATCATGTTCGTGGGCGAGGCGCCCGGCTATCATGAAGACCAGCAGGGTAAGCCTTTCGTGGGCGCCGCCGGCAACTATCTGAACGAGCTGCTCGGCACCATCGGGCTCACGCGTGAGGACGTCTATATCGCCAATGTCATCAAGTGCCGCCCTCCGGACAACCGCGATCCCCAACCTGACGAGATCGAGGCCTGTCAGCCGTATCTCGATCAGCAGATAGCCCTGATCCAGCCCAAGATCGTGGTCACTCTGGGGCGCTTTTCTATGCGGTTGGCCTACGCCGGAGCGACCATCAGCCGGGTGCATGGCACGCCCAAGCGGGTCGGCGACATTGTCTACTTTCCGATGTTCCATCCGGCGGCGGCTCTGCACCAACCTCGGTACCGCAGCCTGATCGAACAAGACATCAAAAAGCTGCCCGAGATCCTCTCTGATCTGCACGCCCTCTCTGACCAGTCCGAGCCGGCCCCGCCCGAGCAACTGTCGCTGTTCTAGGGGGGCGCGTTGACCCACTCAAAGCTTACCATCGTCGCCCTTGGGGGCCTCGGCGAGTTCGGGCGAAACATGCTGGTGTTCGAGTACGAGCACGAGCTGATCGTTGTGGATGCCGGGCTCATGTTTCCCGATTCCGAGATGTTGGGCGTGGACGTGGTCATTCCCGACATGCGGTACGTCTTTGAGCGGCGGGATCGGGTGCGCGGCGTGATTGTGACCCACGGGCACGAAGACCACATCGGTGCGTTGCCTTACCTCCTCGCCCAGGTGGACGCGCCCGTTTACGCCACCCGGCTGACTCGCGGCCTGATCGAGGGCAAGCTGCGCGAGGCCGGCATTCAGGGGGCCGATCTCCACACGGTGACGCCGGGAGACGTGCTGCGCCTCGGTGCGTTTGTCATCGAGCTCTTTTACATGACGCACAGCATTCCCGACGGGGTGGGGCTGGCCATCCGGACGCCGGCGGGGCTGGTGGTGCATTCGGGGGATTTCAAGTTCGATCACACCCCCGCCAACGGCTGGCGTAGCGACTTTGCCAAACTGGCGTCGCTGGGTGGTGAGGGCGTGCTGCTGCTGCTCTCCGATAGCACCAACGCCGAGACTCCTGGCTATACGCCGTCGGAGCGAGAGCTAGCCGAGGTGATGGGGCGGGTGTTTCAGGGCGCAGAGGGCCGGGTGATCGTGGCCACGTTCGCCTCCAACATCTCGCGCATGCAGCAGGTGATGGACCTAGCGGCAGAGGGCGATCGGAAGGTCGCGGTGGTCGGCCGGAGCATGGTCACGAATGTGCGCATCGCGCGCGACCTGGGGTATCTTTGCGTGCACGAGGATCTGCTCGTCACGCCCGACTACCTGGACCGGCTCGATCCCCACCGGGCGGTGTTGCTCTGCACCGGAACCCAGGGAGAGCCGACCTCGGCCCTGGTTCGCATGGCGCGGGGGGATCATCGGCAGTTGGCCATCCAGCCTGGCGACACGGTGATCGTTTCGGCGACGCCGATACCTGGCAATGAAAAGCTGGTGCACCGTACGCTCGATGACCTGTTTCGCCTCGGTGCCGACGTCTACTATGATGAAGTACTCAACGTCCACGTTTCGGGCCATGGCGGGCGCGAAGAGCAAAAGCTGCTGATCAACCTCGTCAGGCCGCGGTTCTTTGTGCCGATTCACGGCGACTATCGGCATCTGGTGCTGCATCGCAACCTGGCCGTCGAGTGTGGTATCGATCCAGCGCGCGCCGTGATCATCGAGAGCGGCGATATCCTCGAGCTCGATGCTCAGGGCGCCACCGTGGTCGATCGGGTTAGTGACGACTATGTGCTGGTGGACGGCCGCAGCATCAGTGACGTCGGACGAGACGTTTTGGCCGCACGCCAGCGCTTGTCCACCAACGGTGCCGTCTTGGTATCCGTGCTTCTGGACAAGTTCACGGGCGGGCTGCTCGAGGAGCCGACCATCGAGACGCGAGGCTTTGCCTACGAGTGCGAGGTGCCAACGTTTCTCGAGGCGGCCCGAGCCGAGGTCCGCCGCGCGGTCGAGCAGGGAGGCAGCCGCAGCGAGCTGGATGCTCGACTCTCGCGCGTTCTCGCCAAGGTCGCCCTGGCCACCACTGGTAGGTATCCTATGGTGGTAGCGACCGTGCACAAAGCATAGACGAATGACCAAGCACAAGTCACGCAAGAAACGCATCTCCTGGAAGCTCATCCGCCAAAGGGTTGGGGCATTCCTCGCAAGCCCCTGGTTCGTCGGCGGGATTGGTGGGCTGCTCATGGCGTTGGCGGCGTTGGTGATCGTATCTGCGCTGGCGGGGGGCGAAGGTCGCGTCACCACCTGGGTCGCCCAGGAGACCACGCGGGTTTTGGGATGGGGGCTGTACGCACTGGCGCTATGCTTGGGCGGGTTGGGCGCCTTTCTCATCGCTTGGGGAGCCGGCAAACGACCGCGATTCCCCTGGGTGCGGACAGTGGGCATCCTGCTCCTGCTTGCTATGGGGTTGGCGCTGACCCACAGGTTTGCCCAAGAGGTCACCGACGCCGCCGTTGGCCGCGGAGGGGGCCTAGTGGGCCGCGTCCTGAGCGACGGCCTCGCGCTGCTCCTAGGCTCTGTGGGCGGTGTGGCTATGGCGCTGGTGCTGGGGGTACTGGGCCTCTCCTTTGCCCTGGAGGCCCCCTTGTCATCGATGGCCGCCGCTGCGGGGCGCGTGCTCGGGCCGGTTGCGCGATGGCTGGTCGCCGCTAGCAAGGCGATAGCTGGGCTGGTCCGGAGCGTCGGCCTGGCAATTGGCAAGCTGGGTACGCCTGCTAGGGTTCCAAGCACCGCGGCCGAGGCTACGAACCCCGAGCCTGCGCCGGCCAAGGCGCCTCCCCGTCCCATCGCCAAGCCGGCCCCTTCTGTGTCCGATGACGCTGCGGAGGATGACGACGCGGTGGTAGGGGGCAATCCAGATCTGCCCTGGGAGCTGCCGGCGCTGGACCGGATGCTGGACACCGAGACTGAGGTCGCCGTCAGCGTGGCAGAGCTTCGGAACCGCGCCCGGGTCATTGAGGAGACCTGCCGTAGCCTGGGTGTGCCCGCCACAGTGGTGGAGGTCAACCCGGGTCCTGTGGTCACCCAATTTGGTCTTGAGCCAGGCTACCTGGAGCGTCGCGACAAGAACGGTTCGACGCAGCGCACCAAGGTCAAGGTTAGCCGCATTGCCGCGCTGGCCAACGATCTCGCGCTGGCCTTGGCGGCCTCGCCCGTGCGGATCGAGGCGCCGGTGCCCGGCAAGGGCGTGGTGGGCCTCGAGGTTCCCAACGCCAGCCCCTCGATGGTGGGGCTACGCGGCGTGATGGAGACGCCGGCCTTTCAAAAGCTGCCTGGAACGCTGCGATTGGCGCTTGGCCGCGATGTGGCCGGCCGCCCCGTGGTGGACGACCTCCACAGCTTGCCGCACCTTCTGGTGGCGGGCGCCACTGGCTCGGGCAAGTCAGTCTGCCTGAGCGGTATCATTGCCTCGCTGCTCTGCCAGAACACACCCAAGCAACTCCGCTTGATCATGATAGACCCGAAAAGAGTGGAGCTCTCAGCATTCAGCGGGATACCTCACCTGGCGGCGCCGGTGATTGTGGAGATGGAGCGAGCCGTCGGCGTGCTACAGTGGGTTCTCAACGAGATGGATCGGCGCTACAAGCTCCTGGCACGGATGGGCGCCCGGAACATCCAGGCTTTCAACGATCTTGTCCGAGAGTCTCCCGCAGAGCAGCTTCCCTACATGGTGGTGATCATCGACGAGCTGGCCGACTTGATGTTGGTCAGCGCCGATGCCGTCGAGGCCAGCATCTGCCGGCTGGCGCAGCTGGCCCGGGCCACGGGCATTCACCTGATCGTCGCTACGCAGCGCCCCTCGGTGGATGTCGTCACCGGTCTGATCAAGGCCAACCTGCCGGCCCGCATCGCTTTTGCGGTTACGTCGCAGACGGACTCGCGCGTCATCCTCGATTCTCCTGGCGCCGAGTCGTTGCTGGGCCGCGGCGATGGTCTGTATATGGCGCCGGATAACGTCCGGCTGATGCGTATGCAGGGCTGCTGGGTGTCCGATCAGGAGCTGCGCCGCTTGATCGCCTGGTGGCAGGCCCAGGCTGACGCGTTGCACTGGTCGCCAGCCGACGCGCCGGACAGTGCCCGTTGGGATGCCTCTGATCGGGCGGTGCAGCCCCGCCTGTGGGTTGATCCAGAAGACGACCTGCCTGGCGATGACCAAGAGACCGATGACCTACTGGAGGAGGCCATCGAGCTGGTGCGGCGCGAGCAGCGCGCCTCGGTCTCGATGCTGCAGCGCCATTTTCGGATCGGGTATACACGGGCAGCGCGCCTCGTGGACGACCTAGACGAGCGGGGGGTCATTGGCCCACCGACAGGGTCGAGCAAGCCCCGCGATGTGCTGCTACCAGCGCCGGATGAGCCAGTGAGTCCATCGTAACGACTAGTCGAGAATTGAATATAAAAGCGATAAGAGGAGCATTGTGTTGCAAAGCATCGATAGGCAGGCGCTCGAGCGCATCGTTGGCACCTCCAATGTCTCTACCCGCGACGCCGATCTGGACGCGCATAGCATTGACGAGTCACACAGCCGCCCGGGACGCGCCGATGTGGTCGTTTGGCCCACCAGCACTGAACAGGTATCGGCGCTGCTAGCTTGGGCCCAGCAGGAGTGCGTTCCGGTGGTGCCATGGAGCGCCGGGTCCAGTCTGGAGGGCAACCCGGTGCCCTGCTGCGGTGGATTGCTCCTGGCCATGTATCGTATGAACCGGATCATCGAGATCAGAGAGCGGGATCTGCAGGTGGTGGTGCAGCCTGGTATGGTCTATGCCGAGTTGAACAAGGAGCTCGGGCGCCAGGGCATGTTCTTTCCGCCGGCGCCGGGAAGCTCCGAGGTGGCCACCATCGGCGGCATGGTCAGCAACAACTCCAGTGGGATGCGCGCGGTCAAGTATGGGGTCACCCGCGACTATATCCTGAGCCTGGAGGTAGTGCTGGCCGGCGGCCAGGTGCTGCGCGTTGGCAGTAACGCTACCAAATCCAGCAGCGGCTATGATCTGGTTGACCTGTTCGTGGGGTCTGAGGGAACGCTGGGCGTGATCACCGAGGTGACCATGCAAGTAACCGGTCTGCCGGAACGGGTCATGGCGGTCACCAGTTCGTTCCCGACGCTGGACGGTGCCACCGATGCGGTCTATGAGACGCTTCGCTCCGGGCTGGATCCTGCGGCCATCGAGATTCTGGACGCCGACACCATGCGGATTACCAACGAGCAGCAGGGGCTCAGTCTTCCCAACGTGCCAACGCTCTTTGTTGAATTCCATGGCAGCAACGACGGCATTGCCCAAGAGATCGACTATTTGCGCGAGATCTGCGACGAGTGTGGCGCTGTGCGGTTCGACTTTGCCGAGTATACCGAGGCGCGCGAGGCGTTGTGGCGCGCACGCCGTGAGGCCCGCGAGTCGATCAAGCGGTCGCACCCGGGCAAGACGCTGATCGGTGGCGATGCCTGCGTCCCCATGTCGCGTTTTGGTGAGCTGGTACGCTACACCCACCAGCTAGCCGATGAATCGGGGCTGCGCATCTATGCGTTCGGGCATGCGGGGGACGGCAACCTGCACACAGAGGCAATCGTGGATGGCAATGACCCCGCCGAGTTTGCGCTGGGAGAGGAGCTTACCTCCAAGGTGATTCGGCGCGCGCTGGAGATGGGCGGCACGGCCACCGGCGAGCACGGGGTTGGCTTGATGAAGCGCTCCTTTATGCGGCAAGAGCATGGGGCGGCCTTGGATGTGATGCGGGCGATCAAGCGGACGCTGGATCCGTACGGCATCATGAACCCTGGCAAGATCTTTCCTGAAGATTCAGCCGCGGAGTGACGCTATGCCCTTGGATGTCTTGCAGCATGGGGCCCAGGCGCTGGGTTTGTCGCTGACGGGCGACCACCTGCGGGCTTTTGGCGTCTATCTGACCGAGCTGGAGGCATGGAATACGCGCTTTAACCTGACGGCCATCAGCGGCAGCGAAGAGATTCAGCGACGCCATTTCGTTGACTCGCTCAGCTGCTTGCTGGTGCTGCCCGAGACAGAGGCGTACCCGGGCGACACGGTGGCGCTTAGGAGGAGCGCTCGGCGTCTCTGGTTCTGCGATGTGGGCTCCGGCGCCGGCTTTCCTGGCCTCGTGCTCAAGATCATGTTGCCCGAGGTCAAGATGACGCTCATCGAGGCCACCCGCAAAAAGTGCGACTTTATGACCCACGTGGTGGAACGCCTGGGGTTGCGGGACGTTGAGGTCGTTCACGCCCGGGCCGAGGAGCTAGGCCAGCACGCAGACTATCGCGAGGGGTACGACGTCGCGCTGTCTCGCGCGGTGGCGCCGTTGCCAGTGCTGGCAGAGTACTGCTTGCCTCTGTTGCGCATAGGTGGGCGCATGGTCGCCCAGAAGGGACCAGACGCTGACGACGAGGTGGGCGCAGCCGAGGCGGCCATCGCCACGTTGGGAGGCGGCGTCTCGGCCATCAAACGCGTTCATCTGTCCGATGTGCCCGGCGACCGCTACCTGGTGGTGATCGCCAAGAAGGAGCCAACCCCGCCGGGCTATCCTCGTCGGCCGGGCATGCCGGCCAAGCGGCCTCTCTAGTCTCCCGCGGGCGCCAGCGACGCCGAGGCATGCTCATGCGGCGTGATGGCGCCTCCGTCAACGCGCCAGATCTGGGCTTGATCGGTGATCGCCGGCGGCAAGGCCGCCAAGGTTGTGGTGGTGATCAGCGCCTGATCGGCGGCCTGTATCACCGCCAGCAGCTGCTCGCAGCGAGCGCTGTCCAGCTCCGAAGCTACATCGTCCAGCAGGAGGATGGGTCGCTCGCCGGAGGCCTCCGTGATGATCTGCATCTCGGCCTTTTTGAGGGCCAAGGCCGCGGTGCGCTGCTGCCCCCGAGAGCCATAGGCGGCCGCGTCTCTCCCCGCTACGGCAAAGCCGAGGTCATCGCGATGAGGCCCTACCACGGTGATGCCACGCGCAATCTCTTCACGGCGCAGGCTTGGCAGAACACTCTGCCACAGGGCGGCGATCTCGTCGGGGTCAGCCGCCGCTAAGGCTTCCCCCTCTTCTGTGCGCCGGTCTCGCTCCGCCAGCGACGCCAGGTAGGTCAGCGTCAGCGCCTCGCCAGAGGTCAAGGCAGCGTGTGCCTGCGCAGCATAGGCGTTCAGCTCCACTACCGCCGTTTGGCGACGTGCCAGAACGCGCGAACCGAGACCGATCAACTGCTGGTCCCAGTAGCCGAGCTCATCGGGACGGGCCTCGCGGTCGCGGATGCGCTTTAGGAGCGCGTTGCGCTGGGTGACGGCGTGGTTGAACTGCGCGAGTGCACGGCAGTAGGCGCCATCGATCTGGCAGAGCATCGAATCCAGGTAGCGACGCCGTACGCTGGGCGGTCCGTCCACGAGCTCGATATCCTGCGGCATGAACAGGACCGCGTTAGCCTGCCCTAGCACGTCCATCGCGCGCCGAGGCACCCCATTCACGCGTAGCTGCTTGCGCAACCTGGGGTTCTGGTCGGCGTCTGTGGGCTCCTCCAGCATGAGCGTGGCCTCGATCTCGACCGGCTCGCTGACCCGCTGGAACACGCCTCGCGCGCGGGCAAAGGGGATCGGCTCCGAGTCGGCATCCCAGGCGATCACTTCGCGATCGGATGAGGCCAGCGGTGATTTGGTGGTGACTAGAAAGTAGATCGCCTCAAGCAGGTTGGTCTTGCCCTGCGCGTTGCGCCCGTAGAGGACATGGCAACGCGGCTCGAGGGCTAGCTCGAGCCGCGCATAGTTCCGAAAGTGTTCCAGCTCAATCAGGCTGAGGTACATGGAACAGCGCTAGCGCGCGATGTGCATGGGCATGATGATGTGCATAAAGTCGCCGCCATCGCCGACCGGCCGCAAAAGACCGGGGCTAGATGAATCGCGCGTCTCCAAGCTGAGCTGTGCCGTGGTGATCACGCTGAGCACATCGATCAGGTAGCGTGCGTTAAAGGCGATCTCGATGGGATCCCCCTCGATGGTGGCGTCGAGCTCGGCGACGTTGTCGCCATGCTCTGAAGAGCTGGCGCTCACGATGACCCGCCCGACGTTATCGCCGTTGGGCACCGCCTGGACCCGGACGATATTGGCCGAGTCGCGGGCAAAGACAAAGGCTGTGCGGACCGCCTTGAGCAGCTCGGCCGTCTGCACGGTGGTCTTGGTCTTGTGAGATGTGGGGATGATCTGGTGATACGCCGGAAAGTTGCCTTCCACCAGCTGGGAGACCAGATCGACGTTGGGCATGTGGAAAAAGACCTGGCTGCGGTTGGGCGCCACCAGCATGTCGATCGGCTTTTGCTCGTCGGCACTGATGCGGCGCAGTTCCTGCAGCGCTCGCGCCGGGATGATGACGCTGGTCTTGGTCTCGGGGCCGTCGTCGATGGCAACCGAGCGGACCGAAAGGCGGTAGCTATCAGCGGCCGCGAATGTGAGCTTGTCGCTCTCCATCTCGGCCAAGACGCCGGTTAGCACGGGTCGAGTCTGATCCTGGGCTGCCGCAAACGCCACTTGGTCGATCATCTCGTGCAGGGCGTCCGGCTCCAGGCGAATGCGTGCATCCTCCTCGGGCAGCAGGATCAGCGGGAACTCTTGCGCGTCGATGCCCTTGATATTGGCCTCGAGGCGCTGCGAGGTCAGGTTCAGCGTTTGGGTTCGGGTAATCAGTTCTAGCTTGATAGGGCCGGGCGGCAACGAGCCGACCAGCTCGGTGAGAAGCCGGGCAGGAACGGTGATCGAGCCCTCCTCCTCGACCTCGGCTCCGACCCAGCAGTGGATGCCGATCTCAAGGTCGGTGGCCGAGAGCTTGAGCCGCGATGCATCGGTGGCCAGGAGGATGTTCGACAGCACCGGCAACGTGCTGCGGCTCGCCACAGCCCGGCTGACCATGGAGAGGCCTCGGGCGAGGTTCTCTTGGAGACAGGATAGTTTCATCGCGGCATCCTCCTGTGGTGCGGTTAGTGCAAGTATAGCGGGAGGTCAGTTAGCAGTCAACGGCCAGCGCGAGGGCCAGCCGCTAACGATCGCTGACGGGCTCCTTGAAGACATAGACCCCCCCATCGATCCGCCAAGTCAGCTTGCAGGCCGGACAACCCACGTGGCCGTCCTGCCTCTCTAGAGGCTGGTGGCCGCACTCTGGGCAGGCGAGGATCTGCTCGGAAAGGCGCGTGGCGGGTTTGGCCACGTGGGATCGCACAAACTGGCTGGGCGTGATCGCGGCCGGCGCCAGCGCGGCCTGGAGCGCGGCGTCCGCCCGCGCCAGGGCCGGGGCCGGGATAAGGCGCTTGAGAGCGGCAACGCGGAACATGGAGACGGCACGCTGGCGTTCCGGCGCAAAGCCAGCTTCCTCAAGCTGACGACGCACCCACTTGGGGTGAAAGTCAAAGTGCAGGTCGGCGAACTCGTAAGGTTTTGGATCGAACGGGTTGACCTTGGAGCCCAACCCTCGTCGGATGATGTTGAGCAGATGGCGCTTGTTGGCGAATTCGAGCAGAAATGTGCCCCCGCCCGTCGTCACACGGGCGATCTGCGAAAAGGCGCGTGGCACCTCCACCAGGTGGTGGAGCACGCGGACCATCACGGTGGTATCGACGGCATTGGTCGCCAGCGGGAGCCGGTAGAGATCAGCCGCCAGGTACGTGTAGCCTTCGTCTCCCATGCGGCTGCGGGCGTACTGGAGCTGCGAAACCGAATAGTCCAGCAGGATCACGTGCTCGTAGCCGCCGTACAGGTTGGCCAGCCGCCCAAACCCTGCTCCAATATCCAGGATTCTCCCGCCCGTAGGCGGCAGCAGTCTGCGCAGAGCATGGCGCTCGGCCAGGTCCTCGTACTCGCGTCCCTGGCCCTCCCAGAAGGCGGTGCGATAGTCGCTACCCTCATAGTCGCAGATGGGAGGAGCATCGCTCTTGTCGCCGCCCTGGGACTCTTGTGAGGATTGTTTCACGTTAAACATGCTCCCGCCATCTGTCATGATGGGCGCATCCTACTCTTGTGGCGTAGCGCCTGTCAACTCATCCCACGTCACGAACAGCTACAAACGGTAAAAAGGGGCAACAAACGCTACGCCGTGTAGCCGCCCAAGGTGCTGCGCCTCGACACCGTCGTGCCTTCAGGGTACCATGGTGCCGTGGGTACCTTCCAGCGACTAGGAGGACGCATGCGCACCGGACGCTTTCTCTGCCGTTTCAACCATGGCCTGGACCGTAATCGCTTTGGCGTCATCACTGACGGTATGCTCTACGACCTGACCGATCTCGGTCAGCCGCAAGTGGCTAGCCTCGACGCCTGGCTGCGAGGCGCGGCTGGACGGACGCAGGCCGCCCTGGAGAATCTCGCCAGCGCCATTTCCCTGTCAACGCCCATGGGCACCGTCAACGATCTGCTGACGCGTGGGTTGCAGCTCTTGCCCCCCATTGGCGCCCAGGAAGTGTGGGCGGCCGGTGTGACCTACGAGATGAGCCGCGAGGCCCGCATGCGCGAATCACAAGAGCCGACCATCTATGGCCGTGTCTATGCCGCCGAGCGGCCAGAGCTGTTCCTGAAGGCGACGCCCCATCGCGTTAGCGGTCCTGGCGAACCGGTTGGCATTCGCGAGGATTCCACCTGGGATGTCCCCGAGGCCGAGCTGACCCTACTGCTTACGCCTCAATGCGAGATCGTCGGCTATACCGTGGGCAACGACATGAGCTCGCGCGACATCGAGGGCCAGAATCCGCTCTATCTGCCCCAAGCCAAGGTCTATGATCGGGCCTGCGCCCTGGGTCCATGGATCCGGCTGCCCGATCCGAGCTTTGATCCGCTGGCTCTTGGGATCACTTGCCGCATCGTGCGTGACGACCTGGTTGCCTTTGAGGGTGCGACCTCCACGTCGTATCTGCATCGCTCCCTGGAGGAACTGGCTGGCTATCTGGGGCGCTGCAACAGCTTTCCCAATGGCGCCTTCTTGATGACCGGCACCGGCGTCGTGCCGCCCGACACGTTCACGCTGCAGGCCGGCGACGTCATCACCCTAGCCATCGAGGGTATTGGCGAGCTGACCAACTCTGTGGTGCTATTGCCGGCGACGCCCTGAGCCGTGCGAACGGCTCAATCGTCCTGCAGCAGCCGTTCATAGCAGCCCTGCCAGGTGGAGGCGGGGCGCATAGCTCGGCCGATCTTGATATCGCCAAAACGGGTGACCAATCCGACCAACTGCTGGCTCACGTCGGACCAGCGGCCTTGGCGAATCAGTCGCTCGAGCTGGGAGGCTTCCTTGCCGACCCATTCCCAATCCAGGCGAAACCTGTCGGCCTTTAGGTAATAATCGCGTTTTTCCCAAGCTTCTACGGTTGTGTCGATGGTGGACTCGATGTCCCGCAGGGCGTAGACCACGCACGCGGCCATGTCCTTGGCTTCGGGGTCGGCGGGGTCCTTGTGCATCAGGTTGCGTAGCACCTCGGCGATGGTTCGGCGGGCCTGGCTGCGCAGCTTGCCAGGGCTGGCGGTGTTGATGATCCGGCTCATGCAATACTCCATCTGTGGGACGACACGGCGGCCGAGTATAGGTTACGGTCGCGACAGGGTCAAACGAACCGCGTCTTGGGCCGCGAGGGAGGGAGAGCATGTGTGACACGCTCGTCGCGCTGGGCAACGCTACCAGCGATGGCTCGGTGATCCTGGCCAAGAACAGCGATCGAGAGCCCAACGAGGCCCACGCCGTCATCTGGCAGCCGCGGCAGGAGCATGCCGCGGGTGATATGGCAGAGTGCACCTATGTCCGGGTGCCGCAGGTGCGAGAGACCAATGAGGTCTTGCTCTGCAAACCTTTCTGGATGTGGGGCTGCGAGATGGGCGCCAACGAGCACGGCGTGACCATCGGCAATGAGGCCGTCTTTACCAAAGAGGCTCATGCCGAGACGGGCCTGTTGGGCATGGACATGATGCGGCTGGCGCTGGAGCGAGCCTCCAACGCCGAGCGTGCGCTGGAGATCCTCACCGATCTCTTGAGCGAATACGGGCAGGGCGGCGTGGCGGGCTACCAAAACAAAAAGATGCGCTACCACAACGCCTTTCTGATCGCTGACCGCCAGCAGGCATGGGTGCTAGAGACCGCGGGCGCGCACTGGGCCGCAGAAAGGGTTCGCGACGTGCGGGCTATCAGCAATGGGCTGACCATCGAAGAGTCCTGGGACTTGGCCTCGCCTGGCCTGGTGGAGAACGCCCGCCGGCGCGGCTGGCTCAAGCGCGGCGAGACCTTTAGCTTTCGTCGCTGCTATTCGGACTGGTTCTATACGACCTTTAGCCGCTGTGTGGCCCGCCAAACTCGGGCCACGGCGCTGCTCAAGGAGCACCAGGGACGGCTCACGCCCGCACTGATGATGAGCTTTTTGCGAGACCACGGTTCCCAGCATGAGGCCGCCTTTGATCCCCGCCGCAGCTCCATGGCCAGTATCTGCATGCATGCCGCCAACAACCTGACTCGTGCAAGCCAGACCACCTGCTCGTTGGTGGCGCACCTGGGTGAGCCTCACGATACCTTCTGGGTGACGGGCACCTCGGCGCCCTGCCTGAGCACCTTCAAGCCGCTGTTTCTCAATGGCGCCCCCCTGCCTGACATGGGGCGGGCGCCGGGGGCCCGCTACGATGAGCGCGCGCTCTGGTGGCGTCATGAGCGTCTGCACCGGTGCGTGCTGCGGAACTATGGCGAGCGCAGCCGCGTCATTGAAGCAAGCCGTGACCGGCTGGAGCAGCAGTTCGCCAGGTCTGTGCAGGCGCTGTGCCGAGAAGGTGCTGACACCGCCTCCCATCGTAGTGAACTCGCGCAACGTTGCTTTGCACAAGCCGACCAGGCCATGGCAGAATGGGATCGCCAGGCTAGAGAGATCCCCGAGCGTGCCGCGCCGCTGTCCTTCTACCGGCGGTACTGGCGGCGACAGGAGAAAAATGCACATGGACCAGACGCATAAGCCCTTCAGACAGCAGTTCCGGTGGACCGGGCTTTGCTCAATTCTTCTTGGGCTAGTGTTGCTGCTGGTCTCGTGTGGCGGCGCGCCAGTGGCCGAGCTGCTGCCACCCCTCACGCCCGAGGTGTTATCTGAGGCTGCGTCACAGTCCGCGGTCCCCGTGGCCGAGCCAGGCGTCGCCGTTCAGGGCGAGCAGGCTAGCACACCCGGCGAGGCAACCCCAGCTCCGCCGACGGCAACGCCCATGCCCACCAGCACGCCCTTTCCCGAGGGCGACCTTGATCGCGCCATTCGGCAACTGGCTTATGAGGGGCGCGTGGAGAACCTCATCGCGTTGGCCGAGGGTGCGCCGTCTCAGGTCTCGGGGTTAGGTCCAGAGGCACTGTCTGACCTGGCCCAGGCTTATACGGCCGAAGATCGCCCCGCCGACGCCATTGCCGTCTACGAGGCCCTGATTGGGTCTTTTCCAGACTGGGCCGGTGCGTGGGGTGCATTGGGCGACCTGCGCTCTCAGATGGGGCACACCCAGGAGGCCGTTGCGGCCTATCGGCGCATGGCCGATCTGGCGCCCGAGAGCGCGCCCTATGCGCGCTTCAAGGCTGCTACCCTCTTGCGAGAGATGGGCGATCCAGCCGGTGCTGCCGCCGAGCTGGCCGCGGTCGATCTCTCGTCGCTGCCGGCTTCCCGTCGGGCGGAGGTGATGGAGCTCTTGGCCCTGTCATACCGCGGCGCGGGCGACTATGAGCAGGCCCTGGCCACCTATGACGGCATTCTGAGCTACTCCCAGTTTGCCGACTATCGCGCTCTGCTCAACCAGTATCGTGGCGTCACCCTGGTTGAGGCGGGGCGAGTCGAGGAGGCGCGCCCCATTCTACGGGCTGTGGTGCGCGAACGCCCCCAGGCCTACGGAGCCTACCTGGCGTTGGAGCGGCTAATCGAGCTGGGCGACC
>ENA-UOXR01002964-UOXR01002964.1-bioreactor-metagenome-genome-assembly--contig:-NODE-2964-length-14945-cov-4.891941_pt1 | contig 14945 bp, 15 predicted proteins | sample MGYA00238164_ERZ764825 | MGnify/ENA primary metagenome ERZ764825 (study PRJEB28920, sample SAMN05720171) | bioreactor metagenome | isolation source: Anaerobic biogas reactor | place: USA:Washington...
AAGGTTGTACTCCACGGTGCCTCTTTCGTCGCAATGGCCTTCGATCCTGACCTTCTTGCCGGCATTCGCTTTAGCCTGGAACCATTTCATGTTCTCTTTCAGTATTGCGCCATCGGCATCCCTGATGGCATACTTGTCGAAATCGAAGTTGATGTCCTTCAGCGGGGAAACCGCTACGGGAACTTCAGCCTTCTGTTCCGGCGGTGCAACCTTTGCCGGTTCCGCTTTCGGAGGCGGGGTCTCGCCTTTCATGTGCTGCCAGAAACATCCGCATCCACCTAATGAAATGCTGACGAGTGCAACCAGTAAAATAACAGACAATGACCTTATTTTCATGTTCCACCCCTTCCTTTAAAAAATTAGAGGGTATACCCTTTACACCGGATATACCCTCGCATACAACATTACTTTTTCTCCGGTGCTGGCTTCTCTGCTGCCGGTTTCGCTTCCGCGGGCTTCTCCGGTGCGGGTGCCGGTTTCTCCTCTGCGGGAGGCGGAGGCGTCGGTTTTGCCTCTTCCTTCGGTGGCGCCGGTTTCGGAGGCTCTGCGGACGGACCGCATCCGATCAGTGAAAAACCTGCAAAAAAAGCGATAGCTATCATCAACGCGACGAGCTTCTTCATCTATTTTCACCTCCTTTCTTGTTGATATTCGACTATTAAGAATACATATATACCAACCATCCTAATATGTAAATTAAAATTTTTCAATAATTACTTCTTTTTTGATGGAATCAACATCCGTTTTTCTGCACAGACCCCCGGAAGCGGCAAGGACCGTCGCCGTACCGCACGCCACGCCGACCCTTAAAGCCTCTCTAAAGCTGCCCGAGTCGCTCATCACCGAGACCAGGCCTCCCATGAATGAATCACCTGCCCCCAGTGAATTTCGCACCTTCACCTTCGGCGGCGTGACATGATAATCGCCTTCTTGTGAGAACCCGAGGGCACCCCGCGCCCCCATTGACACAACTATATACTCGACACTATCCCGGAAAGGCTTAACAGCTTCAGCGATCTCCTTTGTCTCTTTGGCCTTCGTGGCCGCCAGTCTGTTCAACTCGAAGATATTGGGCTTGATCAGGAAGGGGCCGGCATCGACCCCCAGGCTGAGGGCCGTCTGATCGGAATCGAGGAAGGTGCTGATCCCTTTCCCCTTGAGAATGGCAATAAGCTCCGCGAAGATGCCATCACGGAGACCGGCCGTCGTGCCGCTCAAAACCACGCAGCTGCCGTCGGGGATCCCTTTCACCTTGTCGAGAAAAGAGGCGGTATCATCTTCCCCGATCACCGGGCTTGACGTAGACAGCAATGTGCGGATCTTTTTCTTCCGCTGGTAGATCGTTATGCTGGAACGCGTTTCCTGACCGATCCGGACAAAATCCGTGACAATACCTTCCTTGGCAAGCAGGTCCGCAAGTTCGAGACCCGTATACCCGCCTGCAAAACCGAGCGCAATACTGCGGCCTCCGAGCTCCCTGATGACCCGTGATACGTCGATCCCCCTGCCGCCGGGTCTCCTGTTCTCATCGGTAATGCAATTGACGTCGTCGTACACGAGTTCTTCCACCCCGACGACCCTTTCGAGAAGAGGATCCAATGTGACGGTGTATATCATTGATCATTGAGATTGTATTAGATAAAGAAAAAAATGGCCAGAAAATTCTTCTTATCTGTCCCGGGTCGTGTTTTCAGGGGTTGGGACGTGCGGCATGTGACCGGTGACCCGGCACCTGACGCTACACGAGCACCCCAAGTTCCTCCACGACCGCTCTCGGGTCGAGAGGGAGCTCCCGCTGGCTCTTGTCCGCCATGTTCCTCAGCGTGATGATACCTCTGTCGATCTCGTCATCGCCGAGGATAAGGACGAAATCGCACTTCAGGTTGTCGGCATAGCGCATCTGGGCCTTGAGGGATTTCGCGTCGTAGGCGTATTTCAGGGGTAACCCCGCAGCGACGAAGGCCTTCACAAAGGGCACGAGGTGGCCCCTCGCCTGATCGCCGACACAGGCGAAGAAACACAGCTTCCCGCTCTTTTCGGCCGAGGACGGAACGAGCATGGACAAGCGCTCGACACCGATCGCGAACCCGATGCCGGCCGTGGCCGGACCACCCATCTCTTCAACGAGATTGTCGTATCTGCCGCCGGCGATAAAAGCCTTCTGCGCGCCGAGGTCCTCCGACGTGACCTCAAAGACCGTCTTCGTGTAATAGTCGAGGCCTCTCACCAGACGCTTGTTGATCTCGACATCGATACCGAAGTCTCCCAGGTACCCCTCGAAAGACCCGAAGTGCTCCCTGCATTCTCCGCACAGCGAATCAAAAAGGAGGGGGGAATCGCCGGTGACCCTGATGCATTGCTCGTTCTTGCAGTCGAAGATCCTCAAGGGGTTCCTTTCGAGCCTCCTCAGGCAATCCTCGCAAAGCTGGTCCTTTCTCGTCTCAAAATAATCGATGAGCACCCGGCGGAAGGATTCCCGGCAGGTCTTGCATCCAACACTGTTGACCTCTATCCGGTAACGCCCGATGCCCAGTTCATCGAGGATCATGCGGATCATGAAGACCAGTTCGGCATCGACGAGGGCTTCCTTCACTCCGAAGACCTCCACGTCGATCTGGTGGAATTCCCGGTAGCGCCCTTTCTGGGGCCTCTCGTGGCGAAACATGGGGCCGATGGAGCTGACCTTCGTCATCCTTTCCGTCGCGTAAAGGCCTTCCTGCAGATAGGAACGCACCATGCCCGCGGTGGCCTCCGGTCGCATGGTCAGCGAATCGCCCCCCACATCGGTGAAGGTGAACATCTCCTTTTCAACGATATCCGTGGTATCTCCGATGCTCCGGACAAAGAGTTCCGTCTTCTCGAGAACGGGCAGCTCGATCTCCCGAAAACCGAGAAGTCCGCTGTATTTCCGAAACACGCTTTCTATGCGCCTGAACTTGTCGAGCTCTTCCCCGAAGATGTCGCGAAATCCCCTGAGAGTCCTTATCTTTTCCATCGATGCTCCCGTGCGTTCGTTGCCTTGATCAATCATTTAGGTATCACAAAACAAAGAAGAATTGAAAGTGATTTTTGCCCCGGGGCCCTTACGAGAGAAGGCGGGCTATCCTTTGGCCGGCCGAAGCGACAAGCCCGTTTATCAGGCTGTCACGCCGGTCTTTCAGAAGACGGTAACGGCCCATCGCCTCATCGCGCGGACCATCGTTGCCGGCGAGGTCCTCCCTCACCGCGATCTGCAGTTCCTGCGCCACGGCATCCGCTGATGCCACGGCCTCGTCGCTGCCATAGACATCACGGGCCAGGATGATGAGGGCGTCGACGGCGATACCGTTGAGTTCCGCCATCGATCTTGCGCCCATCGCCTCCCTGTCGATGAGTCCCAGGGACCTCAATACCACGAAGACAAAACCGGTCATGCAAAGAAAGGACGCGCAGGGATCGAGACTCGCTTCATCGCCGACGTCATAGAGCGAACACCGGCCGCCGGAAAGGAAGACACAGGGTCTGGCGTCCTCTCCTGTCCACATGAGGGTCCGATAGTCTTTGTCTTTCGGCATGTCCCCTGCAAGGTCTCGACCCAGCCGGGATGTTCCCTGCCGCGGAAATGTGACGGATGGGACACCGCCGAGCTTCATGACGTCCTCGGGCGAGAACAGGCTTTCCGCGTGCTCCGCTTCGGCCACGGGGAAAACGTCCAGAAGGTCTTCTTCCCGCAAACCATTTTCCTGGAAATGCCTGCGCAGACCCTGAAGCTTCCAGGGGCCTATCGTCACCCCGTGCACGAGAAGCCTGCCGGTGAAATGACAGCAATATGCCGGGCAGGACGCGACGGGACAGGATGGCTTGCGAAAGATATCGGCTCCCCCTTCCTCCTCGAGGAGACGCAGCAGTTCTGCGGACCTGATCCGGGTGGTATCCGGAGCGGGGCCGGCCGGAGGGGAGAACGATCCTTCCACGACGCGCGCGGCCCACCTGATCTCATCGACACGCTCGTAGTTCCTGTCGAGGGAAACGGCCCTCCCCAGGTCGTCGCGGGCAAGGTCCGGCCTGCCGAGCGCCTCAAGGAATATCGCCCTTTCATGATAGTAGTCGGCGACTGCCGGAGCCAGCTTGATGGCCCTCGACATCGCCCCGACGGCGCCCGCGACGTCGCCGGCCGCGTAAAGGGTCCGGGCCAGCCCGTACCAGGCATAGGGTATCTCGCGGATATCAATGGCCCTCTGGAAGAACACGACGGCCTCTTCCAGATCGCCCTCTTCCGTGAGGGCAGCCCCCATGGAGTGATAGTACTTTTCTTTCAACGCCTCGGCGTCTTCACGATGCGGCACCGTCCTTATCCTCCCCGCACATGTTACCACGCCCGGGACCATACTTCCACACATCGCCGCCCGGGAACAAATGTATTGAAAAACGGCGGCAATTCATTCAGAATGGTTGTCGTATGCCTTCCCCATCCGAACGGCACGCCGCATTCCGCTGGATCGTCATTACCGTGGCCTTCGGCGCCTTCATGTCAAAGCTGGACAGCTACATCGTCAACATTTCCCTGCCCACGATAGCGGCACGCTTCAACGTGACCACGGCGGAGGTCTCCCGGGTCGTCCTTGTCTACCTTCTCGTTTCGACGAGCACACTTCTGCTCTTCGGCAAGCTGGGAGACCGGTTCGGTCTCAGGAAGGTCTTCTTCCTTGGCTATCTCCTCTTCACCATCGGGTCGCTCCTTTGCGGTGTGGCCCTGTCACTCGAAATGCTCATACTCTCGAGGTTCGTCCAGGGAATCGGCTGCGCCATGCTCACCGCCATCGCCTTCGCCGTCATACCCAGGTTCCTGCCTCACGAGGTCACCGGATGGGCATTCGGCATCGCGGCCACGGGAGCGGCTCTCGGTATAGCCGTCGGAGCGCCGGCGGGCGGCATCATCACCGGCTTTCTCTCCTGGCGATGGGTCTTCCTGGTCAACGTACCCTTTGGCATATTCGCCATGTACGCCGTCAACAGGTATATTCCCGATGAGGACAGGTCTCGTTCCCGGAACCTCAGGAAGGCAGGGTTTGACATACTGGGCGCCGGCTTAAGCTTTGCCGGTCTCGCTCTTCTCGTCTACGGGCTCAACACGGGCCGGGAGTTCGGCTGGACCTCTCCCAGGATCATGGGGTGCTTCGCCCTCGCCCTCGGTCTGCTCGCCGCTTTTCTCATCCGGGAGATCAAATGCGATGAACCGCTCCTGGACCTCAAGCTCTTCAGGAAGTTCCGCTTCAGCGCCGCCGTTGCCTCCACCCTCTTCGCCTATATGCTTCTGGCGGGCAATTCCTTCCTTCTCCCTTTCTATCTTGAACTGGGCAAAGGACTCCCGACGGTCACCGTCGGCCTCGTCCTCATGATCTACTCGGTGATCTACATGGCCGTCGGCCCCTGGGCGGGCCGGATATCCGACAGGGTCTCTCCGAGCGTCCTCTGCGGATTCGCCATGCTTTCCGCCGGCCTTTGCTCTTTTGTCTTCGCTTTCACGCTCGCTGCCCCGGGACTTCTCGCGGTGGTCGTATTTCTCATGTGGATAGCGCTTTCCTTCGGCTTCTTCATCTCGCCGAACAACAACCAGGTGATGAGCCTCGCACCGGCCGAGAGGCAGGGCAGCGCTTCGGGTGTCTTCAACACGATCAACAGCCTCGGGCTGGCGCTGGGCGTATGCTTCTTCGAGATGATCATGTCCCGGCCCTCCGCGCTGCAGCCGCGGTCCTTAACGGGATACAGGGACGCCTACATCTTTGGCGGGATCGTCTGCATCGTGGCGTTCTTCTTCTCGCTGCTCGTGAATCACAGAGGCAAGAGAACAATGACCAATGACCAAATTCCAATGACCAAAGAAACGAACAATACCCAATAACCAAACTGACACAGACAGTTCGTTCCGCCCTGACCCTTGTTCAGTTGGTTGTTGGTGAATTGGTTATTGTCTTTTTCATTGGTCATTGGTATTTGGTCATTGGTCAATTATCCTCTTCATTGGTCATTTTCCTTTCACATGGATACTCCCCAGCCGTCCTCTATGCCGACCCAGTCGCGGTACTTCTCCTCGCCGCCCCGTGCTCCCCAGTCCGAATCGATGGTCAGCTTGGAGCTGATGCCGCCCCGTGGATGACATATCATGACGATGCGGACCCGGTCGGGCTCGTAGGTCTCCATGATGTGGTCGTACATTATGTTGATGAGCCGTTCATAAGAGACGATTATATCCCTGAGCTGGAAGACATACTGCTTGAGAGATTTCAGTTCTATAACCTTCTTCTTCGGGTAGAAAGTCAGATACACGACCGCAAAATCCGGCTGTTCGCCCACACCCAGGAAGGTGAACTCGGGGATCTTTATCTTGATCTCGTATGCCTCCTTCGTGGGGTTGGGTATGGATTTCAGGATCGACCTGTCGACATCCTTGTATGTCTTCACGTTGCCCATTTTTCACCTCTCGATCTTGGACCCTTCTAAATGGTACGGAAAAACTCGCGCACCTCTTCCGCGGCACCGCACGAATACGCCCCCTCAGGACATGGACCCGAAAGACAGGGCGGGCCTGCCTCGCGGAATATCGCCGGCGCCGTTCTCCTTGCCAGCTTCAGCATCTCAATGGCCATCGCCCGTATCTCCCACTGGGCCCGCCGGCAACATCTCTGCGTGAAGAAATGGAGAAGCTCCCTGGCGTTCATGGTCATGATGATCTTCGTCTCGGCCGCGTTGGGAAGGACAAACCGGGCATCCTCGTATGCCGCCTCGCCCTCGATCCCCCGCGCCTTCATCGCCTGGACCAATTCATTGTAGAATTCCTGTATGCCATCCATGAAGAACTCGAAGCGTTCTTTGAGAACGGGGTCCGATCCGATCGACGGCGGGACGATGTAGCCGAACCCGTCTTCCATGCCGACGTACCGCTGTGACTGCTGGCTGTACGAGGCAAGCCGGTGCCGCACGAGCTGGTGGGAACAGGCGCGCGAGATGCCTTCGATGGCAAAGGTGAACGAAGCGTGTTCGATGGGGCTGAGGTGCCCCATGTCGACAAGCTTTTCAATGAAAGGGTGCTGGTTGCCTGCCTCGACCCTTTCCATGACGGCGTCCACACCGGACGCGCTGTAGCACAGCTTCGCCGCCGCCGCCACGGTCTGTTCGGGGTCGGGCGTGTGTGCCAGCAGAACGACTTTCAGTTTCGATTCCAAATCCTGTCTCCTCTCTCTCGCTGTCGATTCAGACCTCTATTCCCTGCCGGCGAAGTTCCTCGGTCTTTTTCTTGGAACACTCCTCGCAGCGGAACTCCGGTCTCACGTCCCGGCTCTTGTCGTATCCCGCGGCCTTCACTATACGATAACCCCTCGCCTCCTTGCCGCAATCGACACAGACAACGGCGTCCCTGACCTCCCACTGGACCGAGAGCAACTCCGATGTGAAAATGAACTTGTCGACCCAGAAGAATATAAGACCGCCTATGAGATTCGCGATCGTCGTCGCCATTATCTTCCCCGTACCGGAAAGCATGTAGAGAACAACGGCGAGAATGGGCGTCGACAGTTGCCATCTCACAAGATAGAGTCCGTAACGCTTCAGGTTCACCTTCGCCATAACCCCTCCTTCCATCAGTGAGTGCTACGAATTAATGTTTGATAACACTCTACTTCTTCCCTCTGTGCTGTGTCAACCGAAATGAATACAACGTTAACAGACCCCGGGAGCAACGACGGATCCCCCGCCGGACCATCAGCGTGGCCCTTCCCGCATTGTTCGCCGAGGACCCATGGCCCATCACGCGCGACCTGCATGTGCTATTATCGCATATCTCCAGTCATACCGGGACACAACACACTCAAAACCAACCTCCGCGAGCCTCTCCGCAAGCTCGCCGGGCCTAAGGAAATGCGCCGGTTCCCTGAATATCTTTTCGCCGCCCGTTATCATGGCACCGATGAGGCTTGACGGGTCGATCTCGAAAACCACCAGCACGCCGCCCTTCCTCAGGACGCGCCTCAATTCGCCCACAGCCCGCCGGGGATCGCTGAAATGATGCATGCTGTCACCCGCAAACACCGCGTCGAAGGCCCTTTCCGGAAAAGGCAGGTCCTCCGCCCTTCCCAGGACCCTCCGCGCAAAGTCCGGCGCAAACCTCAACATGCCCGCCGCCGGATCGATCATGGTAAAAAGAAGATCATTTCGTACCTTGCGGGCAAACTGCGACAGTATCCCTGTTCCCGAGCCCACATCGAGCACGGACCCCGCCCGGGGAACCTCCTGAAGGGATGACGCGAAGACCGTCCTGAAGGCGCGGGGATAAACGAGGGATGAAAAGGCCTTGAAGACAGGGCCAAGCCGATCGAAGGGGATCATTGAGCATAGTATATATCACATTTTTCGCCGAAACGTTGCCGGCAAAGGGCCCGGGAAGGGGGTGTTTAAAAAGGACCGTGTTTTGTGATAGAAAGAAGTTCACACGAAAAGCACCATCCCGTAAGACCAGCAGCGAGATCTGGGGAGGAACGACAATGTATGCTCTGCAATTCGATGAGACCAAATGCCTTCACTGCGAAGGCCAGGACTGCCTGGCGAAGTGTCAATACATACACATCGAGAGGAACGGGACAGAAAGAGAAATGGTCAGGATCGCCCGGGGAGAGGATTCCTTCGTCCTCCACGAGTGCGTGACCTGCTACGCCTGCGAGGAATACTGTCCCATGGGTAACCACCCGTTCTATCTGATCGTTGAGAGACAGGAGGCCCTCCGCATATCTCCCGTCCCCCGGCCGCTCGTGACAAGGGCCGTGAACCTCGGCATTCCTTTCCGGGGGGAACCGGCCGTGAAAGAGATAAACGGGCCGCTCCTCAACATGGCGGCCTTTTCCGAACTGACGCATCTTATACAGGGGAGGCTGTTCGAGGGTCTTCCCGTAATATCAACGGACGGCCGGAAGATGTTCCACTATTTCTGCCAGCTCATGTACCTCCATTACGCCCGAAGTTCCGTCATCAAGGAAAGGCTCCCCGGTATCATAGCCACCATAGAGCGTCACAAGCCGACGGAGGTCATCTGCTTTCACGATGAGTGTTACGGAACATACGCCTCCTACTGTCCGGCTGTGGGGATAGACGTGCCCTTCACCCCTGTCCATTTCTATGAGTACCTCTACGACCGCCTGACGGAATTGAAGGACCTGATAAGGCCCGTCGGCTTCAAGGTGGCCTACCAGCGCCCCTGTTCGTCACGGCTCTCACCGGACAAGCACCGCTTCGTCGGCAAGATCTTCCGCCTCATTGGAGCTAAAGAGGTGACAAGAGAGTTCGTCGACGAGAACGCCCTCTGCTGCGGCGGTACGATACAGGGACAAAGCAGGGAAGGCAGCCGCAGGCGCGCGGCGCAGATCCAGAAGAAGAATGTCGAGGACATGAAGAAGGCGGGGGCCGAGGTTTGCGTCTTCAACTGCCCCGCCTGTCTCCAAACGCTCGGGGGCATGGTGGCCCGCGAGGGCATACGGCCCGTTCACATGAGCGATCTCTGCCGGTTCGCGATCGGCGAGACACCCGCCGGCTGGGAGGTGGCCCGATGACAGCGATCTACCAGGCACTCGTTGACATCGTTGATGCGGATCACGTCTCCGACAGGCCCGAGGAACTCTATATCTATTCCTTCGACCTGGGAACGGCGGAGCCTCACCGGCCTGATTATGTCGTGGCGCCGAGGACCACGGAACAGGTCCGGGAGATAGTGCGTCTTGCCAACAGGGAAAAGGTCCCCGTGGTCCCCCTCGGCGGAGGGCTGTCGCTCGCCGGTCTCGCCGTTCCCCTCAGGGGCGGGATCCTCGTCGACCTCAAGCGCATGGACAGCATAATCGAGGTGAACGAGAAAGGCCGTTACGCCCTTCTTGAATGCGGCGTCTCACAGGGGCAGCTCACCTCCTACCTGGCAACGCACCATCCGGGCCTCACGCATTCGGAACCGGGGGCCCCGCCGACGGCGACCATTGCCGGGAACGTGCTCATTCACGGGCAGGGAGATCTCGCTCAGCCCTACGGTTTCAACTCCGATCAGGTCAACGGCCTTGAGGTCGTGCTGCCGACAGGGGATGTCTGCCGTTTCGGTTCCTGCGCCATAGGCGCTTCATGGTTCACCAATCATCCCCTTCCCGACGTGGGGCTCTTCTTCGGGTGGTGCGGAACGACGGGTATCGTCACCAGGTTGTCCATCCGCCTCTACCCGGCGAGGCGCATCCGGGGTATCGGCCAGTTTGTCGTGGAAGACGAGGAACTCGTGCCTGAGATCATCGGCAAGATCACGAGAACGCAAATGGCGGAGGATGTCATAGCATACAGCCGTGCCATCCCGCCCTTCGGCCTCGGCCTTCAGCACTTCACGGTGAACATCGCCGCGGACACCGAGAAGGAGCTCGAGTTCAAGCAGGAGATCATCTGGGATGATACCCTGGGAGAATACATCAGCCGGGGACAGGGAGGCTACCTGGGATTCACCCGCGGGCTCGATCATCCACAAGTATCGAAAAGCTCCGATTACAAGAAGGGTGGCGGCTTCGAATACGTGGGAAGTATCATGCCCATCGAAAGATACCCGGAATGCTATCGCAGGGGACGGGAGATATCGGAGAGGCATGATATCCCCTACACCGTGACGGGACGGATCGTCGGGGTCGGGCACTCGATGATGTTCGCATGGACCTACGCCTTCAACAGGGCGGACCCCGGCTCGATGCGTGAGGCCCGGGAGGCCCTCCACGAGACCGATGACCTCGTCATCGAGCTCGGAGGTGTCATATGGAAACCGGGAACCTACGGACAGCAGCTTATCATCGAGCGTCTCGACCCGGGCACGCGGGCGCTCATGAGGCGCATCAAAGAGGTCCTCGACCCGGAAGGTATCATGAACCCGGGGAATTGGGAGGGAGTATAGTGTCCATCGATACCTACGAATTCAACGATCTCATCCATCGCTGTTTCAGATGCGGGTACTGCAAATTCCCCACGAACTGGATGGACGTCAACAACTGCCCTCCCTACGCGCGCTTCCGCATGGAGCCTTACTCATGCGGCGGGAGGCTCTGGCTGACGCGGGCATGGCTGAACGAAACGCTCGACTGGTCGGAACACCTCGCCGAGATCCTCTATTCCTGCACCACCTGCAGGAACTGCGAGGTCAAATGTCCTTTGAGCTTCAACGTGAACATCGTCAACATGGTGGTGGCGGCAAGGGGCGAGATGATAGAACGGGGAAAGGTCCCGCAGTCAGTGAGAAAGTTCCTCGAGAACATCGACCTTCACGGCAACCCTTACGGCAACGCGCGCAGCAGACGCGACTCGTGGATGGAAGGGACGGACATAGACAGGTACGAAGGCCAGGAATACCTGTACTACGTGGGATGCACGGGTTCCTACGACACGCGGGCGCAGAGGGCCGCCCGGGCGCTCGGGACCCTGCTCGGCAGGGCCGGCGTGTCCTTCGGGGTGCTGGGCAGCGAGGAAAACTGTGACGGCAACGAGGTGCACAAGCTGGGCGAGGCGGGCCTTTTCGAAATGCTGGCAGAGAACAATGTTGAGCGCTTTTCGTCCCTCGGCGCGAAAAAGATCGTCACCCTTTCACCCCACGGCTACAACGCTGTGAAAAACCTCTACCCACGGTATGGAGGGGACTTCCAGGTATTCCACTACACCCGTTTGCTCCTTGAGCTGATACAGGAAGGAAGGCTCCCTGTCTCGGCCGGATTCGACGCGCGGGTCACATACCATGACCCGTGCTTCCTGAGCCGATGGAACGACGAGTATGAGACCCCGAGGAGGCTTCTCGCCGCCGTTCCCTCCCTTCGATTGGTCGAGATGGAGAAGAACAGGGACGCCGCCCTGTGTTGCGGGGGAGGGGCCGGTAATTTCGAGATAGACCTTCTCGGCGGCAGCGATGCGAGCCCGGCGAGACAGAGGGTCAGACATGCCGCCGAAACGGGTGCGACCGTCCTTGCGGTGGCATGCCCGAAATGCCTCGTCATGCTGGAAGACGCCGTCAAGGCGGAGGAACTCGAGGGGACGCTGGCCGTAAAGGACATCGCGGAGATACTGGCGGAGGCCGCCGGCGCGCACTGACAGCGCCTCAGACCTCGAGGTTCGTACCCACGACCGCCTCAACGAAATCGGACCCGTACGCTTCTCTGAACAACTGGATCGCTTCCATTCCGGTGCAGTGGGTGGGGGCCACCCTGGCCACATCCATCTCCCGGAATCTCTTTATCATCAACCTGACAACGGAAGGCGGGAGGTCGAGGGTGTGAAAACCGCCCAGGACCAGGTAGATCGGTTCGGGTATTTTTTCACGCACCGACGCCAGGATATCGACAATCCCGTTGTGCGCGCAGCCCGTGATGACAGTGGCACCCTTTTCGGATCTCAGAACGAGGGCCTGCTCGGGGATCATGCCGTACCGGGTGATCCCTATGGTCTCCCCCGTCGTGAAAACATTCCTGTCTATCTCCATGAATGGTTCCACGAAGGTGATATCCGCACCGAAAGACACGATCTTGTCCTTGAATTCGATGCTTACACCGGGACAGATGTACGCGGGCATACCGGGGTTGTGCGCCAAAAGACGCCACAACCCGCCTACGTGGTCCCAGTGTTCGTGGGACACGACTATCTTCGTGATCTCTTCCGGTTTCACACCCATCGACCGCATATTGTGGAACAGCATGTCTTCGTTCTCTCCGGCATCGAAGAGGATATGTCCGTCGATGAGATAGGAAACACCCCAGCCCGCGAAGTAGCCCTTATCTCGCTTCCTGTTGTCAAAAAGTATCCTTATGTTCATCTACGAAATCAGATCTCCTTTCCCCTTCTTAACAGGGTATCGGCACCACTCAAGGGAACCACCTCTTTCTTCCCGGCAGAATAGACATTCACAGACCGCAATCCCTGCTTGTTGAAAAACATCTTTATGTGCCCCATGTCCTCCGGGGGCAGCGGCTTTTCCATGCAGGGTCTCAACGGGGTATTGAGCTGAACCTCGTCGGGCCCGATGACTTCCACAATATCCGAGATCTCCCGCGCGGTGTCCCTGTTGGCTGCCACGAACATTATCTGGAGAGCGAATCTCCCCGAGAACTCTTTTCTGAAATCGGCAAGCGCTTCGACAACATCCCGAAAGCGCACGCCCTCTGCCGGCCTGTTGACCGCCTCAAAGACCTCGTCGGTGGCAGCGTCCAGCTTGGCTATCACGAAGTCAGCGCGAAGAAGGTCTTTGCGCACATCTTTCCTGGTCATGAGAGACGAGTTTGTTATAACCGATATCTTTTCCTTCCTGATCCTCCTCAGGGACCGGATGGCCTCGCCAAGGTTCAACGCGAGCGTGGGCTCACCCCTGCCCGAAAAGGTCAGGTAATCAATGGCCACCTCCGGCAATGACCCGATCTCTCTTACCATGTCCTCGGTGCTGACAAACAGGCCTCTCGTCGTCCTCTTGACGTTGTTCCTGCCAAGTTGACAATAGGTGCAATCGAAGGAGCAGATCTTTTCAGGACGCGAGAGAAGATCGATCCCCAGAGAGCTTCCAAGCCTCCAGGATGGTACGGGACCATAGATATATTGATAATCAGTGTTTGGCATTTTTCACCTTTATCATTTCGGCCACGATGCTTACGGCCACCTCCTGCGGCGTTTCCGCGTCGATGTCAAGACCGATAGGGGCGTGGACACTGCCGGTGGTCTTCCGCTCAAGGCCCTTTTTGTGAAGGCTCTCCATGATGATACCGATCTTTCGCGTGCTCCCCATCATTCCGACGTATTTCGTGTTCCTCCTCAACACCTCTTCCAGGACGAGAGCGTCCTGTTCCTGGCTCCTCGTCAATATGGCCACGTACTCGTTCCCCGTAAAGTCGAGAGAGGAAAAGACGTCCCGGAACTGACCCGTAACGATGGCGTCGGCCTCGCTGAACCTGTCGATATTGGCGAATTCCTTCCTGTCGTCGATAACGGTCACGGAAAAACCGGCTGCCTTCGCGATCCTTGAGAGATGCTGGGATACATGCCCGGCGCCAAAGATGTAAAGAGGCACGGTGATCGTGACAGGTTCGGCGAACGTTTCTTCCGACAATTCCGATCGGCTGAGGTTCATGAGGTCCATGCAACGGTCTAAGGCTTGCCGATCCACATGATCGCCGATCACGGTTCCATCTCCCCGGATCAACGATTTTGCGAACCCGCGGGGACCGAACCGTGTAAGCACCATAGCGCGCTCCCTGTCCTCAATGCATCTTCCAACTGCCTCATAAACAGCGCGACGCTCTTCCCTGACAGGCTCGAGAAGAATGTCAACGCTGCCTCCGCAGAGCATGGCTCTGTCTTCAACCCGCGTTGCGTCCATGTTGACACGGAGCATCACGGTGAGACCTTCCCCCATTATCTCCGTTGCCTTCGCGTACGCCTCCGATTCCAGTTGCCCTCCGCCGACGGTCCCGAACACTCTTCCCTCATCGGTCACGAGCATCTTTGAGCCTACGTCACGGGGGGCAGACCCCGCTCTTCTCACCACCGTCGCGAGCACACCATGGGAACCCTGCCGCAGAAGGCTCAGTATAGTATTGAAGATATCCATTGCTCCCTTTCCACGGGGGTCAAGCGGCAACAGCAAACCTCAAACCCCGGTATCTCCAGCGCTCCCCCCCTCCTTCAGCTCTTTCCTTTGCCGCCCTTTTGCCTTTCGAGATCACTGATGCGTTTGCCGATCCGGTCCATCTCCCGCTTCAGCGTCTCCAGTTCTTCGTCAGCCGTCTCCGGGATGTTCTGCGGACCCGCGCTCTGTCCAGCGACCGGACGGTTTCCGCCCATGCCCATGCCGCCTCCCATGCCGCCGCCCATGCCCATGCCGCGTCCCATGCCCATGCCGCCGCCCATGCCCATGCCGCGTCCCATGCCGCCGCCTGACCCGG
>ENA-UOXR01002974-UOXR01002974.1-bioreactor-metagenome-genome-assembly--contig:-NODE-2974-length-14911-cov-6.077073_pt1 | contig 14911 bp, 13 predicted proteins | sample MGYA00238164_ERZ764825 | MGnify/ENA primary metagenome ERZ764825 (study PRJEB28920, sample SAMN05720171) | bioreactor metagenome | isolation source: Anaerobic biogas reactor | place: USA:Washington...
GTGAAAGCTTTTTCCATGCTTATAATACGACAAGGCACCACCGGAAATACCCGGTGGTGCCTTGTCTATAAGAGGGTTTAATCTGTTTATATACGTCAGCCGCGGAGCGCATTAGGCGAGTGTTCATAAAGATACTTTGTGAACCGACCTAAAATGCGGGGCATGAGGCGGACAGTTTCGGCTGTCCGCCTTTTGCTATGCCTTAAATTGCCTGCGGAAGCTCCTCTGCGTACACTATTTCCAAGTCATCCTCGTAGAGTTCCTCGATTGGTGTGATATCAAACTCTGCATTTACATCGTTGAGCATTCCGATGTCACGATAGTAAATCCAAATATCCTGCGGCGCAGTGCGGGAATACTTTTCCGCCTTTTCGCCTACAACAACTTTCTCAATAAACATATGCAGTATCTCCGGAGTCAGCTCTGTGAGGTCTGTATATTTTTTTGCTTTCTCGATGAACCTGTCCACATTGGTCAGTGAATTCTTCAGCTTTTCCATTCGTTCTTCACCCTGCGGAATGCTGATACGCAAGGCTTTCTGCTCGGAAGTGTACTCCTCAGACAGCGTTCTGTAATGCTCATTGGGGATGCGACCCAGCACATTGTCCTCATAAAGCCTTTTGAAAAGTGCAGTCAGCTCGAGGTCACGCTTTTTCATTGTGTCCAACTCTTTTTGCAAGCGAGTGATTTCTTTCCTTGTTTCCACAGTGTTTTTTTGATTAATATGCTGTGCGAACAGCGCTTCTTCCTGCCTTGCAAAATGGGTTACTCGCTTGAGATCATCTAAGATAACAGCCGACAGCTGACTTTCTCGGATATAGTGGTTGGTGCATTCCTCTTTGCCAAATTGCTTGTAGGTGGAGCAGGCGAAATTATTTTTGCTTGCGTCCATGGTGTGAGCACGATGTAAAATCAGCGGTTTGCCGCAGTCTGCACAGAATATCAGCCCAGCATACCGATTCGGCTCGTCCATGTTTTTTCTCGAACGCTTTTTGCCTTGGCGCATTTCATGGGCGATATCCCAAACCTCTTGGTCAATGATAGCCTCATGGGTGTTTTCAAAGCGTAGCCATTCGGATTCGGGGCGGATAATTTGCTTTTTGTTTTTGTACGATGCGGTGGTATGCTTCATACTGACCGTGTGACCGAGGTAGGTTTCATCATCTAAAATATTGACAATAGAGTTGTCTCTCCACCTACAGGGCCTGGTGGTGTCCAAGTTGGTGAGCGCCACTCCGGCTTGATTGAAATAGTAGTTGCTTGGGTTTACTACCATTTCTTCTGTAAGCTGCCTTGCAATCTGGCTTGGGCCTCTGCCCTCGGAACAGAGCTTGAAAATGTACTTCACAATTTCAGCCGCATCTTTGTCGGGCACAATTTTCTTGGGGTCATTTTCATCCTTTTTGTATCCATAGGGCGGTCTTGTGCCCACTCTTTCGCCACGCTCAGCCTGCGCCTTTTTCACCGACCGTATCTTTTTACTGCAATCTTTGGCGTAAAAATCGTTAAATAAATTCCGAAACGGAGTGAAATCGTTGTCCCCATACAAGGTGTCCACGGCATCATTTACCGCAATAAAGCGAACATTGTAGTTGGGGAAGGTGTGCTCCAGCAGGTATCCTGTTTGCAGATAATCTCTGCCGAGACGGCTCATGTCCTTGACAATCAAGGTTGCAACCTGATTGCTTTCGATGAGAGCCATGATCTCGTTCCACGAAGGGCGTTTGAAGTTTGTTCCGCTGAATCCATCGTCATACAGAAAGCGGATATTCTCAAAGCCCTTTTCCTCTGCATATTTTTCTAAAATTAATCGCTGATTTCCAATGCTGTTGCTCTCGCCCTCACGATCATCCTCTTGGCTCAATCTGCCGTACAGTATCGTTAATTTTTCATTGTTTGCCATCATTTTTTATCCTCCTTTTCATGTGTGGCAAACTGAATACGGTAACCAAAGCATACCGTAACAGTTGCCACAAGTCTACTGAAATCAAGCATTTTTAAGCTCTTTTTCACAATCGTTTCCGATGATGGCGAGCATCTTTTTTGTGGGTGTTGAAGTGTTGCTGATTGGAAAAACCGAACGGATGCGGAAAATTCTTCCCTCTACCTCCATGTCGCGTTCTATGGTGTGGTGAGTATCATCAGAATAAACAAAGCTGTCATCAAAGGTTCGGTGCCGAGTTCCCTCGCTATCACTTTGCCAAATGACATCCGTGGTTTCGTAGGCACCTAAAATATTTGTTCTCAAATAATGCTGTGCAATTTCTTTTTCATTTCTCATATATTGTCAGTCTCCTTTAATACATCGTCATATCAAAATCGTGTCCGCTGTGGTCATCTTTCTTTTGACCAACACCTTTTTTGCGTTCATGCACCACCTTCTTAGTAGTGGCATCTTTTACTGGAATGGGGGCATTAAGCTGCTCCAGAGATTTACCGAGGCGAACAATATCAGCAGCAATGCTGCAAACGCCCACAGCAGACAAGTCAGCTCCACTGTCCATTCCAGCCGAGGCAGTCTGAATTTCGGCAGAGAAAAACGCTTCTCTTTCTTTTTCCCAGCCTGTGACAGTGTCTGCTGTATTTGGGAAAGGCTCTTCTTGATGTGCTCCAGCTGTGCCTGCGTGAGAAGGCTGTTCAGCTGTGATTTGATGCTGTGAAGCTGCTGTTGTAGAATTTTCTGCTGTTTCTCCAGATTCTCGATACCCTCCCAAATCACGGTCTGATTGTAAAAAAGATTGTCCAGTTTCTCCTGTGTCAGAGGACAGTCTTCTATCGGCTGTGCCAGTTGCAGAGGTATCGTCTCGGCTAGCTGTGAGCCTGCGTTCCGCTGCTTCAATTCTTCTAAGCTCAAATTCACGCTCCATCATCTCCTTCAAATATCTGCTGTCGTGGAGCTTAATATCTCGGCAGGACTTGGTGTTTGGACAGGTGTAGGTAATATATTTTCTGCTGTCCTCCCACCGAACGGCATAGCCCTGTCGCTCCATATTTTTAATAAAATCTTGTTTTGTGCCACTCATTTTCATCGCCACATCGATGGCATTCATCAGAGAAAACTTCCAGCTTTGCCCCTTGGCAGCGGCACGATATTCCCGAGAAGCGAGGCTTTGGGACTTACCACCTGTGTACGGCTCAAGGGTAGTGAGCCCATACTGCTGGCAAATTTGATCGGAATACGCACGGAGCTTTAGCAGTGTCTTGGGGCCTTCGTGCAATTTCTTTCCTGTTTTAAAGCTGACCGAGTTGATGATAAAATGCGAGTGCAGGTGTTCGTTGTCCACATGGGTGGCGATGACCACTTCGAAATCGGGGTAGTTATCCTCGGCAAATTTCACGGCAATCTCATGTGCGGTCTTTGGTGAGATGGTTTCGCCATCCTTAAAGGCTTGGTCGTAGTGATAAAACATGGTTCGGTCAGCCTTTTTGTAGGTGTTCTTGGTCGCCATAAATTCTTGAAAAGCAGTTTCGGGACAGCAGTCCTTGCCGGAGATCAAGCGGATGTTGCCAGCCCGATCTGCGTCTTGCGAGTAGATTTGAAAGTTGATTGTGTGGTCGCAGTCGAACTTTTCAGGCTCGATACACACCTTGAAATCCTGCAAAATATATTCGATTTCGTTTTTCATAGAGGACACACACTGCTTGGTGCAAGGGATAAAATTCACGGTTGCCATTACTTCACCACCTCGCAAAGTGCCGACAGCTTTTCATAAATATTGCTTAGCTGTGCCTTGGTATCAGCGAGATAAACAGTATCTACCTTGCCCATATTGGCGAGCATTGTCAGCTGATTGAGATTTCTACCGATGGCTTTTAGCTCGCTGATAAGTTCCTGTACACCGTCTACAACAACCACATCTTTATCGGTGATGGCTCGTTCTAAAAATTCGGTCATGGTGGCCTTGCCACGCTTGGACTTTTGTTTTAGGGTTTTGTATCCGCTTTCGCTGATGCGAAATGCAAATGGCTTTTTCTTCATAGGCATGTATCCTTTCTATTTTTACTGCGCCAAGGGCGCTCTACAAGGTGGGGTCCGGGGCTTCTGCCCCGAGCGAGCTTGTGGCGGGCGTATAGCCCGACGCTCTGCTCGCCTCACCCAAGGGGTGAGAAACCGTAGCCGAAACATCTACGGTCAATCTGAAATCGGTGTAAATCCAAGGTCTTGGCAACGGTGGCTCAATCTGCGTTTTTTTGAAGATGGGGTAGCGTTATGCGACGCCATCGCCAATCTCGGCACACAAAGGCGGACAGGGGGCGATGGTGGCTGAATTACTATCCGCTGACGGTATTGACGGCAAAGACGGTAAATTTAAGGGGCTTGGTTCTGCCGTCATATCGTCATTGCCGTCATAGAAGAGAGAAAATTCCCTGCGTTCAAAGGTGCGGTTTTCTGAATAATGAATGCTGTTTTTGGTAAGATGCGCCATGTGCTTGACGATCTTTTTCTTCAGCACTGCCGGTCGTAGTTCCAACTTCAGAACCTCGGCAAGCTCCGTTGCCGTGCCTGTGAAGCTGCCAACTGTTTTTACAAAATTACAGAGAAGAATAATTTCATCGGGAATAGTCAGTGCATCAAGAATAATGGGTGATAGCAGTTCCCAAATAAAAGTGTACCGATTAAACTCCAAAAACAATTCTCGCCCCTCAATATCTCTGCCGGTACAGATAAGCGTTGCAGTGTTTTCCGTGCGCTTGTCCTTTTGCAAAACAAAGTTGGTATCAGCACCGCCTGCAATGCCACTGGTACCCGAGATCATATTCAGCGGATCAGCATCACTGGTTTTTCGAAGGTGATGTACAAGCATAATTGCAATTTTGTATTTGTCTGCAATCTGTTTCAGTGCATTGATGTCATCGTAGTCGGCGGCATAGGGATTCACATTTGCGGAGACGGTTTTGCGAACCTTTTGCAGGGTGTCAATGACAATCAAGCCTGTGTCGGGGTGCTCCTTGATAAAATTTTCAATCTGATTTTCCAAGCCGTTGCCAATGGCATCGCTCATAATTGCAAAGTGCAGTGTGGGTGGTGCCTCATCGGTAAGTTCAAACAGTCTGCTTTGAATACGAGCGAAGCTATCTTCAAGGCAGAGATACAACACCTCGCTTTTGGTCGTTTCAAACTCCCACACCTTTTTGCCCTTTGCCACCTGCAAGCAAATCCACAGGGACAGCCAGCTCTTTCCAATTTTCGGTGAGCCGGCAAGCACATGAAGCCCTTGGGGTATCAGACCCTGCACAATAAATTTCAGCGGCTGCATGGGTGTAGTCATTAAGGTTTCCGCATCCATGGTTTCTAATTTTTTTGGCATTTTCATTCTCCTTTGTTTGATTTTTGAGAACAAAAAAACACCCATCTTTTTCAGATGAGTGTAAGGATTTTCTGTTCCCTATACTTTCTAACGACATGAGAATAACAAAATGTTCCTGCGGTTAGAAAAAAGTTTTTGATAAAGAAAATGCCCATCGAAATTTATCGACAGGCATTCTGTTAAGCACATTCTAAAAACAAATCTTTTAGCTTTTTTATTCTTTTGGTAACTGCACTATGATTTTTATAACCAAGATGCTCTGCAATTTCTTGTTGCGTTTTGCCGTCCATTCTCATAAGCAGAATAATTCTATCATCTTCGGTAAGCTTGCTCCAAAAGGTTTCCTCGGTGAGCTTACTGCTGACCTGTTCAAAAACATCGGCATTCGCATCACTGATGTTTAGCTCTATAACCTCGCCATCATCATTGGTCTGTAACTCATCAAGAGAGTCAACCTTTATAGAGGCTCTGGTGTGGTTCCACTTTCTATCAAAATCCTTGGCACGAAAATTGTTGGGCTTACCATGGGCAAAATCTTCATAGGCTGGGTTTTCTGTAATCACTTTTGCAACTTCTTCATAATTCATAGTTTGCATCAATGTGCTAACTGCATTGCTTAACATATTGTCCGCTCTGACAGCTAAAGCTTCAGGGCTTTCCCAATCCTCCGCAGTTGTAAAATCAATCAATAATTCTTCAGCACGCTCCGGCATTTCCTCGAGCAGTTTCATGACTCCTGTGGCTGCGAGATTTTCCATACTGTCACGCATAGCAATCAGAGGATTGTCTTTGCCGTAGTAAGAAGGATCAGATTTCAGTCCCATGTCACGAGAAAGCTCGTCCCATTTTTCGCCCATAAGACCTTTAATGTACTCTAAAGACTCGACATCGTCTGCATCCATTTTATCGTAGTCAACATCTCGATAGGTTGCTGTGCTAAAATCGTTATCACGAAAAAATTCACGCAATTCTTCTATTGTTGGCACTCTACCAAGATCCAGTAAATTTTTAGACATAGCACACCTCCGATTTGTATTAGTAGAATAATTATATCAAAACATTAGCGAAAAGAAAAGATAGAACAACAGGCAAGGATGCATTGTTTGAACATCCTCGCCTGTGCTCATGCATAATTTCTAACTAATCCATTCGTCCCACCATTTTATTGATGTCACCCTCGCCATCTAAAAATGTGCCGCCGCCCATGCTGCCGATTTTGTTTCCATTTTCGTACATGTCCTCCACATAGATACACTCGTTTGGCTTATCGTTATCATCTATCCAGCCGAAGCCTATGAAGTAGCTTTGCTTTTGACCATCTACTGTGCGAGTGTCGCCCATCTTAGGCTCACATGCCTTGGTTACGGTCGTGTTTTTTGATGGTGCAGGTGTGGGGGTATGGTTATCCCTCGGGGTACTGCTCTCGGCCAAAATCTCCTTGCTGTCAGCTGCGATCGGCGGCTCAAAATCGGTTTCTGTGGGGGTGTTTTCATACGGTTGGTTTTGGGTGCTGATTTCGGGGCTTTCGTCCGCGACAACGGCTTTGTTTTCTATGGGTGGGGTGTTATCCCTACTGCTCGTAAGCGAAGGGGACATGGGGCAAATATTGGGGTCTGGTGACTCTTGTGGTGGCTGGTTGTAAAGTGGAATGATCAGCAGAGAAATAATTGCTGTTGATACCGCAGCAACAATTTTAACCTTCTTTTTCATCATCAACTTATCCCTTCGGCATAAAAAATTGACCACAGTCATTGAGAATCTCCTCAAGACTGTGGTCATAATTTTTCAGTTCTGTTGCCAGCTCCATTCCAAGCTCGAAGCCTTGGATGAAGCTTGCCTTGCTTTGACAATTGCTAATCATCGAAAGTGCATCCATAATTCGAAGCACGGTTTTTCGATCTTCCTTTGACAGCCTGTCAATCAAAATTTTGTGATTTTCCTCCACAGATGATTTGAGCTCATTGAAATCTTGCTGCTTAAAAAAGCTTTGGTATAAATGGTCTAATCGTTTCGGCATATTCTCGCCCCCCTTTAGCAACACAAGATACCACAGCAAAAAAACTATAGCTATAAGAAAATATATAAACCTCAGAAGATTGACAATATGCACAATAATTTGCTATGATATGTATGTTGTAAGTTTACAACATACATAGTAGGAAGGAGGTGTTCCCTTGAAGATAGCCCGAAAAGACAAAGTGAAGTTTGGCACATTGGTGAATAAGCTTCGGCAGAAGATGCCCCGTGATATGAATCCGCTTCGCAAAGTCGCTGCCGAGTGCGATATGAACTTTTCAACACTTAATGACATTGAAAAAGGTGATGGATTCCCTACAGAAGCGGTTATTTTGCGGCTGTCTGAAAACTTGCTTCTATCCGATGAAGATAGACACGGTCTTTTGGACAAATACTCGGACATCGCAAAGGTTGCACCCCCTGATATTGATAGATATCTAATTTCAGAGCACGGAAAAGCGTGGTGGGACATCCTCCGGTTAGCTGAAGGGAAAGATATCCCCCCCGACACCTTTACAGAAATCAAGAAAATAATAACCGCATTGGAGGATAAAAAAGATGAGCCAGCAGAACAGTCTGAACATTAATGAGTATACAAATTTTATTTGGAAAATTGCCGATTTGCTTCGTGGTGACTATAAGCAGAGTGAATATGGTGATGTTGTTTTACCTTTTACCGTGCTTTGCCGTTTGGATAGCGTTTTGTTGGCAACGAAGGAAAAGGTCTTGGAAATTGACAAGACTTCCAGCTTCGGCGATAAGGTCAAAGAAAAATTGTTTGAGCAAGCCACCGGTATGAAGTTTTACAACAAAAGCAATTTTACTTTCAAAAAGCTAAAAGACGATGCCCCAAATATTGCAGAGAATCTGCGTGACTACATAACCTCTTTTTCTGCCAATGTGCAGGAAATTATGGAGGCATTTAACATCTATGCCCAGATTGAGCGGCTTGATAAAGCCGGGTTGCTCTATATGGTCATTTCCAAGTATGCCGATGAAATTGATCTGAGCCCTGAAAAAGTGCCCAATGACCTGATGGGCTATATCTTTGAAGAATTGATTCGCCGTTTTTCTGAAATTTCCAATGAGACAGCTGGCGAACACTTTACCCCTCGTGAAGTTATTCGGTTGATGGTATCGCTGATTTTCAATGAGGACGGTGCCGAACTTTCCGAAGATGGCAAAATGACTTCCCTGTACGATCCTGCGGCGGGTACGGGCGGCATGCTGGCGATTGGCTCTGACTATCTAAAGTCGCTTAATCAGACAATTTATGTGGACTGCTATGGGCAAGAGCTTAACCCGATGACTTATGCTGTCTGCAAGTCAGACATGCTGATTAAGGGGCAACAGTATGACCGAATTTATCGTGGCAACAGTTTTACCGAAGACGGCACTACCGGAAAGACTTTTTCGTACATGCTTTGCAACCCTCCTTTCGGTGTGGAATGGAAAAAGTACGATAAGTTTATCAAAGAGGAAAACGAAAAGCTCGGCTTTGCCGGACGTTTTGGCGCAGGACTGCCTCGTATTTCCGATGGCTCATTTCTGTTTTTGCAACACATGATCAGCAAAATGAAGCCTGTTGATGAGGGTGGCAGCCGTGTTGCCATTGTTTTTAATGGCTCTCCATTGTTTACCGGTGATGCCGGTAGCGGTGAAAGCGAAATTCGCCGTTGGATTATTGAAAACGATTGGTTGGAAACCATTGTGGCACTCCCTGACCAGATGTTTTATAACACAGGCATCTCCACTTACATTTGGATTGTCACCAATCGTAAAAGCAAGCTACGCCAAGGCAAGATACAACTCATTAACGCTGCAGACTTCTTTGAAAAGATGCGTAAATCTTTGGGCAGCAAACGAAATCAGATTACCGATGATCAGATCAACGAGATTGTGGGCATTCATAAAAACTTTTTGCCCAATGAGTATAGTAAAATCTTTGATAATGAGGACTTTGGCTACTGGAAGGTTACAGTGGAACGCCCTATCAGATACAACTTTTCTTGTTGCGAAGATCGTGTTTCCTACTTACCCATCGTGTTTTCAAAAAAGAAAACCTGTACATGGAGCTGGTCACAAAATGATTTAGACGGTCAGCCCATGCCGCACGAACTAATTAGTCTTAAAAATGACTTGGTGGCTTTGGGTGAAGAAGTCTTCACCGATGAAAAGCAGTTTAAGACACTCATCGCGCCTGTGGTGAAAAAGCACAAGCTCACCGCCATGCAGCAGAGAACTCTGCTTTACAATGTGCTCAGTGCAGAGGATGAAAACGGCACAATCTATTTGGATGCAAAGGGTAATCAGGTTGCAAATACTTCTCTGCGTGATTATGAAACCATTCCCCTGAAAACAGATATTCAGGAATATTTTGCACAGGAGGTTCTGCCCCACGTACCTGATGCCTGGATTGATGAAAGCAAGACAAAAAAGGGGTATGAGATTCCCTTTACACGGCAGTTTTATAAATATGTTCCTCTGCGTGAAAGCAGTGTAATTTTAAGCGAAATCAAGGCGCTGGAGGATAAGATACAGGCTGATATTGCAGGCTTGTTTGAGTAAGGGGGGTGAAAATGTGGAGAAATATGCAGAGTATAAAGGCAGTGATTTGCCATGGATAAAAGTGCTACCAACACATTGGAAATCTACAAAAATTAAATTTCTTTCAAAAATGCAAAGTGGAAATAATATAGCAGCAATAGACATTACCGATGAAGGTGAATATCCTGTGTACGGTGGGAATGGATTGCGCGGGTATACAAGCACAGCGACTCATATGGACTCACACATTTTAATTGGTAGACAAGGCGCTTTATGCGGGAATGTCCGGCTGGTTACGGGACCTTTTTATGCAACTGAACATGCAATTGTTGTGTATACAAATTCTCTGACAGATGCAAATTGGTATAAGTATCTATTGGAAGTAATGAACTTAAATCAATATGCTACATCAGCGGCACAACCAGGATTATCAGTGGATTTAATAGTAAACAAGGGCGCATTTCTTCCACTTCTTTTAGAGCAACAAGTAATCGCAAATTACCTCGACCGCAAGACCGCTCAAATTGACAGCATTATTGCCGACAAGGAAAAACTCATTGAACTTTTGAAAGAAAAGCGGCAGGCAATTATCAGCGAAGCGGTTACCCGAGGGCTTGACTCATCTGCGCCGATGAAAATCAGCGGCGTTGCTTGGATTGGGCAGATTCCGGCGCATTGGGAAATAAAACCTCTATTCACAGTTGCATTTGAAAATAAGGCTAAAAATAGTGGAAATCAATGCGCTAACCTTTTAAGTTTAAGCTACGGAAGAATTATAAAAAAAGATATTGATACTAATTTTGGACTACTACCAGAATCGTTTGAAACATATCAGATTGTTGAGGACGGGTATACAATTCTGAGATTAACCGATTTGCAGAACGACAAGCGTAGCCTACGCTCTGGATTTGTATCCGAAAAAGGCATCATCACTTCTGCCTATGTAGGTCTAATTCCCTCTAATGATGTTGATGGGCTATTTCTTTCTGATTTGCTTCACGCTTACGACTTGATGAAAATTTTTTATAGTTTAGGAAATGGCGTTCGTCAGTCTATGAATTATAAAGATTTAAAACGACTCCCCATACTGTTGCCACCTAAGTCTGAGCAAAAGATGATAAGCAATTACTTGAGAAATAAAACGGCAGAAATTGACGACTTGATATCCACCTCTGAACAACAAGTTTCTTTATTCAAAGAATACCGTCAATCCGTCATCAGCGAAGCGGTAACAGGAAAGATCAAAATCCCCGGAGGTGATATTGCTTGACAGATTTACAAATAGCATTATTATCTGCTGGCGCTGGCTTAGTTGGTTCAATCATTGGTGTTGCAGGTTCGTGGTTATCTATTTGGCTGCAAAAAATGGCTAACGCCAGTGGTCGAATTTCTGTCCACACAAGAATTGTCTACTCCAAGTGGAATAAAAAGACTTGGGGGGTTGAACGCAATGATGAAGGGCAGTTATTCTTCCACATTCCAATTTGGGTAGATATCTGCAATACAAGCAATATGCCCCAAATTGTGCGAGACTTAAATGTTTACGGATATAAAAATCATAGAGAAGTAGCTATATTTACACAAGCACAGGGCTCTGGCAAAGAAGAGAACTACTTTGTGTATGCCAATAACGGCGCCTATACCTTTGTGATACCCCCTAATAGTGCTTGCCGTTTCAATCTCGAGTTTTCGCTGAAGCAAAGTGAAGTGGAATCTGAAGATAGGGATTTTGATGAGCTAATTTTAGCGTATTACGATAATAAAAACAGATTTAAGCGTTTTAAGTTTATTGAGATTCAAGACGCTTGGGCAATCGGCGAGAGACCCCGAGTAAAACAGTGGAAAACGATGGATTGTGAGGTGAAATATCGTGGCAATTGATACCAAGGAAAAGATATTTGAAACAGAAATTGAATATAGCCTGACAACCTTTGGCGGCTATGAAAAAGGCAATCCCTCCAATTTTGATGCATTGCTTGGCATGGACACGAAAACTGTATTGCGATTCATTCAAAATACGCAGCCGAAGTCTTGGGAAAGTCTTTGCAAACGGCATGGAGACCGTGTACAGCAAAACTTTATAAAGCGTCTTTCAGACGAACTGAAAAACCGTGGCACTCTTGATGTGTTGCGCCACGGCGTAAAAGATTTGGGCGTAGAGGTTGCTTTGTGCTACTTTAAGCCCGCCAATCAGATGAATAAAACCACCGTTGAACGCTACCAATTAAATATTTTGACGGTTATGAGACAGGTCCATCACAGCGTTTCCAAGCCCAAGGATTCTGTGGATACAGTCCTCTTGCTGAACGGCCTGCCTATCGTTTCACTGGAGCTGAAAAATCCACTTACCGGTCAAACTTATTCTAACGCTATCCGGCAGTATGAGGAAGACCGCAGCAGCAAAGACACCTTGTTTGCTTTTAAACGAGGTGCATTGGTGCATTTTGCAGTTGATACCGAAGAAGCATATATGACCACTAAGCTTGCAGGAAAGGGTACTGTTTTTCTTCCGTTTAATAAAGGCAACAACGGTGGTGCAGGCAATCCGGTCAATCCAAATGGCTTCCGCACTGCATATTTGTGGGAAGAGGTGCTGGTAAAGGACAGCCTGTTAGATATTATTGAACGATACCTCCATCTTAAAAAAGAGGAAGATACAAAAACAGGAAAGCTGAAAGAGAGTCTGATTTTCCCACGCTATCATCAGTTGGAAGTGGTTCGTCTTTTGATTTCTGATGCCAAGGAAAAAGGTGCCGGAAACAACTACTTAATTCAGCATTCCGCCGGTTCGGGCAAATCAAACTCGATTGCGTGGTTGGCACATCATTTATCCACACTGCACGACAGGGAAAGTCGAGTTGTATTCAACAGCATTGTTGTCATTACCGATCGGCGAGTGTTGGATAGACAGCTACAGGACACTATCTATCAATTTGAGCATGTAGACGGTGTTGTGGTGCGGATTGATGAAAAAAGCAGTATTTCCAAATCAAAACAGCTTACCGATGCACTGAATAACAATGCTAAAATTATCATCACCACCTTACAGACCTTTCCATTTGTTTTAGATAAAGTGGAGCATTCCTCGGACAGAAGGTTTGCAGTTATTGTAGACGAAGCCCATTCTTCTCAGACAGGTAAAGCAAGTGAAAAGCTTAAAGAGGCTTTAGCAGAAATTGAGACAAAAAGTGATGATGAGATTGAAGAAAAGCTCCACCAGTTTGCAGAAACAGAAGCTCGCATCGAAAGCCAGACAGACGACAGCGAGGATGAAGTAGCCAGAGAAATGGCAAGTCATGGTATTCAAAAGAATCTATCATTTTTTGCTTTTACTGCAACACCTAAGCAAAAGACTCTGGAGATTTTCGGTGTTCGTGGAGCAGATGGCTTGCCGCATGCTTTTCATGTATACAGTATGAGACAGGCAATTGAGGAAAAATTCATCCTTGATGTTTTGGAAAACTACACGACTTATCAAACATACTTCCAAGTAGGCAAAAAGATTGCGGACGATCCTCTATATGGTAAAAGCAAGGCGAACAAGGCCCTGGGTAAATTTTTGAGTTTGCATCCGCACAATTTAGCGCAGAAAACAGAAATTATTATTGAGCATTTTCGCAGTGTTACCCAACATGAAATTGGTGGAAAAGCCAAGGCTATGCTGGTTACAGGGTCACGACTTCATGCTGTTCGATACTACTTCGAGTTTCTAAAATACATTAAAAAGATGAAGTATAAAGACCTCGGTGTTCTGGTTGCTTTCTCTGGAACAGTTAAGGACAATGGTACAGATTATACTGAGCCTGGGCTCAATAAGTTTTCAGAAAGTGAGCTACCTGAGCGTTTTGAGGGTGAGGAATATCAGATTTTATTGGTAGCAGAAAAGTACCAAACAGGCTTTGACCAACCGCTGCTACATACCATGTATGTAGACAAGAAGCTATCCGGTGTAAAAGCAGTGCAGACACTTTCTCGCCTAAATCGTATGTGCTATGGCAAAAGCGATACTTTTGTACTCGATTTTGCAAACACCAAAGAGGAAATTTTTGAAGCATTCCAGCCCTATTATGAGCGCACTGATGTGGATGACATCACCGACCCTAACTTGGTCTACGATCTAAAAACTACCTTGGATGGTTACCGTATTTACTCGGAGTCAGAAGTTAAAGCCTTTGCGAAAATCTTTTTCAAGGAATCTACAAAGCAAACTGAACTGGACTTTGGAAAGCTCAGCCCCCAGCTTGATCCCGCAATAGATAGATATTGTGCAATGGAGAGCGAAATTGAGCAGAAAGAATTCAAGGTCACCTTGAGAAAGTTTATCCGCCTGTATTCTTTTATCTGTCATATTATTAAGCTCAATGATTCTGACCTACACAAGTTTAGTGCCTTTGCAAAGTGCTTGCTCCGCAAACTACCTGCGGATGGTAAGAGCAAAACTCCAAACTTGGATAATGATGTAGCCCTGCAATACTATCGTTTGCAGAAAATCTTTGAAGGAAAAATACAGCTTGAAAATGAGACTGGAGTCTTACCAGGCGGTAGACACGGTGCAGGCTTGCCACCGGAGGAGGAAAAGGCTACCCTCAGCGAGCTTATAGCAAAGCTTAATGAAAGATTAGGCACAACATTTACAGAAATGGATAAAGTCATTGAGCAGTTTGTCGAGGACATGGCCAAAAACCCAGAAATGCAGCTCCGTGCAAAGAACCCAATGGATATGTTCCGAGTGGCCTATGAAAATAATATCATGGACGTGGTCATTGCTCGCCTTCAGCAAAATCAAGATTTCTGCACAAAGTATATCGAGGACAACGATTTCCGCTTAGAGGTAGATAAAATAGTTTTGCCTCTTGTGCATGAACGCATTGCAACACAGCAACTATAAAAACAACCGCACAGGATTTTGTCCTGTGCGGTTGTTTTTCCGTATTCAGTTTGCCTTGACCCTCGGTTCACAAGTTGTCTTTAAGACCACTCGTATTTAGCTCCACGGCTGTTTTTTGAAGGTGGATTTCCAATTTACAAGAGATGCTGAC